>Ga0209472_1000578_pt1 | contig 21660 bp, 23 predicted proteins | sample GraSoiAngelo_130_FD_185887 | JGI IMG/M metagenome (GOLD analysis project Ga0209472, IMG submission 185887) | Grasslands soil microbial communities from the Angelo Coastal Reserve, California, USA - 14_0929_02_20cm (SPAdes) (version 2) | ecosystem: Environmental > Terrestrial > Soil > Grasslands ...
CGCTGGCCAGGCTTCACAGCGTCTTCGTGGATTTCGAGCGTGTCCGTGCCGTATTCGAGGGCATAGGAGACGCTGACGGTCTTGGCGGGCAGCTTTTTCGGCTTTCGAACAGGAACAAAACCTGCGCCGAGCCGGTAGGCCAAAGCGGGAGCAAAAATGAAACCGCGCGCTTCGATCCCCACCACGACGTCGATGGTGTGACCGTTGTAGCGGTCGCAGAGCCGGTCAATCAATGTGTGAAACCCCTGCTTGTCCTTGAGCAAGGTGGTCAGGTCGTAAAACAGAATGCCCGGCTTCGGGTAGTCCGGCACTTCGCGGATCAGTTTCTTCAAATCGTTCATTCGAACGTCTCCCCTGTGTCTCTTATTTGTCCCGTTCAAGCGCTCGGATTGATGACGAATCCGCCTTCGTACTGCGGATCCGGAGTTGCCGGCTCTTCGCGGACTTTGCTGACGCTCGAAAAGCGCGGCCCGCGCTCCAGCGTCGCCCGGAATTCGGCATGCTGCTCCGTAGTGGCGATGACATACGCTTCCACACGGCCATCCCGCAGATTCCTTACAAAGCCGCTTACGCGCAGCTTTTCGGCGGCATCTTGCGCGAAGTAACGAAAGCCCACGCCCTGGACCGTTCCCGAGACGAAATATCGTTTGGCTATTTTTGCGTCGCTCACGAATCGTCGAAATTGTAGCAGAGAGACAGGAATTCTTGTTTGGCCGGGCCTCACACTTCGAGTTGCTAGGGCTACGTTCAAGGAGTGCGCTAAGCTTCTTGCTTCGGCGCCGGGCGCGAGGCTGCCCGGAGGCGAATTGAGCGCATCCAACTTTTATATGAACCAGGCCAGATTTTTTCCGTGCTACAAGCGCCCGTCATTCCTTTTGCGCGGGATTGTTCTTCTCGTTTTGGTGGGAATGCATTGGGGATTGCTGCACGCGCAGGACGCGCCGCAGGGGCCCCTCGCGCCGCCGCCGGAGCATCACGTTAACCGTGTCGCGAATGTATCCGAGCCGGAAGCGCCACCATCGCTCCCGGAGGCGGAAATCATCAAACACTTTTCAGGGAAAGAGGACGAATACATCCTCTCGCGCACGCGCTATACCTACCGGAAAACGATACGAATCCAGGAGTTTGGACCTGACGGGCAACCTTCGGGCGAATTTGTGCTGGTGACACAACCGGGCCGCGATGCGGACGGGAAGCCGTTCGAGAAGGTGGTCGAGAGGCCTCGATCCACACTCCAACATCTCTTTCTCCGCTCGGAAGATCTCGAGGCACTCCAGCGCGTTCCTGCATTTCCGCTTACTTCAAACCAGCTTGCGAAATACGACCTAAAGTACTTGGGCAAAGAACAGGTGGATGATGTCGAGTGTTACATTTTTCAGGCTAAGCCAAGAATGGTTGAACGCGTCAAGGCGTATTTCGACGGCATCGTGTGGGTGGATACGAAGTACCTGGAAGTCGTGAAGACTTATGGAAAATGGGTGACCGATCAAGGCGACATGCATGCGGTCGCGGATCTGCCCTTCAGCCTGTTTGAGACTTATCGCGAGAATGTCGAGGGAAAATACTGGTTTCCGAACTACTCACGCTCCGATGGCACGCTGAACTTGAAGGGGCTGGAGATTCCCGTTCGCCTGGTTATCAAATGGACGGACTTCAAACCCGTTTCCAGCGTGCCGCAAGCGACGGTTCCGCCGGCTGCTGCGACTTCTGCGAAACCGTAAGCAAGTTGGTGCGTTAACAAAGCAATCTTTTCAGAACGTCCGGCAATTCCTCGATCGAACCAATCAGATATTCTGGCCCGGCCGCGCGCAAACGCTTTTCCGTGGGGAAGGGGCCGAGGACGCCGATTGCGCGCACCCCCGCACGCCGCGCCATTTCCACATCCTGTGGAGCGTCACCGACGTAGATGCAAGCGGATGGGTCCAACTGCATCTGTCGCAGGGCCAGACGCAGCGGCTCCGGATGCGGCTTCTTGCGGAGGGTGTCCCCGCTGCAAACGCGCGCCGTGAATAACGTTGTCAAACGAAACTCGCGCAATTGACGAGTAACACGATCGCGATCGCCGCTGGTAACCAGGCCAAGATAATGCGCGTCGCGCAACCTCGCCAGGACGCGGCGCGCACCGGCCATCAGCTTCGGCCGGTGTTTTGCATAATGCGCGCGCCATGCGCGGTCCGCTTCATCCCAGCACTTCCGTGGTAATCCCGCGGCGCGGTAGACCTGATACCAATTGGGTGAATAATTGTCCTCAAGTTCTTCGAGTCCCCAGGCGATGCCCATCTCTTTGAACATCGCCAGATACGCGGAGCTATCGGCATGGTAGGAATTAACGAGCGTGCCGTCCCAGTCGAAGAGAACTCCTTCAATGGAGCAAGCTCGTTTCGCGGACATGGTTCCACAGAGTAGCAGAAACTCGGCGAAGGTCGAATTCGGCTGATTTTTATAGATGGCAGAAAAGTTTGGAAGTCGGTTCGGAAAAGAGCAGAAGCGAGAGAACTAGGATTTCAGATAACGGGAAGGGATGCGGTCGTCGCGGTCAAACTGGACATCATCGAAGATTGCAGCGATGCCATGCCAGCCAGGCATGGCGGCCGTTTCTGTTCTGCACACACGTGCCATGGTTGCAGCGACAACGTTGCCGAGGCCCAAGGGTTTGCTTACCAGCACAATTTCCAGTTCGATCGGAGTGCTAACCGCCAGTTGCCTGGGACACAGAAAATAGACGCCCGTGGAACTGATGTTGCGAGTGACCAGCGTTATGGGAAATTCCTCGGGCACTCCGCCAGCACTGCGAAGACGCAGCGGAAGGTTCAGGCTGGCACGGGGATATTCACGCTGTTCGGGATGGACACCTACGGCGTGCGTGGGCACGCGGACAAAACGCCGAGGCTGCTCAGGGTGCAGAAGTGGCGTCAATCGCAGCTCAGGAACGCGTAACGCATGGACGCGGGGCGCAAAGGAGATCAATCGCGATCCAGCGGATTCGCGGGCTTCTTCGGACGGTTCGTCCGGCCACAACTCAAATGGAGCTACGCGATTCGTCGCGCTCATCAAGCCCTCAGAGACGTCATTTCACAGTCGCTGGCTTTGGCCCAACAAACTTAACTGTCTAACTGACTTTCTGGATTTGCCCCGTTCCACGCCTGTGCGGAGCGGAGCGCTAAGATGCCACTAGTCGTGACCAGCGTCAACCTGTGGAAAAAGACGGAAGTGTCTTAACTTCAAACACTTGGTAATAGTACTGGAACCCGGCCACTACATTCTGTGGATACGCCAGCAAAATGCTCTACCAATATGGTGCTCGACAGTGGGGCCTGGCGCATCTATTCATGGAAGGGATTTCAGGTGAAAATAATTTAATGTCCACCCCGGCTCCCGATTCTCAGAATTCAGTGGGAACTCCTAACCAAGCGGCGCACACGCCCGCCACCGTAACGACTCTGGTCCTTGTGGCCTTTGCTGCCGTCTATCTCGTCTGGGGCTCGACGTATTTGGCGATCCGCATCGGGGTGGAATCGTTTCCACCGCTCATCCTCGCGGGGCTTCGTCACGTTACTGTGGGTTTGTTGCTGTACCCGATCCTTCGAAGGACGACTGGGATCAAGCCCACGGCCGCAAACTGGCGCGCGGCCGTTGTTACCGGGGCTCTGCTGCTATTCGCCGGAAATGGAGGCGTCAGTTGGGCCGAGCGGACCGTGCCCTCTGGTATCACGGCGCTCCTGGTGGCGACAGTATCGCTGTGGCTGGTGATCATGGATTGGCTGCGTCCGGGCGGCGTAAAGCCAGTCCCGAGAGTAGTCATGGGGCTACTAATGGGATTTGCAGGGATGGCGCTGCTGGTTGGGCCGGCGCACCTGGGAGGTTCAGAGCGCGTCGATCCGCGAGGCGCTGGAGTGCTGGTGATTGCCTCGCTAGCCTGGGCATGTGGCTCGCTGTATTCAAAGCACGGTGGAATGCCCAGTTCGGCGATGCTCGGTGTGGCGATGCAGAGCTTTGCGGGCGGCGTGATTCTGCTCATTGTGGCGTTGTTTGCGGGGGAATTCCGCGAACTGCATCTAGGCGCGATTTCGCTACGCTCCTGGCTGGCGCTCGGCTACCTGATCGTCTTTGGGTCGGGCATCGGATTCAGCGCGTACCTGTATATTCTGCAGAAGAGCACGGCGGCGCGTGTGGCGACGTATGCGTTTGTGAATCCCGTCGTGGCGCTGTTCCTGGGGTGGCTGATCGCCGGAGAGTCCATCACCCTGCGCACTGTTGTTGCTGCCGCGGTCATCCTCACGGCAGTGATTCTGGTGATCACTGCGCCGCATCGGAAGCCCGCGCCAATCACGACTCCCGTTCCAGCCCCAGGCGAAGCTTGACCGGCAAGTCTTCCGTCGTGCTTCACTTTTTCACTTTGCCGCTTGTTTTCGGATAGATTGGTCCTAAAGCTTGCGCTACTTTTAGCGTGTTGAACATGAGCCACGCACAAACCAGATTCGCACAGAACATATCAGCGCATGCGGCCGCACGGTACTGGCGGGCAACGCTGGCACGCGATTCCCGAGCTGATGGGAGCTTCGTGCTGGCAGTGCGCTCCACGCATATCTATTGCCGGCCTTCGTGCCCGGCGCGACGGCCGCTGCGGCGCAACGTCATGTTCTTCCGTACCCGGGAAGAAGCGGAAAAGCAAGGGTACCGGCCTTGCCTGCGCTGCCGGCCAAATGAAATTGCGGGTCCGGTGGCGCTGGTGCAACGCGCCGCCGGTCATCTGGCGGAGTCTTCCGAAGAGGGCGTGCGTCTGGGAGCCGTGGCTGCGGCACTTGGGACTACACAAGGCACACTGCGCCGCGCGTTTCTTCAAGTGACCGGACTGAAGCCGCGTGAGCTTGCCGAGGCACTGCGCATCAAACGCTTCAAGGCCATGCTCCGCGCAGGGAAGAGTATTACCGATGCGCTGTACGAAACAGGGTATGGCTCATCGAGCCGCGTCTACGAGCGCAGCAACGCACACCTTGGCATGACGCCGGCGACTTATCGAAAGGGAGGACAGGGTATGAAGATCGGATACACCATCGCGAAATCGCCACTCGGGAAAGTTCTGGTGGGAGCGACGGAGCGCGGGGTCTCGGCGGTTTATATGGGCGACGCGGAGAACGCGATGATTGCTGAACTTCGCGAAGAATATCCGCGCGCCGAAATTGCGCCGGCCACGGATTCGTTCCAGCGCTGGGTGCGGGAAATCGTGCAGCGCATCGAAGGCAAGCAGCCTCGATTGGAACTACCGCTAGACTTGCAGGCAACTGCGTTTCAGCGGCGCGTGTGGCAGGAACTGCAGAGGATTCCGCGCGGCGGGACGCGCACGTATTCGCAAGTCGCGCGGTCTCTCGGGCAACCCAAGGCTGGGCGTGCGGTTGCGAGAGCTTGCGCGACGAACCCCGTGTCTATCGTGGTGCCGTGCCACCGCGTAATTCGCGCGGACGGCGCACTGGCCGGCTATCGCTGGGGGCTTTCCCGCAAGGAACAATTGCTGGCGCAAGAGCGCGGGGCAAGCAACTAAACTTAAGCCTTCCAAGCCAGGAAAAACAGAAGGCACCGAGACCAGCCTTAATTACAAAAATTAAAAAATCATCCCCGAGGCTTTTCCACTTTGACATTCCTTGGCCAGTCTGGCTTAAACCTCGCATCACTGATCTTCAGATTCTTCATCACGTGTGTATAGTGGGATAAGAAATAGTCGTCGGAGCCCGTCTCGAAGAATTTCTGCTGCACCGGCAACCAAGAAGCTTCGTCGATCCACATCCGAATTCGGGCGATCTGACTGCGCGCCTGGTCGGACTTCGGGGTCAATTCCAGAACGACGGTCTTGCGGTTGTCGAAGTCTTCCTCGCCGATCAACGTCAGAACGTAATTTTTCTTGAGTGTTTCGCCCTTCGTGCCGAATCCCAGCGCGAGATACTGGTCAACGAACGAGCGGTGTTTCCCGATGTTGTATTCCTCGACGCGATTGATCTTCGGCGTGAAAACGAACAGAGAATCGCCGTTTCGGAGGATGGTTCGAGGATCAGGCTTTTGAAAATCGATGCGCATCTTATCGTCGCGGCGGACCAAAATCTGACCGGTCTCGGCCGAACTGTCCTTGACGACTGCGGTGTATTTGATGTGCTCGATATCGGCTGTGAGCGTGTGAAAGTCCTGCGCGGACTTGTCCAGCATGGCCAAGACGCCATCGAGGGTCCAGTTCGAAGTCGCCTGCGCAGTGAGTGGTCGAAGCCCGCCGGCGGCACCACACAGACTCACCAAGACCAAGACGAAAAGAAGGAATGTTATACGTCTCAAACTTGGCCTCTATTCAGAGAAAATGCGGGACTCATCCAAACCTTCGGAATCCTAACATACATAAAGAGATGCGCGGATAGGCCGGGATGTTACCTGAGAACAACTTCTAACGCCGGCAAGACCACGGCTAATGCCGAATCTCCACTTGATAGGCGATGACCGTGCCTTGATCATCGCGCAGTGGCTCGATATTGGCGATGGAGAAATTCCCATTGTGCAATTCGGGCAGCGCTTCCTGCAAGGCGTTGTGCAGATCGTTCTGGAGGGCGAGCCTGGTCGGCGGAGCCAGGATGCGCGCGTCCACGCGATACTTCAGCCGGTTACCTTCTTTCGAGACCAATTGAACTTGTCCCGGTGCGACAGGAGCCCCACCCTGCGGTTTATCGTGAAACCAGTTTCGCGGAGTGAGAAGCACGAAGACCAAAATCAGAATGACAGCGAGGTCGTATTGCCACGTGCCGCGTTCGTAGGACCAGAAAAATGTCCGGGACAGGATTTGGCCAAGGCTTGCCATGTCAATCCGTAGGCACTCCGTCAACGATAACGCCGTCGCGCATGTGCACGACGCGGTCGAAATACGTGGTCGCTTCAGGATTGTGCGTGATCATGACGATGGTCTGGCCCAGATCCTTGTTCAGTTGCCGCAGCATTTGCAGCACGGTTTCCGAGTTTTTCGAATCCAAGTTGCCGGTGGGTTCGTCAGCGAGAAGAATCTTCGGCTCGTTGATGATCGCCCGTGCGATGGCCACGCGCTGCTGCTCACCTCCGGAAAGTTCCGAGGGTTTGTGATGCAGGCGTCCCGCCAGGCCGAGCATCTGCGTTACTACGTCGAAGCGGTGCGGATCGAACCCGTCACCATGAATAAACTGCGCGATGGCGATATTCCCTTTGGCCGTCAAAGTAGGGAGCAGATTGAATCGCTGAAAGACGAAGCCGATCTTGTGGCGGCGCAGTTTGGTACGCGCTGCGTCGCTCAGTTCGGTGAGGTCATTCCCGTCGACCAGCACTTTGCCGCGCGAGGCCTGGGCCAGGCCGCCAATCACGTACAGCAGCGAAGACTTGCCGCAGCCGGAAGGCCCCATCACGGCGACAGATTCGCCGGGCTGCACTTCGAAATTCACGCCACGTAATGCCGGGACTTCGACTTTTCCCGCGCGGTAGAGCTTCCACAAGTTTTCTGTTCTGAGTATCGGCTCCACGTTCTTTTTTCCCTGGAAAATCGGCCCTTCGGCAGGTGTCCGTATTGTAACTGTGATTCCCATTCGTGCCTAGCTATCCTCTCCGCTTCGCGAATCTTCCTGTTCTTGTTGTACTTGCACTCAAATCTTCGCGTCCTAATCGTATAACAACGCTTCCACGGGATCTTTGCGGCTTGCCAGCCACGCGGGATAGCTCGCGCCGAAAAGCGCTCCTAAGAGCGCGATGGCAGCCGCGCGAAGAACCCAGCCGGAAGTAATCAAAATGGTTAAAGTTGGAAACTTCCAAATAAATCCGGCCCGCACTAGATAGCTTAATCCGATGCCAGCCCCAATGCCGAGGAGGCAGAGCACCGCGGATTCCGAGAGTAGCGCCCGGACAACGAACCAACGGTTTGCGCCAAGCGATTTCAAGACGCCGATGTCCCGGGTACGTTCAATCACCGTAGTGTACATGGTGAGAAAAATAACCAGCAGCCCGATGGTGACGGCCAGCAGGATCATGGCGTTGATGAAGGACTCCAGCCCCGGAATATTTGTCGAAGTCATCAGGGAAAAATAATCCTTGAGCGGACGGACGGTGTAATTGGGAAGGAGGTGGCGCATGTCCTCCATTACGTCTTCGGTGTGCTCGGGGCGTGTACACTTTACAAAGAAGACGCTGGCTTTGTCCCGAGCGCCCACCAATTCCTGCAAAGTAGCGCGAGAGACAAATAGCCGAGATCCCTTTCCATGCTCGACAATTCCCGCAACATGCCAATCATGATTGAAGATGCGGTAGGTCTCACCGGGCTGTAAGTTTTTAGTTTTCGCGGCAATGTCGTCCACAAGAATGTCATCCGGGCCTTCCAGGTCGTGTCCTTGGATGAATACAAATCCGCCGGAGACCGCTCGAAAGCTCTCCTGATCAATTCCGTAAACGATTTCCACGCCGGAGGTGTTGAACTGGAAGAGCACGGGGGCCACGGATTGGACGTACTTCATCTCTGCAAGCTTATCGCCGATTTTTATGGGCATCGGCGCGCTGCCAAAAGCAAAAAAGATTGACGAATTCGCGGGCAGCAGCATGATATCCGCTCCGATGCCCTCTATGCGCTTGGCCGTTTCCGTCAGAAGGCCGCTGGTCAGCCCGACGATCAGAACGACCAGTGCAACCTCCACAGCGATTCCCATGGCGCCGATAAGCGTGCGCAGCGGACGGTGCAGCAAGTTACGAAGGATTAGTTCGCCCATCATGGCTGCTTGTTCTCCGTGGGCTCTCCAACGGGCACTAATTCCATTCCCGCTGGCTGTTCAAGCTTGAATCGCTCAGCAGGGATTTCTTCGTTCACAGTGACTTTCGTGGCCTGCAAATCCAGTTTGTAGTCATCGTGTGGCCGTTCGATCCGGATCGATCGTGGGAACGAAGCCACCCCATTCGGAGGCGTGGCCGCACCGCTCGATCCGGCGGCGTTGTCCGCAGGTTGCCAATCCGCAACTCGAACATCCGAAAGCAGAAGGCCCCTCGGTCCGAAATTCTGCATGCGCGCGACTTGCAAGGTGGAACGGTCAAACCAAATCTCTCGCAGCACTTCCACTTGATAGCCGCCACGCAGAACAGTCAGGATGTAGTATCTGGCGTTCTCGTCATTGAATTCCCGGAGGGTCACCGATTCTGCCTTGTGGATTTCCGGCCAGAGCAGTGCGTCCAGCAAGTGCTGCGGCCGCAAATTCTCGATGGGCTTGCTGCTAATGCGCTCTACGGCCACCGGTCCAACGAGGAACTTCTTCTTCGACGGAATCAAAACGCGAAAGGTTTCGCCGTCACTGGCCATGTCGAAGACCGTGGTTCCGATCACAGGCGCTTGCCCGATCACCCGAATCTGCGCGGGCCGCGCCGCCAGCAAAAAGGCCTTGACCTCATGGTACTCGTCGATGACGCCGCTATACTGCGATCCCGCGGTCGGTTTCATTTCGACGGTGGCGTTCAGCGTTTTAGTGCCGCGTGCAATCAAATTGTAGACCTCCAGAAGCTCCTCACGCGTGGCATCCTTTGCGACTGGTCTTTGCGAAACTACGGTGTGGCCGGTCACCACTCTTCCGCCAGGACAACCGCAGGAAATCGCCGCCAGTGTCAGCAGTACCATGCATGTTTTCACACGTCGCATCAATGAGTTCCGTTCCCACTCGTATAAATAACGCAATCTAGCAACCACTTGGATGCCGGCCGAACGGCCGGGTCGCTGCCGGGGAGCCATTCAGTTGGGCCGCGCAATATGAATGTCAAATGGCTGAACCGCCGGGCGCACTCGACGGATGACTTCGCTGGGCCAGAGCGACTCGCTCAGCAGGGTCACCCAGCCGTCCTCCGGTTCGCAAATCGCGCAGAATGTGTAGCGATTGTACGCCTGCTGATACGCGTCCAAGCCGCGCTTTGACAGATCGCCCTCAAGTGCGGCATCGGTGGATTGCACGTCTTTGCCAGCCCTGATGCCGAAGGTTTCGCCTTCAAAGCGTTCAAAAATTTGACGCAACTGCTCTTGATTTGGTGGTTGCAGAACGACGCAACGCTCCGCCGCTTCTCGCAAGGCAATTTCGTGAAGTTTGCAAAACTCTCTTGCGCGGTCTATGTGGCTGAAAAAATCCACAACGTACGGCTCGCTTCCCGCAAGGGCAGGAAACACGGCAGACCAAATCTCGACGGCATCCTTGCCGTGCACCGGCTCTCGGTTTTCCGTTTCGACCAGCTCGAGCCCTACCGCTTTCACGTCGCCGCCGAGGTCTAACGCCTGCACATCCAGGGAAAACGGCGGCAACGCCAGCGCACCGCTTCCAGGTACAGTCGCTCCGGATGTATTCATTCTTCGGACTCCGACTGCGGAAACTTGGCGCGAAAATCCGGCGACTGCTTCCGAACGTCCAGCCAGTCGAAGAAGGCGTCCGGCGTTTCCAGCCAGATACGGAACCATCCGGCGATCTCTACCTTTTCAGCGCGTTTCTGGGCTTCCACCTTGCGGTTGCGCGCGATCATCTCCGCGCGGCGTTTGCCGAGGCGCGCCACGTTCAGAACACGCTCGACGGCCGCGTGCTCCCTGTGCGCTCGGAACTTGCGCATCAATTCATCCAGCCGCATGATGCTGACCTCAGCGTCTTCCAGCGTCTTGAAATGCAGGAGATCCTCGAACTCTTCTTCGTATTGTTCCTCGGCTTCTTCCATCTGATTGATGGTTACTTTTTGTCCCGCATCTTTCAGCACGTCCGCGATATATTCCATTCCTGTTTTACCGGCCTCGCCATGTTCGGCCAGCAGCCGGCGGCGCAGCTGGTCGATCTCTGCCGGCGTCCATTGTTGTACTTTTATTTCCCGAGCGGTCTCCAGGATTAGCGCTTTCTTCGATTTCAAATCTTCGGTCATCTAGCTTTGCCTCGGTGCAGCTTACTGTGCTTTTTCTTCGGGCTGGGAGGCGGAGCCGGGGATGACGGGGGATCCGCCGGAAGGCCTGCCATCAGCCGGCGATACTTCACCACATTCTTGTTGTGTTCCGCCAGGGTAGCGCTAAAAAAATGCCCGCCCTGCGTATTGGCCACAAAGTACAAATAATTCGTCTGTGCGGGGTGCATCGCTGCGCGCAGAGACGCTTCGCCGGGATTGCCAATTGGTCCAGGAGGCAAACCGCCGTGCTCATAGGTATTATAAGGAGAATCGAATTGCAGGTCCTTACCGGTCAGGCCGCCGTTATATTTCCCCAGCCGCTCCATCCCGTAAATCACGGTCGGGTCGCATTGCAACCTCATACCTTTGCGGAGACGGTTTTCAAACGCGCCCGCCACCAGCGGACGCTCTTCCGGCTTCGGTGTCTCCCTCTCGACGAGAGAGGCCAGAGTCACAATCCTGTTCACCAAGCGGTGGTCGCCTTCGTCTGTTGGCCCACCCGCCGTCGGCGAAACAATGCGCCTCCACTCCTCCTTGAACTTGCGAACCATTTCCGTAGTCAATTCACTGGCTGCAGGGTGGCGCGGAAGTTCGTAAGTAGCGGGGAAGAGAAAACCTTCCAGCGTCTGCGCACCTGGAGCAAAATCGCGAATCAGTGAGGGATCGCCCGCCGCATAAAGAAAATCGCCTGCGCGCATGAACTTTCCCGCCTCCAGCTCGCGGGCGATGTCGAACATCGTTTCGCCTTCGCGCACCGTGAACGGCTGCTGGAATACCTGGCCGTTCGCGATTTTCCAGAAAACATCGGTGCCGGTCATGGCGTGATCAAAGAAATATTCGCCTGCCTGAAGCGTGCGCTTCGGATGCCGCCGCGCGTAGATCTCGAAAGCTAGCTTGCTGCGCACCACGCCATTTTTTTTCAGGATGTAGCCCACGTACCGGCTCGACGTCCCGCGTGGCACATCAACGAAGACACCTTCTTGCGGGAAACCCTGGTACGGATGGGTCATTCCGTACCACATCCATAACGCCGTGCCTCCGGCACTCAGCGCGGCAAGCAGCAATAGCACGACCAAAGGTTTCAATTCAGCCTCACCGGATTATTCTCAGTTCGCTCAGGTCTTAGTGGCCGTTTGCTCCTGGCGATCCAGGTACTCCTTCAAAATAACGGCCGCGGCTACGGCGTCCACGCTCATCTTGGCCTGGACACTCTTTGATTTCTTGTTGCCGGTCAACCTTTCCTCATGGATGAACCTTCCCTGAACTTCTTCCAGTAGGCGCTCGGCCTCCCAGCTGGTGAGTCTCTCATCCACCATTTCCACCGGCACGCCAATCTGTTTCCGCATGCGTTGCGCAAAGCGCTCCGCCTCTTCGGCCATTTCGCCGCGCGTACCATCCAGGCGCAGCGGCAACCCCACGACAATCTGCTTCACGCTATGTTCGCGCACCAGTTCGCGAAGGCGCCGCATGTCCTCGTTCCGGTTGAGGCGCTCCAACGTGCTTAGCGGCTGCGCCGTGCGCGTCCCAGAGTCGGCCAAAGCAAGCCCGATCCTCGCGCGGCCATAGTCCACCGCGAGAATGAATCGCCGCTCAATGGTATTCAGTTCGCTTTTAGTCGCGGTCACACTATCAGTATACCGGGAAGGGCTAAATGCGATGCGCCCAAAGAGATGCCCGTCACGTAAATCTGTCTTACGAATGAGATGGCGAATCTACGGTTTGCGCCCGCGCGCACCACTTTGCCAGGCGTTCCAATATCCAAGCAATTTGAGCTGCTGGTCGAGTCCGGTTTCTTTGACGAGAACATCGAGCTCTGTGCGGGACAAGCGCTTGCCGAGCGGTTCGACGCGGTCGGCGATGCCCCAAGTGGTCAGCGCGGCGAGCACGGTGTGCAATTTCAATTCGCGCATGTCGACCTTGTCCAGGGTGTCCGAAGCGGCGTGGTAATTCGGCAGGTAATTGGCCTCCTCCTGATTCGCCACTAGCGTGGGCACGCCTTCGAGGAGGAAATCGAAATTGTCGGTGCCGAAAGAAGCGTCATTGGTGTGATTGTTCGCGCCCCAGGATTCCAGCGGTTTGAGGATTTCGCGCACGCCTGCTTCAATGTCGCGGCGCCCCCCCAGCGAATATCCGGTGACACGGCCGATGCCCGCATCAAAAGTGATCACCGCGCGGATTTTATCGAGCTCCGCGCGGTGAGCCTTTACATATTCGAAGGAGCCAACTGTTCCTTGTTCCTCGCCGCTAAAGAGTACAAAACGAATCGTGCGCCGAGGCAGAAGTCCCGTCGCCTTGATCGCTCGGGCCGCTTCAATCACTAGCGCCGCGTTGCAGCCATTGTCGAGCGCCCCGGTGCCTAATTCCCAGGAGTCCAGATGCGCGCCAAGGATGACAACTTCGTCCGGCTTCTCATAGCCTCGGATCTCACCGACAACGTTTTCCTGCTCCATCGGCTTGCTAATCTTGTTGGGCATGTCAAAGTGCACTCGCACTTTCCCTGGATAAGCGGCGACGGTTCGCGCAATCCGCATCGCATCTTCGCGCGCCACGACTGCTTGCGGAATCTTATCGATCTCGCCGGCAAGCGAATTCGTATGGCGATAGAGCAGCAGCCGTTCCCGCGCGCCCATCCACAGAATTGCTTTCGCGCCATCCTTGAGGGCATTCCCGATGATCAACGGCGGGCGCAAGTATTCGTTGAAGAGATCCGCCCAGGTTGAACCGATGTCGCTATGAACCAGCAAAATCGCGCCCTTGACCAGTCCGCCTGCTTTCACGAAATCGTCCTCGCTGCCGTATCCAACGTCGACGATGTTCGCGTCAATTCCTTCCCCCGGTGTCGCCGGCGACCACCCTGTCGCTTTCAGCCGCACGGGAAATCTCAGCGGCTCTAGCAATTCGAGCCGCGTGTCACCTTCGCTCCAGGCCACTTGCAGCGTGTACTTCTCCGTGTGAACATCCACTCCCGCCGCGCGAAACGCCCCCACTCCCCACTCCACGGCTTTGGCCATTTCCGGCGACCCGGTTACGCGGCCGCCGATTTCATCCGTCAGCCGCCGCAGGTTCTCCTCCAGGGGAGACAATCCCATCACGATAGGCAGGATTTTTGCCGCGGCTTCCGCGCACGACGACGCTTCCGTCGTCGAGCAACCAGCCGTTCCCTTGGTGCCTTGCCCCGGGATTAGCGGGTTCTGCTTCGTCTGTGGGATCTGGGCTTGCAACGGCCCTACGGAGGCGAAAAGGCAAAGGCAAAGAAGCAAAGAAATAAGAAAAATCGTGCGGCGCAGCATGAGTTGGTTCTCTTTTCCTGAAATTTCTGGGCGAAGCTTTGTGTTTCGGTTGCGGAGCGGATTATACCGAAGGAAGCTCGTTGATGACATTCTTCCCTCAGGGTTCTCCGCGTTTAGCTCTTCGGTCCACGTTTCAGATCGACAACGCAATCAGCGACGCGCGCAACCTGCACCATTTCTTCCACGTCGTGCACGCGCACAATGTGCGCCCCCTGCAAGATGCTCGCGGTAACCGTTGCGGCCGTGCCCCAGATGCGATCTTCCGGGGGAGCGGCCTTGCCGTCCCGGGCCAAGGTCGCGCCAAGAAAGCCTTTGCGCGAAGTTCCCACGAGCAGCGGATAACCGAGCTTCGCCAGTTGCGGGAGTTGTTGCAGTATTTCGTAATTCTGCGCGAAGCTTTTGCCGAAGCCGATTCCCGGATCGAGGATGATCTGTGATTTCGCCACGCTGGCCTTGCGCGCAAAGGTGACGGACCTGCGCAACGCTTGCAAGACATCTTTCATGACGTCCCGCGCAAATCTTCCCGACTGCATCGTTCGCGGCTCTCGGCGCATGTGCATCAAGATCAGCGGTACGCGGTGGCGCGCGGCCACTTCGGCAATCTTTGGATCGCTTTTCAATCCGGAAACGTCATTGAGAAGTTCCGCCCCCGCGCGGACCGCAATCTCGGCGACGCTGGCCCTGCGCGTGTCCACGGAAATGGGAATCTTAAGGCGTCCGCGCAGCGCTTCAAGAACAGGAAGAATGCGATCCAGCTCTACGGAGGCGGCTGTCTCCGCAGATCCCGGCCGAGTCGATTCGCCGCCGATGTCGAGGAGGTCGGCGCCTGCGCGCTCAATTGCAAAGGCATGTTCGATCGCGCTCTCGGGTTCCGAGAATCTGCCGCCATCGGAGAAGCTGTCCGGCGTGACGTTCAACACGCCCATGACAAGCGTGCGTTGGCCAAGCTCGAGAATGCGCGATGGCAGCCTAAGCTGGAACACTCTTCGGCGTGGAATCATATGCGCAACAGGAGTGTAGCGCAGGTTCCTTTCCTGCCGCTTAGAAGGAAATTCTCTCCGAGAACATCCACCGGTGGTCGTAGGTATGGAATCTCGTGACCGCAATTTGCAAGCCTGCTGCTGAAGAGAACCGAAATGCCTTCCGCAGGCGCACTCGTCCAAACCCCAGTCCCGGCGTCAGGAAGACCAGTTTATTGCCGGCATTAGGCCCTGTTTTGTAGAGCGTGGAATTCACCTCCAGTTCTGGCCAAAGCTTCCAGGCTGCCTGGTACTGGAAGGCCGTGTTCCACTGAAGCTGGCGGCCCAGCTTTGCCGTGTTCCCTGTTGGCAAGTTTGCTCCAAACGTTGATTGAACGTCGAATCTCCCCCAGCCCTTGCCGACCGCGAGCGTCGGCGTCAGCACGGGGTCGCCTGCACCATACCGGTAAGACCCCGTGGGAGCCGTAGCGCCAAGAATAAACGTCAGCAAATAATTGCCCTCTCCCCGTTCAGCCGAACCAATACGGAATTTCAGCATCAGCGGCAAATCCCCAAATCCACTAGGTGCGCCATTGGGAGAGTGAAGCGTGTACGAGGGTATACCAGCCAAGATCTGGGTTCGCGAACTGGTGATGAACTCAAATCCCTTGCCGCCCCCAAACTGGAAAGCTCTATTCCCTAGAGTTGAGGGTTGGACCCAGATATCGTAGCGAAGCTCCTGCTTCAGCCGGCCGGACGTAGTGGCCAAAGGCGAAAGCCAGTCCGGCTGGTTGGCCTGTGTTTCCGTGGCCATATGGAACCAAGAGCGAAAAAGACTACGTCCTTTCTTTTTTTCCGTCTCTGGGGAGTTCTGTGGGGAGGCCTCGTCTTGAGCAGCGTAGCAATCGCCGCCACTTCCTCCTGCTGAACCGGACGTTGATTCCAGTTTCTCCGGCCGATGTTGATCCGGCCACGCTTTTGCGGCCAGAAGTAAGGCCGCGCAGGTCAAAGTGATTATTCTTACGGCGAGTTTCACATGGATTCTCCTGAACCAGATGTCTCGTGAAAACAGAAACGGCCACTGCCAGATGCAAATCTGACGGTGGCCGTCTGAGAAGAACTTAGAAACCTCGTTCTATGCCATCAGCCTCCACGCGCCGACTCGCATGAAATGAGAACAACACGAAGAGCTGAATGCTACTCGCGAGCAGAGTTGGCGAATGTGGGACAAAGAAATCCTTCGATATCGAGAACAGCACCAGGATAGATAGAACCAAGTCTGGCGTCAAATCCAAATAGTGAATTCCATGAAACGGAAAAGCGAGAAGCGTTAGGTTAGTCCAGGTCAAAATCGCGAATCGGCTTGCCAGCAGGGGCATCCTTGGCTTTCTTCATGGCCTCTTCAAACTTTTTCGCCAGGATGTCTTCCTTGTGCGTTTCCTGGAAGAAGGAATCCGCGAACTTGTCTTCACGTTGGCGCTTCTGCTCTTCAAGGATGCTCGAAGCCTTCGTCAGGTCCACATCCGGACCAGGTCTTACGTGCGCTTCGTGAGACAGAACCGCGCCAAAAACCGGATCAATCACCAGCTTTGCCTGGCAGCACGGGCAGGTGACGTAGAGGTTTTCGCTGTTGCGATCTCCCATAGGGCGTATTGTACTCCTTCGGGACAAAAAAGTAGGGGCACCCGGTAGGGCGGGTGCCCCGTGATGCCTATACGGTTGAGATGTTAGGCCTTGGCGGGGTTTTCGCCGCGTGTAAATCCCGGCGCCGGCCGCAACTCCGGACGCACCACCTTAGGGTCAGTGCCCGGAGCAGCTTGTGGCGGCGGAGTAGGCGTGCGCGGCTTGTCCGGCAGCGGCTTGCCTTCCATCAGCAACTTCACTTCGTTGGCGTCGATGACTTCCCGCTCGAGCAACGCCTGTGCGATGCGCTCGAGAATATCCCGGTTTTTCCCGAGGATATTTTTGGCCTTCTCGTAGCCGCCGTTGACGATGCGCTTCACTTCCTTGTCGATTTGGATGGCGGTGTCTTCCGAATAATCGCGGTGCTGCGCGATTTCTCGGCCAAGGAAAATGGCCTCATCTTTCTTGCCATAAGCCAGCGGGCCCAGCTCGCTCATGCCCCATTCGCAGACCATGTTGCGCGCGATGTCCGTGGCGCGTTCGATGTCGTTGCCTGCACCGGTGGTGATATGGCCGAGGAAAATTTCTTCGGCGGATCGTCCGCCCATCAGCACGGCCAGCATCGCTTCCAAATATTCACGCGTGTAGGTGTGCTTGTCGTCCTCGGGAAGCTGCATCGTGAGGCCAAGAGCCATGCCGCGCGGAATAATCGTCACCTTGTGGACCGGATCGGCGCCCGGCGTCATCGCCGCGACGAGCGCGTGGCCGGCCTCGTGATACGCAGTGTTTTTCTTCTCTTCATCGGAAAGGATCATAGACCTGCGCTCGACGCCCATCATCACTTTGTCTTTGGACATCTCGAAGTCGACCATCATGACGAACTTGCGGTTCTGGCGTGCCGCCCACAAGGCCGCTTCATTCACGAGGTTCGCAAGGTCCGCGCCGGAGAATCCCGGCGTGCCGCGCGCGATGATGGACAAGTTCACGTCGTCGCCGATGGGCACTTTGCGTGTGTGCACGCGGAGAATTTCTTCGCGGCCCTTGACGTCGGGACGCGCTACGACGACGCGGCGGTCGAAGCGACCTGGCCGCAACAGCGCTGGGTCCAGAACGTCAGGTCGGTTTGTCGCGGCGATCAAAATCACGCCTTCGTTCGATTCGAAGCCGTCCATTTCAACCAGCAGCGCGTTCAACGTTTGCTCGCGTTCGTCATGCCCGCCGCCAAGGCCCGCGCCTCGATGGCGCCCGACGGCGTCAATTTCATCAATGAAGATGATGCAGGGCGCATTTTTCTTGCCCTGCTCAAAGAGATCGCGCACGCGGCTCGCGCCTACGCCGACAAACATTTCCACAAAGTCCGAACCGGAAATCGAGAAGAAGGGAACGTTGGCTTCGCCGGCGATTGCTCGCGCCAGCAGCGTTTTGCCCGTTCCTGGAGGTCCGACCAGCAGCACCCCCTTCGGGATCCGCCCGCCCAGCTTCTGGAATTTCTGCGGATCTTTCAGGAACTCGATAATTTCCTGCAACTCTTCCTTGGCCTCGTCCGTGCCTGCGACATCCTTGAAGGTGGCCTTCTTTTGCTGCGCGGAAAGTAGCCGCGCGCGGGACTTGCCAAAACTCAGCGCCTTGTTTCCGCCCGACTGCATTTGCCGCATCAGGAACAGGCAGAAACCCACGAGAAGAATCAGCGGGGCAGCGTTCAAAAGGATCAGCACCCAGTCGCCGCTGCGCACTTCTACCACTTTAATCGCTACGCCCTTGTCGCGCAGGGCCTTGGCCAGCCCTGCCGCGTCCTCCTTGAATACCGTCGTGTGGAACTTGCGGTTCGCGGGCCGGACGTATTCCCCTTTCAGCTCGTAGCTGTTCGGTGAAAGGTACATGGTTACTTCTTTCACGTCGCTTGCATCGACCTTCTGCATGAATTCGCTGTAGCTGGGTTCATCCTCGCGCGCCTGTGCCCCATTGGCGGACACCAACTTCCACAGCATCACGCCCAGGAAGACGATCGAAATCCAAAAGAGAATTGTTTTTGCCGTGGAACTAGAATTCACGTTGTCCTCACTAATCCTGCAACCCGAAACCAAAAGATAAAAACTTCACTACTTCTTCCGCTGTCGTCCGCTTTTCCTGTGCATCCCATTCGTCCCTGGAGAAAGCTGCCGGAGGTTGCGCCCCGTCCCGTTGGCTGCCGCAAGGCCATAGCCAACCCACATATCATTAGATGCGGTTCGGAACCCAAAGTAATCGGGCTCCAGGGCCACCCGCCGCTTCGCCGGCTTGTCCAGCAGCACTGCCAGCCGAATCGAGCGCGGCTTGCTTTCGCCCAGCCGCCGCAACAAAAAATCCTGTGTCACGCCGCTCTCCAGCACCGCGTCAACCACCAGCACGTCGCACCCTTTCAATTCCGGGCCTGATCCGAAAAAAACTTCGCGCCTCGCGTGCCCGCTTTGCTCGACGTCCCGCACTTCTTCGCGGACGAAATGGCAAACAACTGTTGCATTGATCTGCCTCATCAAATCCGCAGCAAAAACAAAGCCGCGATCCAGCGTTATGACTATATCCAGCCGCCGTCCGGAGTACTCGCGCGTAACCTCTTTCCCTAGGGCTGCCACGCGTGCGGCGATGCGCGCCGCGGAAAACGCCGTCCCCCTTCGGCTACTCAAATTTTTCCTCGGCGATCACAATACCCGCCCGGGTCCTTTCATTCGCGGCATATTCGGCGGCCACAGGAAGGCCGCGAGTCCATACAAGATCGCTGCCACTCGCGAGCACCGGCCAGCCGTCACGCTCCCACCGGCTGACGTGCCTCTCGTTCAGTAAACGCTTCAGCTTGTGAGCGCTTCGATGACCCATGGGACGCAATCGGTCTCCGGGCCGCCAATTTCGTAATACCATCGGGAAGCGTAACCGGTCGCGGTCCAAGACCGCCCCATCTCTACTAGTCTCCCCCCTCTCGGGGGGCCAGTCAATCACCCTGAGGCGGAATACGCACCCCAGTTCCGCGACGCGCACTTCGATATCGCTCTCAGCCAAATCGATCTTGTACTCATATTTCCGCGGTGCGCTTTGTAAAGCTCGTCCACCAGCATTTTCTACAGCCTGGAACACAAGCGCGTCTCGCTCTTTTCGTACTTCTACTCCGCCTGGCAGCGAAATCGAGCTCCCACTTCTTCCGTTTCGCGCAAGTTCGAGCACGGCTTCAACGTGCCTGGCGCCCAATTGGCCCGCGCGCGGCTTGACCTTCTCCACGATTCGCCTCACCATCCGGGTGCTAAGTGCTTTTCTCTTCCCTGCGAACTCAGTGTGCCCTGTGTTAAATCCCGCGTCCTTCCACGGCTGCAACAACCCGTCGACCGCGATACGTGCTGGTCCATCCTTCTCTTGAACCAACATCCCTTCTCGCTCCTCCGTCAAAGCGTCCAAGAATTTGTCGTCCTCCCGTGCCAGCTCCGCAAGCGTTGCCAGGTGCTCAACGATTGCTGGCTGAAATTGTTTTTCAAGCAGAGGCAGAAGCTTTCTGCGGATTCGCGCGCGCATCCTCTTCGTGTTTCGATTGGTGGCATCTTCTCGCCAGTTTTGTCTTCGCGCGCGCAGAAAATGCCGGAGCTCATTCCGCCGAACGCCTAGTAAGGGACGGACAACTGGACCAGAAATTGGATGAATCCCGCCAAGCCCGGCGAGCCCTGTCCCGCGGAAGAGATGTGCGAGCACAGTTTCCGCTTGATCGTCGGCTGTGTGCGCCACGGCGATTCGTTGGCACACTCCCGATTCCGCCAGCGAACGAAAATAGTCGTACCGCGCTCGCCGCGCGGCGTCCTCGAGGTTCGCTCGCTCTTTTTTCGCCTTCTTGGCTACCTCGATGGAAGCGGCGTGAAACTCCAGCCCATGTTTCGCGGCGAGTCGCGCAACAAACTTCTCATCCGCATCGGAAGCTTTGCCACGCAGTTTGTGATTGAAGTGAATTACGCTGAGCACGACACCCAGCTTCGCTCGCAACTCCAGCAGCAAGAGCAGCAGAGCAACGGAATCCGCGCCGCCGGATACCGCCACGCCCACGCGGTCGCCTGGCTGCAACATCTCCTGCTTCTTCAAAGCAGTAAGGATGCGTTGCTCAAGAAGGGCAAATCCACGCTTGCCTGTGGACGATAGTTTCCTTGCACGACTCACTAGTCACCGGCCTGCCCCGATGCTGTCCGGGTCACGAGTCCCGATTTTGGCGCATCGTACCACGCCCCGGAGCACATAATGCCCTCTGTGGACGCCTGTGGATATCGTTAATCCGCTGTTGACATTGTTCTCTACCCTTGGCATACTTCTTGGGTTGTGGATGTGCCTTTCTGCAAGACAGGGGGGCTTCGCTCTTTGACAACCGATACGATGTGCCAGAATCTGTTCGAAACCATTGGAGCTTTTCGAGCGCCAATGGGCTGAGTAAATTCGAGCGATCAACAATTCGCTTGGCAGGCTGCCTGGGATGCAAATCCCGGGATTTTTTTTCGCCAAGCAACCAGATTCAAACGAGAGTTTGATCCTGGCTCAGAACGAACGCTGGCGGCGTGCTTAACACATGCAAGTCGAGTGCGCGGTTGTAGCAATACAACTGGCGCACGGCGCACGGGTGCGTAACACGTGGGCAATCTGCCCTTCGATGGGGAATAACTCCGGGAAACCGAAGCTAATTCCGCATAACATTCCTTGGACTTCGGTTCGAGGACTCAAAGCCGCAAGGCGTCGAAGGAGGAGCCCGCGCCCGATTAGCTAGTTGGTGAGGTGACGGCTCACCAAGGCAATGATCGGTAGCTGGTCTGAGAGGATGGCCAGCCACACTGGAACTGAGACACGGTCCAGACTCCTACGGGAGG
>Ga0209472_1000588_pt1 | contig 21526 bp, 22 predicted proteins | sample GraSoiAngelo_130_FD_185887 | JGI IMG/M metagenome (GOLD analysis project Ga0209472, IMG submission 185887) | Grasslands soil microbial communities from the Angelo Coastal Reserve, California, USA - 14_0929_02_20cm (SPAdes) (version 2) | ecosystem: Environmental > Terrestrial > Soil > Grasslands ...
CCGAGAAACACGCACGTACCGCCGCACTCTGGGGTGGAGACGTCGGCGAGCAGGGCGTCGACGGAGATGGAAGAGCGGGTGAGATAGGTCATGGCTCTCGGCTCGGCTAACCCCGGGGCGCCGCCCGGGGTCAGCCGTGCGATGATTCATCCGCCCGCTATGGGGGGTAAGAGCGCCACCTCGTCCCCGTCCCGCACGCTGGCGTCCAGCTTCACGTGCTTCAAGTTCACCGCCGCGAGGGGGCGCTCCGGTAAACCCCGCCCTCCCGGGAGCTCGTCGCGCACACGGCGCACCACGTCGCCGACGGTCGCGGGAAGCGGCACCGCCACCGCGGCTTCGGCCCGGCCCACGAGCTCCGCATAGCGGGCGAAGAAACGCACGCGAATCGTACCGGATGGCGAGGGACGCTCCATGTCGCTTGAGAAGATAGCTCTCCTCACCCACCCGTGGAACCGGTTGTGAGGCCGCGCCACAGCTTCGTCTGCTTCGCCGTGGCGCCGGCGGCGGGCGTCAGGGTGAACGCCGTGGTACCGCGCTCGCGCACCTGCGTCGTGAGCGTCACGGTCTGACCGCCGCGTTGCGCGGTGATCGTGAGCGGCGCACCCGCCTGGCCGCGGTATTGCTGCCGGAATTTCGACGCCCAGTCGCCGTCGGAGCGCGCCTCCACGTCTCCCACTTTCAATAGTTCGTCCCCGGGCGCGAGCCCCGCGGCCTCGGCGGCGCTCCCGGCGACGACGTCCCGCACGACCAACTTCCCCTGCTCGTTCGGCTGCGCGTTGACACCGAGGAACGGGACCGAGGTCGTCTTGCGGGTCACCGCGATCCCGGCCTTGGCAAACACGCTCTCGTACGGCAGCGGCTCCCGGCCGTTGACATAGCGCTGGTAGAAGCCGTCCACGTCAGGCATGCCGAACTCCCGGAACAGCCCGAGCAGATCGGCTGTGCCAAAGCCCTTGTGCTTCTGGTAAAACCGGGTGTACAACGCCCGCATCACGTCGTCCAGACTGCTCTTGTTGTCCGTGGCGTCACGGATCGAGACGTCCAGCAGCATCCCGGTGAGTGCGCCCTTAGGGTAATAGAGCTGGGAGCTGTTGACGAAGACTTCGTTGATCCACGTCGCCACGCTGCCGTCTTCCTCGCTCCACGGCTCCGGGGCCGATTCGACCTGCTGCATGTCCGACACCGCATTGTTCAAGAACGTCTCGGGCGTCCACAGTCCGGACCGCACGTTGGTCAAGTCGGCGTAGTAGTCGGTCACGCCCTCCGACCACCACAAGAGCGGCGTGTATTGCTCTCCGTGATAGTCGTACGGCCACATCTCGGCGGGGCGGATCCGCTTGACGTTCCACAAATGAAAATACTCGTGGGACATGAGCGGCACCATGAAGTCGCCGAAGTTTCCCGCGGCATCGGCGAAGGCGTTCTGCGGCATGATGTCGAACTGCGCCGCGCTGTGCTCCAGATCGCCGCCGAAGTTGACGGGCTCCCGGATGACGTTGAAGAACACGGTGTAGTTCTCGTACGGCGGGCCACCCATGAGCGCGTTCTCCGTCTTCGCGATCCGCTCGACGTCGCTGCGCATGTTGCGTGCGACCGCGGGCGTGTAGGCGTCGAGCGGCCAGACGGCGAGGCGGATCCACCTGCCGTCCACCCGCACCGAGTCGAGGCTGTACTTGCCGACGAACGTTTCCGCATCCGCCAGCTCGTGATAATCGGCAGCGCTGTACGGGCCCGCTCCCGATCCCCCCAGCGCGGTCGTCACCTGCCAGCCCGCCGGCAGATTGAAGCGCAGCTGCGCGGGGCGCTGCAGCTGCCCTTCTTCGTACAGAAACAGGTTGGTGCCGAGGAACTGTCCGAACTCACCATTGATACGCGCCAGCGACAAGTCCACGGTGTCGGCCAGGTAGTCGAACTCGACCGTCACGCGATCGCTCCGGCCGGTGGTGACGCGCCACGTGTCCTTGTCGAAGCGATCCCAGAATAGCCCCTGGCCCGCGGGGTTCTTCGCGCCGAAGTGTCGCACGTAGCGCGCGTAGTTCTGGATCTCGTAGGCGCCCGGACTCCACGCCGGCAGCGACAGGTACAGCGTGTCGCGCCCGCGCGCGGGAAACTCGGCCTTTACGTGGAACAGCTTCGCGGCGGGCGACGGGACGGAGACTTCGTAACTGACGGTTTGCGCGGACAGGGGGACGGCGACGAGCAGGGCGACTAGCTGACGCACTGGGATGAGCTCCGCGAGTGGTTGTGAGGCATCAGTACCCCGTGCAAAACAAAGCGGCCCAGACGGTTAGTCCGGGCCGCCGAGTGGGCATGACCGCCCGTGTCAGGGCGTCACCTTCTCGCTCGCCTCCGCGACCATCGCGCGCAACTCCTTGCTGGGCTTGAACACCGGGACGGGACGCGCCGCGACTTCCACCGGGTCGCCGGTGCGCGGGTTGCGCGCCATGCGCGTCTTGCGCTGCCGGATCTTGAAGGTCCCAAACCCGCGTATCTCAATGTTATGCTGCTCGGCGAGCGCGGCTTTCACGGCGTCGAGAAATGAATCAACGACGCGCGCGCAGTCCTTCTTGGAAATCAGGGGACCTGCGGTGCGTGCGATCTGCGCGGTGACCTTCTCGACCAGATCGGCCTTCGTCATCCGTCCCCCTTGCAGGGCCCAAGGGCAGTCAAGACGAGGGGCCAACATACGGGCTTACCTATTGTGTGTCAAGAGCTTGGAGGAACTGCTGGAAGTGCCCTTGGGCGTCGTGCGGGCCGGGTGAAGCCTCCGGGTGGTACTGCACCGCGAAAATGGCGTACTCGCGGTGCTTCACGCCTTCGACCGTACCGTCATTGAGGTTGAGATGCGTCACTTCAAGCGACTTCGCACCCGGGACGCCCCCGGTGTCGCCGCGCACCGCGAACCCGTGGTTCTGCGACGTTATAAGTACTTGTCCTGTCGCAACATCGCGCACTGGGTGGTTACCGCCGCGATGCCCATACGGCAGCTTCACAGTCTCGCCACCCAGGGCGAGGCCGAGCAGCTGATGACCGAGACAGATCCCGAAGATCGGCAGCGTGCCGTCGGCCAGCTCGCGCAGCGTCGCGATCGCGTAGCTGACGGCGGCGGGATCGCCGGGGCCGTTCGACAGAAACAGGCCGTCGGGTTCGAGCTCGCGCACTGCGGCGGCCGAGGTCGCCGCCGGCACGACCGTGACGCGGCAGCCGTGCTGCACGAACAGCCGCACGATGTTGCGCTTCATGCCGTAGTCGTACGCGACGATGTGGCGGCGGGCGTCGGCCGGCCCCTCGCAATAGCGTCGCGGGATCGTCGCCTGCGTGGCGAGGTCGAGGCCGTCCATCGAGGGACTCGCGGCGAGCGCGGCGCGCACGGCCTCGCTCGGCTGCTCGCCCGGCGCGACGGCGCCGCGCATCGCGCCCTTGGAGCGGATGTGCCGGGTCAGCTGTCGTGTGTCGACGTCCGCCACGATCGGCACGCGTGCTTCCGCCAGCCAGTCGGCGAGCGCGCCCGTCGATCGCCAGTTGGACGGCTTGAGCGACAACTCGCGCACCACCACGCCGGCCACGCGTGGCCGGTCGGATTCGACGTCCTCGGGATTGATACCGTAGTTGCCGATCATCGGAGCCGTCATCACCACGATCTGCCCGAGATAGGACGGGTCGGTGAAGACTTCTTGATAGCCGGACAGGTTCGTGGTGAAGACGACTTCGGCGTACGTCGGCTCGAACGGGATCGGCGCGGTTCCGGGGAACCAGGCTCCATCCTCGAGCAGCACGTAGGCTGGAGAAGGCTCAGCGATCAGGAGGTCTCCGGCCGGAGGACGGATTGGACGGCGGCGCCGGCGGCGCCGCCGGCGGCGTGGATTGCAGCGGCAGCGGCGTGGGCAGCACGGGAGCCGGCGGCGGTGCGCTCGTGTCGATCACTGAGCGCGGGGCGCTGGTCTGCGCGGACATGATGGCGAGCACGAGCGACAGGAACAGAAACATTCCCGCCGACCACCACGTGAGCTTGGTGAGCAGCGTCGTGGCCTGGCGCCCGCCCAGGAACTGCTCGGTGCCGGCGCCGCCGCCGAGCGACGCGAGCCCCCCGCCCTGCCCCGCCTGCAGCAGCACCGCCGCCGCCAGCACCAGCGAGTCGAGGATGAGAATGCCGACCAGGAAGCCGTACATGCGCGGCAGATAATACCTATGCCACGCCGGTCTGCACAAGCTCGGCCCAGCCCGCGGGATCGAGCGACGCGCCGCCCACCAGCACGCCATCGAGCTCCGGCTCGGCGAGCAGCTCGGCGACGTTCTTGAGATTCACGCTGCCGCCGTACAGCACGCGGGGCTGCGCCACGCCGCGGGCGGCGAGCCAGGCGCGAATCTCGCGGTGCACCGCTGCGGCGTCGCGGGGCGTGGCGTTCCGGCCGGTGCCGATCGCCCACACCGGCTCGTACGCCGTCGTGATGTGGCCGAGCTTGCCCGCGTCCATCGCGCCGAGCGCGCCTGCCAGCTGCCGCGTGACAACCGCGAGCGTGTGCCCCGCCTCGCGCTCGGCGAGCGTCTCGCCAACGCACAGTACCGGGGCGAGCCCCGCCGCCAGAGCCGCGCCCACCTTCTTGCGCGTGTCTTCGTCGGTCTCGCCGAAGACATGGCGGCGCTCCGAGTGGCCCACCAGGGTCGCCTTGGCGCCGGCCTGGGCGACGAGCGGACCGGAGACCGCCCCCGTGAAGGCCCCTTTGGGCTCCCAGTGGATGTCCTGGGCGCCGACCAGCAGGTCGGCGCGCTCGCGCGCGGCCTGCGCCGCCGCCTCCAGCGACACGGCGGGCGGGAAGAACCATACCTCGCACTGCTCGCGCGGGTGGTAGCGCGTCCGGAACGTCTTGAAGTAGGCGCGCGCTTCGTCGGGCCCGATGTGCATCTTCCAATTGGCGGCGAACCGGAGGGGCCGGCTCACGCGTCCTCGAGCGCCGCCACGCCCGGCAGCGGCTTGCCCTCCAGGAACTCGAGCGACGCGCCGCCGCCGGTGGAGACGTGGGTGAACGCGTCCTCGAGGCCGGCGACCGCGGCCGCCGAATCGCCGCCGCCCACCACGGTGACGGCGCCGCGTTTCCCCGCCTCCACCATGGCATCCGCGACGCTGCGCGTGCCGGCGTCGAACGGCGGCGTCTCGAACACGCCCATGGGCCCGTTCCAGAAGATCGTTCGGGCTCCGACGATGCGGGCGCGGAAGTCGAGCCGGGTGGTCTCGTCGATGTCGAAGATCGCGAACCCGGCCGGAACGCGGTCGCTCTGGACCTCACGCCGCTCGGCGGCGCGCTCGAGGCTCGGCGCGACGACCGCGCCGCGCGGCAGGATGAGCTTCGCGCCCGCCTTGGCCAGGATGCCCTTGGCGATGTCCTCCTTGTCGCGCTCCACCAGCGAGCCGCCGACCCCGAACCCGATAGCGAGGAAGAACGTGCTCGCCATCGCGCCGCCGATCAAGATCTGGTCCACGCGCGGCAACAACGCCTCGATCACGTCGATCTTACCCGAGATCTTGGCGCCGCCCAGCACGGCGAGAAACGGGCGCCGCGGCTGGTCGAGCGCGTCGCCCAGGTAGCGCAGCTCGCGCTCCATCAGGAACCCGGCGACGGCGGGCTTGAGCAGGTGCGCGACGGCCTCGGTGGAGGCGTGCGCCCGATGCGCCGAGCCGAACGCGTCGTTCACGTACAGATCGCCCAGCGCCGCGAACGTCGCCGCGAGCCCGGGATCGTTGGCTTCCTCGCCCGGCCAGAATCGCGTGTTCTCGACCAGCGCGACGCCGCCCCGCGGCAGCCGCCGCGTCGCGGCGGCGCCCGCCTCCGGGTCGGGGATGAACTCGACGGGGGTCCCGAGCAGCCGTTCCAGGTCCCGCGTGATGAGCTTGAGCGAGAGCTTGGGGTCGGGACCCTTGGGGCGACCGAGGTGGGACAGCAGCACGACCCGGGCGCCCTTGTCGCGCAGGTATTCGATGGTGGGCAGCGCGGCCTTGAGGCGGGTCTCGTCCGCGACCCGGCCGTCCTTGAGCGGCACGTTGAAATCGACGCGCACCAGCGCCCGCCTGCCGTCGAGGGCCTCGGGTGGGAGGTCCCGCAGGCGGCGCTTCGTCACTTGCCGGCGATGTAGGCGAGCAGGTCGACGCAGCGCGCCGAGTAGCCCATCTCGTTGTCGTACCAGGACGACACGTGGACGAGCGTCCCGTCGATCACGGTGGTGGACATCGCGTCGACCACGCTCGAGTAGAGGCTCCCCATGTAGTCACTCGAGACGAGCGGTTCGTCGCTCACCTCGAGGATGCCTTTGAGACTGGAGCGCGCGGCTTCTTTGAACGCGGCGTTCACCTGCTCGGCCGTGGTGGCTTTCTCCACCTCCGCGGTCAGGTCCACCAGGGAGACGTCGGGTGTCGGCACGCGCAGCGAGATGCCGTCCATCTTCCCCTTCACCTCCGGGATCACGAGGGCTGTGGCCTTGGCGGCGCCGGTGGTGGTGGGAATGATGTTCAGCGCCGCCGCGCGGGCACGCCGCAGGTCCCGGTGCGGCAGGTCGAGGATCTGCTGGTCGTTGGTATAGCTGTGCACCGTCACCATGAAGCCGTGCCGAAAGCCCCAGTGGTCCATGACGACCTTCACTACGGGGACGAGACAGTTCGTTGTGCAGGACGCGTTCGAAATGACGTGATGCTTCGCCGGGTCGTATTTCGCGTGGTTCACGCCCATGACGAGGGTGATGTCCTCGCCCTTGGCGGGCGCCGAGATCACCACCTTCTTGGCGCCGGCGGTGAGGTGCTTGGCGGCGGCGTCGCGGTCGGTGAAGCGGCCCGTGCTTTCCAGCACCAGCTCGACGCCCAGGTCCTTCCACGGCAGCTTCTCGGGCTCCTTGATGGCCGACACCTTGATCGGCTTGCCGTTCACGACGATCGCGTCGCCCCGCGCCTCCACGGTGCCGCCGAACCGGCCGTGCACCGAGTCGTACTTGAGCAGGTGGGCGAGCGTCTTCGTGTCGGTGATGTCGTTCACCGCGACGAACTCGAGCGCCGACTGCTTCATGAGAACGGCGGCGCGCAGGACATTACGCCCGATGCGCCCGAACCCGTTGATGCCCACACGAACCGCCATCGCTGCTCCTCAGGTGAAATCGGGTAGGGCCGCGCGCCCGAACGTCACGGCCAGGACTGTGCGGGCGCCCGCCCGCTCGAGCGCGCGGGCGGCTTCGGCGAGCGTGGCGCCGGTGGTGAAGACGTCGTCCACAAGAATAATTGCGGATTGCGGATTTCGGATTGCGGATTGGACGGTGCGGCCTTCAATCCGCAATCCGCAATCGACAATCCGCAATTGAAACGCCCCCGCCACATTCGCCAGCCGGGCTTCCGGTGTCAACGCCGTCTGCGTCGCCGTCTCGCGCACCCGCGCCAGCAGGTCTACCACGGGCCGCCGCCAATGACCCGCCAGGGCGCGGGCCAGCCGCTCGCTCTGGTTGTAGCCGCGCTCGCGCAGGCGCTGCCGGCCGAGCGGCACTGGGACGAGCCACGCCGTGTCGCGCCCCGGCAGCGCGATCCCCGCCACGGCCTCGGCCAAGTCGTCGGCGATACGGGCCAGCGCGCCGTACTTGAGGGCGTGCACCGCGTCGCGCGCCCCGGCCTCGAGCCACACCGCCGACCGCACGACGCGCAACGCGCCGGGCCAGCCGGCGCACAGCCGGCACGGGCCGAAATGCGGCTCGGGCTGGCCGCAGCGCCCGCACCAGGGAGGCCGCACGGCCCGCCAGCGATGGCGGCAGACGTCACACACCACCCGGCCGGCGCGGGCGTACGACAGGAGGGCGTGGCAGAGGGCGCACTCCGCCGGGAGCAGCAGCTGCTCGATCGCCTCACGCACGTAACGCACGGTTCACCGCGGCGCGCATGACCTCCACCGGGGCGGCGTGATCGGGGAAGAAGCGGCCGAATGCCGCGACCCCCTGCTGCACCAGCATCTCGCGCCCGTCGTGCGCGGGGATCCCCGCGGCGCGCAGCGCGCGCACCCACCGGGTGCCGCCGCGACAGTACACCAGGTCGAGCGCGGCGCTCAGGCGCTCGGCGCGCGCGGGGTCGAGCGGCAACGGATCGGTCTCCTTCAGGCCCTGCGGTGTGGCGTTGATGGCGACCTCGGGCTCGAGCGCGCCGCGGGCCGGTTGCACCCGCGCGCCGCGGCTCCTGGCCCAGTCGGCGAAGCGCTGGGCGCGCGCCGCGTCGCGCGACAGCACGTGCACCTCCGCCTCGAGCTCGGCCGCCGCGACGGCGACCGCCCGCGCGGCGCCACCGGTGCCGACCAGCAGCCAGCGGCGGGCGCCGTCCACACCGAGCTGCCTGAGACACGCCAGCACCCCGGGGACGTCGGTGTTGTCGCCGACCAGCTCGCCGCGCTCGGTCCAGAAGGTATTGCACGCGCCCACGCGCGCGCACAGATCCGTTTTGCGCGCCATGCATCGTTCCGCCGCCTCCTTGTGCGGAACGGTGACGTTCCCCGACCCGCCGACGGCCGCCAGAGCGGCGAGGACCGGCGTGAGCGCGTCCGCCGGGGTCGGCAGCGCGACGTACACGGCGTCGAGGCCGAGGGCCCGCAGCGCGGCGTTGTGCATGGCGGGGGACAGCGAGTGGGTGACCGGGTCGCCGATCACCGCGAGCAGACGCGTGCTAGCGCTGATTTCCACCGCTCGCAAACTCTTTCACGATCCGCTCCACCGCGGTGTCGATCAGCGCTTCGAGCTCGACGCAGGTATCGCGGTAGACCTCGAGGTCACCCCCGAACGGGTCGCTCACCTCCGCGGCGTCGCCCTCCCGCCCGGCATACTCGCCCAGCACGAAGACGTGGGTCTCGCCGCCCAGTTCGTCGACGCGGGCGCGGTGATGGCGCGCCATGGTGAGGATGAGATCCGCCTCCTCGACCAGCTCGCGCGTGAGCAGACGGGCGCGGTGCGCCGAAAGGTCGAGCCCGCGCTCCAGGCCGACGAGATACGCGCCCTCCGACACGGGCGCGCCGTCCCAGGCCCCCGTCCCGGCGGATGCCACCTCGAGGCCGTCGATGCCGCGCTGCGCCAGGGCGCGCTGCAGCAGCGCCGCGGCCAGGGGGCTGCGGCAGATATTTCCGGTACAGACGAGCAGGATCCGCTTCGTGTGCGTGTGCTCCATTACGGCGCCAGTCGGCCCGCGGCGCGTCGCAGCTCGGCGAGGGTGATGGCCCCCTCTCGCACCAGCCGAGGCTCGGGTTGCGTGCAGTCAACCACGGTGGAGGGGGGCGAGTTCCCCAGCACTCCCCCGTCGAGCACCAGCAGCGTGCCGGCCGCGACGGCGGCCGCGAAATCGCGCATGATCGCCGCCGCCCCCGGCGCCGGCGGCTGGCCCGGCAGATTGGCCGACGTGGATGTTACCGGCTCGCCCAGCGCCTGCACCAGCTGCGCCACCCCGCGGTGCGACGTCCAGCGCACGGCGATCCCGCCCTCCGGCCCGCGCAGCAGGTCGGGGAGCCGGCCGCCCCCGCCGGGGAGCACGAGCGACAGCGGCCCGGGCCAGAACGCCCGCGCCAGCGCGCTCGCCGCGGCGCTGAACGCCAGGCCCTGCGCTTCGGCCATGTCGCGATGGCTCACGAGCAGGAGAAAGGGTTTGTCGGGCCGCCGGCTCTTGAGACGCTGCAGCGCGACCACGTCGGCCTCGAGCGGCCGGGAGCCCACGCCGTACACCGTTTCGGTCGGGTAGGCGATCAACCCGCCCGCGCGCAGGTGGGCCACGGTGGGCGCGAGGGCCGCCTCGATCTCCGCGGCCGCGCGGAAGGGCAGCGGGTTCACCGCAGCTCACGCGCCAACGCCTCGGCGATCCGGAAGTCGTCCGCCGTCGTGACCTTGAGATTGTGCGCGGTATCGGGGATCACCTCGACCGGGAACCCGGCGCGCTCACACAGCTCGGCATCGTCGGTGGGAACGGAGTCGTCCTTCCGCAGCCGCGCGTACGCCTCGTCGAGCATCGCCCGCGGGAACCCCTGCGGCGTCTGCGCGCGCCACAGACGGTGTCGCGAGACGGTGCGCGTGATACGGTTGCCCTCGACGACCTCTTTCACGGTGTCGTTCAACGGCACGGCGGCGACGGCCCCCACGCCCGCGCGCGCCCGCGCGATCACGTTGTCGATCGTCTCGCGGCTGACGAACGGCCGGGCGCCGTCGTGCACCAGCACGACGCTCGCGCCCGCCGGCAGCGCCCGCAATCCCGCCCCCACCGATTGGGCCCGCGCGGCGCCGCCGCGCACGAGGCACAGGCGATCCCCGACGAGTTTCCCCAGCCACTCCGGCGGCCGCTCGGCGAAGCCGGCGGGGACCGCGACGACTACCTGGGTCACGGCGGGGTGCGACGTGAACGGTCGCAGCGTCCGCAACAGCATCGGCACGCCGTGGATGGGACGGAACTGTTTGGGCTCTCCCGGTCCGGCGCGGACTCCGGCGCCGGCGGCCACGATCACCACTCCAACGTCAGGCGGCGAGGCGACGGGCGAGCTCACCGATCCCATCCACCCCGACCACGTCGAGATCGGCGACGTTGCCGCGCGAGCGTGCCGACAGGAAGACGCGCCGGAATCCCTGGCGGGCCGCCTCCGCAAGCCGCCGCTCCACCCCCGCCACCGGCCGGACCTCTCCGCCCAGCCCGACCTCGCCCAGAAACAGCGCGTCGGCCGGCAACGGCCGGTCCCGCACGCTCGAGAGCAGCGCGGCGGTGACGGCCAGATCGCTGGACGGCTCGAGCAGCCGTACGCCGCCGGTCACGTTGACGAACACGTCCAGCGCGGCGAACGGCACGCCGCCGCGGCGCTCGAGCACCGCGAGCAGGACGGCGAGCCGGCGGTGGTCGAGGCCCGTCGCGACGCGCTGCGGCGTGCCGAATCCGGTCTTCGAGGCGAGCGCCTGGATCTCCACCAGCATGGGCCGCGTCCCTTCCATCAGCGCGGTCACGGCGGAGCCCGAGACGCCGGTCGCCCGGCCGGCGAGGAAGGTCGCGGCCGGGTCGGCCACCGGCTCGAGTCCCGCGCCCGTCATCTCGAACACGCCGATCTCGTCCACGGAGCCGAACCGGTTCTTCGCCGCCCGCAGGATGCGGTGATCGAGCGTGCTCTCGCCCTCGAAGTACAACACCGTGTCGACGATGTGCTCGAGCGTCTTGGGACCGGCGATGCCGCCGCCCTTGGTCACGTGGCCCACCAGGAACACGGCGGGTCCGGCGTCCTTGGCGAAGCGCATGAGCCGCGCGGCGCAGTCGCGCACCTGGCCCACGTTGCCGGGCGCTCCCTCCAGCTCCTCGGTGTAGGTCGTCTGGATCGAGTCGACGAACACCACGCGGCTGCCGAGCGCCCGCGCGTGATGCAATACCGCCTCGAGCCGTGTCTCGCCCAGCACGTGCACCTGGCCCGCGTCGACCGTGAGCCGGTCGGCGCGGAGCCGCACCTGGTCGGGAGACTCCTCGCCCGAGACGTACAGCGTGGCAATGCCGGCCTGCTCGAGCCGTGCCGCGCACTGCAACAGCAGCGTGGATTTGCCGATCCCGGGCTCGCCCCCCACCAGGACCACCGAGCCCGGCACGATTCCGCCACCCAGCACGAAGTCGAACTCGGGAAGGCCGGTGCGCCACCGCTCGAACCCTCCCCCTCCCACGTCGGACAGGCGGACGGGCGGATTGCCGGACGGCACGGCGCGTTTTCTGTCCGCCCGTCCGCCCGTCCGCCCGACCGCCTCTTCCACCAGCGTATTCCACGCCCCGCACGCCTCGCAGCGCCCGCCCCACTTCGGCTGTTCGGCGCCGCAGTCGGTGCAACGGAACACCGAGCGGGCGCTAGCCATGACCGACGTCCGGAGGCGGTTCGCGCGCGGTGTAGTTGTCGAAGCGGGTGTATTCCTTCTTAAAGAACAGCTTCACGGTGCCGGTGGGCCCGTTGCGCTGCTTGCCGATGATCAGGTCGGCCAGTCCCTCGAGGCTGTCGTTGGTCTTGGGGTCGACCGGCCCGTCGTAGAACTCCTGCCGATAGATGAAGCAGACGACGTCGGCGTCCTGCTCGATGGCGCCGGATTCCCGCAGGTCCGACAGCTGGGGCCGCCGATGCTCGCCGCCGCGCTGCTCCGGCGCGCGCGACAGCTGCGACAGGGCCAGCACCGGGACGTCCAGCTCCTTGGCGAGCGCCTTGAGCGACCGGGAAATGAACGAGATCTCCTGCTGGCGGCTCTCCGAGTCGCTCGGGCCCTGCATCATCTGCAGGTAGTCGACGATCACCATCCCGATGTCGTGCTCCGCCTTGAGGCGCCGCGCCTTGGACCGCATGGCGAGCGGCGTGAGCATGGCGGAGTCGTCGATCCAGATCGGGGCGGTTCCCAAGAGGCCCGCCGCGCGCGCCAGCTTGGGGTAGTCGTCGTCGCGCAGCTGGCCGCGCCGCAGCCGCTGCGCGTCGACCAGGCCCTCCGAGCACAGCAGCCGCTGGACCAGCTGCTCCTTCGACATCTCGAGCGAAAAGATGGCGACCGAGACGTTGTGCTCGATCGCGGCGTGCTGCACCACGTTGAGCGCCAGCGCCGTCTTCCCCATCGACGGCCGCGCCGCGAGGATGATCAAGTCCCCGCGCTGGAACCCGGCGGTGAGGCGGTCCAGGTCGGTGAAGCCGCTCGCCACCCCGGTGAGTGCTCCCTGCGTCGTGTGGAGCTGCTCGATCCGCTCCATCGTCGGCCAGATCAGCTCCTTCAGCCGGATGAACTCTTCCGCGCGCTTGAGCTGGGCCACCTGGAAGACGCGATGCTCGGCGTTGTCGAGCAGGTCCGCCGAGGTGGTGCGCCCGTCGTACGCGTCCTGGATGATCGCGGTGGCCGCCTCGATCAGCCGGCGCAGCACCGCTTTGTCGCGGACGATGCGCGCGTGGTAGTCGATGTTCGCCGCGGTCGGCACCACGTCGATCAGCGCGCCGATGTACTCCATGCCGCCGGACCGATCCAGGTCCCCGCGGCGCACCAGCTCGTCGCGCAGGGTGACCGGGTCGATCACGTCGCCGCGCTCGGTCAGGGCGATCATGGAGCGGAACAACAGCCGATGGCCCTCGCGATAGAACATCGTATCGTCGAGCACTTCGGCCGCTTTCAAGGCCGCGTCCTGGTCGAGCAGCATGGCGCCGAGCACCGCCTGCTCCGCTTCGTTGCTCCACGGAGCTTGGCGGCCGGCGAACTCGCGCTCAGGCGAGGAGACGGCGGGCGATGCGGACGTCATCCCAGGTCGGTTTCTTCCAATGGGGGTTCCGGAGCAGGGCGGCCGGATGGTACGTAACGATAACCGGGATGCCCCGAAACCGGTGGATCTGGTTGCGGAGTGTGCCCAGCGACTGTTTCGTGTTGAGCAGCGTCTGCGCCGCGGTGCCGCCCATGGCGAGGATCACCTGCGGCTTGAGCACGTCGATCTGGTGGAACAGGTAGGGGACACACGCCGCGATCTCGTCATACTGCGGCACGCGATTCTCGGGCGGCCGGCACTTCACCACGTTGCAGATGAACACGTGGTCGCGCCGCAGGTCGATCGCTGCCAGGATCTTGGTGAGGAGCTCACCGGCGGGCCCGACGAACGGCCGCCCCGTTTGGTCTTCCACGCGGCCGGGGCCCTCGCCCACCACCACGAGCCGCGCGTCGCGCGGGCCCTCGCCCGGCACGGTGTGCCGCCGCCCCTCGCACAACCGGCACTTGGTGCAGGCGGCTACCAGCGCGGCCACCGCGTCGAGCGAGGCCGCCTGGTGCAGCGGATCGGCACTGAACAGGTCGCCGCCGGGGGGATCGTAAGAGATTCCGGAGGGGGGAAGCTCGGCGGTTGAGTCGGACGGTCGGACTGTCGGACTGTCGGACGGAGCTGCGTCGGACGGTCGGACGGTCGGACGGTCGGACAGAGACGGCGCCTTACCGTCCGACTGTCCGACAGTCAGACGGTCCGACAGGATCACCGGATCTCCGCCCAGCAACCGTTGCTGCTCGAGGAATTCGCGCGCCAGTGCCCGCCCGTCGCTCACGTCAGAGCCTGTTCCACCGCGTCGAGGATCTTTTCCGCCACGTCGCGCTTGGTGAGCAGCGGGAGCTCGATCGGCTCCCCGCCCTTCCCGATGATCGTGACGCGATTCGTGGCCACTTCGAACCCCGCGCCGGGCTCGAGCGCGTCGTTCAAGATGACGAAATCGAGGGCTTTATCTTGCAGTTTCTTGCGCGCGCGCGCAACGCCGTCGCCTCCCGCCTCGAGGGCGAAGCCCACCACGACACGGGGCCGCGGCTGCGCCAGCGTGGCGAGGATGTCGGGCGTCGCTTCGAGCTCGAGCGTGAGCGTGCCGCTGCCGCGCGAGCGCTTGGTCGCGGACGCCGTCGTGGGGCGGTAGTCGGCGGGCGCGGCGGCCATGATGAGGACGTCCGCCTGCTTCACCAGCGCCCCCACCGCGCGCTGCATCTCGGCGGTCGTCTCCACGCGGTGCGCGGTGACGCCCGGCGGCAGCGGCAGCTCGCTGGGCCCCGTCACGAGCAGCACGTCCGCGCCGCGCGCGTATGCCGCGGCGGCGAGGGCATACCCCATCCGGCCGCTGGACGGGTTGGTGATGACGCGCACCGGATCGAGGTGCTCCCGGGTCGGCCCCGCCGTCACCACGACGGTTCGGCCCGCGAGCCGGCCGCCTGCCACGAGCAACCGGGCGGCCGCCGCCAGGATCGCGTCCGGCTCGCTCATGCGGCCGGGGCGGTCGCTCGGGCCCTCGGCGAGCGCCCCGGCGTCCGGGCCGATGAAGTGCCAGCCACGCGCGGCCAGCGTCTTCAGGTTCGCGAGCGTCGCCGGGTGCGCGTACATCGCGTCGTTCATGGCGGGCGCGGCGAGCACGGGTCCGCGGCGCGCCAGCAACAGGGCCGTCAGCAGATCGTCCGCCATCCCCAGTGCGGCGCGGGCGAGCAGGTGCGCGGTCGCCGGGGCGAGGATTGCGAGGTCGGGCTGCTTCGCGAGCCCGATGTGCGCGAGCGCCCGGTCCCGCTCCCACAGAGAAGTCAAGACCGGGCGCCCGGTGAGCGCCTCGAAGGTGACCGGCCGCACGAACTCGGCGGCGGACGCCGTCAGCACCACGTCCACCACCGCCCCGTCCTCGGTCAGGCGCCGGGCGAGCGTGCAGCTCTTGTAGCACGCGATCCCGCCCGACACGCCGAGGACGACGTGACGGCCGGCGAACGGCATCAGCCCTCTTGGCGCCGCCGCCGGACCAGCCGGTACTTGAGCCGCGCCCGCACCAGCTCGTCCAGGGCGCGCGTGGTGAGCTTCTGCTCCAGGTCGACCGAGCGGTCGCGCGGGAACTCGTTCACGAATTTCGCAAACTTGGCGGCGACCAGCACGCCCAGGTACTTGTTCTGGGTCTGCGTGGCGACTTCGCTGGGGGTCACAATTCGCATGTTCAGACCTTCTGCAAGGGTTTGGCCTTCGGGAGTCGGGCCTTCAACGCCGCCGCGTCCGCTTCGAGGGCGTGCGACAGCGTCTCCAGCCGCTCTTTCAGATCGTGCCGGCGCTCGGTGCGCCGCTGCTCGGCGTCGATGATCTTGCCGACCGTGCCGGCCGCCGTGACCAGCTTGTCGTTGACGACGATGTAATCGAACGCCGGCGCCTCTCTCAGCTCGCTCACCGCCCGCTCCAGTCGCCGCACCAGCGAGTGCGCGGACTCGCTCTCCCTGCGCCGCAGGCGCTGGATCAAGGCGCGGGGCGAGGGCGGCAACACGAAGATGCTCACGCTGGCCGGGGGAGGATACTGCGCCCTGATCTGGGCCGCCCCCTGCACCTCGATGTCGAGCAGCACGTGTCGCCCGAGGTCCGCCAGCCGCCGGACTTCGCTCTTCAGGGTGCCGTACCACTCTCCCGCGTACTGGGCGCACTCGAGCAGCTCGTGCTGCTGCTTGAGCCGCTCGAACTTCTCCCGCGAGACGAAATGGTACGCCCGCCCGTTGCGTTCCCCCTGTCTGGGAGCCCGGGTCGTCGCCGAGATGGAAAAGCCGACGTCCTTGCGAGTGCGCACCAGGCGCTGGGCGATGCTCGTCTTCCCGGCTCCGGACGGGGCACACAAGATGATGAGGAAGGGCGTCACTCCAGATTCTCGAGCTGCTCCCGGAACTTTTCGAGCTCGCCTTTCATCGCGATCACCGTCTGGGTGATCGCCGCATCATTCGCCTTCGACCCGATCGTGTTGACTTCGCGCAGCAGCTCCTGCGCGAGAAACCCGAGCTGCTTGCCGACCGCTGCTTCCCCGGCGAGCGTCTCGCGGCACGCGGCAAGATGCGTCCGCAGGCGCACCAGCTCCTCGTTGATGTCGACGCGATCGGCCAGGAGTGCGATCTCCACCGCCAACCGCTGCGGGTCCACCGACACGGCGCCTGCGAGCTCGGCTACCGCCTGCTTGAGGCGGGCCAGCTCGGCTGCGAGCCGCGCCGGCGCCCGCTCCGCCACCGCGGCCGCACCCGCTTCCAGCGCGTCGAGCCGCGCGGTGAGGTCCGCCGCCAGGGCCCGCCCCTCCCGCGTCCGCATCGCGAGGACCTCCTGCGCCGCCTGCGCCACGATCGGCTCCACGTCGCTCCATGCCGCCGCGCCGGCGCCGTCCGTGTGGGTGCTCAACACCTCCGGCTGCCGCGCCACGAACGCGAGGTCGATCTCGCCTTTGAGCTTGAGCTGCTTCTTGAGCTCATGCGCCGCCGCCACGACCTGGCGCGCCCGCGCCAAGTCCACAGCCACGGCACCGTCGGTGGGCGGCGCCTCGACCCAGCGCGCCGTCACCACCACGTGGCCCCGATCCAGCAGCTGGCGCAGCCGCTCGCGCAGCTGGCCCTCGACGCCGGCGAGCTCGAACACCAGCTTGAACTGGGGATTGTAATAGCGATGGTTCACGGTGCGGATCTCGACCCGCAGCCGCCCTCCGAGCACCGTCCCGTCGGCCGAGCCGAACCCCGTCATGCTTCGCGGCACAGACTATAAGCATAGTCTGGAAAACAACTTACGTCAACTCGGGACCCCACGCTGAAGCGTGGGCTCGGCAGACACTGCCCTTAAGGGCAGCGCCGTGCCGAGCGCACACTTTAGTGTGTCGATTCCCGACGTCCCCGAGCTTCAGTTGGTGAACAGCCAGCGCACGCCGTAGAACTGGTAGCGACGCGGATAGTCGAGGCCGGGCACGTAGCCCCCCCGCATCCCGTTCATGTTGCGCTGGATCCAGAAGATCGTGACACCCGCGATCTGCACCTCGACATTGACTTCCATGAACGTGGCTCCCGGGAGCGCGAGCACGTTGCCGGTCGTGTCCAGGCCCGCGGTACCGCGGCTCCACGAATCCATCGCGATCTCGCCCCGCAGCGCGAAGATGCCGCTCTTGTAGACGCGCCAGAACTTGGAATAGAACGTGGCGGAGACGCGGGCGTGATACGGCGGCTCGAAGTCGTTGCCGCTCGAGACGGAGGGATCGAAATACCAGCCTGAGAAGTGGACCCCGGGAAGGGGCTCGAATGCGGCGTGGACGGTGAGATAGCGCGTCGCCTGGGTCGGGCCGAGGCCGCCGAGCGGCCGGAGGCCCGCAGGATGTCCCAGCGGCACGAACGAGTCGCGCCGTGCCAGGCCGACCTCGACCGTGATGCGGTGCCGGTCCCACCGCAGCGCGCCCGAGATGTCCGTGGTGCGCTGCGCGGTGTCGGATGCGAGCGCGGGCGCCTGCAGGTCGTGCGCCCACGCGACGTCACCCCGCGCCGTCAGCCCGAGCGGCAACGCGAGGCCGGCGGCCAGATGGAGCCGCTCGCCGTTGCGCGAATTGCTGTACCGCGCGCGCCGCGCGTCGGCGGCGAGCGTGAGCGGCCGCAGCGGGATCCAGGCGGCGGACCCTTCGAGCTGCCAGGGTCGATCCTCGTCCTGGGACCGGAGCGTCACCCCCACGTGCCCGTGCCCCCAGCGGTTGCCCAGCGCGAGTGCGCCCTGCGAGAGCGAGCGCCCCGTCACGGCGGTGTCCGCGGACGCGCTCGTCGTGACGAAGGCGACGTCGAGCCGCGGCCCCAGGCCGTCCTCGCGCGCCCCGGCGAACAAGCGAAAGATCCCGTCCCGGCGCTTGTATGCGAAGTGATCGGTCAGGCCCGGTTGATCGGAGGGGCTGCGCTTCCAGCTCGAGCTGGCGATCTGATAGGACACGCCGACCTTCGGCGTCGGGAGGTATTCGGCTTTGAGCCAGAGGTCCACGCTGTTGAAGGGAGTGCTCGAGCTGCCGCTGACGCCGTCGTTGTTGTTATAGTCGGCGACGAGCGACAGGCCGAGCCCCGAACGCCAGCGCCGTTCGTACGACCCGCGATAGTTTGCCGTCCTGGCCTGGCCGGTGGCGATCCGCACCTGCGAGGCGGTCGCCGTCGACTGCTGCCGCGCGGTGACGAGATAGATGCGCAACGTGGCCGGCAGGACCAGGACGTCGACGCGCTCGAGCGGCGCCAATGAGATCCGTCCGAGATCGAGGTAGACCGAGTCGCGCCCGAGGGGCAGATAGGGGACGCCGTCCCAATACACCTCGACGCCGGCGGGGCCGCGCCCGCCGTACAGCACGACCTCCGCTTGTCCGTACATCCCGCCCCGCGCGACGTACACCCCGGGAATGTGACCGAGCAGGTCGGCGAGGGTCTGCGCGTTCGAGAACGCGAACGAGTCGGCGGGAAACGCGTAGCGCGTGCCCCGCGGCAAGGGTCCCTCGGGGCGCGCGGCCGCGAACGCGGGGAGGTAGGCGGGGGTGGTGTCGCGGTGGGCGGTCGTGTCGTGCCGCGCCGTGGTATCGCGCGCCGTCGTGTCGACCTGGGCGCCGGCGCCGCCCGCGAGCGCGAGCAGCGCGGCTGCGCCGAGCAGCCCGCGGGTCACGCCCCCGCGCGCTTGAGGATGAATTCGGTGAAGAGGCGGACCCCGACGGCCGTCGGGCCCTTGGTTTGATGGGGCGACTCGGCGTCCGTGTACGCGGTGCCGGCGATGTCGAGGTGCACCCATGGAAACCCGTTGACGAACTCGCGCAGGAACCAGCCGCCGGCGATGGTGCCGGCTCCCCGGCCGCCCGAGTTCTTGACGTCCGCGATGTCGGACTTGAGGAGCTCGCGATACTCGTCCCACAGCGGCAGCGGCCAGCAGCGCTCCCCCGCCCGCTCCCCGGCGTCCCGCACTTCAGCCAGCAAGCCCTCATCGTTCCCCATCACGCCGATCGCGACGTGTCCCAGCGCTACCACCACGGCGCCGGTGAGCGTCGCCGCGTCCAGCACGGCGGCGGGTTTGAACCGGCGCACGTACGACAGCGCGTCGCACAGGATGAGCCGGCCCTCGGCATCGGTGTTGATGATCTCGATCGTCTTGCCGAGATGGCTCTTGATCACGTCGCCGGGCTTCACGGCCGTGCCCGACGGCAGGTTTTCGGTGGACGGGATCAGGCCGATGACGGTGATCTTCGGCTTCAGGCGGCCCAGCGTCTCGAACGTGCCGAGGACCGCCGCCGCGCCCGACATGTCGAACTTCATGTCTTCCATGTTCTGCGCCGGCTTGATCGAAATGCCGCCCGAGTCGAACGTGACGCCTTTGCCGATCAGGGCCAGGCTCGCCCCGTCCGCGGCGCCGGCCCCCCGGTACTCGAGAACGATGAACCGCGGCTCTTGCACGCTGCCCTGGGCCACGGCGAGCAGCGCTCCCATGCCTTCCTTTTGCAGCGCGGCGCGGTCCAGCACGGTGAGGCCGAATCCGTAAGCGGTGGCGAGCTGCTTCGCGCGCTCGGCGAGGTAGGCGGGCGTGCACAGGTTGCCCGGCTGCATCTGGAGGTAGCGGGCGAGCCGGTGGCCCGCCGCGATGCCGTCCCCGAGCTTCTGGCCCGCGGCGACCTGGGTGGCCTCCTGCGCGTCGCACACGATCGCCACCGTCTCCAAGTCGGGTTTGGGATCGTCCGGGGCGGCCTTGAGCTCGGTGAACGTCCACGCGCCCTGCCCCGCGCCCTCCACGATCACCTGCCCCAGATCCTTGGCGGCGAGGCCGTTGCGCGCCTCGGTCGCGACCGCGAACGCGAGCTGCGACGCGCCGAGCGCCCGGGCGCGCTTCGCCGCGACCGCTGCGGCGCGCCGGATGCTCGAGCGCGTCACCTCGCCGCTCTTCCCGACGCCCACCAGCAGGATCCGCTGGGAGGGGGCCTTGCCGATCGGGTAGAGCAGCAGCGACTCGTCACGCTTGCCCTTGAAATCGCCGCTCGCGATGGCGCGGGCCAGCCCGCCGCCGGCCGCGCGATCGAGCTCGCCCAGCGACGCGGGGAGGGCGCCGCCCTGCGCCACCGCCACGGCGAGCAGCGGCGTGTCGATCTGGGCGAGCGGCGCGGTGACCAGGGTGCTCGTGAGCTCAGACATGGTCGATGATGCATTCGGCGAACTGCGAGGTCGAGACCTCGGTCGCGCCCGGCATCTGGCGCGCCAGGTCGTACGTGACGCGCCGCGCCGCGATCGCACCGGAGAGCCCCCGGATGATCGCGTCGGCCGCGTCGCTCCAACCGAGCTCCTCGAACATCATGGCTCCCGAGAGCAGCACCGCCCCGGGATTGACCTTGTCGAGGCCGGCGTACTTCGGGGCCGTGCCGTGCGTCGCTTCGAAGACCGCGAAGCCGTCGCCCACATTGCCGCCGGGCGCCATCCCCAGCCCGCCGATTTGCGCGACGCAGGCGTCGGACAGGTAGTCGCCGTTCAGATTCGGAGTGGCGATCACGGAGTACTCCTCGGGGCGGAGCAGCACCTGCTGGAACATCGAATCGGCGATGCGGTCCTTGACGATCACCCTTCCCTTTTCCCCCTTCCCCCTTCCCCCGTCGCTCTCCGGCATCGTCTGCTCCCCGAACCGGTCGCGGGCGACCTCGTACCCCCACTCGCGGAACGCCCCCTCCGTGAACTTCATGATGTTGCCTTTGTGCACGAGCGTGACCGAGGGGCGGCGCGCCTTGATGGCGTACTGGATCGCCTTGGCGACGAGACGCTGGGTGCCGAACCGGGACATCGGCTTGATGCCCAGGGCGCTCTCGTCCCGGATCTTGGCCCCGAACTGGTCGCGCAGAAACGTGAGCAGCCGGGTGGCTTCGGGGCTCCCGGCGGCGTACTCGACCCCGGTGTAGACGTCTTCGGTGTTCTCGCGGTAGATGACGACGTCGAGTTTCTCGGGCTCCCGCATCGGGCTCGGCACCCCGGCGAAGTAGCGCACCGGCCGGATGCAGGCGTACAGATCGAGCAGCTGGCGCAGCGCCACGTTGAGCGAGCGGATGCCGCCGCCCACCGGGGTCGTGAGCGGTCCCTTGATGGCGACGCGGTGGCGGCGGATCGAGTCGAGCGTCTCCTCGGGCAGCCAGTTGCCCGTCTGCTTGAACGCCTTCTCCCCCGCGAGCACCTCCAGCCACTCCACCCGGCGCTTGCCGCCGGAGACCTTCTCGACCACGGCATCGAACACGCGGCGCGAGGCGCGCCAGATGTC
>Ga0209472_1000589_pt1 | contig 21509 bp, 15 predicted proteins | sample GraSoiAngelo_130_FD_185887 | JGI IMG/M metagenome (GOLD analysis project Ga0209472, IMG submission 185887) | Grasslands soil microbial communities from the Angelo Coastal Reserve, California, USA - 14_0929_02_20cm (SPAdes) (version 2) | ecosystem: Environmental > Terrestrial > Soil > Grasslands ...
CGCGCCAGGCTCCTACTTCGGTGAGGCGCGGATACTTCTTCACCTCGAGCCGCCAGCCCTGGTCGTCGGTCAGGTGCCAGCCGAGCACGTTGAGCTTGTGCAGCGCCATCCAGTCGATGTAGCGCATGACGAACTCGGGCGACTGGAAGTGGCGCGCCGAGTCGAGCATCAGGCCGCGCCAGCGAAAGCGCGGCGCATCGATGATGTGCAGCGCGGGGATGTGCAGCGCGGGCAGCGTGATGCGGCGCGCCGGCTGCGCGCCGCTTGCCGGCGCCCCCATGCCCACGGTACACAGCTGCCAGAGCGTCACGCCGCCATAGAAGAGGCCGCGCCGATCGCCCGCCGACACCACGACTCGCCGCGGCGTGACGCGGATCTCGTAGCTCTCCGGGCTCGCGCCGGGCGGCGCGCGCTCGAGATCGAAGACGATCGCAGGCCTCTCTGTGCGGCCGGGCGAGCCCGCGATCGCGGTCAGCCAGCCGGGGTGCGTCCGGCGCACCAGGTCGGCGAAGTAGCGCGCACTTTCGCCTGCTCCCGGGTCGCGCGGTAGCCACACGACCGTCCGCTCGTTGACGAGGAACGCGCCGCGCCCGGGGGCGAGCTGCGCCGGGGCGGGAATGATGTCGGCGGGCGCGCCTCGTCCGTGCGTGGCGGGCGGCGGCGCTCCGTGCGCCGCCAGGGGACCACCGGTCACGCAGCCCCATACGAGGAGCGCCGCGGCATGGCAGGCCGGGGCCGGACGCCTCACTTCAAAGCCTGCAGACGTTCTGCAAGATACGCTCGCACGCGCGCGGCGTCTGCGGCCGAGAGCTCGCCCAACACCCCGCGCCGCGGCTCGGGAATGTGCTCCCTGACCCCGTCTTGCGCTGCGAACACGTAGTGATCGAAGAGCGCCCGCCAGGCCTCACGGGTCACCGCCGGGAGCGGGCGCAGGTTGAGCAGGGCGATCATCAGAGCGTCGAACCCGCTCGTGCCGCCGACCGGCACGCCGGGTACGGCGTGCCACCAGTAGTTCACCCATAGATTAAAGGGCTCGAGCGACTCGACGTGATGCCACCAGAGCGGCGGTATGAAGAGGGCGTCCCCCGGGCCGAGGTCGGCGGTGACTGCCGCCTTCAGCGCCTCGCGAAATCGCGGGAAGCGCCCGAAATCCGGGTCGTGCAGCCGCACCAGGCTCATCGGCGCGCCGGTCGGCGCGAAGTCGAGCGGTCCGATGTAGAGATTCGCGATTTGCTCGGGAGGGAACAGCGTGAATCGCCGGCAGCCGCTTACCACGCAGCCGATGTTGTTCCACTCATCGAGGTGCGTCGGGGTCGTGATTGCGGTGCCGAGCCAGATGCGCGGCAGCACGGCAGAGTCGAGCACGGTGAGGGCGTTCTCGCCCGCAAATCCCGGCACGCAGTCGCGGATCAGAGCGCTCTGCGCGGCGACCGCCGGAGCACGCGCGAACGCACCGTAGCGCAGCACCTGCCCCGCGACCGCCGAGATCGGCAGCCGATTGCGCAGGAAGTTGAAGCCGCTCATGTCTTCGTTGTAGAAGACACGGCCCTCGACTTCGGGCGGCGTCATGATGGCATCCACAGGTGCGCCGTTGTCGAACGCGCGCAGGTACTCGACCAGAGCCGCCGGCGAGCGGCGGCCGGCCGCGACCGCCGGCCAGGGGCGCACGAGTCCCCGCAGCACTGCAGGGCGCGCCGAGGCAAACACCTCGCGGCGAATCGCCTCGTCGTCGAGCGCGGGGAATTCGCGGATGGCAGTGAGCGGCTCTGACACGACGGGCTCGGCGAGGGCGGCGGCGCAGGCGGCGGCTACCAGAAATAGACCTGCAACGCCGGCTCGGTGCGGCGCGGCGGAATGCTCTCGAGCGCGGCGCGGTGATCCGGATAGTTGGCGGAGCTGCGCTCGAGGAGGTTGTCGATCTCTGCCTCGCTGAAGCGCGCCTCCTGCACGGTCGGCGGCCGCAGGTCCTGCGGGTCGGGAAAGATGCCCATGCCCGCCATGATCGAGTACCAGGAGAACACCGGATAACCCTTGCCAAGCACCTGCTGGCCGACCGCGGGGGCGATGCTCTTGCCCGCCATCCACAGCGAGTAGAGCTTCTTCAGGTCATCCGACAGGTTCAGGTTGGCGGCGTTGGCGCGCCAGTACTCCGTGTCGGTCCGCGTGTTGGTCTTGTAGTGCGTGACGATGTAATCGCGGATCCCCTCGAAGTGGGTATTCATCATGTCATTGAAGCGCTCGTGGGCCGCTTCGCTCAGGTCCCCCCGCTCCACGAACTCGACGAAAGTGGCGGCGGTCTGCTGGATGAAGAGGAGCGCGGTCGCCTCGAGCGGCTCGATGAACCCCTGCGAGAGTCCCACGGCGAGGCAGTTCCTGTTCCAGTGCCGGGTCACCCGCCCGATCTTCATCTTCAGATGCCGCGCCGGCACGTCGCCATCGAGCAGACCGAGGTGCCGGCGGAGCTCAGTCTCCGCCTCGTCCGCCGAGCAAAACCGGCTGCTATAGACGTAGCCGTTGCCGAAGCGAGTGGTGAGGGGGATCTTCCACGCCCAGCCATGCTTCATCGCGGTCGAGACGGTCTCCGAGGGAATCGAGGCCTCCATCGGCGATGGGATCGCCACCGCTGCATCGTTGAACAGATTGCTCGAGAAGCTTACATACGGCGTGTGCAGCGCCTTGTCGATCAGGAGACCCGCGAAGCCGCTGCAGTCGACGAAGAGATCCGCCGCGATCGTCTCGCCCTCCTCCGTGCCGACCGAGGCGATGTTGCCGTCGGCGTCGAGGTTCGCGTGCGTCACGTGGCAGCTCTTGTAGCGCACGCCGCGATCGACCGCTTTGCGGTGCAGGAACTGCCCGAGGAGCACGGCATCGAAGTGATAGCCGTGCCAGATATCGAAGGGGAAGCTCTCGCTCGCCTTCGGGGCGCGACGCTTGGCGGCCAGGCGCGCAGCGATGAAGTAGCGGTCCGGATGCGCCTCGAGATCGGCGCCGTTGATGCGCGCCTCGACGTTGTGGACGAACTGCTTCATCGTCAGGTTGTCCAGCATCGAGGCGAAGGGGTGGAAGTAGCTCCCGAACCCCGGCTTGGTCGACCAGCCGTCGAAGCGGATGCCGCATTTGTAGGTCGCGTGGCAGGCGGGCATCCACTCCGACTCCTCGAGCCCCAAGCTGTCGAAGAAGCCGCGGAGCCACGGGGTCGAGCCCTCGCCAACGCCGATGATGCCCACCGTCGGGGACTCGAGCAGCGTGATCTCTACGCCGCGCTCGATGAGCGAACGCGCCAGGGTGAGCGCGGTCATCCACCCCGCCGTCCCGCCTCCCACGATGACGATGCGACGCACCGGGACCGGCGCGGGATGCGGGTTCCTGCCGGTCTGCGGGCCGTAGGTATGGTTGAAGAGGGTGGCGGTCGTCATGGGGACTCGGGATCGAACGACGGCTGTGTCCGCGAGCGCACGTTACCCGTACCGCGACGCGCCCGCAAAGGCCCGCTGCCGGCTATACACGCCCCGGGACGGTGGTGCCCGCAGCGCCTCGAGGCGGGCGGCGCCGGCCGCGCCGCCGGCCATCCGCCCTGCGCCGCTCAGAACTTCGCGCGCACGCTCAGGTAGAACTGCCGGCCGTTCTTGTAGAACGCGCGCGGCTGCGTGGTGTTGAGCGCGTAGTACTTGAGCGTAGGATCGTTCAGGTTCTGGGCGTCGAGGTTCACGCTCAGGTTCTCGTTGTAGGCGTAGGCGAGTGACGCGGCCAGCGTACCGATGTCGTCCTGCGAGAACGCCGTGCTGCGATCGAGCCCGCTGAAGAACGCCGAGCGGAAGTTGTACGTCACGTGCGCGCTGAAGTGCGGGTCCTCGTAGTACGCGCCCACGTTGTACGTGCTCTTAGACGTCCCGACCAGCCGGTCGTCACCGTTCTGAGCACCCTCGGTCTGTCGCCCGTCGGTGTAAGTGTAGTTCCCCTCGACGCCGAAGCGGTCGGCGATCGCCTGCTGATAACTGAACTCGATGCCCTGCACGCGACCCTTCGTGTTGACTGGCACCGTCAGGTTGTACTGCACGGGCGCGCCTCCCGGCGGGAGTCCGGCCCCGTAAGTCTGGTAGGTGAGTATCTGACTGCCGAAGCCGATGTAGTTCTGCAGATCCATATAGAACAGGGTTCCGGAGAGCAGCGAGCGCTTCGCGAAGTACCACTCCACGCCCATGTCGTAGTTCGTGGACCGGATGGGCTTGAGATCCGGATTACCGCCAGTGCCACTGCCAATGCCCGTAACCTGCCCCGGAGGGGCGAGGTTGGTCGAGCCCGCGAGCGCCGAGTAGTCGGCGCGCGTCATGGTCTGGGAGACCGCAAAGCGCGCCACAACGTCAGGCGTCATGTCGATCTTGAGGTTGGCACTCGGCAGGAAGTCGCTGTAAGTGTGGCTCACCGGCAGTCCCACGAACGGCCCAAAGAGCGAAGTGAGGACCGCCCCGGGCGTCGACGCACTCACGTTCTGCCCTGAGTACGTGACAACGTTCTCGTCCGTGTTCACGACTCGCACGCCGATATTTCCCGCCCAGCCGGTTCCCTTGAAATCAGCCTGAAGATAGGTCGCCAGATCCTTCTCGTGAACCTGGAAGAGGAACTGGTAGTACTCGCGGGCCAGCGGATCGCGCTGCACGAGCCCCGGCCCGTTGTAGGCGGCCAGCTGCCCCGGCGTCCAGTACCATACGCCGGTCGGAATCGCGCCACCGAAGGTAGTGAAGTTGGATGGATAGTTCGAGTATGTAGTCGGGTAGTTCAGGGGGCTCGTGCCGCCGCCGTTTGGGCCGCTGAACGTCGGACCCTGCGCGATGGCATTGTCCGAAGTGCGGTCGTGCTTGACGTAGCGCACCCCGAACTTCAGGTCCTTCCACGCGCCGCTATCCTCCATAGCGAAGCCCGCATCGAGCTTGCCCCAGGTCTCCTTGTCGACGACGTCGACGTCCTGGGCGCCGAAGATCCAGCCGAAGGTCAGCGCCGAAGGGTTGCCCGCTGGGAACGGCACGCTGTTGTTGGTCGAGCCGAGATTGAAGTTCGGTCCACTGCCGATGCCGTTCAGCTGCCACCCGGCGCCATTGCTCGCGCCCGGCTGCGTCTCGGATACGTCCTGCGTCGGGGTCTTGCCATGGCCCTGCGAGTACCCGACCTGCGAGGTGACGTTCAGCCGGTCGCTGATATGGAAGTCACCGTCGAGGTTGACAAAGCTCGAGTCCGCGCTCTCATCGGGGCGCGAGATCTGGTCGTAGATGCCGTAGAACGTGCCGTTCTGGCCCGTAAAGTTGGCCTTGGTGAGCGTGTTGTTCTGCACCACATAGCCGGCATCGGGCGCCTGCCCGTTGCCCGAGTTGATGTAGTGCGTGTTCCAGAGGAGATAGTTGCGGTTGTAGTTCGGGCCGTCGAGCTTGGAATAGAAGCCTGACAGGTCGAGATTGACGTTGTCGGTCGGCCTGAACTGGGCATCGATGAGTCCGCCGGTGCGCTTGCGCTCCTGCTCGAAGAACGCAGCGCCGATCAGCGTCGGATACTGGACACCGTTGAGGTCGGGGTGCGGCGTCAGGGTGACATTCCCCATGCACCCGCCGCTTGGAGTGGGGGTCCCACCGCCTGCTATGCCGCTCACGACCTGACTGCAGGCTCCCATTGTGTCGTAACCGAGGAGCTCCACGCCGTCGCGGCGCAGGTGGCGCTTCTCGTAGAAGCCCTGCAGCAGCAGCCCGAAGTTGGAGTCGGCGTTCTTCCAGTTGACGAGCGCGCTCACCTGCGGGTCGGTCTTCGAGGGCAGATCGGCGTACACCGCGCCGCCGGACCCTTCGAAGGTGAACGGATTTTTGAAGTCGAGGGGCCTGCGCGTGATGATGTCGACCGAGCCCGCCACGCCGCCCTCGACGAGCGACGCTTCGGAGCTCTTGTGGACCACCACCTTGCTGACCAGCTCGGACGGCAGCAGCGTGTAACTGACGCTGCGGCCGACGGTGGTCACCTGGTTCAACACGAACCAGTCCCCGGAGGAAACATTGTGGCCGTTGAGCAGTGTCTGCGTGAGGCTAGGGCCCGTGCCGCGCAGGCTGACGCGGTCGTTCTCGTCGAAGCCGCCCTCGGTGGCCCCCGCGGAGCTGATGGTGACGCCCGCGACCCGCTTTAGCGAGTCGGCGATGTTCTTGTCGGGCATCTTGCCGACGTCTTCCGAGGTGATCACCTCCTCGACGGAGTCGGCCGCACGCTTCTGCTCGAGCGACTTCTCGAGTGAGGCGCGGATTCCCGTGACGACCACTTCCTGCAGATTCTGATTGGAGCTCGTCTGGTCGCCGCTCGTCTGCGCATGCACGACCGCTTCGGGCCCGAACAGTGCCACGGCGACCGCGGTTCCGATCAACGTCGACCTTGCGATTCTCATGATTGACCCACCCCGGATGTTGTCGTTAGCCGATGCACGTTCATGCCGATTCCCAACTTCCCCGTAAGACCGTCGGGAGCCGCCCGGCCGCGGTTGCCGCGCAGGTTTCCCCGTTGGGACCACTTACATGCCAATATAGTACCACTGTCCGCTAAACGCCACACCATGTAGACACCAATCGTTCCCGAGCCACTTTACCTAAGTAATTTCAATTACTTGTAATTTCGTCTGTACCGCGATAGCAACTAAATGGTCTTATAATGGTAGTATGGTCTAATTCGAGATCAGCGGTTGGAGAGCACCTTGGCGCTGTTGTCACAGGCGGTCGGTAAGCTCGACGAGTCGAGCAGCCTGCCGCTCTACCAGCAATTGCAGCGCGCGCTGCGCCAGGCGATCGAGTCGCGCGTGCTGGGTCCCGACGATGCATTGCCGCCGGAGCGCGATCTCGCCGATGACTTCAACGTCTCGCGCATCACCGTGCGCAAGGCGATCCACGGGCTGGTGAGCGAAGGCATGCTGGTGCGCCGTCAGGGCTCGGGAACCTTCGTGCGCGCGCGCGTCGAGAAGAATTTCTCCAAGCTCACCTCCTTCTCCGAGGACATGCGCGCGCGCGGCCGCAACCCGCGCAGCGTGTGGCTGCGCAAGGCCGCCGGCTCGGTCACGCCCGAGGAGGCCCTCACGCTGCGCGCCAGTCCCGGCACGCCCGTTTACCGCTTTCACCGTATCCGCTTCGCCGACGATGCGCCGATGGCGCTCGAGTACGCGACCATCCTCGCCGCCTGCCTGCCGTCGGTCGATGCGGTCGAGTCCTCGCTCTACGCGGCGCTCGAGCGCGCCGGCAACCGCCCGGTGCGGGCGCTCCAGCGCCTGCGTGCGGTGCTCTTCAGCGCCGAGCAGGCCGAGCTGCTCAAGGTCAGGGACGGCGACGCGGGACTCCTGGTCGAGCGGCTCGGATTCCTTCAGGACGGTCGCGCCGCGGAGTTCACCCAGTCCTACTACCGCGGCGACATCTACGACTTCGTCGCCGAGCTCAGCGTCTCCTCGTGAACGCGGCGCAGCCGGGAAGCACTCGTATGTACCGCGAGGCAGCCGAGGCGCCCGCGGTGGTGCGCGCGCAGCTGCGCTCCAACGCCGCAAGCCTCGCGCGCCTCGCGGAGCGGCTGCGACAGACCCCGCCGCGCGCCGTCGTGACCTGCGCGCGCGGCAGCTCCGATCACGCCGCCACCTTCGCCCGCTACCTCATCGAGACGCGCCTCGGGCTCCTCACCTCCTCCGCGGCCCCGTCGGTGAGCTCCGTGTACGAGGCGCAGCCGGATCTCGCCGGAACGCTCGTGCTCGTGATCTCGCAGTCGGGCGCGAGCCCCGACCTGCTCTCGACCGTGAGCCACGCGCGCGCCGCGGGCGCTCGCATCGTGGCGCTCGTGAATGCCGAGAACTCCCACCTCGCGCAGCTCGCCGACGATCTGATCCCGCTCGGCGCCGGGGTCGAGAAGAGTGTGGCCGCGACCAAGTCCTACATCGCCTCGCTCTCGGCGATCGTGCAGCTCCTCGCGCTCTGGTCGCGCAATGCGGAGCTCGCTGCGGCCCTCGAGCGCTCCCCCGAGCTCCTCGCGCGCGCCTGGGAGCTCGACTGGAGCGCCGCCGTCGCGCGTCTCACCCACGCGACGAATCTCTACGTGATCGGCCGTGGCCCGGGACTTGCCATCGCGCAGGAGGCGGCACTCAAGTTCAAGGAGACCTGCGGCCTGCACGCCGAAGCGGTGAGCGCCGCGGAGCTGCGACACGGACCGATTGCGCTGGTGCGGCCCGGATTTCCCCTCCTCGTCTTCGCGCAGAACGATGAGAGCCGTGCCGGCGTGGCCGAGCTCTCCGGCGAGCTCGCCGCGCAGGGGGCCGACGTGCTGCTCGCCGGGGCGCAGGCGCCGCGCGCCACGCTGCTGCCCACGGAGGCTGCGCACCCGGTGATCGAGCCGCTGCTCCTCGTGCAGAGCTTCTACCGTATGGTCAACGCCCTCGCGCTGGCGCGCGGCGGCGATCCGGACCATCCGCCGCACCTCTCCAAGGTGACCGAGACCCTCTGATGAGCGTTGCCCTGGTCAACGGCCGGGTGTTGCGCAAGGACCGGCTCACGCAGGGCCGGTGCGTGCTCATCGAGAACGGCCGCATACTCGATATCGTCGCCCCCTCGGACCGGCGCGCGCGGCGCGCGGAGAGGTACGATCTCGGCGGCCAGCTGCTGCTGCCCGGCTTCATCGACTCGCAGGTCAACGGCGGCGGCGGCGTGCTCTTCAACGATGCCCCGACCGTCGAGACGATCCGCGCCATCGGCCGCGCCCACCGCCGCTTCGGCACCACCGGATTCCTTCCGACCCTCATCAGCGCCGACCTCGACGTCGTGGCGCGCGCCATCGCCGCGGTGCGCAGCGCCCTCGAGGCCGGCGTGCCGGGCGTGCTCGGGATTCACATCGAGGGCCCGTTCCTCAACGTAGCGCGCAAGGGCGTGCACGACCCGGCGAAGCTGCGCGACCTCGACGCGAGCGCGCTCGGGCTCCTCACCTCGCTCACGGGCGGCCGCACGCTCGTGACGCTCGCCCCGGAAGTGACTACGCCGCAGATCATCGAGAAACTCGTCGCGCGCGGGGTCGTGGTCTCCGCCGGCCACACCAACGCGACCTATGCGGAGATCGGCACGGCTCTGCGTCACGGCCTGCGCGGCTTCACCCACCTCTTCAACGCCATGTCGCAGCTCACCGGTCGCGAGCCCGGCGCGGTGGGCGCCGCACTCGAAGATCCATCGAGCTGGTGCGGCATCATCGTCGACGGCGAGCACACGGACCCCGTGGTGCTGCGCATCGCGCTGCGCTGCAAGCCTCACGACCGCTTCATGCTGGTCACCGACGCCATGCCGAGCGTCGGCACCGACAATGGCTCCTTCGAGCTGCAGGGGCGGCGAATCACCGTCAACGGCTACGCCTGCTTCGACGAAGACGGCCGGCTCGCCGGCTCCAACATCGACATGGCGAGCTGCGTTCGCAATGCGGTCTCGATGCTCGGGCTCCCCCTCCCCGAGGCGGTGCGCATGGCGAGCGAATGGCCGGCCGAGTTCCTCGGGCTCACGCACGACACCGGCCGCATCGCCCCGGGGCTCAAGGCGAACCTGGTGCTCGCCGACGAGAAGCTCGACGTGCTCGAGACCTGGATCGACGGGCGCTCATCGAAGGACGGCGACGGCCGCTGAAGCGGCGATCACCGTTCCGTCGGCGGCGAGGTCTGGAGCGCGGCCGCCGCCGGCAGCCGCGCGTAACGTGCGGTTTCCCGGGTCAGGGCAGACGCGCGCTTCGCTCCCATACCGCTAAAGGCGTACGCTGCGGCAACCCGTTAGGGCCTCGCGCTGCTTCCGCCGGGCGTGCCAATCTCTCGCCACTCGCCGGAGGGACATCATGATCGACCTTTATTACTGGACCACGCCGAATGGGCACAAGATCACGATGTTCCTCGAGGAGACGGGGCTCGCCTATCGGATCATCCCGGTGAACATCAATACCGGCGCTCAATTCGATCCCAAGTTCCTCGCCCTCTCCCCCAATAACCGCATCCCCGCGATCGTCGATCACGATCCCAAGGGCGGCGGCGCGCCGCTCTCGGTATTCGAGTCGGGCGCGATCCTGCTCTACCTCGCCGAAAAGACCGGGCAGCTGCTGCCGTCCGACCTGCGCGGGCGCTACGAGGTGATCCAGTGGCTGTTCTGGCAGATGGCGGGACTCGGCCCGATGGCCGGTCAGAACCATCACTTCACCCGCTACGCGCCCGAGCCGATCCCCTACGCGATCGAGCGTTACGTGAAGGAAACCAATCGGCTCTACGGAGTGCTGAACAAGCGCCTGGCCGACCGGACGTTCATCGGCGGCGAGTACTCGATCGCGGATATCGCGGCCTACCCCTGGATCGTGCCCTACGAGACGCAGCGGCAGAAGCTCGAGGATTTCCCGCACTTGAAGCGCTGGTTCGAGGCCATTCGCGACCGGCCCGCCACGCACCGCGCCTACGAGAAAGCCAAGTCCGTGAATCCCGCGTTCGGCAGTCCGGCGCCTCTCACCGAGGAGACGAGGCGCGTGCTCTTCGGCCAGACTGCGCGCTGACGAGCCTCAGGCGATGTCGCGCGCCGGGCCCCCAAGCGCAGCCCTCGCCGCCGCCGCGGCGATCGTGTTTCTGGCTCTCGGCGCGCTGCTCGGACTCGCCGCGGGCCGTAGCAGCGGTATCACCGTCGGCGACGTCGCCGTGCAGATCGAGCTCGACCGCGACGCGTTCAGTGGCGGCGCGGATCCGATCGAGAGCTGGATTCGCCGCTCCGCCTCCATCGTGGCCGGGTACTACGGCCATTTCCCGGTCGCCCGCCTCACGGTGCGGGTGATGGCCGAGCGCGGCGATGGGGTGCACGGCGGCAAGAGCTTTGCCAATCCCGAGGCCTACATTCAGGTGCGCCTCGGACAAGATGTGACCGAGGCGCAGCTGCTCTCCGACTGGGTGCTGGTGCATGAGATGGCCCACCTCGCACTGCCCGATACGGGCGAAGCGCACGCCTGGCTCTCCGAGGGGCTTGCGACCTACGTCGAGGGCGTGGCGCGCGTTCAGGCCGGTAACCGCAGTGAAGCGGACGTGTGGGCGGAGGAGATGCGCCAGATGCCCCGGGGCCTGCCCGAGTCGGGCGACCGCGGTCTCGACCGCACCCATACCTGGGCACGCACCTACTGGGGCGGCGCCATGTTCTGCCTGCTGGCGGACGTCGACATTCACCGGCAGTCGCACAACCGCTTCGGGTTGCAGGATGCGCTGCGCGCCATCGTGCGTGAGAGCGGCGGGCTGGCCGCGGACTGGCCGATCGAGCGGGTGCTGCTGACCGGGGATCATGCGGTCGGCACGACGACACTCGAGGATCTCTATGCGCGGCTGAAGGACTCACCCGTCACGCCCGACCTCATGGGGCTGTGGCGGGAGCTTGGTATCGAGTCCGAAGACTCGTCGGTGCGTCTCTCAGACAGCGCGCCGCTGGCGGACGTGCGGCGCGCCATCATGCGGGCGCGCTAGAGAGGGCGCGCCGACCGTCGCGGGAGCCTCGCTCGGCTCCGGCGAGAAGAACCCCGTCAGCACCGCGGCCTTTGCAGGTACGGCCACAATTCGACACATCGAGAACGCACGCGTGCGTTGCCAGGTCAAAGCGCTTGAGACATCATCCCTGGAAGGCCTGCACAGGGACTTGCACATGAACCGGAAGAGCCTCTCGCTTGGCGTCCCGATCGCGGTCCTCGCCTGCGTCCTGGCCGGCTGCTCGGTGAAAACCGACGTGTCGGTGACCGGGAACAGCCCCGCGCTCTACTCGCACGTCTGGATCACCGCGCAGGAGGTGTGGTTCAACACGAGCGCGAACGCCGGTCCTGACGACGGCGGCTGGGTCAAGTTCCCGCTCTCGACGCCGGCGACGGTGGACCTGGTCACCGACTCCGGCGGCAACCTCGGCAGCCTCGTCACGGGCCTCAAGCTCGCTGCCGGAAATTATTCGCAGGTGCGGCTGATTCCGGTGGACGCTGCCGCGGACCTGACTTCTTCCGCACAGACCGCGGGCGCGATCTACAACGCGGAAGCGGACTACGTCGGCAGCGGCAGCACGCCGCAACAACTGCCTCTCGAGCTCCTCAGTCCCGACCAAGGCATCGGTATCCAGGGCTCGCTCTCCGTGCCTATCGGAAACATCGGCGCAGCGTTGAGCGGCACCACGACGCCGACGAGCTCGACCCCAAGCACCACGGCGTCGGCCACGAGCTCGAGCACGACGACCGCCTCCTTCGCGCTCGACTTCGACGGAGCACGCGACCTCACGCTCTTCACCTACGGCGGAGCGAGCAGCCCGAACGGCATCCTGCTGAGCTCGCACGCCAGCGCCTACGATCTCTCCCAGGTCGGGGGAATCTCCGGGCAGCTGACGCTCACCAACCTCACCGGCGTCAACGGCAGCGCACTGCCCGCCATCCAGGTGAGCGCGGAAGTCTTGAGCGCCGATGCAAAGCGTCACGTGGTGGTGAGCAGCACGCCGGTGCACGCCGACGGGAGCTTCCTGCTCTACCCGCTCGCCACCAGCTCCTCCAACCCTCCCACGTACGATGTGGTCATCCACGGCGCAGGGATAGCGACCATCATCATCAAGGCCGTGCAGGTGAGCCCTGCGAGCAGCAGCACGAGCTCGACGACGAGCGGCTCGACCAGCACTACCGGCTCGAGCGCGACCAATACGGTCTCGGTGGGCACGCTGATCCCCCGCTCGGCGAGCTCTTACACGGTGAACTTGGGCAACGCCAGCGGGCCGGCGCTCCCCGCAGGAGCCTGGGTCGCTTTCTACCAGACTCTGGCGGCTCAAGGCGAAGCCCCCTACGTCATCGAAGCGAGCCCCATCGATCCCTTCAATCAGAACCTTGCGAACGCGGAGAGCTTGTCGACCGGGACCATCGATTCGGGCACGTACAACGCGAGCGGCGCAACCGTAACCCTGGTGAGCGCTGCGCCCGTGCAAAAGGCGGGAGGCTACGTGGTCGCGGCGAGTGCCCCAGGGTACGAGGACGGACCGCTTACGACCTCCGTAGCGGCGCCGCAGTCGGGCACCACGGCGCTGCCGGTCACGCTGCCGGCACTGGCGCTCGCAGCGGGCAACAGCCCCGGCTCGATTTCCGTCAGCATCACGCAGGCGACCGGCCGCACGTACGATCGCGGCGAGCTGCTATTGGCCCACGACGGGACGCTCATCGCCACCGCGCCGCTCGATGCGGCGCTCGCACAGGGGCCGGGCGCGACGGTCACCGTCAACGGCGTGCCGAGCGGCACGCCGGCCTCTCTTTATTACCTGACGGTGCGCGCCTGGAAGTCGGCCGCCCCGTCCAGCACTCTGCATCGCCAGTCGTATTCCACGGCCATCGATCTGCGCGGCAGCGCGGGTGGCAGCGCCCAGCTGACGATCAACTGACCGGAGCGAAACCGTTACACTATGCGCGCCTTGCGGGGTGGGGGAACGCTTCGCCCGCGGATTGCCTCTAAGCGGGTGCCGCGACGCCCGCGGCCAAGCCGTATCGAAGGGATGTCTCGATGACCGTCGTTCGCACCCGCCGGAGGCCCGCGCGCAGGCTGCCCGCCCTCGCGTGCGCCCTCGTCACGCTCGCAAGCTGCGGCGGCAGCTCCAATACCCCGCTGGGTACCCTGGTCGTGACACTCTCGGATACCAGCGGTGACTTCGCCAGCTATCGCGTGCAGATCGACTCGATCGCCCTCACCAATACCAATGGCACGGTCTGGACGCTGCCGCCCTGGCTGTCGGGAGTGAGCGAGCTCGCCGACCTGGCGGCTCTCACCGACGGGTCCGAGCTGCTCGTAGCGGACGCCGTGCCGTCCGGAACCTACAAGTCCGCCACGATCACCCTCGATTACCTGAGCGCGAGCGTCTGGGTCAACCTCAACGGACAGGCGGTCGCCGCCAGCGTGGTCAATTTAAAAGGGAACCCGCCGACGACCAGCAGCGTCACCGTCACCTTCGATCCCAGCAATCAGCTCACCATCACCCCAGCCAAGTCGTCGCGCCTCGCCGTCGACATCGACCTTGCGGCCTCGAACTCGATCGACACCTCGGGCTCCACGCCGAAAGTGACCGTGCAGCCGTACGCGGTCATGAGGCCCGCGCCCGCAGACGCCACGCCGATGCGCGCGCGGGGACTCCTGGTCATCGTAGAGAGCGCCTCGAACGACTACATCAGCAACACCCGTCCCCTCACCGATCAGTCATCCGCCGTGGGGGCGGTGACCGTGAGCACCGACGCCAACACCTATTTCAATGTCGACGGCACCGCCTACACGGGCGCCTCGGGACTCGCCGCCATGGCCGCCCTCACCACCAACGCGCCGGTCGCAGCCTACGGGACGCTCGGGGATATGTCCGGCGTCACGCCGGGCTTCCACGCGACCGCGGTATACGCCGGCACCAGTCTCGAGACCCTTTCAGACCATGTCACCGGAGTCGTGAGCGCCCGCAGCGGCAACACCCTCACCGTGCACGGCGCGCATCTGTTCGAGCGCCTGGGCGCTGCCTGCGCTGCATATCCCGATGCTTTCTACAACAACGCCACGGTCACGATCGGCAGCGCCACCACCGTGAGCCAGGATGGGGTCATGGCGAGCGGGCTTACTCCGGCCTCGATCTCGGTCGGACAGCAGCTCGATGTCTCCGGCCAGTGCAGCGTCGACAGCGCAGGCAATCTCAGCCTGGACGCGGCCACGTGCATGGTCGGAGGCACGCCGACACCCTGCCAGGCGCGCCTCGCTTCCTCCCGTATCTGGGGCACCCTGAGCTCCGCGACCGCCGGGAGCGCCGTGCTCGATGTCCTGACGATCGGCAACTTCGCGCCCGCCGGCCTCAACTTCGCCGGCACCGGCACCCCGATGGCCGACCCGGCGGCCTACGCGGTCAACACGGGCACGCTCGATGAGAGCGGGGTCGCCGCCGCGCACCCGCTGCTGCAGGTCGATGGTATCGTCAGCCCCTTCGGGGCTGCACCCCCGGACTTCCGCGCGACCGCCATCGCGCTCGGCACCACCACCGAGCAGCGCCTCGTGGTCGAATGGGTGAACGGGGGCGCCCCCAGCCCTTTCATCTCCGCGAGCAGCACAGGACTCGTGGTGGACTTGAACAACGCCAATCTCGGCATCATTCACGAGATCCGCACCGGCCCGGCGATGCTGCCGCTCCCGACGAACCTCCTGATCACCACCACCGGCGCGAATCAAACCAACCTCGAGCTGTCGATCGGCAGCACCACGCTCACGAGCGGCATCTCGGTGTTCCATAGCGCCAGCGCCTTCGCCGGTGCGCTCTCTTCCACCTTGAACGGCACCAACAAGATCTACCGGCTGGTCGCGGTCGGGCAATTGAACGCCACGGCCAACACATTCGTCGCCTCGCGCATCAGCGTGGCGCTCTACGAGTAGCCCGCGCGCTCATGCCCTGGAAGCGGCGTCCATTCAAAAGCCTCAACCTGGCGCGCGCCCTCAATATCGCTCAGCTCCGCGAAATCGCGCGACGGCGGGTACCGGGCTTCGCTTTCGAGTACGTCGAGGGGGGAGCGGAGGATGAGGTCACGCTGCGCGGCAACCGCGAGGCGCTCGAGCGGCTGCGGCTCATCCCGCAGACTCTGATCGACACCTCGGCGCGTCATCAGCGTGTCGCGATCTTCGGGCGCCCCGCCAACGCTCCGCTCATCATCGCCCCCACGGGTCTGAACGGCATGCTCCACCCACAGGGTGACCTCGCGCTCGCGCGCGCGGCGGCCCGCCTCGGCATTCCTTTCACCCTCAGCACGCTCTCGACCACGCGGCTCGAGGAGCTCGCGACCCGTGCCGGCGGGCGGCTCTGGTTGCAGCTCTACGTGCTCAAGGAACGCGCGATCGCACGTGACATCGTCCAGCGCGCCGGAGCGGCCGGCTATGAGGCGCTGGTGTTCACCACCGACGCGAACGTGTTCGGCAACCGGGAGTGGGACCGGCGCAGCTACCGCGCCCCGGGAAGACCCAGCGTGCGCACCGCGCTCGACATGCTGCGCCACCCGCGCTGGCTGTGGCGGACATTCGTCACCCCCGGCATGCCGCGCTTCCGCAATCTCGAGGGCTACCTGCCGCCGTCGGCCACCACGGCACTCGGCGGCGCCACGGTGATCCCCCCGCTCTTCGAGCCGACCATCCAGTGGGACGACATCACGTGGATCAGGCAGCTCTGGCGGGGGCGGCTCCTCATCAAGGGAGTGCTGAGCGTCGGCGACGCCGAGCGCGCCGCGGCGCTTGGGTGCGACGGTATCGTGCTGAGCAATCACGGCGGACGCCAGCTGGATTATTGCGTGGCGCCGATCGAGGTGCTGCCGGACATCCGGCGCGCCGTGGGCCAGCGGCTCACCGTCCTCATCGACAGCGGCTTCCGCCGCGGCACCGACGTCGTCAAAGCGCTCGCGCTCGGTGCCCAGGCGGTGATGATCGGCCGCGCGACGCTCTATGGCCTCGCCGCCGGCGGCGAGCCGGGCGTGGATCGCGCGCTCGCGATGCTGACTACCGAGATCGATCGGGTGCTCGGTCAGCTCGGCTGCAATTCCATCACTGAGCTCGGCCCGCAGCTCCTGCAGGACGCCTGAGCGCGGGCGGAATTGCCGCCGCGCCCCGGCACCCGCGGTGCCGACTCAGCGCTCCGGGGCTTTCAGCAACTCCTCGAGATGCCGCTTCCAGAGCACCGCAACTGTGTGCGAGCCGTGACCCCGGGTGCGCTCGCTGAAGGGGATCACGACCGCCCTCCCGTGCGGCACGCGCTGGATCTCGCGCTCGAGGATTTTGAGCTCGGGCGGATTGATGAGGTCGTCGGCTGAGTTCACCGCTATGAGCGGGGCCTCGATCTTCTCGACCACCGGCCCCGGGTCGTAGTCCTGCGAGGCGCTCACGGCATAAAGGAGGTCGTTGGCGTCGGCCGATTTCATCTGATCGTTGACGTAGGTGTCCAGCGCCTGATCCGCGCGCGCGAGGGTGGGCGCCTCGTCCTGCCGCAGCACCGGGTTGCTGCTGACGAGCCAGAGCATCTCGAGGGCGGTCCTGAGCGAGGGCGGTTCGCTCGAGTACTCGCCCCCCTGCCACGCCGGGTCGTTGCGGATCGCATCGATGATCACCCGCCGCCACGCGCGGTTACGGCCCGAAATCTGCGTCGGCAGGCTGGCGAGCGGCATCAGCGCATCCATGAACTGCGGGTGCTCTTCGCCCCAGAGCCAGGTGTGCATGCCGCCCATCGAGGTACCCATGACGAGGCGCGCGTGACTGACGTGCAGGCCCTCGGTCAGCAGCCGGTACTGCGCTTCGACCATGTCGCGGTAGCCGTAGTGAGGAAAGCGGGCGTGCAGCCCGTCGCTCGGCTTGCTGGAGTGGCCGTGGCCGATGCCGTCGGGGAGCACGATGAAGTATTTCGCGGCATCGAGCAGCTGCCCCGCCGCGAAGAGCTCGCCCGCAAATTCCGCTCTCACGAGACTCGCACCGCTCCCTCCGGTGCCGTGCAGGATGAGGACCGCGTTATGCACCACGCCGTGGGCGTCCGCGCGCGGTGTACCGAAGGTGCGATAGTGGATGCGCAGCTCAGGGAGCGACTCGCCGGAGGCGAATCTGAAGTCCTTGAGGAGGAAGTCGCCCTGCACCGGCGGCGGATAGCTCGCCTCCGCTCCGGCCGCAACCTCCCCCGGGAGCGCTCCGGTGGCGGCCGACGCGAGCCAGGCGGCCGCGAGCCCCCTCGCGATGCGCCCTGCCGTGAGGCGCGCGGGGATTCGCCTCCGCCGACTCATGCCTTGCGACTCGTCAGCCACTCCCCGACCACACGCTCGAGCACCGCGAGCGGCATGGGCGCTGCCGTGAGTCCCACATCGTGGAAGTCCCGAATGTCGAACTTCGCGCCGAGGCGGCGGCGCGCCTCGGCGCGCAGGGCCAGCCAGCGGGTATGCCCCACCTTGTAGCTGCACGCCTGACCCGGCCAGGTGCAGTACCGCTCGACCTCGGTCGTCATGGCTGTCGCGTTCTCGCCGGTCGTCGCGACCATGTAGTCGATCGCCCGCTCCCGGCTCCAGCCCTTGGCGTGCAGCCCGGTATCGACCACGCAGCGCGCGGCGCGGAAGAGCAGCGACTGCAGGAGCCCCAGCCGGCCGAGGGGCTCGGAGTCATAGAGGCCCATCTCATCGCACAGTTGCTCGGCGTAGAGCGCCCAGCCTTCGGTGTTCGCCGAGAAGCCGGCGCCGCCCGCCTTGCGGATCAGCGGGAGCGAGGGCATCTCCAGCACCAGCGCCAGCTGAAAGTGATGCCCGGGCTCGGATTCGTGATAGACCAGCGTCGGCAACTTCCAGCGCGACCATTCGCTGGTATCGCGCAGATTGATGTAGAAGGCTCCGGGGCGCGAGCCGTCGAGCGCCGGAATCTGGTAGTAGCCGCCCGGCGCGCCGGCCTCGGTATAGACCGGCACCCGGCGGATCTCGACGGCCGCCTTCGGCCGGACGTGAAAATACTTCTCGAGGCGAGGCTGGAGCGAAGTGATGAGCCCGTTGCAGTAATCGAGGATCTGCTGCCGCCCCGGATCGGTGTCCGGATAGAGATACTGCGGGTCCCTGGCGAGCGCCTGCATGCGCTCGGATACCGTTCCGCTCTTCTTCCCCTGCGCACGCAGCAGCGTATCCATGCGCGCATCGAGCTCTTTCACCTGATCGAGCCCAAGGGTGTGCACCTGGTCGGCGGTCATATCGGTGGTCGTGCCAAAGCGCAGGGCAACCTGATAGAGCGCCTCACCCTGCGGCAGTCGCCCGACGCCCGCGTCGTGCGCTGCCGCGGATCGCAGCTCGGCGAGCGAGCGCATTTGCCGGTCGAGCGCCGGATAGACCTCGGTGCCGACGATGCGCGAGGCTTCCGCGCCGTAGTCGGTGGTGAGGCCGAGCTTCTGCGCACGCTTCCCGATCGAGGTGGCGAGGATCGAGTCCGCGGGCGCGGTGCTGCGCAGGACTCCCATCTGATCGCGCGTGCGATCGATGAGGAAATCCGGCGGCACGACCTTGAGCCCTGCATCGTGCCGCACCCGCTCCGTTTCCTCGTCGAGCACCGTCGCAAAGGCCCTTAACCGAGCGAGGTAGGCGTCCGCGTCCTCCTTGTTGTCAATGCGATGCTGGCGGTCGAGAAAGGTCGGAACGCTCTGGTAGGAGCCCGTCAGCTGGCTCACCACATAGGGGCGCACCCCGTCGCCGTACTCGAAGGGCCCGGTCCGCGCGGTGGTCTCCAACTGGTACTCGACCGTGTCGTAGTTGACGAGATCCGCCTCCGAGAGCGTGCTGCGATCGAAGGCCCTGAGGCGCTTGAGGCGTGAGGCGTTGTCCTGCTTCGACTCGCGCACCCACTGAAGCGAAGCTTCGGTGAGCTTCGACTTCGCCCACGCGTACTTGCCCTTGTCGAGGCCGAGGATCGTGAGCATGTCGGGATTCTTCTCAAATCGCTCCTCCATGAAGACATCGAACAGCGCGTTGAGCCGCTCGGCAGCCTCGCTCGCGGGCGGCGCGGTGGCACGAGCGGCCCTCCCGAGCGAGGAAGCGACGCAGGCGGCGACCAGCGAACCGGCAACGGTGATGAACTCTCGGCGATCGACCACGGGACTCTCCCTGGCGCAACCGAAGCTGCCGGCGCCGGTCCGCCTCCTGCGGACCCGGCGCCGGCACGAGCGTGAAAGCGGCCGCACGCGGCGGCCGCGGTCCGGATCAGGCCGCGAGCGTGCCCTTCTGCTTCGCCGTGTGCGTGGCGATCAGATCCATGAGCCCGGGCGACAGGCAGTCGTACGGCTCGAGCTTCAGCTCCTTCAAGCGCGCGCGCACCTCACCCATGCGCGCCGGCGGGAAGCCCGCCTCGATGATCGACGAGACGAACGCTGCGAACTCCGGGGCCGACCAGCCGCGGTCCTTCGAGAGCTCGGTGTGCACGAAATCGAAGCTGTAGAACGGGTGGTTCTTGTTCTCGATCCGCCCGTACATATGCACGCCGCAGCCGGTGCAGGCGTAGCGCTGGATGGGCGCTTTCTCGTCGACGATCTTGAGCTTGTTGGCGTTCGCGGTGACGCTGAGCTTGTCGCGCCCGATGACCGCGACCACTGAGAACAGCGCCCCCTTGGGCTTCCAGCACTTGGTGCAGCCGCACACGTGGTTGAACGCCGTGTTCCCCTTCAGGCTCACGGTCACGGGTGAGGAGCTGCATTTGCAGGTGAGCGTACCGCCCGCAAAGTCGGTAGCGCCCGCCTTGACGCCGCCATCGACGGCCGGATGTATCGAGATAGCCATGAGGTTCTCCTGATTCGAATTGTGAGCGTCAGTGTAGAGCACCGCGCGCCCCGAAGGCGCGCAGCGTTCTCAGAAGGTGATCCCCGAGCGGATCGACTCGCCCTCGTGCATCAGAACGTCGCTGCGGCCCCGCGCACCGCCGAACGCCGTGCCCTGCGTGCCCGAGAATCACCGGGAACAGGCCCTCCGGATCGGCGCCGGAACGGGTGAATTTGTCCGTGTGGCACACGCCGCTCGCGCGGATCTCGATGAGCACTTCGCCGGCCTTCGGACCGTCGAGATCGACCGTCACGACTTCGAGCTGCTTTCCGGCGGCGTACGCAACGGCAGCCTTGGTCTTCATGCCAGGTCCCCTCATCAGTGCGCAGCGAGCGTGTGAGTCTACGCGCACGCGCCGGGACCGCAAAATCCACGAACGGTCTTGTCAGGACGCCACGGCGCGCGACAATGTGGCCGTAAGCGGGGCATTGGCGCAGAGGCTACCCATGGCAGACACGGTATTCGGCAAGATCGTCCGCGGGGAAATCCCCTGCCACAAGATCTACGAGGACGACAAGGTGCTGGCGTTTCTCGACATCAACCCCTTGAGCGACGGGCACACGCTCGTGGTCTCGAAAGAGCCTGCGGAAACCCTCGATCGCCTTTCGGACGAATCAGCCGCCGCGATCGGGCGGGTGCTGCCGCGCCTGTGCCGCGCGGTCGTCGCCGCCACGGGCGTGAAGGAATACAACGTGCTCGAGAACAACGGCACCGGCGCCCACCAGGCCATTCCACACGTGCACTTCCACATCATCCCCAAGCCCAGTCCGCGCGAGGGACTCGGCATCGGCTGGCCACTGAAGGGACTAGACCCCAAGGCCGGAGCGGCGCTCGCCGGGAAGATCGCCAGCAAGCTAGCCTGAAGGTGCGGCCGCGGCCTCGCCTCGCGCCTCGTCGCCCGGGCGGGTGGCCGGGCTGGCGGGATCGCGGCCGCGGGGAAAAACCCGCCTGCCGATGCAAGCCTTTGATACGCCGGACGCTACCTCTTCTATTGCCGCCCCCGCCATCGGCTTGTAGAATGCGCGCCCTCCTGGTGCGGGGTGGAGCAGTCTGGCAGCTCGTCGGGCTCATAACCCGAAGGTCGCAGGTTCAAATCCTGCCCCCGCTACCATAATTTCCGCATTGGGCAGCAGCGCGGCGAGTCCGAGCGAGTA
>Ga0209472_1000593_pt1 | contig 21459 bp, 21 predicted proteins | sample GraSoiAngelo_130_FD_185887 | JGI IMG/M metagenome (GOLD analysis project Ga0209472, IMG submission 185887) | Grasslands soil microbial communities from the Angelo Coastal Reserve, California, USA - 14_0929_02_20cm (SPAdes) (version 2) | ecosystem: Environmental > Terrestrial > Soil > Grasslands ...
GATCCTTCAGCAGTCCCTGCAGCGCCGTCTGCACCTCGGGGGTGTTGAAGCGCGCCAGGGTGTTGATGATGTGCACGCGCGCAATGGGGTCCTTGCCTTGCACGCGGCCGATCAGCTCGGGGATCGCCTGCTGGTCGGCAATCTCGCCGATGACGCGGAACAGCGCCGCCTTCTCGTTGGGCTCCTGCGTATAGGCCGCAGCCAGCAGCTCCCGCACGCTGAAACGCGTCTTCTGCGCCGCGATCACTTCCAGCACCGTGGGCTTGGAGATTCCCGGTATCGCGAGCGCTTCGAGCAGCAGGTGCGGCGGATAGTTGCGGCTGCTGGTCAGTGCCCAGGAAATCCCGGAGACCACGCGCGGACTGCCTTCCACCAGGCCGCGCATGAATTGTGGGAACGTCTTCTGGCTGACGAGCCCGGCGAGCACCTCGACGAAGGCCATGGTGGAGCCTTTGTCGGCATCCGGCAGGGCGGCTAACACGGACTCGATGGCGCCCGGGCCGACATCTTTCAGCCGCGCGACCGCCTTCTGCGTGGCCGCGCCCGTGGGATCATTCGAAGACCGGATCTCGGTGACCAGCCTGTCGGCACGCAAGTTCGTGAAAAAGCTCATTCACCCCTTCCGTCGCAGACTGCTCCCTGCACGCATCCGGCGCGCCCTCGCAACCGGAGCCGAGGATGCGAGGCGGATGCGGGTCTGTCCGCGGCTGGCGCCATGCTGCGGTGGTCGCGGGTCAATAATATGGCGCCGATTCCCCGGACCGTGTGGATTATGCCACAGCCTTGACAGGGGCCACGCTACCCGCGCCTTATGCGTCTATCCTGGATTCGTCCGGTTTTCGTATGACTGCTCAAGACTCTGTGGATGCTGTGCGCGCGGCACTGGACGCGTATCTCGACCCGTACGTGCAGGACACCCTGGGCTCGGCGCAGGCGGTCCGCGAGGTGCGCGCGGCGGGCGGGGGGTTCACGGCGCGCATCGTGCTGGGCTTTCCGATCGGCGGCTACCAGGCGCAGCTCACCGCCGCCCTCAGCGGGCAGCTCGCCGCCGCGGGAATTACCGCGCCGCTCGCCGTCGACCTCGAGTCCGACATTCGCCCGCACGCGGTGCAGCGCAATCTGAAGCCGCTCGGGGAAATCAGGAACATCGTGGCGGTGGCCTCCGGCAAGGGCGGGGTCGGCAAATCCACGGTCGCCGTGAATCTCGCGCTCGCCTGGGCCGCCCAGGGCGCGCGGGTCGGAGTCCTCGACGCCGACATCTACGGACCCAGCCAGCCACTGATGCTGGGTCTTGCCGGCCAGCGCCCGGTTTCCAGCGATGGCAAGCGCCTGAGTCCCTTGATCAGTCATGGCGTGAGCGCCATGTCGATCGGCTTTCTCATCGATGCCGAGCAGCCGATGGTGTGGCGCGGCCCGATGGTGACCCAGGGCCTCACGCAACTGCTCGAGCAGACGCAATGGGGAGCGCTCGATTACCTGGTGGTCGACATGCCGCCCGGCACCGGCGACATCCAGCTCACTCTTGCGCAGCGCGTACCGGTCGCGGGCGCAGTGATCGTGACCACTCCCCAGGACATTGCGCTGGCGGATGCCCGCAAGGGGCTGAAGATGTTCGAGAAGGTCGCGGTGCCGGTGCTCGGTATCGTCGAGAACATGAGCGTGCACGTCTGCGCGAATTGCGGTCACACCGAACACATTTTCGGCGCCGGCGGCGGGGCCCGCATGGCACAGGAGTACGGCGTCAGGCTCCTCGGGGAGCTGCCGCTCGATGCGCACATTCGCGAGGAAGCCGACGGCGGCCGGCCCACGGTGGTCGCGGCCCCCGAATCGGCGCGCGCCCGGGCGTACTTCGAGATGGCGCGGCACACGGGCGCGGCGCTGGCGGCGCGCGCCCGCGACCGCAGCGCCCTGTTTCCCAAGATCGTGGTCGAGGAGACCTGAAGCTGCCGATCGAATCCAGCTCACGCCCGGTCAGGCGAGGGTCGGAGCAAGCTCGAGGCCCATCGCGACAGTCTTATCGACGGTGGAATCGAGGTGCTGCCGTTCGATCGTGCCGCCGCCGAGTGGATGGGGACCGAGCGGGCGCGGTTGCGCAAGAAAGGCGTCACGCCCGCTTACCGGGACGCACAGATCGCAGCGGTCGCCGCGACGCGTAAGCTCATCGTCGTCACGCGCAATGCCCGTGATTTCCGCGCGTTCAGCGGGGTGCGCGTGCAAAACTGGTTCACCCTGACTCATACCGCGCCGCGGCAGGAGAAGCGATGAGCATCAAGTCCGACAACTGGATCCGCCGCATGGCGCGCGAGCACCGCATGATCGAGCCCTTCGAGCCCGGGCAGGTGCGCGAGGCGAACGGCCAGCGGATCGTCTCCTACGGCACCTCCAGCTACGGCTACGACGTGCGCTGCGCGGACGAGTTCAAGATCTTCACCAACATCAACTCCACCATCGTCGACCCGAAGAATTTCGACGCGAAAAGCTTCGTCGACTTCAGCGGCGCCGTGTGCATCATCCCACCCAACTCCTTTGCGTTGGCGCGGACCGTCGAGTACTTTCGAATCCCGCGCAACGTACTCGTGGTGGCAGTTGGAAAAAGCTCGTATGCGCGCTGCGGTATTGTGTGCAATGTAACGCCTTTGGAACCCGAGTGGGAAGGCAACGTCACGCTGGAATTTTCCAACACCACACCGCTGCCCGCCAGGATCTACGCCAACGAAGGCGTGGCGCAGATGTTGTTCTTCGAGTCCGACGAGGTGTGTGCTACCTCGTACCGCGATCGCGGCGGCAAGTACCAGGGCCAGCGGGGCGTCACGCTGCCGAAGACCTGAGCGAGGTCAGGTATGAAACCCTGGAGCGCCGCTGTCCCGTGCTGCGCACGCCCTGAGGCGCGCTTCTGGAAACTCGGTGGCGCATTAGATATACTCAAGAACAATAGTATATCCAGAGGTGCCCATGCAAGTATCGAAATGGGGCAATAGCCTGGCAATCCGACTTCCCGCCGCCGTGGTGAAAGCCCTGGGACTCAAAGAGGGCGATGACGTCATCCTGCACGCTGCGGGAAAACGGTCACTCGAAATCGAGAAGGCGCCAGGCATCAAGGAGCTCCTGGCGCGCCTGAGGAGATACCGCGGCCGATTGCCTGCGGATTTCAAGTTCGATCGTCTGGAAGCGAATGCCCGACGCTGACGTCTTCTTCGACAGCAGCGTCCTGCTCTACCTGCTGTCGGAGGATGACAGGAAGGCGGACCGTGTAGAAGCGCTGCTGCAGGACTCCGGAAATGTCAGCGTCCAGGTGCTCAACGAGCTCACTGCCGTCTCGAGAGGCAAGCTCGGCATGTCATTCGCGGAAATCCGCGAAATTCTCGCGACAGTTCGCGCTGTCTGCCGCACCCATCCGCTGACGCTCGAGACGCATGACCGCGCCATCGAGATTGCGGAACGCTACGGGTTCTCCGTGTATGACTCGGTCATCGTCGCGTCCGCGTATCTTGCAGGCTGCAAGACCCTCTACGCCGAGGATCTGCAGCATCTTCAGGTCATCGAGCGGCAATTGACCATCATCAACCCCTTCCTTGGTCTCTCCGCGAAGTGAGAATGTCGCGTTGTGCGCACCGCACCCGGCGCACTCGCGGGCTCACTCGCGCGTGAGGCTCTGGATCTCCATGGTCCACTCGATGTCATCGCCGCGCTTCTGCTGGACGCGCAGCGGGACGTAGCCGCGCCACGGCGCGCACCAGAAGCGCGTCACGCGCGGCGAGTTCTCGCGCTCGCTGCGATAGATGATGGTCGCGACCTTGCCGAACGGCGTCTGCACGGTCGCCTCGCCTTCGCGCACGTAGCGGTACTCGCGCACCGCATCCTTGTTCAACAGGGAGAAGTGCTCGGGAGTGTGGCCGCGCAACAACTCGACCATCAGCGCCACCTGTACCGAGGCGTCATCCTGCACCCCGGGAGTGAGCGGCAGGTCCACTTTGACGTCCTCGTAGACGCCGGCGAGACGGCCATGTTCCCAGTCGTACTTCACGTCCACTGCGCGCCGCGTGGAGCTGGTGCCGTCGCTCGCTTCATAGCTCAACGGCTGCGTACCGGCGTCGGTGACCCGCAGCACGCTCTTCTGCGTGGGCCGCTCCGGGAACACCTTGCCGACGCCGCGCGGCTCGCTGCGTGAGCTGTACGTCCAGGTGTCGCCGGTCTTTTCGAGCTTCAGGGTCGAGGTCGCGACGGTCATGCCGTGCCAGATCCACGCGTAGCTCGCCTCGAAGGGCTTCAGCTCATCGGCGGCCGCGACGTTCAGCCCCAGGACTGACGGCACCGTGGCCAGGATGAGTGTCGAGAACTGGAGCCTGAGGCGAGGCGGATCAGTGATGTCCTGCGGCACGGAAATCCTCCACCATGGGCGCGTCCAGGCGCCGCCCGTCGAGCCATGCGGCGCCCTCACGCCATGCGAGACGCCGCTGCGCGCACCACCCGAGCACGCGCGGATAGATGATGTGCTCGGTGGCCTGAACGCGCGCTGACAGTGTGGCTTCGCTGTCGCCGGGCTGCACCGCGACCCTGGACTGCAGCACGACCGGCCCGGCGTCGAGCTCCGCGGTCACGAAATGCACGCTGGCGCCATGCTCGGTGTCACCCGCCGCGAGCACTCGGGCGTGGGTGTGCAGGCCGCGGTACGCCGGCAGGAGCGAGGGGTGAATGTTGAGCATCCTGCCGAGGTAGTGATCGACGAACCGCCCCGTCAGAATGCGCATGAAACCCGCGAGCGCGATCATATCCGGCTGATGCTTCTGCAGCGCTCCCGCCAGCGAGCGCTCGAAGGCGCTACCGCCTCCGCCCTGGGGCTGCAGCACCGTGGCGGTCTCGATACCCAGCGCGGCGGCGCCGGCGAGACCGGCCGCGTCGGCGCGGTCGGAGATCACCACCGCGACCCGCGCGGGGATGCTGCCCGCGAGGCACGCGCGCGCGATGGCGATCATGTTCGAGCCGCGGCCGGAAATGAGGATGGCGAGCCTGAACGGGCCGGCGCTCATTCGTGGATGAACACGCCACGAGCGCCGGCGCGGACTTCACCGATGACCCGGGCCGTTTCCCCGCGCGCCGTGAGGAATTCCACCGCCGCCGCGGCGCGCTCGGGCGGCACGATCACCGCCATGCCGACCCCGCAGTTGAAAGTGCGGTACATCTGCGCAGGCTCGATGCGCCCGGCACTTTGCAGCCAATCGAACACCGGATCGCGGTGCCAGCTGCGGCGCTCCAGCACCGCCTCGAGTCCCTCGGGCAGTACCCGCGGCAGGTTGTCGCTCAAGCCTCCGCCGGTGATGTGCGCCATCGCGTGCACGGGCATCGCCTGCAGCAGCGCCAGCAGCGGCTTCACGTAGATCCGCGTCGGCGCGAGCAGCCGATCGACGAGGCTGCGCCCCTCGAGGCTGGTGGTGGCACTCGCGCCGGCGGCCACCAGCAGCTTGCGGATGAGCGCATAGCCGTTGGAGTGTGGCCCGGAGGAGGCGAGGCCGATGATCGCATCCCCGGCTCTCACCCGCGCGCCGTCGACGATCGCGTCCTTCTCCACCACGCCGACGCAGAATCCGGCGAGATCGTAGTCCTCGCCGTGGTACATGCCGGGCATCTCCGCGGTCTCGCCTCCCACCAGCGCCGCGCCCGCCTGCACGCAGCCCTCCACGATCCCGCGCACCACCGTCTCGGCGAGCGGCACGCGCAGCTTGCCGGTGGCGTAGTAGTCGAGGAAGAACAGCGGCTCGGCGCCCTGCACCACGACGTCGTTGGCGCACATCGCCACCAGATCGATGCCGATCGTGTCGTGGCGGCCGGTGTCGATCGCGAGCCGCAGCTTCGTGCCCACGCCGTCGGTGCCCGACACCAGCACCGGGCGCTGGTAGCCCGGTGGCAGCTCGACCAGCGCTGCAAAGCCGCCGATGCCGGCGAGCACTTCGCGCCGCTGCGCGCGGCGCACCAGCGGCTTGATGCGCTCGACGAGCTCATCTGCGGCGTCCATGTCGACGCCGGCATCGCGATAGGTGAGACGCGGGCCTTCTGTCATGAGTCTTGGGGCGCAGCGGGCGGGCCGCCTTGTCGCGCGGACGCGTATGGTATTGTACCTGTCGCTTCGCGCCGTGGCGCGTGCCATGCAGACCATGTCCCGAGCGGGCCCAAAGTCAACCAGCGCGAACCTGCGCGCACTTCTCGCGAGCCTGTGCGCCCTGTACTGCGTGCTGCCGCAACCGTCGTGGGCGGGGCGGCCGGTGCGGGTTTACGAAGTCGATGTCGAGGGCCAGTCCGGCCCCGCGCTGCAGGACGCCATGCGCCAGGCGCTGGTGCGCGCGACCGGCCGCCGCGAGTCCGCCGACGACCCGGCGCTCGCCAGCGTGGTGGCCGATGCGACCCGGTACGTGAAGAACTATGCGGTCGGGCCGCGCGGTGAATCGCAGGTGGTGTTCGACGCCGCCGCGGTCGAGCAGGCCATCACCGCGGCGGGCCGCAGCATCTGGGACCGCGAGCGCCCGTTCACACTCGTGGTGCTCATCCCGCCGCGTAATCGCGCCGCCGAGGACGCGGCGCGTGCCGAGCTCGAGCGGGTGGCGGCCGAGCGCGGGCTGCCGATCAGCCTGCTGCCGCTTGCGGTCGTCGATAGTGACGGTAACCTGCTGGCGGCGCCCGCGATGCTGCAGGCCGCGCAGCGCTACGGTGGCGATGAGATGCTGGTGGGACGCAGCGACGGCGCCGCCCCCGACAGCGACTGGCAGTGGACGCTGTACACGCGCTCCGCCAGCGAGAGTTGGAATGGTCCGCTCGTCGCGGGCATCGACCACACGGTGGATCTGCTGGCGCCGCAACAGGGCGCCGCGCTCGCGCAGGCGGAAGTGGAGACGCGGGTGCGGATCGAGGGCGTCAGGGGGCTGGCCGACTACGCCGCGATCGAGCGGCTGCTGCAGAGCGTTGCGGGCGTGCGCCGCGCCAACATCGCCGCCGCCGACGCCAACGGCGTCGCCTTCGATGTGACGGTACGTGGCGGCGCGGCCGGCCTGGATCAGGGACTGGCCGGCTCGACACGGCTGGTGCGCACCAGCGCCGCCGGCGCAGCGGCCGTGTACCGTTACCAGCCCCAGGGATGAGGCGCGCACCACCCTGCAGCCTCATCCGACCGTGCGCCACCTGCCCAACCTGATTTGTCTGATCCGCCTCGCGCTGATCTGGCCGGTCGTCGTGACGCTGCACGCCGGTGAGCACGTCGTGGCGCTCGGCTTGTTCGTGGCGGCGGCGGTCTCGGACGGCCTCGACGGCTACCTGGCGAAGCGCTTCAACTGGACCTCCGAGCTGGGCAAGATCCTCGATCCGACGGCCGACAAGCTGCTGCTGGTCACGGTGTTCGTCGAATGCGCGTGGCTGGGGCTGGTCCCGTGGTGGCTGACCGCCGCGGTGGTGGCGCGCGACGTGCTGATCGGGCTCGGCGCGTTGACCTTCCGCCTGTGGTTCGGTCCGTTGCGCGGGCGGCCGACGGCGATCAGCAAGATCAACACGGCCGCGCAGCTGGCGTACGTGATGTTGGTGCTGCTCGATGCGGCAGCGGGTGTGCCACCGCGCGAGATGCTCGACGCCTGCGCCGTGCTCACGCTCGCCACCACCGTGGTGTCGGGACTGCACTACGTCCTGACCTTCACGCGGCGCGCCTGGGTGCAACCCCTGCACTCCTCGTAGCGCTGAACGTACGTGCGTCAGATTCCCTTAGGTGTGCGTCTGCCCGACCGCGCGGTATTCGCCAGCTTCCTGGCGGCGCGCAACTCCGAGGCGCTGGAGCACGCGCGGCGCCTGGCGAGCGGGGAGCTGGCCGGCATCACCTGGCTGTGCGGTCCCGGCGGCGCGGGCAAGACACACCTGTTGCAGGCGACCTGCGCCGCGGCGAGCGAGCGCATGCGCGCCGGTTACGTGCCCCTGGCGCAGGTGTCGGGCCTGGGTGTCGGGGTCCTCGAAGGCCTGCCGCAGCTGCAGTGCCTGTGTCTGGACGATATCGACCAGGTCGCGGGGCGAGCGGACTGGGAGCGCGGGATCTTCGGCCTGCTGCGCGAGATGGAAGACGCCGGTGGGCGGCTGATCGCCGCCGCGCAGGCGCCCCCGGCACTGGCGAACTGGGCGCTGGCGGATCTCGGCTCCCGCTGCGCCGCGGGCGCGGTGTTTCAGCTGCGGGTGCTGGACGAGAACGAGCAGCAGGCCGCGCTGCAGCTGCGCGCGCGGCTGCGTGGCTTGCAGTTGCCCGCCGCAACCTGCCACTGGCTGCAGCGGCGCTTCCCCCGCGACATGCGCAGCCTGTACGAGCTGCTCGATACCCTCGATGAGGCCGCGCTCGCCGCGCAGCGGCGGCTGACGATACCCTTCATCCGCGAAGTATTGCGCTCAGCCGCGGGCACCCGCGGCGAATGAGGCCAGCTGCACCGCGAGGTGTGCCACCCGCCTTCCCAGCGCCTGCGCCAGCGACTTCTCCTGATCCGTGAGCGCCGGGACCGTGCCCGGGCCGCTGACATGGGAAGCGCCGTAGGGAGTGCCGCCGGAGCGGGTCTCGTTGAGTGCGCGCTCGGTGTACGGCAGGCCCACCAGGTACATGCCGTGATGCAGCAGCGGCAGCATCATCGACAACAGTGTCGTCTCCTGGCCGCCGTGCAGGGTCTGCGTGGAGGTGAACACTGCGGCCGGTTTGCCCGCGAGCACGCCGGACAGCCACAGGCTCCCCGTGCCGTCGAGGAAGTGCTTCAGCGGTGCGGCCATGTTGCCGAAGCGCGTCGGGCTGCCGAGCACCAGTGCGTGCGTCTCGCTCAGATCCTCGAGTGTGGCGTAAGGCGCCCCGCTCGCCGGCACCGGCTTGGCCGGGGAGGCGCTTTCGGCGTACACCGGCGGCACGGTTCGCAGCCGCGCACTGGCGCCCGCAACTGCCTCCACGCCGCGGCACACGTGGCGCGCGAGCTCGGCGGTCGCGCCGCTGCGCGAGTAGTAGAGCACCAGTATCTCCGCCATGCAGTACTCTTGCGCCCGCGGACCGGTCGCGGTGCGCTCGCTGTACGTTGCCACAAAACGACGCTGGGATCATCTGCGCAAGGCACGCGCGTGCGGATCTCAAGTAGTATTCGTTGCGCATGATCTGCAAGAAATGTCTGGTCAGCGGTCGCGTCCAGGGCGTGTTCTACCGCCACACCGCCGCGCGGCGCGCACAGGAGCTGGGCGTGAGCGGATACGCACACAATCTTGCGGACGGGCGTGTCGAGGTGCTGGCGTGCGGCGAGGATGCGGCGGTGTCCGCGTTCGTGAAATGGCTGTGGATCGGCTCCTCGGGCTGCAGGGTCACCGCGGTGGAAGTGACCGACACCGCGGTCGACGCGCTGCGGCGTTCCGCGGGTTTTCACACCAAGTGACCTGATGCGGATGTCGCACAGACTCTCCCCCCTGTCGACCCTGGCTGCGCTGGCGCTGTTGGCCTCGGCCACGTTGGCGGTGGGTGCGGACCCGCCGCTGCCCGCCGATGAGCCGTCACCGCCGGCAACCGACCAACAGGCTGAGGCACAGGTGTCCCCTGCAGCGCAGGAGCCCCCTGCGGCGCAGCCAGCCCTTCCGGCGCCCGCACCGGCCGCGGCCGAGGCGCTGCCGGCCGCTCCCGTGGCACCGCCAACCGGATCGGCACCGCCCGCTCGGGTCTCCCTGTTCCATCGCCACCCGCGCGGCGCGCAACCGGCGTGGGTCGCGGCCGCCAATCCGCTGGCCGTCGACGCCGGACTCGAGATTCTGGGCAAGGGGGGCAACGCGGTCGATGCCGCCGTTGCCGTGCAGGCGATGCTCGGACTCGTCGAGCCGCAGAGCTCCGGGATCGCCGGCGGTGCGTTCCTGCTGTACTACGACGGGCACACGCGCAAGGTGAGCGCCATCGATGGCCGCGAGCGCGCGCCGGCCGGCGCGCAGCCCGACATGTTTCTGGACGAGCACGGCAAGCCGCTGCCGTTCGTGGTAGCGGTGCGCAGCGGACGCTCCACCGGCGTGCCGGGCGCAATCGCCATGCTGCACGCCGCGCACGCCAGGTTCGGGGCGCTACGCTGGAAGGAGCTCTTCCAGCCGGCGATTCGTGCCGCGACGGCGGGGTTCAGGGTGCCGGCGCGGCTGGCGATGTTTCTCGGCGAGGGATCGCCCGTTCCGCCCACCAACGAGGTGCGCACGCTGTTCTCGCGCCCCGACGGCGACACCATCCAGGAGGGTGACCTGTTTCGCAATCCCGAATACGCCCGGACACTGGAGCGCATCGCGCTCGACGGGCCGCGTGCCCTCTACCAGGGTGCGATTGCCTACGAGATCGTGGCCACCACCCACCAGGCGCCGTTCCCGGGGACCATGACGCTCAAGGACCTGAGCTCGTATCGCGCCACCTGGGCCGAACCACTGTGCCGCCCTTACCGCGGCTACTCGGTGTGCGTGCCGCCGCCGCCCTCGAGCGGCGTGTGTCTGCTGGAGATGCTCTCCATGCTCGACCGCACCGATATCGCCGGTCGGCGCCCCACCGACCCTCAGGCCTGGTTCCTGTTCGCGCAGGCGAGTCGTCTCATCTACGCCGACCGTGACCGCTACGTTGCCGATCCGCGCTTCGTGCCGGTGCCGGTGGAGCGCTTGCTCGATCCCGCCTACGTACGGCTGCGTGTGCAGCTGATCGGCCAGCATGCCGGCCCGGCGCCGCCGCCGGGCGAGCTCTCCATGCCGCGCGGCCGGGATGCGACCGCGGAGTCCGCGGGAACGAGCCACTTCGTGATCGTGGACGCGGACGGCAACGCGGTCTCGATGACGACCACCGTGGAATCGATCTTCGGCTCCGGGCGCACGGTGCGTGGGTTCGTGCTCAACAATCAGCTCACCGACTTCTCCTTCGTACCCACGGACGCCGGGCGCACGGTCGCCAATGCGGTACAGGGCGGCAAGCGTCCGCGCTCCTCGATGTCACCGGTCATCGTTCTGGACCGCGCCGGCAACTTCGTCGCCGCCCTCGGCTCTCCGGGCGGCTCCGCGATTCTCGAATACAATGCCAAGGCCCTGGTGGGATTGCTCGCCTGGAAGCTGTCGCTCGAACAGGCGATCGAGCTGCCGAACCTCATCGCACGCGGCGACACCTTCAGCGGTGAGATCGCGAAGCTCCCTCCCGCGCTGCTCGCCGGGCTGCGCGAGCGGGGCATCGAGCTGAAGAGCGGCCATGCCGAGAACTCCGGATTGCACGGCGTGGCGCGCCTCGCCGACGGCACCTATGAGGGGGCGGCCGACTCGCGCCGCGAGGGCGTGGCACGCATGTTGGCGCCACACGCGCCCGCGAAGCACGCCGGCGCGAGGTAGGCGCGGGGCGCAGCTGCGACGCGCGCCGGCGCGCCCGAGGATGCACTAGCGCGGCGCGGGCGGCGTCTTGGGAAACCCGAGATCATCCGCGCCGCTCCAGCGCGTCCACTGGCTGAGGACCAGGTCCGGGTAGTCACGCCGCCCGGGGCTGCCGTTGTAGCGCGCCAGCGCCTTGCGCACGTCGTTGCGCTCGTAGCCGAGGTAGAAGCGCAGGATCGCGCAACCCATGCGGATGTTGGGCGCGACGTGTATCAGCTCGTGGCGGCGCATGCCGAGGCGCTCGGGCCAGAACGGCATCACCTGCATGAGACCGACCGCGCCCGCAGGCGATACCGCCCAGCGATCGAAGCGACTCTCGACGTCGATGAGCGCCATGACCAGGCCCGGTGGCAAACGCGCCTCCCCCGGCCGGTGCGTCTCGCAGTACACCTGCCTGAGAATATCGAGACGCTCGTCTTTCTCCTTGATGATGCGCCGCAGCCGCGGCTCCATCAGCGTGTACCAGACGGCGGAGTCGTACTGGTCGGTGAAGCACTGCGCCTCCGCGATCGCCTTCGCGACCACCGACTGCAGCTGCGGGTCACGCTGCCCGTCGGCGCGCGTAGCCCGAGGCACGCCGACGCCGAGCGCGGCGGCGAGCGCAACAGCGAGAAGCGGGCGCACGCGCGCTGCCGGCGTTGCGGCCTCAAGCCCCGAGGCGTGCGCGCATGAACTCGAGCGCGCCGTCCGCGGGGAGCTCGGTGCTCGCGCTCTCGCGCCGCTGGCGGTACTCGAGTCTGCCGGCCTCCAGGCCGCGATCCGCCACCACCAGCCGGTGCGGGATCCCGAGCAGCTCGGCGTCGGCGAACTTGACGCCCGCTCGCGCGTCACGGTCGTCGTACAACACCTCGATTCCGGCGGCGGTGAGCTCGGCATACAGGCGGTCACTGACCTCGCGGACACGAGCGGATTTTTGCAGGTTCAGGGATACCAGGACCACCTGAAAGGGCGCGATCGGCGCCGGCCAGATGATGCCACGCTCATCGTGGTTCTGTTCGATGGCCGCGGCCACGATGCGCGTCACACCGATACCGTAGCAGCCCATGTAGAGCGCGGTCTCGCGGCCGGCCTCATCGAGCACCAGCGCCTTCATGGGCTCGCTGTACTTGCGGCCCAGCTGGAAGATGTGACCGACCTCGATGCCGCGCGCGATCTTCAGCCTGCCGGCGCCGGTCGGGCTGGGATCGCCCTCGACGACGTTGCGCAGATCCGCGGGGATGGCGCCGCCCACGTCGCGCTCCCAGTTCACGCCCGTCAGGTGCATGTCCTTCTCGTTGGCGCCGCACACGAAGTCCGCGAGCGCGAGTGCGCTGTGATCGGCATACACGCGGCACTTCAGCCCCACCAGGCCGACGTATCCGGGCTCGGCGCCGGTGGCCTCGAGGACGCGTTGCGCGCTCGCCATGCGCAGCGGGCTCGCCACGCCCTCGAGCCTTTGCGCCTTGACGGCGTTCAGCTCGTGATCGCCGCGCAGCGCCAGGGCCACGACCTGCTCGCCGCGGCCCTCGACAATGAGGGTCTTCAGGCAGCGCGCGGGGTCCACCTTCAGGAAGCGCGCGAGCTCGGCGATGGTGCGCGCACCGGGAGTCGCCACCTTGCGCAGCGGCTGCTGCGGCGCGGGGCGCGCCTGGGCGGGTGGCGCCGCGACGGCGGCCTCCAGGTTGGCCGCGTACCCGTCCTCATCGGAGAACGCGATCGCATCCTCGCCCGAGGCCGCGAGCACGTGGAACTCCTGCGAGACCTCCCCGCCGATGGCGCCGGAGTGGGCGCGCACGGCGCGGAAGGTCAGTCCGGTGCGCGTGAAGATCCTCGTGTAAGCGTCGTACATCGCCTGATAACCCGCCTGCAGCGAGGCTTCGTCGAGATGAAAGGAATACGCATCCTTCATGATGAATTCGCGTGCCCGCATGACGCCGAAGCGCGGCCGCACCTCGTCGCGGAATTTCGTCTGGATCTGATAGAAGTTCACCGGCAGCTGCCGGTAGCTCTGCAGCTCGCGCCGCGCGATGTCGGTGATCACCTCTTCGTGGGTAGGACCGGCCACGAAGTCGCGCTCGTGCCGGTCCTTGATGCGCAGCAGCTCCGGTCCGTACTCGGTCCAGCGGCCCGACTCCTGCCACAGCTCCGCCGGCTGTATCACCGGCATGACCAGCTCGAAAGCACCGGCCCGGTTCATTTCCTCGCGGATGATGCGTTCCACCTTCTGCAGCACCCGCAGTCCGAGCGGCAGCCAGCTGTACAGGCCCGCCGCCACGCGCCGGATGAGCCCGGCCCGCAGCATCAGCTGGTGACTCAGCACCTCCGCTTCCGCGGGGGTCTCTTTCATGGTGTTGATCGGGTATTGGGACAGCCTCATCGCGGCGCGCTTACCTGATAAGTCGGGGTCGGTGGCATCTTATCAGGAGGCCCCTGATAAGATTGCCGTCGTGGCGAGCGACTCCCAGGACTACACCAGACCCCGCAGCAAGGGCATTTACCTGCTGCCGAATCTTCTCACCACGGGATGCCTGTTCTCGGGCTTCTACGCGGTCGTGGCGGCCATCGACAAGCACTTCGATCACGCGGGCATGGCGGTGTTTGCGGCCATGATCTTCGACACGCTCGACGGGCGCATCGCCCGACTGACGCGCACCGAGAGCTTCTTCGGCAAGGAGTACGACAGTCTCGCCGACATGGTGGCCTTCGGGCTCGCGCCGGCCATCGTCGCCTACCAGTGGGGCGTGGTGCGCATCGCGGAATACGGCCATTTCTGGGGGCGTTTCGGCTGGCTCGCGTGCTTCTTCTACGCGGTGGCGGCGGCGCTGCGGCTGGCGCGCTTCAACGCGCGCGCCGCCAGCGCCGACAAGCGCTACTTCGAGGGGCTGCCGAGCCCGTCGGCGGCGGCGATCGTGGCGGCGTTCGTGTGGTTCTTCAGCGAGTGGCACGAGCCGAGACTCATCGGGCTGATCGCGGCCTTTGCCGTTACCGCGAGCGCCGGAGCCCTCATGGTGAGCCGCTTCGGCTATCCGAGCTTCAAGCAGTTCGATCTCGACCGGCGCATCAAGTTCGTCTACATGCTGCTCGTGCCGCTGTTCTTCGTGCTGATCGCCATCGATCCGCCCACCATGCTGCTGTCCATGTTCGGCACGTACGCGCTGTCGGCGCCTCTGCTGTGGGTGGGGCGCCGTCTGCGGCGCAGCGTGCGGGGCGCACCGGCGGCCGGAGCCTGAGCGCGTATGCAGCGAGAGCGGCGCATGCAGTACCTCGAGGCGATCGGTATCGACCTGTGGGTGAGCCGCCGGGACGGCGGCGCGGGCGCCGCTCGCGGCCGCGCCCCCGACGCCGCGGCGGCGGAGCGTGAAGCGGCGCCGCCGGCCGCCGACACCGCGGCGCGCTGGGAAGCGCTGCGTTCCGAGGTCCTGCAGTGCACCCGCTGCCCGCTGCACCTCACCCGCACGCAAGGTGTCCTGGGCGTGGGGCCGAAGCGCGCCGACTGGCTGGTGATCGGCGAGGCGCCCGGAGCCGAAGAGGATCGGCGCGGCGAGCCGTTCGTGGGCGCGGCCGGCCAGCTGCTGGATGCCATGCTGCGCGCCATCGGGCTCGATCGCAGGACCAACGTCTACATCGCCAACGTGCTGAAGAGCCGTCCCCCGGGGAACCGCGACCCGCGGCCCGAGGAAGTGGCGGCGTGCCTGCCGTACCTGGTGCGGCAGATCGCGCTGTTGCAGCCGAAGATCATGCTCGCGGTCGGGCGGATCGCCGCGCAGAACCTGCTCGCCACCGACGTGAAGCTCGGCAGGCTGCGGGGGCGGGTGCATCGTTTTGGTGAGCTGAACACCCCGCTGGTGGTGACGTATCATCCCGCTTATCTGCTGCGCACGCCGGCGGACAAGCGCAAGGCATGGGAAGACCTGAAATTTGCCCGCAGCGTGTACCAGCAACTGACCCAAGGCGCAGTGACTGATGGCAACCGCTCCTGAGCTGCTGAAGACCTCGCCCGAGGTCGTGATCCGACCCATGCGCGCGGCCGACGTCGCGGAGGTGGTGGACATCGAGCGCTCCTCTTACCAGTTCCCCTGGAGCGAGGGGATCTTCCGCGACTGCCTGCGCGTGGGGTACGTGTGCCGCGTGGTGACGCTGAGCCGGGCTCTGTTGGGTTACGGAGTCATGAGTGTCGGTGCGGGCGAGGCGCACATCCTCAATCTGTGTGTGAGCGAGGCGTTCCGCTGCCGCGGCGTGGGCAAGCGCCTGCTCGGCTCGCTGATCGAGCGAGCGGCCGCCGCCGGCATGGGAGCCGCGTTTCTCGAGGTACGGCCCTCCAACACCGCAGCGATCCGTCTGTACCTGTCGATGGGCTTCGAGCAGGTCGGCAGCCGGCGCGGCTACTATCAGGCGCTGAGCGGTCGCGAGGATGCCGCCGTGCTCAAGCTCGCTCTGCGCGCCTCCCACGCCCCCTCGCCCTGAGCTCCCGCGCAAGCGTATGACTGACCTGGCTGCCGAGATCCCTCGGCGACGCACGTTCGCCATCATCTCGCACCCCGACGCCGGCAAGACCACTCTCACGGAGAAGCTGCTGCTGTTCGGCGGCGCCATCCAGATGGCCGGCACCGTCAAGGGTCGCAAGGCCGCGCGCCACGCGACTTCCGATTGGATGCGGCTCGAGCAGCAGCGCGGCATTTCCGTGACCTCCTCGGTGATGCAGTTTCCCTATCGCGACTGCGTCGTGAACCTGCTCGACACGCCCGGTCACGAGGACTTCTCCGAGGACACCTACCGCACACTGACCGCCGTGGACTCCGCGCTCATGGTCATCGACTGTGGCAAGGGGGTCGAGGAGCGCACCATCAAGCTCATGGAGGTGTGCCGCCTGCGCGACACGCCGATCATGACCTTCATCAACAAGCTCGATCGGGACGGCCGCCCGCCCATCGAGCTGCTGGATGAGATCGAGCGGGTGCTGCGCATCAACACCGCGCCGCTCACCTGGCCCATCGGAATGGGGCGCGAGCTGCGCGGCATCTACCACCTGAGCGAGGATCGCATCTACGTGTACGCCGCGGGCGAGCGCGGTCGGGTCGGTGAGAACCGCACCATCGACGGCCTGGGGAGCGGTGCGGCGCGCGACTTCCTCGGCGATCAGGCGCGCTCCTTCGACGAAGAGATTGCGCTGGTGAAGGGCGCCAGCCACGGCTTCGATGCGCATGCCTACCTGGCCGGCCGGCAGACGCCGGTGTTCTTCGGCTCCGCCATCAACAACTTCGGTGTCGAGGAGCTGCTCACGGCGTTCACCCGGCACGCTCCCGGGCCACTGCCGCGCAGCGCGCGCGAACGCAGCGTGGCGCCGGGGGAAGCGGCGCTCGCGGGCTTCGTGTTCAAGATCCAGGCGAACATGGACCCGGCGCACCGTGACCGCATCGCCTTCCTGCGCCTGTGTGCCGGCAAGTACGCGCGCGGCATGCGCCTCTACCACGTGCGCCTCGGCAAGGAGGTGCGCGTGGCGGATGCGCTCACCTTCATGGCCGCGGAGCGCGCCCAGGCCGAAGAAGCCTACGCGGGCGACATCATCGGCCTGCACAACCACGGCACCATCAACATCGGCGACACCTTCACTCAGGGCGAGCGGCTCACCTTCACCGGCGTGCCGAATTTCGCCCCGGAGATCTTCCGGCGCGCAGTCCTCAAGGATCCGTTGAAAGCCAAGGCGCTGCAGAAGGGCCTGTCGCAGCTGTGCGAGGAGGGCGCCACGCAGCTGTTCAGGCCCCTGCGCAGCAATGAGCTGATCCTGGGCGCGGTGGGGCAGCTGCAGTTCGAAGTGGTGGCGTTCCGTCTGCAGGACGAGTACGGCGTGCAGTGCGTCTTCGAGCCCGTCACCATCTACACGGCGCGCTGGGTCGAGAGCGCGGATGCGCGCAGGATGGAGGAGCTCCGCAGCCGGATGCACGATCACCTGGCGCTCGATCACGGCGGCGCGCTGGTGTATCTGGCGCCCTCGCGCGTGAATCTCGAGCTCACCCTGGAACGCTGGCCCGACATCGCGTTCCGCGAGACGCGCGAACACGCCGCGACCTGAAGCAACGCCGATTTCGGGGTATGGCGCGGCGCGCGGATTTGTGCGACATAGACGTGCACGGCACACGCCACATACCGCAACAGGCCGACCCATGAACGACGTCACCCCGGCGCCCGCCCTCACGCAGCGCGAGGTGCTGCTGCACGCGCTCTACGAGGCCGCGGAGCTCGAGCACAACCTCATGTGCACCTACCTGTACGCCGCGGCGAGCCTCAGGGACGGGGAGCGCGAGGGGCTCGGCGTCGAGGAAGCCGCGGCGGTGCGCCGCTGGCGCCAGGTGCTGCTCGGGGTCGCGATCGAGGAGATGGGCCACCTCGCGGCGGTGTGGAACATCACCTCCGGCCTCGGCGGCAGTCCACGCTTCGGACGCACGAATTTTCCGCTCGATCCGGGCCTGCTGCCGGCGAGCGTGGTGGTCAAGCTCGCCCCGTTCAACGCCCACACCCTGCAGCACTTCGTGTTCCTCGAGCGTCCGCACGGCTCGACCGAGCCGGAGGGCGGCGGCTTTGCCTACGAGCGCAGCTACGTGCGCGGCGGCACCAGCGGGGCGCGACTCACCCCCATGGGCGTCAACTACGACACCGTCGGGGACTTCTACGCGGCCCTCGGGGAGGGCCTGCGCGCCCTGGTGGCGCACTGCGGCGAGGCGAACGCGTTCGACGGCGATCGGGCGTTGCAGCTCTCGCCGGAGGAAGTGAACCTGCCCGGTGCGCGGCACGTCGTGTGCCTGAAGACCGCGCTCGCCGCGTTCGCGGCGATCGTCGAGCAGGGCGAGGGCGCGCCGCGCGACTCGGTCGGCTCGCACTACCAGAAATTCCTGGGAATCCGCGCCGAGTTGCAGGCGCTGACCGAGCGCAACCCGGCGTTCGCGCCCGCGTTCCCGGCCGCCACCAACCCGGTGCTGCGCCGCCCGCCACGGCCCGAGGGGCGCGTGTGGCTGGAGAACCCGGACGCGGTGGCGACCGTGGATCTCGCCAACGCCTGCTACGGGCTGATGCTGCGCCTGCTCGCCTACGCCTATGCGGTGCGCGGCCCGAGTGCGGAAAAGTCCCTCGCCGTGGATCTGGCGATCGGTCTCATGCAGGCGGTCATGCCGCTCGCCGAGCGCGCGGCGCGCTTGCCGGCGGGGCCGTCGAACCCGCAATGCAATGCCGGCATGTCGTTCATCACGCTGCGTGACTCCGCCGCGCTGCCACCCGGACCGGCCGCGCGGCGCGTGTTCGTCGAGCGCTTCGCACAGCTGGCCGAAGGAGCCGCGGCGCTGCGCGCCGGCGGCGATGCCCGCGCGGTGGCCGCCGCGGACCAGCTGGCCTCGCTGGCCTCGAGGGCCCAGCAGCGCTTCGATCTCACGCCGGCCGCTGCAACGAGTGCCGCGCCCGCAGCCAGGCCCCAGGGCGTAGCGACTGGGGCGGCGCCCGAGGCAGCCGCGGGAGCTGCCGCGGGGGCCGACGCTGCCGCGGCCTCCGGCGCCGCGCCGGCCTCGACAGTCAGCGGCGGCGTGGAGACCGTGCAGGGAGAGCGGATCGAGCTCGCGTTCGAAGCGAGGCGCTGCATCCATTCGCGCTTCTGCGTCACCGGGGCGCCGAAGGTGTTTCTCGCCAACGTGAAGGGACCGTGGATCCACCCCGACGCCATGCCGGTGGAGCGGCTGGTCGAGGTGGCGCATGCCTGCCCCTCGGGCGCGATCCGGTATCGGCGCAAGGATGGGGCGCCCGAGGAGCCCGTGCCGCCGGTCAATCTCGCGAGCGTGCGCGAGGGCGGCCCGTACGCATTTCGCGCTCAGCTGCAGATCGACGGCGCGGCGGCGGGTTTCCGCGCCACGCTATGCCGCTGCGGGGCGTCCAAGAACAAGCCGTACTGCGACGGCTCGCATCACGAGATCGGCTTCACGGCGACTGGGGAGCCGCCGAGTGGCAAGACCGACGTGCTGCCGGTGCGCGATGGCGTGCTGGCGATCGATCCGCAGGCCAACGGACCCCTGAGGGTGCGAGGGAACCTCGAGATCATGAGCGGGACCGGGCGCGTGGTGGCGCGGGTGACGTCCACCTACCTGTGCCGCTGCGGCGGCAGCGCCAACAAGCCCTTCTGCGACGGCACGCACGCGAAGATCGGCTTCAAGTCCGGCTGACTAGCCGCCCGACGGCGCGGGACAGCGCCAGCCGTGCAACCGCCCGCCGGAACTCCTCGATGTCCTGCGCCCGGCTGACGGGCGCTGCAGGCCCGTAGCGCAGCTGCGCGTAGCGCGCCAGGAGCGCGTAGACGCTGTCCTTGAGGTCCGGGCGGTGCGTGGTCACCGTCGCGGCGAAGCTCAACGGACCCTGGTGCGGGGCGCGCGGCGGACCGATGCGCCCGAGCTTGTGGCACAGGCGAGTGTAGGCGCGCGCCAGGGCATCGGGCGGGGCGGGGCGGGCGCTGCGGCCCACGTGCCAGGCGATGAGCGCGAGCCACCCGAGCAGCGCGAGCACGAAGGCCCACCCGAGGTATCGCACGTCGGGCGAGCGGATACCGAAGCGGCCGAGCAGATCGAGCTGTGCGGAATAATCGAACTTCACGACGTGATCGCTCCACCAGGCGTTGGCGGCATCCCAACGCTGCAGCAGACCCGTGAGCCAGGCGGAGCCGCGCAGCAGCCGCACGCGTGTCGCCAGCGCATCGGGCAGCAGGTCGAAAACCCCGCGGCGCAGCCGCTCGGGCGCGACCACCGCGGTCGGATCGATGCGGGTCCAGCCGCGGCCCTGCAGCCAGACTTCCGCCCACGCATGGGCGTCCGATTGGCGCACCACGAAGTAGCCGCCGATCGGATTCCATTCCCCGCCGAGATAGCCGGTCACCACGCGCGCCGGTACGCTGGCGGCGCGCATCAGCGTGACGAACGCGGAGGCGTAGTGGCCACAGAAGCCCGCGCGCGTGTCGAACAGGAAGTCGTCCACCGCATCGGCGCCCAGGGCTTGCGGTGTGAGCGTGTACACGAAGCCGCCCGTGCGCAGGTAATCGAGAGTCGCCTGCACGAAGTCCGCATCCGAGCCGGCGCGCTGCCGCAGAGTCTGCGCCAGCTCGAGCGAGCGCGGATTGGCTCCCGGCGGCAGGGTCGTGTCCTGTTGCCGGCCGAAGGCGCCCAGGGGCTCCAGGGCGCGGGTGCGGGTGTACGAGAGGACATCGAAACTGACCGGCTCGGTGAGCGGCTCGGCCCCGAGCAGCTGGTTGTCGTACGTGAGCAGCACGTTGGTGTCGGGGGATTGCGCGGGCGTGTCGAGCGCGAACCACCAGCGCTGCCGGGTGGGCTCCAGCGCCACGCGGTAGCGATACGGCGTGCCCAGATACTGCAAGCGCTGGCGCAGGTGAAACACCCCGGAGGTGCGCCGCCAGGTGCGGCCGTCGAAGTCGTGCAGCACCGGACCGCGCCAGTAGAGCTCCTCCGCCGGCGGCGCGCGAGCGGCGAACTGCACGCGGAAGGCAGGGTCGTAGTCGGCGACCAGTTTCACGATGCTGCCCGGACTCATGGTGTCGGACAGCCCCGTCTGTGCCTCGCCTGCGCGCTGGATGGCCCAGAAGGCGCCCGCCAGGCGCGGGAAAAACAGGAACAGCGCCACCGCCAGCGGCAGAGCGAGCAGCAGCGCCCGCCCGGCGAGCCGCAGCGCCGCGCGAGCGCCGAAGCCCGCCGAAGCGACCACGGCGAGCGCGCTGCAGCACAACCACGCCTGCAGCGCGTACAGCGGCACGCGCGCGAGGCTCTGCCGGTCGAGGCACGCCGCGAGCAGCAGAAAGAGCCCCGCGCCCACCATGACGAGCTGGTCGCGCCGCGCGCGCGTCTCGAGGAGCTTCAATGCCGACATCAGCATCAGCAGCGCAGTGCCGGCGGCGAGTCCGTTGAGCGTGTGAAATCTCCACAGCACTCCCGCCACCACCGCGAGCGCGAGCAGCGCGCGCGCCACGGTACCCGGAAGCCGCGCGCCGGCGCGCTCGGTCGTGAGGCGCCAGGCAATGAGCAGCAGCGCCGTGGCCGCGGTCCA
>Ga0209472_1000594_pt1 | contig 21447 bp, 20 predicted proteins | sample GraSoiAngelo_130_FD_185887 | JGI IMG/M metagenome (GOLD analysis project Ga0209472, IMG submission 185887) | Grasslands soil microbial communities from the Angelo Coastal Reserve, California, USA - 14_0929_02_20cm (SPAdes) (version 2) | ecosystem: Environmental > Terrestrial > Soil > Grasslands ...
TTTGAAGAAAAGGTGAAAGCCCTCTGCTACTTTTCCTTGTGACCGATACGATTGTCATTCTCAATCCAACCGCGGGAAGCCCGGAACATATTCGGAGCTGGCAGGAACGCATCGAATCACTCGCTGGTGAGTGCACCGTCCGTATTACTGCACATTCCGGCGAAGCGAAGGCGCTGGCCAGGCGCGCAGTCGAAGCGGGATTTACCCGGATCGTCGCGGCAGGCGGCGACGGAACAGTTAGCCAGGTGGCAAACGGACTAGCTGGCAGCAATGCCACATTAGGCGTGCTCCCAATGGGAAGCGTGAATGTTTTCGCGATGGAGCTTGGCTTGCCATTGCACAATCTCCAGCGCTGCTGGGATATCATCGAAGGCACAACCGTCCGCCTGGTCGATCTGCCGAGTGCAAATGGGAAATATTTTGTCCAGCTTGGCGGCGTGGGGCTGGACGCACAGGTGGTCAAAGAGACCAGCCTCGCTTTCAAGCGCAGTTTCGGGCCGCTGAGCTATCTCATATCCGCAACCCACATCGCGGCACGACAACCGCCGAAGCTCTTCATCGAGTCGGAGCATACTGCTGTGGAAGAAGGATCGTTCGTTCTCATTGGCAACGGACGCCTTTACGGAGGGCCCTTCCCGTTTTTTAAACACGCTATCGTCGACGATGGTTTGTTTGATGTCGTGGTCTTCAAACGGCTCGGCTATCTCGAAATCGTCAAGTATCTCCAGGACGTTGTATTCAGCTCCGACATTAAGGTTCCGGAAATCGAATATTTTCAGACGCGGCAATTGCGCATAACGAGCGAACAGGACGTTCCCCTTGAGCTCGATGGCGAACTCGCGGGCAATTGCCCGGTTGATTTCCGAATTCGGAAGAGAGCGCTTCGCGTTCTGGCGCCTAAGCCCTGAGCGCTATCATTTGCACGATGGCTCGTAGTGATCATTGGACTCACAAAAAAGCTGCTGCTTCAATTAACCCGGCACAGGTCGAAACTGCCCTGATTCATCTTAGGGAACATTGGCCGGAAACCGCCCAGCCTCTTATCGATGTCGTCGAACAATTTCCGTTGGGCGAGGCGACTCGCAAAAAAGCTGCTGCTTCAATTAACCCGGCACAGGTCGAAACTGCCCTGATTCATCTTAGGGAACATTGGCCGGAAACCGCCCAGCCTCTTATCGATGTCGTCGAACAATTTCCGTTGGGCGAGGCTGCGCTGATTCATCTTCTTGCTGTCTCCAGTATTTGCGCGGCGCGCCTCACACACGACCCGGACAGCCTTCTGTGGCTTTGCCAGCCGCAAGTCTGCGGTGCCCCTCGCGGCTATGCGGAGATGCTGGGCTACTTGCAGAGGTCGGCTGGCAACTCGATCGCAGACCAGGGTTTTTCTGCCCTTCGTTTTTGGAAGGGCCGTGAGATGACGCGCATCGCCGTACGGGAGCTTGCTAACGTGGCGTCGCTAGAGGAAACCACCGGTGAGCTGTCGCAGGTGGCGGAAATTTGTATCCGCAATGTGTTCGAACATTGGAACACTGAATTGCGGCAACAATATGGTTCGCCCAACGCGGAATTCGCCATTCTTGCATTAGGCAAGCTTGGCGGCGGCGAGCTAAATCACAGCTCAGACGTCGATCTTCTCTTTCTCTACAGTGAGGAAGGCCAGCTCACAACACACATTTCCTATCACGAATTCTTTAACCGGCTGGGAAAAAGAATGCTCGAAACTTTTTCAACTCAGCATCCGGCTGGCTCGCTCTTTCGCGTCGATCTGCGTCTGCGACCGGAAGGCTCGGCGGGGCCATTGGCCCGCTCGCTCGAGAGCATGGAAAATTATTATGCCGGGTTCGGCGAAACCTGGGAACGCCTTGCGCTGATCAAGGCGCGCGGAATCGGCGGCAGCAGCGAGCTGGCTTACGAATTTCTGCGGCAACATCAGCCTTTCATTTACCCCAAAAGCGCATCGTCCGACTTGCTGGACGAAATCGCCAGTATCAAGCGGCGCATCGAGCGCGACATCGTCGGCGCGGATAAGCTGGAACGCGACGTGAAGCTTGGACGCGGAGGGATTCGCGAGATCGAATTCATCGTGCAGACTTTGCAGCTTATCCACGGAGCGCGTCATCCGTTCCTGCAGGAACCGGGTATGCTCAAAGCTCTGCGAGGGCTTCGTCAATTAGATCTTCTTCCGCGCGAGGAAGTGCTGACCTGCGATAATACTTATCGATTTCTCCGCCGCGTGGAGCATCGTCTGCAGATAGAGGCCGAACAGCAAACGCATATCGTTCCTCGAGAGGCGGAAGCCTTGCGACGCCTCGCACTCAGCCTCCGTTTTCGGTCTAGTGAAGATTTCACTGCGGCGCTGCAGGAAAAGATGCGCGCAGTGCGTCCGATTTTTCAACGGATTGTTTCGGGAACCTCCACGGGGCCGCCCAGATCGCCCGAGGCAAACGATCTGGAAATTTTCAGCGATCAGAAACGGGCGACGAAGGCGCTTTCTGCTCTCGTACAGGGGGCTGCCGGTTTCCATATCGCGCCGCGCACACGCCAGGTCTTTCGCAAGCTGCGTCCAGACTTGCTAGGATGGCTCGCAAAGACTGCAGATCCGGATGCGACCCTGAATCAATTCGTTCGCCTCGTGGAAGGTTATGGTTTGCGCAGCCTGTTCTTTGAGCTCCTGGTCGCAAATCCTCGATTGCTGGAGCTGGTTATTAAGACCTTCGATGCCAGCCGCTTCGCCAGCGAGCTTTTGATTCGCCGTCCGCAGCTTTTAGAGGACATCACTCGAGACCCAACATTTGGTGAACCGCGGTCGGTGGCAGAAAATTTAAAGCGGCTCGATTCGTTAGGCGCGGACGCAAACAATCTTAACCCGGTACGCGCCTACCGGCAGAGGCAGCTGTTGCGCATCATCCTGCGCGACGTGCTGGGACTTATCCAACCAGCGGCGACTTTTGCCGAGCTTTCCGATGTCGCGGAAGCGTGCCTGGTTTTTGTCGCGAAGCTTCTCGCAAACGAGAACCTCACCGTCATCGCGCTCGGAAAATTTGGAGGGCGCGAGATCAGCTACGGCGCGGACCTGGACGTCTTGTTTGTGGGCGACGACGTTCGCGCGGCCCAGAATCTCATGATCGCCATGGCGCAGCCGACCGCAGAGGGAAACATCTGGGCGCTGGATGCAAGGCTGCGTCCTGAAGGCGAAAAAGGTCCGGTTGTCTGCTCTCTTGAAACCTACGAGTCGTACTACGCAGGCCGAGCCCAGCCTTGGGAATTGCAGGCGTTGATCCGCGCCCGCGGCGTCAGCGGGTCGTTGCAAAGCGAATTCATGGAGATTGCAAAACGCGCATGGAGTCGTGCATGCCAGGATGCCGATGTTTTCATTAAAATCGACGACATGCTTGAGCGTATTCGGCGTGAGCGCGGAAGCGGATCGGATTTTCTCGATTTGAAGACCGGAAGCGGCGGCATCATAGAAGCGGAGTTTCTCGTTCAAGCATTGCAGATTCGCGAAAATATCTGGGAACAAAACTGGGAGCGCGCCGTCGATGGATTGCACGAGCAGAGACATCTGGACAGTGCGGAGGTTGCGAAGCTGAAAAGGTCTTACGCGTTGCTGCGCCGCTGCGAACTTGTGCTGCGCCGGTATGACAACAGAGGCGGTTCAACGCTTCCGAGCGATCCAGACGAACAACGAAAGTTTGGCATGCGTCTTGGCTACCATGAATTCGACGCTTTCGGTCGCGATTATCTCGAGGCGCGCGACGCGATTCACGCACTCTACCAGGGGCACATTACACCGGCTTAACCGCGGTAACGATTAACGTTCGCCCAAGCAGCAGGTCCCGCGAATTCATCGCTCGAACGGCCCCAGCATTGCGCTCGTCCAGCGTGCCGTAGGTGCTCTTATCACGATGATAAACGATCAGTCTGTGGCACGCACAGAAACGATTAGGAACGGAAATGCCAGAAGCGAGCGGCGTTGATACTTATCCACTGTCACTTTCAAATCCTGGAAACCAGCACTGAGAAGCGCGTGCGATAGATAGAACCAACTGACTGGATTGATGTGGCCACGCGTGGAGTGAATGTCGGATTCGTCCGGCGCCAAAGGGCCAAATAAATTATAAAAGCCAGACGACAGATACCGCAGACGGGACCGCAGATTCAAAATATTCGGGGTTGAGAACACTGCGACGCGCCCGGTTGTAGAACACGGAAAATTTCGCGGATGGTCTCCCTATAGTTTTCCAAATGCTCGATTGTTTCGATGCATGTAACTAGCGCGAACCGATTATCACTGTACGGGAGCGGTTGGTGATTCAGATCGACCGTGTCGATCCTGATACCGGGAACGGAGACCAATTTGTCCGTGTAATCGCAGCCAAAAGAACGAAACGGACAACGCGCTCCAACCAGTCGCAACAATTCCCCGGTCCCGCTGCCGACATCGAGGGGGTCTCCGCCGGACGGCATGGCAGGCGCTGTCGCGATCGCGCGAAGGACGCTTTGATGAATCCTAGAAGTGCTTAGCTCGGAAATCTCGCGCCGCCGCTTTTTCCCAAAGATTTTTCGGTAGAGATTCTTGGAGAACCTTCGAGTGCGCACAGCGAATTCTGAACCGTGTCCGAGCGCGTTAAGACCGGCAATCGCGACCGATCAGCCCGGAATGCCTTTGAGCATCTCAGCATTGGTCGGGAATTTTTTCACAAACATCAACAGTCGCTGAATCGCTTCCTCTGGTTTGTGTCCAGCCAGGCCGCGCCGGATGAGATTGATTTTCTCCAGTTCCCACGGTTGCAACAGCAACTCTTCCCGCCGTGTGCCAGATAGAAAAATGTCCACTGCAGGATAGATCCGCTGGTCGCTGATTTTCCGGTCGAGCACCATTTCCATGTTTCCGGTGCCCTTGAATTCTTGAAAAATCAGTTCGTCCATGCGGCTGCCGGTTTCGATCAGTGCTGTAGCAACAATTGTGAGAGAACCGGCTTCCTCGGTATTACGCGCGGCTGCGAAGATTTTGCGCGGAGTCTCCATGGCGCGCGCATCGATACCGCCGCTCATCGTGCGACCTCCACCGCCCATTGCATTATTGAATGCGCGAGCCGTGCGCGTGATGGAGTCGAGAAGAATAAACACGTGTTTTCCTGCTTCGACGAGCCGTTTCGCGCGCTCGATCGCCAATTGCGAGATGCGTGTATGACTTTTGATGTCGGCATCATTCGAGCTGGCCATCAGCTCCGAAGTTGGATGCGAACGACGAAAATCGGTCACTTCTTCCGGACGCTCATCGACAAGCAGGATGATCAGAATGACCTCCGGATGATTTTTTGCCACTGCGTCGGCGATGTGATGCAGCAGTGTTGTCTTGCCGGTGCGCGGCGGCGCGACAATCAAACCGCGCTGCCCCATTCCTAACGGCGTCATTAAATCCATGATGCGCGTCGTGAAACGATCCGGCACTGTTTCGAGCTTGATCCGCTTGTTCGGATTGATCGTGGTCAACTCCTCAAATGGCGTGAGACCCTGATATTTCGAAGGCTCTTCACCATTGATCTTCAACAGCTTGACCAATTGCGGGCCGCGGCTGCCGCGCCGGGTTTCACCGTAAATCCACATGCCGTCACGCAAGGCAAAACGGCGAACAATTTCGGGGGTTACAAAAATATCCTGCGGCGTTTGCACGAAATTGCGCTTCGCATCGCGCAAAAATCCGAAACCCTTGCCGGAGATTTCAATGATACCTTCGCCGAATTCCGGTTCGGCCTGAACTTGTTCGCCACCTTCGGCAGCAGGCTCTCCTCCCTCGCGTCCGACTGAGGCCGGTCGGTCGAGAGTCTCAACATCAGTAACCGCGCTGCCAGGATTGGCATTAACTGACGAAGAATTTGGCGACTCTGCAGAATTATCGCGTCCGAATCGTTCGTCCCGGCCCCGGTAACGCTTTCGCGGGAAACGGCGGCGCGGGCGATGATGACGTTGTTCCGGCGAGGCAGACTCAGTCGGCACAGGTTGGGATTCGTTTTCTTCGTTCATAAGCTAAAATCTTCGCGGCGCAGCACCGCCTTAACACGTCTCCTGGAAGCAATACGTTCAGGCCGGCAATCTGGCCAGCAATTCGTCGGGAATTTCTAGATTTGAATAGACGTTTTGCACGTCGTCGTCGTCTTCGAGCGCATCACATAAACGGAGCACCTGACGCGCCGCGGTTTCGTCGGACACCGCAACAGTTGTATCGGGGATGAATGTAAACTTTTGCCCATCGGTGGTTACGCCCGCATTTTTGAGCGCTTCAGCTACGGCGTATAGCTGATCGTGGGAAGTAAGAACAACATACTGATCGTCGTCGTTTGTCAACTCTTCTGCGCCAGCTTCCAACGCAATCTCCAGTAATCGATCCTCGTCGATGCTCGAGCGCGGGACGGTGATTTGCCCTTTCCTGTGGAACATGTACGAAACGCTTCCGGTGGAGGCGAGATTGCCATTGTGCTGACTGAAAATGCTTCGAATCTCCGCCCCGGTGCGGTTCTTATTATCGGTTGCCGTTTCGACAATGATTGCCACGCCTCCCGGCGCGTAACCTTCGTATACGATCTCGTCGAATTGTTGCCCATCCTTGTCCTCGCCGGTGCCGCGTTTGATCGCGCGCTCGATGTTATCGTTCGGCATACTTTGCGTGCGCGCAGCCTGGATCGCGCTGCGCAGACGCGGGTTGCCGTTCGGGTCACCGCCACCGCGCTTTGCTGCGATGGTAATCTCCTTTGATAATTTGCTGAAGATCTTGCCGCGTTTCGCGTCGATCGCACCTTTAAACCGCTTGACCTTCGACCACTTACTATGTCCCGCCATAGATGGGGATTGTTATGCAACTGCTGATTGATCTTGCGAATTTCCGAACAACACCTCGCCCGAGAGAATTACTGGCAAGGAGGGAAACTAACGCGCCATATTCAATCGCAACCGGAACCGTTTGTCAATCCCGTTGCGAGGCTTTGTCGCCTTGCGAAACAGTGCCGTCTTGTCGAGCCCCGTGAGCTAAGATGATTTCAGCAGAATGCGCGGATTCATTTCCGCAATCACGCTCAGCAATGAATCGTGGCGAAAAAAAGGGCGGGATAGATTTCGCCTATCCCGCCCAAAACAGACAAGCTTACGGTATTCGCAACGCCCAGACGCTGCGTCCGTGCGTCGCCGCGTAGAGTACGTGCGAACCGTTGACCATGGTCAGTCCTGCAACCTCCACTGCCGGCAGCCCCGTGCCAGCGACTGTCCAAGTCGACGAGCCGCTTGCCAGTCTGAAGACGCCAAAGTCGGTGCCCGCGAACAAATCTCCCCTTACGGAGCGAACCAGAGCTGTTACGGGAAGGTCACCCATCGGGCCAGTGCCACCATCGAGGTTTACCCAGGTTGCGTTATGGGCTACCGGATTGTACGTCACTGAGAACACGTGCCCCGGTGTGCTGGGAGTAAGCGAACTATAGCCTGAATACGAGATCCACGCATGATTCGGGTTGGACTGATCGATGTAGATCGAGCTGACGAACCGACCAGGAGCGGCCGTTGCACTAGGCAACGTATCCAGCCGGGTAAAAGTCACGCTGCCCGCTGCGGCATCGGCGTTACTTGATATAAAGACGCGACCCGTGGTGGTTGCGACCCATAGCGTTCCAGCATTAGCCCTCGTTCGCGCGAACGCGGCGACGTTGCCGCCCGCGAGAGATGTTCCACGATAGTCAGCGGCAGACGCGGTCAGATTCGTCGCACCGGCTGGTCCGATGCGGACGAAATCACCGCAGGTTGGGGTGCCCCCAAAGGTCGTAAACTCGGGGCAGTTCGCTTCGAGAAATGCTTGATTACCGGCCCAATCCTGAGTCCGCCAGACACTCAACGAGCCTTGGAAGATTGTCCCCGCGCTGAGAGGATCGGCGATGATGGGCGAGTAGAACTGCGCTGCCTCCCCGCTAGCGACAATTGGGCCGCTGGCGATGACCCACTTTGTCGGGTCGCCGTTCTGGAAGTTCACATCGTGGAAGTTGGAGGTGAACGAGTTAAACCGCAGCGAGGGATTGGAAACGTTGAAGCCCGACTGACCGCCATCGCCGTAGATCTCCTGGTTCCATGTCGTCGAACCAGTATATAACAGGGTGCCGTTGTCCTGCGTTCCTCCCTGCACACTGTGCAGTGGATCGAGTGCGTTGTAGGAGACGCTTTGAAACTGCAGCGTCGATAGTCCCGCGTTCAAGTTGTAGAGGAAGCTCGGGACCGCGGACAGCAACTGCTGGCATGTTGCCAGGTCCGTCGTGTTCAGGCCACGACCCGAACACTGAGATGAGATGTCCGAAAACACCCCGCTGGAGCGAACAAGCCCACCGTCCGAACCGAAAATGGCGGCGTCCGTGCCAGGGGCTTCTACAATCGCGTGACTGTCTGGATGCATACCGTTCGGCGCGTATGGCGTCGGGTCGCAGCAGGTACCGGGAGGCGCCGGGTTCGTCGTGGCATCCCAAGTCATGTCAGTAAAGTGGAGGCCGGCGTCGCTCGAACGCAGGAAGGCGCGACCATTGTTCCTGAAGCCGTAGAAGCTGTAGTTATAGGCACCGCCGAGGTATACGACATCGGGTTTTCCCGCAGGTGAATAAACGACATTGTCGTACCAGCATTGGGCGCCAATCTGCGGGTCGCCGCAGTAGTTTAGCGTTTGATTCGGCGCGCTCGACGCGTCCTGCAATGCTGTCAGATCGGTGAAACTCGCGTCTGTCGCAGTCACTGCATCGTCCGTGCGATACAGCCGCGCCCGATTCGCCGTGGTCTGGCTGGAATTTCCAACGCCCACGTACATTCGCGTAAATCCACCCGAAATCGGTGTGACAGCGAACGACGCCCGATCGGTATTTAGCGCTGCGTTGCGGGCGTTTTTGATCTGCGCCCAGTTAGCCCCGCTATCGGTGGAACGCCAGACGCCGCCTTTGGTGTTGAGCGGGAGCGCGTTGTTCTGAGGGTACGGAGCGGCATAAACTATGTTCGATGATCCCGGGTCGAGCGCGGTCTCGTGAACGCCGCGTGAAGAGCCGAAGCTTGCTTGGATGATTCCGGCATCATCGACGAGGTCTGGATTGAGGCAAACATCTTGATAATTTAAGAGCGTAAAGTTTGCTCCGCCGTCGGTGGACTTCCACAGTCCGTACGGTGGAAGGCCGGGAGCAAGTGTGGCAGTGCCCCCAGTTACTGAGCTGATGCCGCGGACGCCCCGGTCGGATGAAACGTAGAGAGTATTCGAGTTACCCGGATCGACAATGATTGAGGAGATGGAACGGCCATCGAAAGCTGGCCCGCTGTAAGCCGGTGCTGTACGAAAACCTCCCCTCCCAAAAATAGCAGTGCAATCAACTCCGCTCCCCTGCGGAACACTGGTATTTGCAGCAAGATGCGTCCACGTGTTGCCGCCGTCAGTGGACTTATAGATTCCGAAGCCGGCCTCCGAATCACCCGACGAATTTGGCTCGCCCGTTCCGGCGTACAGCGTGGTGTGAGCAGCATCGTAGGTCAGAGTTCCAATCGCATTCGTCGCGAAGCTGCCCGAGATGAATGTCCAGCTTGGTCCGCTAGTGGAAAGCGCATTATCAGTGCGCCATACGCCGCCGCCTGCCGCTGCGGCCCACACCCGGCAGGTGGTATTATTACAGTTCGGATCGATCGCGAGCGCCGTTATTCGACCGGAGTCTATGTAAGGCGCTCCGCTGAAGGTTAGGACATCAGGGAAATTTGTTGTGCTGGGCCCAATTAAGTTCCAGCCCCCGATACTCGCAGTCGCGCGCGCTCGGACCCTCTGGAAGGCCGTTCGCGCGCTTACTGTTGCGGCAAAAGGCACGTACGCTGCAGGGTAAGCGCGATTCGCGTAAGCTTGTTCAGCCGCCGCCGTTGGCCCGCCCTCTCTTTCAGCGCCAGGTAACGCCAGTTTGTTTCGAAAGAATTGAGCGCGATTTTGGCTGAATTTATTGATCGCGTCTTTGTTATCTGATTTCACCCATTGTGGGCCGGACGGTTTCACCGCGACGAACGCCATTGCGGCCGCTGCGGACATTAAGGTTACGACACTTGCCATGCGCGAGTGCGATATGAGACGATTGCGACTAAACGAACGATGAGTTTTCATATGTGTGGAGATGGCTGATTCCAAGCCGGAAGAGAGGAGAGAGCTTGGGACGACCAAGATTGCCAGGATAACAACGAAAACGTCAATCCTTTTAACCTTATATTTTTGTAATGTTGTAGTTGTGAGCCGGGCGACGAACTCGCCAGAATCTCTCCACGGATCGAAAGGACGTAAAAGAAAACGGCACACTCAGGCGCGCCTGCTACCGACAAGAACCGAAATGATGGGTTGTCAGCTGTTTTAAGCAGCTATCACGACGGCGCGCTTCCGGGCCGTTGCGTCGAGGATCCGCTTTCGCAAACGCAATGATTTCGGCGTCGCTTCCACGTATTCGTCGACATCGATGTACTCAATCGCACGCTCCAGGCTCATGCGAAGGGGCGCTTCGAGTTGGATGCCTTTCCCTTCACCTTGCGAACGCATGTTGGTGAGATGTTTTGCTTTACAGGGATTGACTGGCAAATCTTCCGGGCGCGCATTTTCGCCGACGATCATCCCTTCGTAAACGTCCTCCTGTGGTCCGATGAAAAGCCGGCCGCGTTCCTGAATGTTGTTGAGAGCGTAAGCCGTGCTGACCCCCGATTCCATCGACACCATCACACCACGACCGCGTCCTCCGATTTCGCCCTTAAATGGCGCGTATTCGCGAAAAAGATGGCTCATCAATCCTTCGCCACGTGTCAGGTTGACGAGATCGGTTTCAAAGCCAATCAGGCCCCGAGTCGGAGTAATTGCCTCGATCGACACGCGTGTTGCGTGATGATCCATGCCGACAACCTCACCTTTGCGATTGGCAATCAATTGCAAAATGTCACCGAGATTTTCGTCCGGTAGATCGACATAAAGATTTTCCAGGGGCTCGAGCAGAGCGCCATTCTCTGCCCGATGGAAAATCACCTCGGGACGCGAGACCATCACTTCATAGCCTTCGCGTCGCATTTGCTCGATCAGGATCGCGATCTGCATTTCGCCGCGCGCGTTGATCTCAAATGCCCCTGCGGTTTCCGTGTCGTTGACCTGGAGTGAGACGTTGGCGCGAGTCTCGCGAATAAGGCGCTCGCGAATATTCCGCGCCGTCACAAATTTTCCTTCGCGCCCGGCAAACGGCGAATCGTTGACCAGAATGTGCATGCGAATCGTTGGCGGATCGATATCGACAAATTGTAGCGGCGTCCGTTCTTCGCGGTCTGAGAGGGTTTCGCCAATATAAACTTCCTCGAAGCCGGCCAGTCCAACGATGTCGCCGGCGGTCGCGTGTTTAATTTCCACCTGCTCCAATCCCGAATAGGTAAAAAGCGCGGTGACTGTAGCCCGCTCATGGCGCCCATCGCGGTGAATGCAGACAATGGAGTCGCCGACTGCAACGCGACCGCTGACGATGCGCCCGAGTGCGATTCTTCCCAGGTAATCGCTGTAATCCAGATTCGAGACGAGCATTTGAAAGAATGGTTCGCTCGAAATCTTTGGCGGCGGCACGTGTTGCACAATCGCCTGAAAAAGCGGTGTCATGTCTTCGTTGTTTTCGTGCAATTCGCGCACGGCAAAACCGTCCTTGGCGCTGGCGTAAATGATTGGAAAATCAAGTTGCTCGTCGGTCGCCTTCAATTCGACGAAGAGATCGAAAATCTCGTCCAGCACTTTGTGCGGACGCGCGTTTTCTCTGTCGATCTTATTAATGACAACAACCGCCTTCAATTTGTTCTCCAGCGCCTTGCGTAAAACAAAACGTGTCTGTGCCTGCGGCCCATCGTGCGCATCGACCACGAGCAGCACGCCGTCCACCATTTTCATGATCCGCTCGACTTCGCCGCCAAAATCGGCGTGACCGGGTGTATCGACGATGTTGATCCGGTAACCGCTCCACTGAAAAGCTGCATTCTTCGCTCGAATCGTGATTCCTTTTTCGCGCTCGAGATCCATCGAATCCATCATGCGCTCCTCAATCTTTTGATTGGAACGAAACGTGCCCGATTGGCGCAACAGCTGATCGACCAGGGTCGTCTTGCCATGGTCGACGTGCGCAATGATGGCGATATTACGAATTTTATCCATTGGGGAAAATCTCTCCCGCGCGGGAGAGCCGCCAACTCTACAAGAGACTGCAGTCGAGTCAAACTCCGGCGCCAATCAGACGCACAGGTTTTTCCATCAAATCATAGCCAGCTCTGCGATTGCGAGACCAAAGCAGCTGATCTCCGATTTCATCGAAAGATGAAGTAAGAACCAGCATTCTTCGTTCTGACTTCAGTCTATTCCGTTTCTAAACGCTGAATTTTTCCTTCTAAATTCCTCCTCCAATCTTCATTCTTCCGCTTATGAAAATTCTTCTCGCTGGTATTCTCGGTGGAATCGTCATGTTCATCTGGACCTCAATCGCGCACATGGCATTACCTCTGGGCGAAGCTGGGATTAGTGAAATTCCCAATGAGCAAGCTGTCCTCGCCGCCATGCAATCGAACATCGCAGAAAAGTCGGGCCTTTACTTTTTTCCGAGCCCTGGTATCGGGCCGAACGCGACCCGGCAGGAAAAGGGGGAAGCGATGAAACAAGCGGCAGCAAAGATGGCTAGTGGTCCGTCGGGTCTCCTCATTTACAATTACGCGCGGCCGTTCGCATTCGCAAAAGCGTTGACCATCGAATTCGCCACCGAACTCCTCGAAGCTATTCTGGTCGTGCTCCTGCTCGCTCAAACGCGAATCGCGAGCTTCGCCGGCAGAGTCGGCTTCGTTCTGGTTGCCGGGATCCTGGTCGCCATCGCGACCAACATTTCCTATTGGAACTGGTACGGCTTCCCGTGTGTTTATACTGCCAGTTACATGCTTACCCAGATCGTCGGCTTTCTCTGTGTCGGCATTGTCGCGGCGTTCATGCTGCGAAAGCGTGCTGTCGTCGCATGAAACTGATCACCGATCACGAATTACTGATCACTATGCCGGCCAAGCTCTCGCACTGTCAGTGCCCGACGTCCGCTTGAGCTTCCATACGTCGCCTCCGCTCTGTCGTCACTTCTTTTGAAGCGCCGTTCTTTCGACGTGTTGGCAGGAATCCATGTCCCACCGGCTGCATTTACTTTCAGGAAATTTGCGATCTCTTTTTCAGATAGGTCCGTACCGTTGATATGAGAATAGCTTTCTGAAACACTCCGGTCGTTGGCAAAAATCACCAAGTAAAGATATCGATCCTTATGGTAGAGGACGCTGACAGTTTCGTCATCCCGCAACTGTCGCTGGACCAGGTTGCCGTATCGATTTTCGATTCTGTCCGAGCCGTCGCCCAGGTTCGCCCAGATCGAGCTCAGGGCGGTGACAACAGTCAACGTAGCGACCAGAAATTGTTTCATATCCCCAGTCGAATCCCGCTTACTTCCTATCCAAATACTTCATCTGCTTCGTTCCATCTTGGCTGCGGTCATCCGGCTTTTCTTCAATCAGTTCCTCGGCCGGAACAGTGTGAAACGAAACAACAGTCCAATCAGCGTCAGCGCCGACCACGGGGCGGTGCCAGACATTCTGCGGAATTGAAATCCAGCGCTGTTCCAGCGGCGCGTCCGGATTGCTAACCAACACATTCGATTGCCACAGGCTCGGCTCTCCGGTCTGCATATTGCCGCTTCCTTCGAACGTCATCATCCGCTGGTGACTATTCGGATGGCGTTCCGCGCCTGTGTCAGCGCCCGCGCGCAAAACAAATACCCAGGCAGATCGAATCTCAGTCGGTAACGCGCGACCGAAAACCGTTAATGGAATCGGTTCCCAGGTCATTAACGCCTCTTTCTTCCGAGCCAGCTCCGCGCGAACCCGTTCGATAATCGGGAGAATTTGTTGGCGGACAGTCGCAGACCGTAAGATGGCGTCGATCGATTCAAGCTGGGCGTGTTCTTGCTGTGTCATTCCGCAAATATTCACTATCAATTTCATTTCCCAATTCTTAATTGAAACTCGCTCGCTCGCCGCTACCCGTCGCGGCTTTACCTTCTATGTCGCTGACCCCGTCAGCTCCATTGAAACTCGCTCGCTCCCCATCTCGCTCGCTGTTACCCTCACAGCTAATGCCAGTCCGGCTCGGACCCTTCTATTCGCTTTTCCCAGGCGCTCTATTCTTGCTCCATCCATCTAAATTTCCAGTGAAAGAGACTTCTTAATTCTTCTTTCCCCCTGCTTAATTCCCCGATGCCGAAGAAGAGCAAAAGTCGCAAGCGAACCGTACGAATCGAGGTTCGCAAGTCCGGTGTGCACGGGCACGGTGTTTACGCCGTGCAGTCTATTCCCAAAGGCACCCGCATTATCGAATACACTGGGCAACGCGTCTCCTGGGAAGCCGCTCCCAACGACGAGAACGATCCACACACATTCAACTTTGGCCTCGACAACGGCGAGGTGATCAATCCGGAGATTGGCGGCAACGACGCGCGCTGGATCAACCATAGCTGCGATCCAAACTGCGAAGCCGTCGAAGAAGACGACCGCATCTTCATCGATGCGCTGCGCGATATCCAAGCCGGCGAGGAACTCTTTTACGATTACGCGCTGGAAATCGACGAACCGATCACGGAAGAATCAAAAAAGAGATTCGCTTGCTACTGTCACAGCCCATATTGCCGCGGCACAATGCTCGACGTTTCTTAATTGAAATCGCTCGCCTGCCAGTTTGCTCGCTGGTTCCTGGTCACTTTATCCTGATCGCTCGCTCCATTCCTCCTTCCGCTCCCTGATTTTCCCGGAATAGGCAGATCCTATCGCTGCTAGACGCATAAAGTATTTCAATCGGCCTCCAGAGTGTGGCCAGTTGATTGCATGAACGGCTCAGGTTTAGGGATGGGAACGACCAAGGGGAATGACCGATCCTGGAACGTAATGGCCTGACTCGCGCGGCCACGGTCCGGGTCTTAAACAACCTGCCGATAAGGACTTCGAAGTTCTCGGTCTCACTACCGGAGACCCTCGTGAACCTGGGCCTGCGGAGTTTCACTTTTTCATCAGCCAACAAAAACAACGATTAGAGGAGACAAAATCATATGGAAAGTAAGATGCCGATAGGACAGCGCATTGCGCGATTCGTTGAGACACGATACGTGCACCGGGCGCACCCTCATTATTTGCCCGAGCTCGCAGGGTTTGGACTAATCCTGATCCTCGCGGTCTGGCCAATGTTATCGATGGTAGCGGCGGCGTTGGAAAAAATGCGATAAGAACTTCACTCCTTCGCACTGGGAGTGACCGATAAATTCTTCGCTGACAAAGCGGCCGCCGCTTCCCGACGGAATGCTGCGGCGGCTTTGCTCTGAAATCGAAGCGGATTGTAAACGAGATTGAGCTCCCGCTCCGGGATCGGCGGAGCGAAGGGTAAGCTCACGCACCCAGGCGTGGCGTGATGCTTCACCATCATTTGAGGCACAATCGAAACGCCGATCGAGGCCGCGACCATGTTCGCGATCGTGCTGAGCTGGCTGCCAGCCAGCGCGATCTCCGGTCGGAGACGACGTGACTCGAGGAGGTGATTCACCTGTTGCGACAGGCAATGCATCTCGTGAAGCAGTAGAAACCTCTGCGATTTGAGATCGTCGAATTCCACGAGATCCTTTTTTGCCAGGGGATGTTCTTCCGACACGAGCGCCAGCAATGGTTCGGTGCCCAGAGATTCTCGTCGAAGAGTTGAACTCGGCCGGCACGTGGAGGCCAGCGCGACATCCAGTTCGCCAGCTTCAATTCGTCGAGTGATCCCTTCGGTCACATCCTCAACGATTTCCAGCGTCACTTCTGGATAATGCTCCTGGAACGTCACGACCAACTCCGGCAGCACATAGGGCGCAATCGTAGGAATCGCGCCTACGGCCACCCTGCCGGCCACTTCGCCCTTGAGCTCGTCAACGCATCGGCGAGCGTCACCGATCGATGCCAAAATTTGCCGCGCATAATCGATCAAACAACGGCCCGCTTCAGTCAGCACAACGGAACGCGGGAGCCGATCGAATAACGGCTGACCGACCTCTGCTTCGAGCTTGCGAATCTGCTGGCTGAGCGAAGGTTGAGCCACACGCACCTTGGCGGCCGCGCGCGAGAAGCTTCCCTCCTCCGCCACGGCGACGAAGTAACGCAACTGATGAATTTCCATAGAAAAGTTCTGCCGAGGGGAGACTCACAGTAGCGCCAGCCTTGCTACTTTGAAACTCGTCGCGATCTCATTCGACAATTTAAAGCCAGCTTCTCATCCGAGGAATTTTTGAATAATCTTTGCCCATGCCGAAGAAATCGAAGTCGCCTATTCCAGTAGAGAATATTGATGAGATGATTCGCACAATCCGCGGCGCGCGTGTCATGCTGGATCGCGATCTCGCAAAGATCTACGGGGTTCCGACTAAGGCGTTCAACCAGGCGGTAAAACGCAACCGAGTTCGTTTTCCCAAGGATTTTATGTTTCAGCTCACGCGAGAAGAAGCGAAAGCACTTCAAGCTTCAAGGTCACAAAATGTGACCTCAATCCAGCGCAAGGACCTTTTGAGGTCACAATTTGTGACCTCAAATCAGAGAGGCGGACCCCGTTATCTGCCATACGCTTTCACCGAATACGGTGCGTTGATGGCTGCCAACGTCCTCAATAGCCCACGCGCTGTGCAGATGAGCATTTTTGTTGTTCGCGCCTTTGCAAAAATGCGCGAAATGCTCCTTGGCACCCGAGAGCTTGCAAAAAAACTGGCTGCACTTGAGAAAAAGCTTACCTCCAGACTGGACGTGCACGAAACAGCTATCGTTGAGGTCCTACAGGACCTGATGCAGATCCTCAATCCTCCTCCGCCACCGCCAGAACCAGCACGACGCAGAATTGGTTTCCATCAGCCTTGAATTACGCAATCAGTGAGAGTCGGGCAGCTGTAGCCGGTGGTCGCTGACGCCGGATTCCTACTTATCCGGCAGCAGCACGATTTTCCCAAGCGCGCCCGGCTCCATCACTGCGCGATGCGCCTGCGCTGCTTCGGCCAGCGGAAATTCTTTGCCGATCACCGGACGCAACGCTCCGTTTTCCAAACCGGCCACGAGTGCGGCGTGAATGCTCGCCATCTCTTTCGGCGGGGTGTTCGACAATATCATTCCGCGCAAGTCGACATCGCGTTGCATTGTATCGCGCGGATCGATTTCCACACGACCGCGACTCCCGATGATCGCCACGCGTCCGCTCTTCGCGAGAATGGTGAGATCTTTGCCGAGGTTCACCTTTGCGACCAATTCCACAATCACGTCAACGCCGCGGCCGCCGGTCGACTTCATGATCTGTTCGAAATGGTCGGGCGCGCGATGATCGAACATTTCGTGCGCGCCTTGTTCGCGCGCGAGCTTGAGTCCCTCGTCACTCCCCGCGGTACCGAACACGCGCAGACCGCGAGCCCGCGCCAGTTGCACTGCAGCCGTCCCGACACCACCGCTCGCGCCGTGTATCAGCACCGTTTCACCTGGCTGCGCGTCGGCGCGCTGGAATAGCCCGCGATACGCCGTCGCGTACGGCGTGCCCATGGCTGCGCCTTGTGGGAAAGAAACATTTTCTGGCAGCCGATGAACTTGCTCTGTTTTGCACAGCGCAAACTCGGCATAGGTGCCGCTTAGTGATCCCCCAGTATAAACACGGTCGCCCGGCTTAAATTCGTTTACGTCCGCACCAATTTGCTCGATCACGCCCGCGCCGTCGTTGCCTGGTGTGTAAGGCAAAGCCGGCAGTCGCGCATAAGTTCCTGCGCGAATGTAAGTCTCCACCGGGTTAATGCCGATCGCATGCATTCGAACAAGCACCTGACCGGGACCTGGTCGCGGTGTCGGCACCTCTTCCAACCGAAGAACGTTCGGCTCCCCAAATTCATGCACCAGAATCGCCTTCATTGATTTCTCTTACTTGCCTTCTACCCGGGATCAAATCTGCCTACGGGGGGATGGACTTACTCGCTCCCGCTCCTTTCAAAACCCAAGCAAAGAAAAGCCGCCAGGAGTTCGCCCCGGCGGCTTCTCAAATCTAACTTTCTTGTTCTTCGGCGCGCCCGGCGGTCGCGCCCTACCGAATCGCCATCTAGCTCATCCCAAGTGCATCGAGCGTCGGCTCGTCGATTGCCGCTGTTTGGGTGAGTCCGTTGTCGGCTTGGTAGGCGCTGAGCGCCTCGCGGGTTAACGGCCCGAGCAATCCATCCACTTCACCCTTGTAATAGCCCATCTGTTGCAACACGCCCTGCACGTCGGCGATCACCTTGTCCGGCGGCTCAGCACTGTGACCGACATAGATCGGTCCGTCGTAGGCATAATATTGAGCCGAAGGACTGTAACCCCATGCCGGGTACCAATAGCCGTTGTTCCAATAGTAGTAACCGCCACCGATCAGCTCCACGCGATTGTAATGCGAGTGATACCAGCCCTGATCGTGCCATTCCGGATGATACGAGCGAAATACTTCGTATTGCGGACCCTGCCAGCGTTCGGCGCCTTGAATCCGATAATTCTGGTTGTAGGTAACCGCCGGAACCTGTTGCGGCTTCGGCTGCGCACGGAAGTTCGCGTGTTGCGATTTGATCTGTTGCACTTGCTCCGGAGCCGGCTTCTTCGCCTTGGCTCCGGTATTAGCCTGCGCATTTTGCTGGCCGGCTACCTGACCTGACGGGGCTTTACCTGCCGCAGCCGGCGCCGCTGCCGGACTAGCAGCTGGCTTCGACTCCGCGCCGGGCTCCTTCATCCCTTTCCTCCGCTGCTCAACCTGCTGCTTTGCACGGGGTGTCGGCGCGCCTTCCCGTTGACCGGAAACGTTCGTTCCCGGCGCATTCGCAGAGCCCTGGGTCGCTGGAGTTTTTCTGCCCTTGCCCGCGCCGGGCTCATTGGTCGTGCCAGGCTCATGCGTAGCCCCACGTTCCTTCATGGCACCGGGCTGATTCGCAGCGGGGGGCCCTTTCATCGCTCCGTGCTGCTTTGCGGCTGGCGTTTCAGGCTTCGCCGCATTCGGCCTGGGCTGCGCTTGAGTCGCACGCGCTTTTTCCGGCGGGCGCTTGCCTTTTGATGGTGATTGCTGTTCGACTGGCTGTTGCGCCAAAGCGGCTCCAGCCAGCGCCAGTGAACAGCCTATTAGTAAACTGATAAGTTTTTTCATAATAATAATGTTTAGTCGTCAGACGTTCGCGATCTATTCAGAGTCCTTCCTGTAATTTTCCTCATCCGCGTGCTCGCGAACCCTTTCGGAGTTACGCGGCATCGTTCGCCTACCCATACTTCGTGCAACGGCACCCATCCGGTTTTCCCCAGAACAAGATTACCGCTCGATGAGGCGCTGCTTTCCAGCGTTTAGCCGGATAAAACCACGGACTGTGCCGCGCACGGCAGAAAGGTCTTGGTTGAGATGCGAGACAGCGCATTTCGACGCGATGCCTTCGAGCTTTTAAGATTTATTAATTGCTCAGATTAGCTCTCGTCAGTTTGCCCGGACCTTAAACGCTGATCGTGGTCAGCTTCGTCAATGCCTTCCTGAATTAGTTTCTCTGGGATGTTTTGTTCATCTTCGGGGCGCACCGTCGGAGCTTTTTCACCCGAGGACACCAGCGGCATTCCCCAGTCTCGACCCGGTTCCTCTCTTGTCGCGGGCTTCTCCGACCCTGACGTAACACCGATCAGTTCCTCCCGCGCACGCGTCCGGTCGAGATCATTTGGTTGTGCGCGTCCGTCGCTGCGCGCGATCTGGCGCGCCTGCTCCTCGATCATCTGCGGCGTCACTGTTCCCAGTCTTTGCGTTCCACGAAGGATTTTCCCCTTTTGTGCTTCATCCATAGGCGTATACACGATTCGCGTGGGATGACGCTCGCGGCTGGGTTCTAGCCCGAATGACGCACTGCAACGTCTTTGCTCGTGCAGGATCGGTCGACGCAAAAAAAAGCGCCCCGCATTTTTCAGCGGAGCGCTTTTGTATCGCGCAGAGGCTGCGCTACTCAACTTCAACAAAGTCCGGATCGCCTGCGCAGATCACCCGTTCCGAGTATACAAAGCCGTCCACGTCAACCGCGACCCAGCAACCGTCCACGAACGCGAAGTACGTGTTCCCGATAAGCCTGACATGATTCGCGCCGAATCGTTGAACGAAGAACTCCTTCGGATGCCGCCCAAGACTGAACACTTCGCTGTGGCGCGACTTGAACTCTTGCACGTTCACCCTGGTGGATTGATTCACGTTTGTCTGATTCGTGCTCCTCACGTTCGTTTGGCTCGTGCTCGAACGCGCGCCAGGTTCATTCCTGTTTACGCCAGGTTCACTCCTGTTTACGTCCGGAGCGCGACCCTTAACATTCGTCTGTCCACGTACGTTGGCGCCCGTTTCAGGTTTTGCCTGCGGTTTGCTCGGCTCCTGCTCGGGACGCATCTTCTTCCCTTTCGCCGGCGCAGTAGTCTGCGTTTCCTTCGTCTGCCCCTGCTGCGTCTGTTGTGGCTCCGTTGTCTGGCCTAACGCCAGGAGCGGTAACGCCACAATCGCTGTTATTGTCAATATCCTCATGATTCCCCTTTCTCCCCATTAGTTCGTATCTCCGAAAATTTTTGGACCTGCTGATGACTCAATATCCTGCCACCATTGACGCGTAGGCTTGGAAAATTATTTTCGATCATCGACTCAAGGACTTACAAACTAATGTGGAGCGCGCCCGGCTTTCGCCTTTAGACTTTTGCTAATGATCGACATAGGCCGTTTGCTTTTCCGCGCAGCCGGATTCCTACTGGCGCTTACCTTCGGCGTGCAAAAGATCGGATGGTACGTGAGGGCGTTACACGCTGGGAAACCTTGGTCATCCATCGGACTGGCGCCGCTAATTGCACATGTGGGCTTCCCGTTACCGGTCGTTCTCGCATTGTGGATCACACTGAACGAATCGATCGGAGCTTTCTTCGTCGGCATCGGTTTGTTTACCCGGTTCGCAGCGGCGAGTCTCGCCTTGGGAATGATCGGCGCGGTTTATACCAGCGTCCGCTTGGAAGAAGATTGGCTGAGAGCAGCGCTTTATTTCATCATCTTCCTCGGTTTGATCTTCACCGGCGCTGGCAAGTTCTCAATCGATTGCTTACTGCAAACCAGAAAGCCAAAACAGCACCGCGCGTCGGTGTTCTGATCGACCTTCGTCACTTTACTTTGATCATTCGCAGTGCCCCGTGCTTGCGCCAGCTACCCTGGCTGCGTTGCCGTCTACCCGCGCGATTGAAACTCACTCGTTGCCCACGCTCGTTCGCTGCTACCCTTGCAGCTTTACCTTCTATGTCACTGATCCCTCAGCTCCATTCCCTCACTGGCGACGTGTTCTATGTTGC
>Ga0209472_1000596_pt1 | contig 21409 bp, 24 predicted proteins | sample GraSoiAngelo_130_FD_185887 | JGI IMG/M metagenome (GOLD analysis project Ga0209472, IMG submission 185887) | Grasslands soil microbial communities from the Angelo Coastal Reserve, California, USA - 14_0929_02_20cm (SPAdes) (version 2) | ecosystem: Environmental > Terrestrial > Soil > Grasslands ...
TTGGGGAGCTACTTCCCGACCGGCTACTCGCGCGACGGAACCGATCGTCAGATCTCAGGAAACATCGGACTGCCGCTCGGCGGCCAGGGCTTCGTCAACCTGAGCGTCGAATGGTCGAAATACGACCAGACGGTCCGAAACCCCACGCGCCCGTCGGCGCTGGCGTTCGCGCAAGCCTTCCCGAATCTTGCCGCACAGTTGCCGCACTATCCGGGTCCCGTGCAGCAGTGGGGAACGCCCCCCCAGGATGGCGTGAAGGCCGTGCTGAACGCAGGCATCAAGCTCGACAACGGCGACCAGCTCTACTTCTTCAGCAACTACGCGAATATCCAGACGAACGAGAGCTTCAACTACCGTCTGCCGGTGACGGTTCCGCAGCAGCCGCAGGACGGCGGCGGGACGTGGAATCACCACCCGGCTTTCAACAACATTTATCTCGACCCCTGCACGTCCCAGCCCACGTTCACGGGCTGCCCGGCCGGCGGCTGGATCCAGGATAGCAATGTCTTCAACTTCGGCGTCGTGCACCCGAACTTCCCGAACGCTCCGTTCTACCCCGCGGGTTTCACGCCGCGCTTCTACGGCACGACCCAGGAGTTTTTCGGCACGGTGGGTTACAAGGGCATCACGGGCGGCGGCCTGCACTACGATGTCTCGGGCTCCTCGGCGCAGAACTCGCTCGCGGAGGCGTTGAGAAGCACCGTCAATCCGTCGCTCGGCCCCCTGTCGCCCGGGAACTTCTATATCGGCAAGTTCGTGCAGCGCGAATCGAATCTCAACATCGACCTGAACTACCCGCTGCAGGTCGCGGGCTTCGCGAGCCCGCTGTCGATCGCCGGGGGCCTAGAATACCGCGACGAGACCTACCAGCAGCTCCTCGGGGAGCCGGCGTCCTACGCCGCGGGGGTGTATGGCGCCCAGCCGCTCTACAACTGCGCCGGCACCTCGTGCTCACCAGCGCTCGATGCCAGCGGCAATCAGATCGTCGCCACGGTGCCGACGACTTCCAACGGCTACGGCGGCATCGGCACCGGGATTGACGCCTCGCAGATCAGCTACGGCGGTTATGTAGACCTCGAGGCGGACGTGCTCAAGTGGCTGACGCTCGGCATCGCGGGACGCTACGAGGACTACAGCTCCTTCGGCAACACGACGCTCGGCAAGGTGCAGGCTCGTATCAAGGCCACGGACTGGGTGGCGTTCAGGGCGACGGCCAGCACCGGCTTCCACGCGCCCACGCCGGGGCAGGGGAATGTCGAGACGATCAGTACGACGTTCCTCCCGGGCTCGACGAACAACGTGCAGATCGGCACGTTCCCCGTCACGAGCCCCGTCGCCCAATACTACGGAGCCAAGGCGATCAGACCCGAGGAGTCGACCAATCTCGCAGGCGGTGTCGTCCTGACTCTCCCCGAGCAGACCCTCGTGACCGTGGACGTGTATAGCATCGTGGTCCGCCACCGCATCTCGCTCTCGGAGCAGTTCAACGTGATGCCGTCGGATATCACGAAGCTTCCGGACCTCGCTGCTGTTGGCGCCGGCGGCCAGGTGCAGTATTTCACCAATGGATTCGACACCCGGACCAAGGGGCTGGACCTGGTAGGCACGCGGTCGTTCGACCTCTTCGGTGGCCGCCTGAGCAGCCAGGTGGCTTACAACTACAACATCACGAGCGTGCCCACGTACGATCCGTTGGTCATCGACATCCACCGTATCGTCAACATCAAGCACTACGCCCCGAACAGCCGGGTCAACCTGAACCTCGACTATCGGATGGGTCCGTTCGAGGCGGTGGTGCACGAGAACTACTACGGGACATATCGGGACGACTACGACTACCCGGGCCAGCTCTTCTCGGCGAAGTTCACCACGGACCTCGAGCTGGCGTACGAGGCCATGAAGAACGTCACCGTCGGAATCGGTGGACGCAACATCTTCAACGTCTTCCCGGATAAGATCACCGGCGGGATCTTGCCATCGACCGGCGGACAGCCAGACGGTGAGCTCTACCCGAGGACCGGTGGCCCGTTCGGGTTCAACGGCGCGTTCTGGTACGCCCGCTTGTTCGTGAAGTTCTGAAGCTCGACGGAAGATAAAGGGCCCCGCCGCAGCGCATCCGGCTGCGGCGGGGCTTTTTTTGGCCTGCCCCACCCGGCGGTATAGTCTTCGCCCGAGTGCATTCAGTTTCGGGAAGACTGCCCCGCAGGGAGCTCTCGATGAGTCTCAATCTGGCGCAGCGGTTCGAGCGTTATCCGCTCGCCTATCTGCCTTCACCGCTCCATCCCCTCAAGCGCCTCTCCAAGGAGCTCGGGGTCGAGGTCTGGGCGAAGCGCGACGATGTCTCATCGGGGCTCGCCTACGGCGGCAACAAGGTTCGCAAGCTCGAGTGGCTCTTGCCGGAGGCAATCAGGCAGGGCTGCGACACGCTGGTTTCGATCGGCGGCGTGCAGTCGAATCACACCCGCCAGGTGGCGGCCGTTGCCGCCGTGAGCGGCCTGCGGTGCCGGCTGGTGCAGGAGCACTGGGCCGAGTGGGAGGATCCGGTGTACGACAAGGTCGGAAACATCCTGCTGTCCCGGCTCATGGGCGCGCAGACCCTGCTCGAGGGTGAAGGCTATTCGACCTCGGTGAAGGACACCTGGCAGCGCGCGCTCGAGCAGGTGCGCCGCGAGGGAGGCAGGCCCTACTCCATTCCCGCCGGCGCGTCCGACCATCCGCTCGGAGGCCTCGGCTACGCGAACTTCGCGGACGAAGTCGCGCAGCAGGAGTCTCAGCTCGGCGTGTTCTTCGACACGATCATCACCGCGACCTGCACCGGCTCGACGCAGGCGGGTATGGTCGTGGGCTTCCGCGCGCAGGAGCGAGCGCGGCGCGTGATCGGCATCGATACGGCGGCGAATCCGGAGATGACCCGGCGCGCCGTGACGAAGATCGCGCACGCCACCGCCGAGCTCGTGGGTCTGAAGCGGGAGATCCGCGATCAGGACGTCATCATCGAGCCTCGCTGGGCGGGGCCCGCCTACGGCGTTCCCGATGAGGCGACGATCGAGGCGATTCGTGCCGCCGCGCGCCTGGAAGGAATGATCACGGATCCGGTTTACGAGGGTAAGTCCATGGCGGGCCTGATCGCGCTGGCGCGCTCGGGCGAGATTCCGCGCGGCAGCCGCGTGCTGTACGTGCACCTCGGCGGCGCGCCGGCGCTCAATGCGTACTACCGGGCGTTCTCCTGAAGGTGACCGCCCTTCCCGAAGAGGCCGGCTTCCTGACGGAAGCCGGCCTCGTTAGGTTTTCGCACCGCAGCCGTCGTTGCCGAGGCGCCTCAGAAGCTGTAGCTGCCGTACAGCCCGATGGTGCGCGGCGCATTGGTCAGATAGCCCACACGCGCACTGCGGCCGCGCTCGTAGCGCGGTCGGCAACCCGTCAGAACCCTGCTAGCGGTGTGTCGAGTCCAGGCCATGGCGAAATTCCTCCCCGAAACACGCTTGCGCCCGCCAAGCGTGCGGGCGTGCTGCCACAGCGCCAGAGGCTTGCCCCGCGTGCCTCTTCCCGCTGCGCCGCACGCCCACGGCGCTCTCTCAGGCGTCTTCTTGCACGTCCGCGACGGAGCTCTTGAACACTTCGACGCGGCGCGCCTTCAGCACCCGATGCACCGGAATGAAGACGTAGTAAGTGGCGAGGAACCACACGACACGCGAGACAAGCGGCGGGGCCGCGGCCGCCGGCCACAGCGCCCGCCCGGCCGCGGGCGCGAGCAGCCAACCCAACACCAGCACTGCGAGGAGCACCGCAAAGTAAATCCGGCCCGCACGGGTGAGAGAGAGCTTTGCGCGCCCCCGCGGGTAATGCATGCGGGTGCGCAGCCACACCATCCCGACGATGAACGCCAGCGTCAGGACGGCGATCGCGTCGGCCGGGAGCATGTGGCGGCCGTGCGCCCCGCGGCTACTGCCGCGCGGTCGAGTCGATGAACGCGTCCAGGTCGCGCTTCATCTTCGCCATCGACGGGGGATGCACGTACATCATGTGCCCCGCCTCGTAGTACTTCATCTCGATGCGCGAGCCGACGCCCGCTGGCAGCCCGAGGTGCGCCATCACGTACTCGGTCGCGGAGAAGGGCGTCGCGAGATCGTAGTAGCCGTTCAACACCAGCACCCGCAGGTTCGCATCCTTCACCAGCGCCTCGGCGAGGTCGACGCCGGAATTCACCATCGGCTGATCGCCCTTCGGAGTTCGATGCACCCATTTCCAGTGCTCGCCGACGCTGTAGTTGGTGGTGCGATAGGTGCTGCCCTGCCCGAACCTGAGCTCGCCGTGGTAGTAATCGAGGAATGCCGCGGCGAAAGCGGCGCCAATCGCCGCCGACTGCGGATCGTAGTCGGAGTACTTCTCCAGCGGATCCATGGTGGCGCCGACGAAGCGGGCGTCGAGTCGGCCCACGGTCTTGTGTTGCGCCTTGAGCAGCTCGTGTGTGAAGGCACCCTGCGCGACGCGCAGGTTGGCGGCCTTGAGGTACTCGACCGGCAGCCCCGTGTACTCGTGCATCTTCCCGGCCACCGCCTCGCGCTCGGCATCCGGGATCGCATCGCCCTTCAGCAGCGCCGCCGTGAACGGACCGGCGGCGTAGGCGCGCACCTCGGTGAGGAACGGCTCGAGCGCCGCCGGCTGAGCGGGGAGCATGTGGTGGTACCAGGCCACGGCGGCGTACGCGGGGAGGTATACGGCGTAGGGCCGGTCGTTGCCCGGGAGCTCCGCGAAGATCGCCTCGATGTCGGTCGCGACGGAGACGAGTATCAGCCCGTTGAACGCGAAGGCGCGCTCGCGCAGGTAGTTGACGATCGCCGCCCCGCGGGTGGTGCCGTAGCTCTCGCCCAGCAGGTATTTTGGCGACGTCCAGCGATTGTTGTCGCTCACGTACTGCATGATGAAGCGGCTCACGGAGTCGATGTCCGGGTCGACCCCGAAGAACTCATCGTCCTTGTGGTCGCAGACCGCGTGGGCGAGTCCCGTCCCGACCGGATCGATCATCACGAGATCGCTCCTGTCGAGGACGCCGAATTCGTTGTCCACGGTCCGATAGGGTCCCGCCGGAGTCGGACCCGGATCGGAGACCACCACCCGCTTCGGTCCGAGCACGCCCATGTGCAGCCAGAGCGACGAAGAGCCCGGTCCGCCGTTGAACGCGAACATGAGCGGCCGCACGCCGCCTTTGGCGTCGTGCCGCACGTACGCGACATAGCCGATGCTCGCGATCGGCTTGTCCTCGTCGTCGCGGATGATGAGGGTGCCGGCGGTAGCGGTGTAGTCGAAGGACCTGCCGCCGACGGTGAGGTGATGTTGGGTGACCGAGCTCTCCGCTTTCGGTGACCGCATCCACTGATCCTTCTTCTCGCCCTTGATGTCGATCTTGCACAGCTGCCCCAGGAGAACGGCCTGGGCGCTCGCTGGCTCCGGCGCGCGTGCCGGCTGCGGCTTCGCCGCCTCGGTCGCTCCTTCCGCGCGCGGGGGCTCCTGCGCGCCGGCCGCGACCGCCCAATTCAACGCACCCGCCAGGGCGATGATTCCCGCTGACCGCCAGTTCGACATGTGCGCCTCCCCCAATGAGCCTTGGGCCGCTCCCGCACCGCGCGCGCTTATACCATGATCGCGAGCATGACGCGCCTCGAAGACGCAGTAACATCCGCATGACCGCATGAGCCATACCGAGCATCCTCGTTCGATCCGCTCCTTCGTGACCCGCAGCGGCCGGATCACGGCGGCACAGGAGCGCGCGCTCGAGGTGCTGTGGCCGAAGTACGGCGCCGCCTTCGCCACGCAGCCGCTCGAGCCGAGAGCGCTGTTCGGGCGCGCCGCCCCACTCACGATCGAGATCGGCTTCGGCAACGGCGAGAATCTTCTCGCGCTCGCCTCGGCACATCCCGCGCGCGACTTCCTCGGGATCGAGGTGCACCGGCCCGGTATCGGCCGGCTGCTTCTCGGGCTCGAGGAGCGCCAGCTCGCCAACGTGCGCGTCATCTGTCATGACGCGGTCGAGGTCCTCGAGCGGCAGGTCGCCGCGCAGTCGGTGGATGAGTTCCTGATCCTCTTCCCGGACCCGTGGCCGAAGAAGCGCCACCACAAGCGCCGTCTCCTTCAGCGCCCGTTCGCCGAGCTTCTCTCGAGCCGCCTCGCCCGGGGCGGCCTGCTGCGGCTCGCCACCGACTGGCAACCCTACGCCCTGCAGATGCTGGAGATACTGTCCGCCACGCCCGGCCTCACGAATGTCGCCGCCGACGGCGCCTTCGTTCCCCGCCCGCCCGAGCGGGCACCGACCCGCTTCGAGCGCCGCGGCGAGCGGCTCGGGCACGAGGTCTGGGATCTGGCCTTCTCGAGGAGCTGAGCTTAGTAGCTCTCAGGCGACCGCGAACGCCCGGCGCAATCCGTCGAGCACGAACTGCACCGCCAGCGCGCCGAGGACGACACCGAGGAGCCGGCTGGCGACGTTGGCGCCCGTCACGCCGATCACGCGCATCAGCGGATCCGCCAGCAGCATGAGCACGAGTGCAACCGCAAGCACCAGGCCTGCCGCCGCGAGCAATTCCGCAAAGAGCGCGCCCTGGTGGAGGAGCTGCAGGGGACCGAACCAAAGGAGCAGGGTCGCGAGCGCCCCCGGACCCGTAATGAATGGGAACGCCAGCGGAAAGACCGAGATGTCCGCGCGCCTGCGGCTCTCGGCCGCCTCGCTGCTCGAGGTGCGCGTCCCCGACTCGCGCGCGAACACCATCTCGAGCGCCAGCAGAAACAACAACAAGCCGCCGAATATCCGAAACGCCTCGAGACTGATGCCCATGAGGCCGATGAAGGGAGCCCCGCCGAGGGCGAACAGCACGAGGATCACGGCGGACACGGCGACGGCCTTGACCGCCATGCGGCGCTTGTACTGGCGGGTCGCGCCGCTCGTGAGCCCGCTGAACAGCGGGATGAGCGAGATCGGCTCGACCACGACGAAGAACACGATGAAGAATTTCAGCGGTTGCTCGAGCATTGGTGCCCTGCGATGGACGTGGCCGTTGCCGCCGCCTGCCGCACCCGGACGCAACAATCCAAATAAGTTCTTGAAAGCGTCAAAGACGAGGCGCAACATCAATTGTAGAGCGCAGTTGCGATCCGGACTAATCAGGGATGTCTTGGCGGGAGGTGGGCGACGATGGCGACTCCTCAACCGGCTATCGGCGACTGGTATCGCCTGAACGGCGGTGCACTGTTCGAAGTCGTTGCACTCGACGACGATGACGGCACCATCGAGATCCAGTATTTCGACGGCACTGTCGAGGAGATGGACATCGAGGACTGGGACGCTCAGTGGGAAGACGGTGCGCTCGAGCCCGCCGAAGCTCCCGAGGACTGGAGCGGCTCGGTCGACATCGAGGCCTCGGACAACGAGGGCCGCGGCTCCGACTCGCTCGGGGAGGATCGGGACCTGCGCGCGAGCGGTCTCGAGGGAATCGACCTCTTCGAGTAGGAATCGACCCGGTCTATGATCCCCGACGCGCTGAAAGCGCGCCGCCGAGCTAGGAGGCGGGAGCCTCCGCGAGGGCGTTGACGTCCACGCTGTCGGCTACCAGCACAAATCCGTCCCTCACCTCGAGCGCGATCGGGGTGAGAGAGCGCCCGGCGCACGGACCCGCCACGCAGTAGCCGCTGCCCTTCTCGAACAGCGCGCCGTGCGAGGAGCAAAGGATCAGCGCGCCGTCAGCCGTGAGGAATCGCTCCGGGAGCAGATTCAGCGGGTGCCCGGCGTGAGGACAGCGGTTCACGTAGCCGCGTACCGTGTCCCCGGCGCGCACCACAAAGCCTCTCAAGGGCCAGTCGCCGGCGCCGATGGTGAAGGCACGCGCCCCCTGCCGCTCGAGCTCCGTGAGGCGGCAGACCACCCTCTCGACGTCGAGAGCGCATCGCTCCTCCGCGGCCTCGTCCAGGCTCACGCTATTCAGCCCCGTGGCCGGTCCAGCGCATCGATCTCGCGCCGGTTGAGCCAGACCATGATCAGTCCCGGGAATGCGAGCGCGAAGCTCACGACGAAGTAGCCGTACCACCCGCCGTGGTCGGCGACCCACCCAGCCGGATACCCGAGACTGTAGCGCGGCAGCAGGGCGAGCGCCGACAGCAGCGCATACTGAAACGCGCTGTAGCGCACGTCACACAGCGCCATGATGAGGGCGACGAGCGCAATGCCGCCCATCGCGCCGGCCACGTGCTCGATCACTACGGCGGCGGCCATGATCGGATAGTTCCGGCCCGCGACCGCGAGCGCGCAATAGAGCAGGTTGCTCACGGCCTGCAGCACCCCGAAGGCGAGCATCGAGCGCAGCAGCCCCAGCCTCACCATGAGGACGCCGCCGAGCACCGAGCCCGCGAGCGAGCTCGCCGTGAAGAGGCCCTTCACGATGAGCGCGATCTCGGTCTTCGAGAAGCCCACGTCCATCATGAAGGGTGTGAACAGCTTGTTGGCGAACGCGTCTCCGATCTTGAAGAGCAGCACCACCGCGATCAGCGTCACGGCGTTCGGCGTGCCCAATAGCTCCTTGAGCGGCGCCACGACCGACTCGCGGAGTGACCGCGGCTGATAGGTGTTGTGAGTCGTCGGGGCGACCACCGTCGCCCCGCAGAAGAGCAGCATCACGACGGCGAGGATCAGGAACGCCGGCCGCCAGCCGAAGTGATCGGCGACGACGAGCGCGACCGCGGAGGCGAGCCAGGCCGCGCTGCGGTAGCCGAGATTGGTGGCCGCGGCCGCGAGCCCGCGCTCGCTCGGCAGCGAAACGTCGGTGCGCCAGGCGTCATAGGCGATGTCCTGGGTCGCTGAGAAGAAGACGATCGCGACGGCACAGGCGCTGATCGGCGTGAGAGCAACCGCGGGGTTCTGCAGCGCGAAGAGGGCGATGGTGAGGGCGAGGGCCACCTGCATCGCGAGTATCCAGCCGCGGCGCCGACCGAGCCACGGCAGCGGATAGCGGTCGATGAGCGGCGCCCACAGGAATTTCAGCAGATAAGGCAGCGCCACGTAGGACATGACGCCGATGGTGGTGAGGCTGACACCGGCGTCCTTGAGCCACGCCTGCAGCGCGCTCTCGGTGATCTGGTTGGGAAAGCCCGAGGCGGCTCCGAGAAAGAGGATCGCGAGCATCTTGGGGCTCGCGAGCACCTCCCGCAGCCGCGGCTCGCCGCCCGCGCGCGTCGCGCTGAGCGTGGGCGCGCTCAAAGCTCGTAGTCCATGACGAGCGGGGCGTGATCCGAGAAGCGCCTCTCCTTGTATATGGTGGCGGCGCGCGCCCGGCCGGCGAGGTCGGCGCTCACGACCTGGTAATCGATGCGCCAGCCGACGTTCTTCGCGCGCGCCTGTCCGCGGTTCGACCACCAGGTGTAGAGCCCCGGCTCCGGTCGCACCTCACGAAACGCGTCGACATAGCCCGCCGGCCCGAACAGGCGGTCCATCCAGGCGCGCTCCTCGGGCAGGAACCCGGGGTTCTTCTGGTTCGATCTCCAGTTGGTGAGGTCGATGGCGCGGTGCGCGATGTTCCAGTCGCCGCCGAGGATGTAGTGGCGGCGGCGCCGCCGCAGCCGCGCCAGGTGATCCTCGAAGGCGTCGAGGAAGCGGAACTTCGAGGCCTGCCGGTGGGGGCCTGCGGAGCCCGAGGGCAGATACAAGGACACGACCGACAGCTTCCCGACCTGCGCCTCGAGGTAGCGCCCTTCGCGGTCGAACTCGCCCACCCCGAAGCCGCGCACCACGCGCTGCGGGCGGTGGCGCGTGTAGAGCGCGACTCCGGCGTAGCCCTTGCGCTCGGCGTCGCAGAAGAAGCCGTGATACCCGGGGAGCTGCACGTCATGCCCGGCGAGTTGATCCTCGTGGCTGCGGGTCTCCTGCAGGCAGATGAAGTCCGCGTTCTGCCGGCGCAGCCAGCGGAACAACCCCTTGGCCGCCGCCGAGCGGATGCCGCAGACGTTGACGCTGATGACGCGCATCAGGGCATGATATGCCATGGAGCAATATCAGCTCACGTTCATAGATCTCGCCTTGAAGCGCGAGGCGCTGCGCTTCGGGCGCTTCACGCTCAAGTCCGGGCGCGAGAGCCCCTACTTCTTCAACGCCGGCCTCTTCAACGACGGCGAAGCGCTCGCCTCGCTCGGCAAGTGTTATGCCGCGGCCATCGTCCACTCCGGGATCCGCTTCGACATGATCTTCGGCCCGGCCTACAAGGGCATTCCGCTCGCGGCCGCCACGGTGGTGGCGCTGTCCGGCGAGCACGGTCGCAGCGTCCCCTACGCCTTCAACCGCAAGGAGGCCAAGGACCACGGCGAGGGCGGCCGCATCGTCGGGGCGCCGCTCTCGGGAAGCGTGCTCCTGGTGGACGATGTGATCACCGCCGGCACCGCGGTGCGCGAGTCGCTCGAGATCATCCGCGCCGCGGGCGCGCAGGCGGCCGGCGTGGTGCTGGCGCTCGATCGTCAGGAGCGCGGACAGGGCCCGCTCAGTGCCGTGCAGGAGCTCGAGAGAAGCGAGGGTGTCAGATGTGTGAGCATCGTCACACTTGCAGAGCTCATCGAGGCACTGTCGCAACCGCCGGACGGGCGGGCGCGCATCTCCGACGGGCAACTGGGGGGGCTGCGCGAGTACCAGCGGCGCTTCGGCGCTGCTTGAGCTTGCCAGCCGTACCGCTGCGGCCGGAAGATAGCGTCATGGCGGTCCGAACCTGTCGCTTGGTGTCTCGCCCGCTGCTCGGTTGCCTCGTGCTCGCCGGTATCACGCTCGCCGGCGGTCTGGTGCGCGCGGCTCCGTCCCAGTCGTCCAGACAGGGCATCGCCTATCGCTGGGTCGACGAGAACGGAGTAGTTCACTACGGCGACCACATCCCGCCGCAGTACGCCGCGCAGGATCGCGCGGTGCTCAATGCCCAGGGTGTTGAGGTCAGGCACCTCGATGCGCAGAAGTCCCCCGAGGAGCTCGCCGCGGACGCACGCGAACGCGCGACGCAGATCAGGCAACGCCAGCACGACGCCTTCCTCATCACCACGTACACGTCGGTCAAGGACATCGAGGCGCTTCGGGACGGGCGGCTCGAGCAGCTCAAGGGCCAGCGCACCGCGGCGCAGCAGTACGTGGACAGCCTGCGAACGCGCCTCGCGTCTCTGCAGACACGGGCGGTCGCCTTCCGCCCCTACAACCCGCACACCGACGCGCGGCGCATGCCGGACGATCTCGCGGAGAATCTGGTGCGCACCGTCAACGACCTGAACGTCCAGACCCACAACCTCGACGCCAAGACCGCGGAAGAGACGGCGCTGCGCGACCAGTTCCAGGCCGACATCGAGCGCTACCGGGCGCTACACACCATCCACTCGCAATAGCGCCCGGCGGGCCCTTCTACAACGGGCTCCAGGTGAGGGCGAGCGACAGCAGATCCGGGTCGCCGCTGCTCACGTGGATTCGCTCGTACTCGGCTCGCACCGCCAGCGAAGCGAGCTTCACCTGCACGCCAGCGCCGTAGGCGAAACGCGTGTCGCTGCTGCGGGTAGAGTAAGGCGGAATGATGACCTGAATGCAAGGCAAGCCGATCGGACAGGTCGCCTGCGCACTGGCATTCACGCCGGATTTCAATTCGGCCACGCCCGCCTTGGCGAAAATATCCAGATGGGGCAGCGGAATCGGCAGGTGGCCCATCGCAAAGACCCCCGGCGCCTTGGGATGGGAGGTCGCCGTCGCGTTGAGTCCGCCCATCGTCACAGTCGCGGGAATGTTGGCGGAGCCTGAAGCGCTGCCGAAGTCGAGGTACTCCACTTCGGCACCGATCACGGAAAGAGGCCGAATACCCACGATCGCCTTCCAGCCGGTCGCGCCCCCGGAGAGGCCAAGAGATCCGAGGATGGGCGCGCCGGAGGCGCCGACGAATTGCACGTCGTTGCGCACCTGCGAGTGTCCGACGCCCGCGCCCATGTAGAACCCCAGGGGGTCGGCGGCGGACGCCGAGCCACACACCGCGCCCATGAAGATTCCGACAACTGCGTACCCTGCCCTGCGGGTTTTCGTCATGGGAGCCTCCCTGCCTCAAAACGTCGCGCCGCGCCCGTCGTTGACCTCGAGCCTCGATCGTTTTCAGTGCTGGCCGGAGTGCCCGAAACCGCCCGCCCCGCGGGCGGAGGCGGCGAAGTCTGCGACCACCTCGAGCTCCACCTGCACGACCGGCACGACGATGAGCTGCGCGATGCGCTCGCCGGGACGCACCGTGAAGGGCTGCGCTCCGCGGTTCCAGCACGACACCATCAGCTGCCCCTGGTAATCCGAGTCGATCAGGCCGACCAGGTTTCCGAGCACGATGCCGTGCTTATGCCCGAGGCCCGATCGCGGCAGGATGACCGCCGCGAGCGCCGGGTCGTCGAGGTGGATCGCGATGCCGGTGGGGATGAGCTCGGCGCGCCCGGACTCGAGCACCAGCGGCTCGGCGAGGCAGGCGCGCAGATCGAGGCCGGCGGAGCCAGCGGTGGCGTACGCCGGCAGCGGGAACTCGCTTCCCAGGCGAGCATCGAGAACCCGCACCTTGAGCGCGCGGCGCGCCGCGGAGCCGCCGCTCAAGCGAGGGCCGGACCGCGTTTGCGGGCCGCGGCGCGCGCCGCGAGGTCCTGCTCGATGAGCGCGATGAGCCCGCGCGCGAGTGTGAGCTTACCGGCGCGGGGAAGCTCGTGACGCCCGTTGCGCGAGAGCACGATCAGCTGATTGTCGTCGCAGTCGAAGGCCTTGTCGTGCCCGACTTCGTTGGCCGCGATCATGTCGAGGTTCTTCTTCATGAGCTTGGTGCGCGCGTTCTGCTCCACCGACTCGGTCTCGGCGGCGAAGCCGACGGCGTACGGCCGGTCGGCCCGAGCCGCCACGGTCGCGAGCACGTCGGCGGTGCGCTCCATCGCGAGCTCGAGGCTTTCCGCGGTCTTCTTGATCTTCTGCTCCGCGGCGCGCGCCGGCCGGTAATCCGCCACCGCGGCCGTCGAGATGAAAATGTCGGTGCCGGGAAGCTCCCGCAGCACCGCGGCCAGCATGTCGGCCGCGCTCTCGACGTCGATGCGCGCCACCCCCGGCGGCGTCGGCAGGCTCACAGGTCCCGCGACCAGCACCACCGTCGCTCCCGCCTCGCGCGCCGCCTGCGCCACGGCGAAGCCCATCTTCCCGGAGCTGCGGTTGCTGACGAAGCGCACCGGATCGATGCGCTCGCGCGTCGGGCCGGCGGTGATCAGCACGCGGCGGCCCGCGAGCGCACCGCTCGCCGGCAGGAGCGCGAGCACCCGCTCGGCGAGATCGACCGGCTCGAGCATGCGGCCCTCGCCGATTTCACCGCACGCCTGATCGCCCTCCGCGGGCCCGAAGACCTGCACGCCGCGCTGAGCGAGCGTCGCGACGTTGGCGCGCGTCGCGGCGTTGGCCCACATGACGTGATTCATGGCCGGCGCCACGGCGATCGGCGCCTCGGTGGCGAGGCACAGCGTCGAGAGCAGATCGTTCGCCTGGCCGGTGGCGAGTCGCGCCAGAAAATCCGCGCTCGCCGGCGCAATCAGCACCGCATCCGCCCAGCGCGCGAGCTCGATGTGGCCCATGGCGGCTTCCGCGGCCGCGTCCCACAGGTCGCTGCGCACCGTGCGGCCCGAGACCGCCTGAAAAGTGGTGGGCGTCACGAACTCGCGCGCGCCGCCGGTCATGACGACCTGCACCTCCGCGCCGCGGTCTCGCAGCCGCCGCACGAGGTCCGGACTCTTGTAGGCGGCGATGCCGCCCGTCACGCCGAGAAGAATGCGTTTGCCCTGCATGGAAAGCCGTCCCGCCCTCGGGACGGATTATCGCACCGCGCCTGCCGGAGCGCGCAAACCGTCGCTCAGAAAACTCACGCTGAAGGTGCGAAAGACGAAGAAATTGCGAGACTTCGGGGGCTTTCTCCCCCTCCCGGCCCTGACATCGGGGTCCTTAGACTGGCCGCCCGACCTCGTTAGAACCGAAAGTAATGAGCATCCGGCACTGGCCTCACCCCGAGCGGCCACGCGAGAAACTGCTCGAGCGCGGCGCTCACGCGCTCTCGGATGCGGAGCTGCTGGCGCTGCTCCTCGGCTCGGGCACACGGGGGCGCACCGCGGTCGAGCTCGGGCGCATGCTGATCGCCGAGTTCGGCTCGTTGCGTGAGCTGTTGAACTCGGAGGCGCAGCGCTGCCTCGCACAAAGCGGCATAGGACCTGCCCGCTACGCCATCCTCAAGGCGGCCCTCGAGCTCGCGCGGCGGCACTTTCGCGAAGCGCTGCGCTTGGGTCCCGCGCTTGCGGCGCCCGAAGCCACCCGGACGTTTCTCGTGGCGCATCTGCGTGACCGCCCGTACGAGGTCTTCTGCTGTTTGTATCTCGACAACCGCCACCGGCTCATCGCCTTTGAGGAGCTGTTCCGGGGTACCATCGACCGCGCCGGCGTGCATCCCCGGGAAGTGATGCGCCAGACGCTGCTGCACAACGCCGCCGCGGTCATCTTCGCCCACAATCACCCGTCGGGAGTGCTCGAGCCGAGTCAGGCGGACGAGCTGATCACCCGGCGCCTCAAGGAGGCGCTCGCCCTGATGGACGTGCGGGTGCTCGATCATTTCATCATCGGCGATGGATCGTGCTTCTCGTTCTCGGAGCACGGGCTTGTCTGACCCTGCGCCTGCCTCGAACGATTCGGGTTGGCGTGGAACCGACATACCACAAGGCAAAGCCGGCGGGCGGCTGGAACGCCGCCCGCCCGCGCTGTGCGTTACTTCAGCAGTGCTTCCTGCTGGGTCCGTGAGCCGAGTACCGTGCGGATCTTGGCGCGATCCGCCTGAGACTGAGCGGCCTTTTCGACCGAGCCTTCGACCTGGGCGCTGACCTGATCGAATTTGCCGCCGAGACGGTCGAGCGCGGCCCAGTTCTTGTATTCAGTCACCAGGTAGATATCCGGATCCTGCGGGGTGCGCGCCTCGACGACCATCACGCGATAGCTGGTGATGAGCCCTGCCGCCTTGGCCGCCTCCTGCTGCCTCTTATAGGTGGTCGCGAGCCAGTGCATGTAGTCGTCGAAATGGCCATCGACGGTGCGGATCGCCGCGACATTGACGACCGGGCCATCGTTCCAGTCGCGGCCGTCGGCCTGGGCTATGGTGGCGAGAGCGGTGAGCGAGAGTAGAGCGCCGCCGGCGCAGAAAAGTCGAGTCATGAGTGTCATGAAGCTGCTCCCAAGGTGTTGGGTTGGTTTGTTGGAGTTCGACAGAGAGCCCGCGTAGCTAAGCCTGCCGCCGGGCATCGGGGTGCGGCACCCTACACTGATCCTTCGCCACCTGCAAACCGGTCCGCTTGTGGTCGCGCCGCCGGGCTGGTATAAAACCCGGCCCGGGAATCCCGGGGTCCACCCGTCAAGGTAGATATATGTCCCGCGTTTGCGAGATCACCGGCAAGAAGCCGGCGGCCGGCAACCGAGTCTCCCACGCCAATAACAAGAAGCGCCGCCGCTTTCTGCCCAACCTGCACACGCAGCGCTTCTGGGTCGAGACCGAGAAGCGCTGGGTGACCCTGCGGCTGACCACCAACGGGATGCGCACCCTCGAGAAGCGCGGCATCGACAAGGTGGTCGCGGAGCTGCGGGCCCAGGGCGTGAAGCTCTGAAGACGCGCACCGCACAGGAGCCCCCATGCGCGAGAAGATCAAGCTGCTGTCCTCGGCCGGAACCGGCCACTTCTACGTGACCACCAAGAACAAGCGGCTGCACCCGGATAAGCTCGAAGTCCGCAAGTTCGACCCGAAAGCGCGCAAGCACGTCGCCTACAAGGAATCGAAGATAAAGTAAGCGCCTTAGCCAGCGCTTGCCCGAGCTGCCCGAAGTCGAGACCACGCGCCGGGGCCTCGAGCCCTACGCGCTCAAGCAGCGGATCGTCGCGCTCGAGGTCCACGAGCCGCGGCTGCGCTGGAGGGTAGCGCGCGATCTGCCGCGCAAGGTCGCCGGGCAACGGATCCTCGGCGTCGGACGGCGCGCCAAGTACCTGCTTCTGCGCCTGAGAACCGGCACCCTGCTCCTGCACCTCGGGATGTCCGGCAACCTGAGAGTCGTGCCCGCGCGGACGCCGCGCCTCGCGCACGACCATTTCGACCTCAAGCTCGGCTCGGGGCTGGCGCTGCGCTTCAACGACCCGCGCCGTTTCGGCAGTCTCCTCTACACCCGCGGCGATCCGCTCCGGCACCGGCTGCTCGCGGACCTTGCGCCCGAGCCCTTCGCCGCCGCTTTCAATGCAGACTACCTGTGGCGCACCACTCGGCGGCGCCGCGTGGCCGTCAAGCAATTGCTCATGAACAGCCACCTCGTGGTCGGCGTCGGCAACATCTACGCCAGCGAGGCGCTGTTTCGGGCGCGCATCAGGCCGACGCGGCGGGCCGGGAGCCTGTCGCGGACGGAGGCCGCGCGGCTGGTGCGCAGCGTGCGCGCGGTGCTCTCACAGGCGATTCGCGCAGGCGGCACGACGCTGCGCGACTACCTGGGCGCCGACGGTGCGCCCGGTTACTTCCGTCAGCGGCTCTACGTGTATGAGCGCCAGGGCAGGCCCTGCCGGCGCTGCGGCACGCCGGTGCGCGCGGTGACCCAGGGGCAGCGCTCCACGTACTATTGCCCGTCCTGCCAGAAGTAAGGCTTGCGCGCCGAGCGCGCATGAGCTGACCCGTATGAACAAGGCGATCCTCGCGCATCTTTCCAGGAAGGATCCGGTGCTCGGCGGAGTGATTCGCGCCGTCGGACCGCGCCGGCTCGCGCCTCCCGAGGACTGCCACCCCTTCCAGGTGCTCGCGCAGGCCATCGCCCACCAGCAGCTGAACGGTACTGCCGCCAACACCATCCTGAAGCGCCTCGTCGACGGCTGCGGCGAGGGCGCTTTCCCGACGCCGCACATGGTGATCGCGGCGCCCGAGGAGACGCTCCGCGCCGCCGGCTTCTCGCGCGCCAAGGTGGCCGCGCTCAAGGATCTCGCCGGCAAGACCCTGGACTCAGTGGTTCCCGACGGCGCGACGCTCGCTCAGCTCCCGGACGAAGAGATCATCGCGCGCCTCACGCAGGTGCGCGGCATCGGCCGCTGGACGGTGGAGATGCTGCTGATTTTCCATCTCGGGCGCCCCGACGTGCTGCCGGTCGACGACTTCGGCGTGCGCGCCGGCTTTCGCGCCGCCTACGGCTTGAGCCGCATGCCGCGACCCAAGGCGCTCGCCACGTTTGGCGAGCGCTGGAAGCCGTACCGGACGACGGCGGCCTGGTACCTGTGGCGGGCGATGGAGCTGAAACGCGCCGGGACGCTCCCCGAGCCGGCCGAGCGCATCCGACTGCCGCGCATCCCGAGGCGGCGACGGATTGCGCGCACATCGCGCCGCCTGCGTTCGGGCAAGGCCCGCGCTCGGGCAAAGCCGGCGACGCGACGAAGCTCTAAGTCTAAGGGCGCCGGAGCTTCTTCAGCTCGGCCTCGACGATCGGATGGACGAACTCGCTGACTGCGCCCCCCAGCACCGCGATCTCCCGAACCAGCGTCGATGAGATGAAGGTGAACTGCTCCTGCGGAGTGAGGAACACGGTCTCGAAGTTGCGGTCGAGGTGACGGGACATGTTGGCGAGCTGGAACTCGAACTCGAAGTCCGACACGGCCCGCAGTCCCCGCACGATGACCGCGGGCTGGTGCTTGCGCGCAAGATCGACCGTGAGTCCCGAGTAGCCGAGCACCTCGACGTTGGGGATGTCGCTCAGCACCCGGCGCGCCAGGTCGACGCGCACTTCGAGCGGGAAGAGCGGCGCCTTGTGGGCGTTGGCCGCGATCGCAACGATCACCTTGTCGAAGATCCCGGCCGCGCGGCGTACCAGGTCCGTGTGCCCATTGGTGAGGGGATCGAATGTGCCCGGATAGACGGCGTTGCGTTTCATGCGGTGTCGGATTCCTGGGCGCCTGCGTGCGCGAACAGATGATAACCGACCTCGCCGGCGCGCTTCGCCTTCAGCGGCTGCCACCGGGCCGGCAGCGGCGGCAACCCCTCACGGGCTCGGCACTCGACGTAAATGAGCGCCCCCTCGGCGAGCCAGTGCCGCTCATCCAGCAGCCGCGCCGCCTCGCTCAGGAGCCCCGCGGCGAACGGCGGATCGAGAAACACGAGCTGGTAGGGGCGGGCATCGCCCGAGAGGTAGCGCAACGCATCCGCGCGCACCACCACGGCGTCGGGAGCCTGCCACTCGGCGAGGCGCGCGCGCAGCTCGTGCGCCGCGGCGTCATCGCGCTCGACGAAGGTCAGGTGCGATGCGCCGCGCGAGAGGGCTTCGAGGCCGAGCGCCCCGCTGCCGGCGAACAGGTCGAGCGCACGCGCCCCCTGGGTGCGCGCGCCCAGCCAGTTGAAGAGCGTCTCGCGCACCCGGTCGGGGGTTGGACGGATGGCGGCGGAGGCCGGAAAGCGCAGCTTTCTGCCGCGCCATGCTCCTCCGATGATGCGCAGCGTGCGCGCGCGGCTGCCGCGCCTTGCGGCGGCGGCTGCACGGCTGCCTGACTTGCTCGCGGACACCGCACCTTGCCTCGCGCGTGGCGCACCTTGCCACTTTTCTCGCCCTAAGCGTACTCTAGCTCGCCTCGGCCAGACGCACTCAAACACCACCGGCCCGGACCGCCCGGCGCCGCACTCAGGGTGCGCTCTCGAGAGTCGGTTAGGAGTTTCAGGGACATGAAAAAGCTCGTCGCTGCCGCAGTGGTGCTCGTTGCGTTGCTCGCCGTCGGCTGCACGGGCGGCAACGGCGTCATCGGCTCGACGAATCTCGACCTGCTGAACGGCAACCCGGGGCCGCCGGTCGCCCAGCCTTCAAGCAACACCGCGCTGTTTCACCCGGCGGCCGGGATCCTGCCCTACCCGACCGACCTGTACTTCGCGGGCTCGACCGACGGCACGATCAATATCCAGCCCGCCAATGCGCTCATGCCGAATCAAGCGGCCGTGAACGCACTCGATGGCTTCTCCGTCATCGCGCCCATCCGTGAGCGCTTCGGCGGGGCGTTGGATCCGACATCATTCACGGCAGCGTCCGTCATCGTCGTACCGGTCACGACGGACAATCAAACCAAGGCGACCATTGGGGTTCTCGGACCGCCGCTCACGCTCAATGTTGACTACGCAGTAGGACTAGCACCCGATGCGCAAGTCGGCGCCACGATTCTCGAGATCGACCCGCTCCATCCCCTGAAGCCGAGCACCTGCATCAGCGGCGGCATGTTCCTGGGAGCCAACTGCAAGACGGGTACCGGGTATCTCGTGATCCTCACGAATGGGATCAAGGATGCCTCCGGGCACGCCGCGGTGCCTGATTCGGATTACGCCACAATAAAGGCGGCACTTCCCACCTGTGCGTCGATCAGCGATCCGACGCTGCACGGTGTTTGCCTGCTGGCCGGTGCACAGTTGCAGATCGCGGGGGGGCTGGGGATCAACCCGGCCAACATCGTGCTGACCTTCAGCTTCACGACCGGATCCACGACCGACACGCTCGAGCTCCTCTCCGCCACCACCCAGCCGACCGCGATCAAGGCGAACCCGACCCCGCTCACCACCCATCAGGTAAATCCGGCACTCCCGGGACACGCCAACATCTACGTCGGAGTGCTGACGATCCCCTACTACCTGAGCAAGGCCGCCCCGCTCACCGGTTACTGGAACGCGCCGCCCTTCCCGCTCGATCCGATGAGCACGTTCGTCACCCGCTACAACCCGCTACCCGTGCCGACCCAGATGCTGCAGATTCCGGTGCTCGTGACTGTGCCGAACGCCGCCTCGGGTCACCCGGCGCCTCCGGCGGGCGGGTGGCCGGTGCTGATCTTCCAGCACGCGTCTTATCGCAACCGTGAGGACATGTTCGCCGTCGCTGATTCCTTCGCTGACAATGGTTTCGTGGTCGCGGGGATCGATCTGCCCCTGCATGGGATCACTAACCCAGCCGACCCCTTCTATGCGACGGCCGCTAATCCGCTGTACGCCGGACTCGGGCTCCCGGCGAACGGTTCCATCGAGCGCACGTTCGATCTCGCGCTGATCAGCCCCCCGACGATCGATCCCACCGGCTCACACTACCTCAACCTGACGAGCCTTCTCACCTCGCGCGACAATGTCCGCGAAGCGGTCGCGGACCTCATAACCTTCGAGCGAACTTTACCGAGCCTGAATCTCGGCGCAGCCGGCACCATCGATGCCAGCGCCATGCATTTTCTCGGGCATTCGGAGGGCGCCCTCAGGGGTGCGGTGTTCCTCGCGGTGGTTCCCTCCACCGAAGTGAGTACCGGAACGCTCGCCAATGCGGGCGGCTACTACTCGCAGCTGCTCGTCAACTCCCCCTCCTTTGCGCCTCAGGTGAACGGCGGGCTCGCCGCGGCGGGAATTCCGGCAGGATCGACGCTCTACTGGCAGTTCTTCCGCGATGCGCAGACCGTGGTCGATTCGGGCGATCCGATCAACTTCATCGGGCTTGCGACCGCACAGCATCCGCTTCACCTCCTGCAGGTGATCGGCAGCACCCCGCAGCCGCCGAACTGCACTCCGCTTGCCCCGCCACAGGGCTGCACGGACCAGGTCGTACCCAACATCAGCACCCAAGCGCTGATCACGGCCTCGTCTTATGGACCCGCGGCGGCGGCGGGTACTTTGACGCGGATTGCGAGGCCGGCCACGCCCGGACTGATAACTCCTAACGCCTCCGGCTACCGGGCTTACGTGAGTTTCATAAATGGCGATCACGGCTCGATCATCGACAATGTCGTGCCGGGTGTGACCGCGGAGATGCAGGGCGAGGCGATCAGCTTCGCACTCGCCAGCGGGCAGGACATGCTCATCACCAATCCGGCCGTAATCGAGCCTTAAGAGCCCACATCCGACCCGAAGGGCGGCCGTTCGGCCGCCCTTCATTATTGCCCGCTACAATGCCCGAGCCATGAAAGGAGCCACACCCAAGGCGGCACGCGGCACGGATGCGCCCCCGAGCTTCCTTGGGCGGCTGCGCCAGCGCCTGAACCGTGGCGACTCGTGGCTCACCGCCGGTCTTGGCGATCTTTTCTGGGGCCCGGAGATCGATGCCGCGGTTCTCGAGGAGCTCGAAACGCGACTCATCACGGCAGATGTAGGCGTTGCCGCGAGTGAGCGGATGCTCGCCAACCTCAAGGGGCCCGTCGCCCGGCGCGAACTGACCGACCTGGCTGCGCTCACCCGCGCGCTTGAGGCCTCGATCACCGAGATTCTGGCCCCGTGCGCACGGCCGCTGGTCATCGACAAGGCACATCGGCCGTTCGTGATCCTCGTCGCCGGCGTCAACGGCTCGGGCAAGACCACGACCATCGGCAAGCTCGCGCGG
>Ga0209472_1000597_pt1 | contig 21370 bp, 16 predicted proteins | sample GraSoiAngelo_130_FD_185887 | JGI IMG/M metagenome (GOLD analysis project Ga0209472, IMG submission 185887) | Grasslands soil microbial communities from the Angelo Coastal Reserve, California, USA - 14_0929_02_20cm (SPAdes) (version 2) | ecosystem: Environmental > Terrestrial > Soil > Grasslands ...
GGGGCTGCTGAAAATGAAGGTCGTCAAGAAGCCGGCGACCAAGGCCCGCGAAGGCATCAACCCGTTCACCGGCCAGAAGATGATGTTCAAGGCCAAGCCGGCGAGCAAGAAGGTTCGCGTCATGCCACTGAAGAGCCTGAAGGGAATGGTCAACCAGTAACTGGGACTTTTTCCGCCACCGCGGGCAAGAGCCCGGGAGGAGCGCGCTCCTGCCGGGCTTTTTGTTGTCAGGCGCTCACCTTCGCCGCGGCGGCCGCCCTCACGCGCAGCTGGCCATGAACGCCAGCACCACGTCGCGCAGCTCGTTGAGGCGGCCGTGGAAGAAGTGGCCGGCGCCGTGCAGCACCTGCAACTCGGGCGGCGGTGACAGTGTGTCGACCCAGGCGCGCACGGCCTGCGGCGGCACCACCTCATCGGCGTCGCCCTGCACGATGAGCCACGGACAGGCCGGTGGCGCGGCATCCGTGAGCGCAAGGGTCGTGATGCCCGGCGCCACGGCGATGAGGCGCTGGGGGCGCGCTGCTGCCGCCGCGCGCACGGCCACCGCGCCGCCGAAGGAGAATCCCGCCAGCCACAGGGCCGCCTGCGGCCAGCGCCGCCGCCCGTAGGCGATCACCGCCAGTGCGTCCGCAGTCTCACCGCGACCCTCGTCGTAACTGCCCGCGCTCGCGCCGACACCGCGGAAATTGAAGCGGATGGCGGGCGCTCCCAGCTGCTCGAGCGCGCGCGCCACCGTGTACACGACCTTGTTGTCCAGGGTCCCGCCGTGGAGCGGATGCGGGTGGCAGACCACGGCGAAGGCGCTGACGGGCTGCGGCCCCTGCACCTCGGTTGCCGGGGTCTCGATGAGCGCCTGCAGAGGCCCCGCGGGACCCTCGAGGCGCGTGCGCTCTGCGCGCGGGGGCCGCAGCACCCGCATCCTCAGCAGACCGCGCCCTGCGGCGCCGCGAGGCGCACCAGCAGGCGGTTCAGGCGCTGCACGTACTCGGGGGCGTTGGCGAGCTGACCGCCTTCGGTGAGCAGGGCCTGCTCGTACAACAGTTGCGCGAGCTCGGAGAACTGCGCCGGATCGGTGAGCCCGTCGAGGTACCTGATCAGCGGGTGCCCCACATTGACCTCGAGCAGCGGGCGAGCTTGCGGGGTCTTCTGACCGGCGGCGGCGAGGATGCGCCGCATGCGCTCCGGCAGATCATGCTCGCCGAGCACCAGGCAGGCGGGCGATTCGCGCAGGCGCTCGCTGAGGCGAGCTTCGCTGATGCGCTCCCCGAGCGCGTCCTTGATGCGCTTGAGCAATCCCTTGCTCTCCTTGAGCTGGGCATCGTGCTGCTGGCGATCGGCATCGCTCGCCAGTGCGCCGAGCTCCAGGTCCCCGCGCGCGGCATCCTTGAAGCGCTTGCCCTCGTAGGTCTCGAGCTGGCCCATCACCCATTCGTCGATGCGCTCGGCGAGCAACAGCACCTCGAGGCCGCGCTCCTTGAGGCGCTCGATGGCGGGACTGGCGCGGGCCGCCTCCAGGGTCTCGGCGATCACGTAATAGATCCGCTCCTGTCCGCTCTGCATGCGCGCGAGGTAGTCGCCGAGGCTCACCGACGGGTCGTTGTCGCTCGCGTGCGTACTGGCGAAGCGCAGCAGCGGCAGGAGGGCGCCCTGGTTGGGGAGGTCCTGTGCGATGCCCTCTTTCAGCACCGCGCCGAACTCCTTCCAGAAGGTCGCGTACTTCTGCGGCTCGTCCTTCGCAAGGCGCGCGAGCAGATCCAGCACCCGCTTGGCGAGGCCGCCGCGGATGGCCTCGACCTCCGGGTCCTGCTGCAGCAGCTCGCGCGAGATGTTCAGCGGCAGGTCGCTGCAGTCCACCACGCCCTTGACGAACCGCAGGTACAGCGGCAGGAACTGCTCGGCGTCGTCCATGATGAACACGCGGCGCACGTACAGCTTCAGGCCCCGCGCCGCCTCGCGCTGCCACAGGTCGAACGGGGCGCGCGCCGGCAGGTACAGGAGGCTGATGTATTCGCGCTTGCCCTCCACCTTGTTGTGGCTCCAGGCGAGCGGATCGGCGAAATCGTGCGCCAGGTACTGGTAGAACTGCCGGTATTCCTCGTCCGAGATCTGCGTGCGCGGCAGCGTCCACAGCGCCTTGGCCTGGTTGACCACTTCGTACTCGAGCGACGCCTCGCCCTCTTTGCGCATGCGCACCGCAAAGCCGATGTGATCCGAATAGCGCCGGATGAGGCCGCGCACGCGCAGGGCGTCGGCGAACTCGCGGGCGTCGGCTTTGAGGTGCAGCGTGACCGCGGTACCGCGGGCCGGCTGCGTCACGGTCTCCACCGTGAATTCCCCGTCGGCGCCCGACTCCCAGCGCACACCCGCCTGCGCTGGCACTCCGGCCTTGCGCGAGCGCACCTCGACGCGCTCGGCGACGATGAACGCCGAATAGAAGCCGACCCCGAACTGCCCGATGAGCTGCGAGGCTTTCTGCTCATCCCCCGACAGCGAGCGGAAGAATTCCGCCGTGCCCGAGCGCGCGATGGTGCCGAGGTTGGCGATGGCCTCCTCGCGCGTCATGCCGATGCCGTTGTCGGTGATGGTGAGCGTGCCGGCGATTGGGTCGGCATCGATGCGGATGGCAAGCTCCGGCTCTTCCGCAAGCAGCGCTGCGTCTGCGATCGCTGCGAAGCGCAGCCGATCGCAGGCGTCGGAGGCATTGGAGAGGAGCTCGCGCAGGAAGATCTCCCGGTGGCTGTACAGGGAGTGGATCATGAGCTTCAGCAGCTCGCGCACCTCGGCCTGGAAGCCGTGCGTCTGCCGTGCGCTCGCGGGTTCGGGGTTCGGTCGCGGTTTGTGCTCGGATTCCATGGCTCGCCATCCGCGGACACGCCGCACCGGGCGCTTCCGCAAACGGGCCATCTTGGGAGCGGCGGCGGGATTTTCAAGCACCGCGTGCCGCCAGGGGCACTTACGGTGCGGGCGACGCCGGCATCGCGCCCTCGGGTACGGGCTAGGCGGGGAAGTTCAGCAGGTGCCGCTGGGCGAGCAGCAGCGTCGCCGCGCCGGCCAGCAGCATCTCGGAGGCGGCGGCAATGAACGGCGCGGCCGCGGCGGCGATCTCGAGCGCCGTCGACGTCGCCACGTGGCGACAGGCGCCGGCGACATCATCGAGCTCGTCCCACAGGTGCAGAAACAGTTCCATCGAGCGTGACTTTACGGACCCGCCGCGCGTGCCGGCGTGCGCGCGCTCACAATCGGGGATACTACGTAGCGGCTTGCAGGAGCCCGGGGGCGTGCGTAGGCTTGGTTGCGAACCGCGTCACCACGCGGATGTGACAAAACAAGGTCGTCATGCAGCGCATCGTCGTCCTGAACCCCAAGGGTGGGTCCGGCAAGACGACCATCGCTATCAATCTGGCGAGCTATCTGGCGTCTCGCAGGCACACGCCGGTCCTCATGGATTTCGATCCCCAGGGTTCGACGCTGCGCTGGGTCAGGAAGCGCCGGCCCGCACAGGCGCCGATTCAAGTCATCGCCGCCTTTGAGAAAGACACGCGAACCACGCGCGCGTTCCAGTTACGCGTGCCGGATGCGGCCACGCACGTCATCGTGGACACGCCCGCGGCGCTGGACCCGCGCCAGCTGCCCGAGATGACGCGGGGTGCCGACAAGATCCTCGTACCGGTCCTGCCCTCGGACATCGACATCCACGCCTGCTCGCGCTGTATCCGCGACCTGCTGCTGGTGGCCAGGATCCCTCGCGAGGAGAACCGCATCGGCGTCATCGCCAACCGCATCCGCCGCAATACGCTCACCTACCAGGCGCTGATCCGCTTCCTCCACACCCTGGGGATACCGATCGTCGCGACCATCCGGGACTCCCAGAACTACGTGCGCGGCGCCGAGCTTGGCATCGGCGTGCACGAGATGAAGAGCTATGTGGCGCAGGAAGACGTCGCGCAATGGGTACCGCTGGTGGAATGGCTGGCACGGCCCGCCGGCGCGGCGCCGACCACAGCGGAGGCTTCATCGCAGGATGCCGGGCGGGCGGTCGGGGACGGGGAACCGGTCGAAGGCGGGGGTGGCGCGCAGCCGGTGGCGGTGCCTACGGCGTCCCGGGCGCTCGTCAGCGCCTGAGGCTTCGGATCGAGAGTGGTGGGCTCGACTCGCGCGGCGGGCGCGGATCGTGGTGAGCCCGGGAACGGCTATTTCTTGGGTTTGGTGGCGCCGCTTGCGCCGGTGCCGTCGGTCGCAGCCCACGAATCCCGCACTTGATCCGCCCAGCTCTTGTAGTTCGACCAGGTGTACAGGTTGCGGGTGATGGCGGCCTGGCGCGCACGCGCGCGCTGCATGCGATCCAGCCAGTTTGCATACGCGTCGGTCCCTGGCGCGGGGCTGTCCGCGGGGGCCGCCGGGTCGCGCTGCGTCCCGGTCGCGTCGTCTCGCCCCCTGTCGCTCGAGCTCATGTAAAGCTCCTGATTGATTCGCCTTGCAGCGTACGGCGTTGGCTGTGCGCGCCGCAGGAACTGGTTCACAGGCATATCGGTCGCTACCTACGCTGGGACACGGCTCTCGTGCCGCCCGCACAAAGTGTGCTGCGCGCGCAGCGTTATGTAACCGCGCGCGTGCCGGCGAGGTTCGCGTGCGTGCCGCGGTGGTGACGCGCGTCGCGCGCGAACGTCACGCAACCAGCCGATAGACCGGACGGTAGGTGCTGCCCGGCAGGCGCATGCGCCGCTGCGCGACGAAGGCCGCCAGCAGCTCATCGAGCGGCAGCATGATCGAGGGATCGCCGGCGAGCTCGTACGGGCCCTCGCGCTCGATCGCCTGGATGCCGCACTCCTTGACGTTGCCGGTGACGATGCCCGAGAACGCGCGCCGCAGGTTGGCGGCGAGCTCATGGACGGGCTGCTCGCGCTTCAGCGCGAGCGCGCGCATCGCCGCGTGCGTGACCTCGAAGGGCTGCTGGAACTGCGGCTGAATCGACAGCAGCCAGTTGAAGTTGTACGAGTCGCTGTGCTGGCGGCGGAACTCGCGCACCGTGTCCATGCCGCGCACCAGGCGCCGGGCCACTTCCGGCGGGTCATCGATGATGGTGGTGAGCCGGCGCAGCGCCTCGCTCCCCAAGGTGCTGGAGATGAAGCGGGTGATCTGCTCGAAATACGCGGCCGTAGCGCGCGGCCCGGTCAGCACGACGGGAAACGGCTGCTCGCGGTTGGCGGGATCCAGCAGGATCCCGGTCAGGTACAGGATCTCTTCCGCGGTACCGGCCCCGCCGGGGAACACCACGATGCCGTGCGCCAGGCGCACGAAGGCCTCGAGGCGCTTTTCGATGTCCGGCATGATCGCCAGCTGGCTGACGATGGGGTTGGGCGGCTCGGCGGCGATGATCCCCGGCTCGCTGATGCCGATGTAGCGCCCGTGCTCGATGCGCTGCTTGGCGTGCCCGATGGTCGCGCCCTTCATCGGGCCCTTCATGGCGCCCGGACCGCAGCCGGTGCACACGTCGAGCCCGCGCAGACCGAGCTCGTAGCCGACGTTCTTGGTGTACTGGTATTCCTGCGCGTCGATCGAGTGTCCGCCCCAGCACACCACCAGGTTCGGCCGCGCCTTGTAGTCCAGCAGCCGCGCGTTGCGCAGCACATGGAACACGGCGTTGGTGGTCGAGGCGGAGTCGGTCAGATCGAAGCGGTCGCTGGCGAGGATCTCGTTGGAGATGAACACCACGTCGCGCAGCACCGCGAACAGGTGCTCCTTGATGCCGCGGATCATCTCGCCGTCGACGAAGGCGGCCGCCGGGGCGTTCTGCACCTCGAGCTTCACCCCCCAGGCCTGGCGCACGATGCGGATGTCGAAGTCGCGGTAACGGTCGAAGATCTCCTTGGCGTTGTCGGTGGGTGCACCGCTGTTGAGCACCGCCAGCGCGCAGCGGCGGAACAGCGGGTACAGGCCCCCCTGTCCGGTGTCCAGGAGCTTGTCGATTTCACTCTGCGAGAGGTTCTCGAGACTGCCACGCGGACCGACGCGGGCGTCGACGAATGCTGAAAAGTCGCTGCTCACTGCTTAAGGAAGGATGTCGATCGGCGCGTCGTCGGGTGTGAGCATCCAGATCTCCACCATGTCGGCATTCGACACGGCGATACAGCCATCGGTCCAGTCGTGGTTGCGGTAGTAGTCCGGGTCGTGCTTCAGCTGATTCGGCAGACCGTGGATCATGATCGAGCCGCCGCTGTCCCAGTGCCGTGCGCGCGCGCGCTTCAGGTCCTCCTGGTTCGGGTACGAGACCTTGATCGAGAGAAAGTAGTCGCTGCGCGGATTGCGCCGCTCGAGGCGGTAGCTCCCCTCGGGCGTACGGAAGTCTCCGGAGCGCTCCTTCTGTCCCACCGGGCTCAAACCGAGCGCGACGTGGTACGAGCGCACGACGTTGCCACCCTGCATCAGAAGCAGTCGCCGCTCGGCCTTACGCACCAGCACGCGGTCCACCACCGGCAACGTCTCCGCGGCTGGACGCAGCATGACCGGCCGGGCCTCCGGCAGCGCGTCCGAGTGCGCCGCGCCCGCCACCAAGGCGAGCACCAGGATCGGCATCAAGGTCTTGAAAGTCATCATGTTCCGCTTCGACACGCGCGCCAGTTCGGGTGATTATAGGCACACGCCCATCTGCCGGCATGTGCGCCCGTCACAGCGCCTCAGGCCCCCCTGCTCGAGGGCCTCGCAGGCGATCAGCCCCCGCTCCCCACCTCCTGCACACGCGGCATCACGATCTGGGTGCCGGCGCGCAGGTCGGCGAGATCCACATCCGGGTTGTACTGCTGCACCAGCCACATGGGCATCTGCGCCGTGCGCTGGGTGAGGGTCCACACAGAGTCACCGGGCCGCGCAATGTAGACCTCGGTGCCCACGATGCGGTGCGCGGCGAAATAGGCCGCCTGGAGCTGGCGGTGATACTCGCGACGGTTCGCTTCGAAAGCCTCGCGCGACACCTTCCTGAAATCCAGCTTGATGCGCTGGCCGATCAGCACCGCGCGGTGAAACTTGAAGCGATTGAGCTCGCGCACGTGCTGCGTGCTCACGCCGAGCCAGTCGGCGTAATGCCCCAGGGTCTCGTCCCCGGCCACCCGGATCGTGTCGTCGTGCGCGACGCTGTAGTCGTTCGGATCGGGGTTCTGCTCGGCCTCCGCCGCTGGACCGAGCGCCGGGCTGAGCGCCTCCGCCTGTGCCGCCGACACCGGTTGCGGGCTGGTCGCGGCGGTGCGCGCCTTCGCGGCGGCGACGGCCGCGTCCTCGGCGCTCTCGCGCTGCGCCACGTCGGCCGACACCGCGCCGCCGGGAGACGGGCGTGCGAGCGCCACGGGCGGGGTGGCCGCGGCCGGCGCGGGGGCTGCGGGAGCGAGCGCGACGGGCGGGCTGGCCGCGGCCGGCGCGGGGGCTGCGGGAGCGAGCGCCACGGGCGGGCTGCCCGCGGCCGGCGCGGGGGCTGCGGGAGCGGGCGCCACGGCCGCGGCGACCGTGACCGGCGCCGTCTCGGGCACGGTGATGCTGCGGCCGGCGTGCAGCCGCGCACCGGTGCGCAGGTGGTTCAGCCGGGCGAGCGTCTCGGCGGAGACGCCGTAGCGCACCGCCACGCTGGTGAGCGTGTCGCCGCGTTGCACCCGGTAGCGCGGCGGGCTGCTCTGGCCGGCGAACATCTCGGCGGGACTCAGACGCTGCGCGAGCAGCTCGCGGGTCCAGCCCGAGCCGTCGAGGGGCAGCCGCAGGTGATAAGCCTTGGGCACGCGCTGCTGGCCGTCCCACACCGAGCGCAGCAGCGCCGGGTTCAGCGCGCGCAGCTTGTCGGCGTCGATCTTCAGAGCGCGCTCGAGGGTCGCCATAGGCACGTAGGCCGGCACCTGCACCTCCTGGAACCGGGCCTCGGTCTGCTTCTGCAGCGCACCGAAGTACTTCTCGGGATTGCGATCGATGTCGAGCGCGGCGAGGAACGAGACGTAGAAATTGCGCGAGGCGAACCCGAAGGTGCGGCTGCTGTAGCTGCGCACGATCCTGGCGATGTCGTCGGTGCCGAGCGTCTCCTTGGCGCGGCGCACGCCGGCGGTGCCGTGGTTGTACGCCGTCAGCGCCAGCGGCCAGGTGCCGAGCACCCGATGGTTGTAGGCGAGCAGCTGCGCCGCCGCCTCGGTGGAGCGGAACGGGTCGAGGCGATCATCCACCGCGCTGTCGATGCGCATGTAGCGCCGTCCCGTCGAGCGCATGAACTGCCACAGGCCGGCGGCGCCGACCTTCGAGTACGCGGCCGGGTTGAACGACGACTCCACGTGCGGCAAAACCGCCAGCTCCGCCGGCAGCCCCAGGTTCGCCAGCGTCTCGGCGATGTGCGTCTCCCAGGCGCCGGAGCGGATCAGCCCCGCGCGGAAACGGTCCGCCTGGCCCAGCTGGAAGCGGATATCCTCGATCGCCGAGCGCAGGCGCGCCGGTGTGGCCTCGGCGCCCCACAGCTCCTTGATGCGCTGATCTTCGGCCGACAGCGGGGCGTCTGCGGCATCCGCGATGCGGCGTAGCGCCCCGCCGTAGTGCTCGCGCGCCTGGTCCACCTGGCGCTCGCGTTCCGCCGGCGTGGTGTTGGGAGCGAAGTGCAGCGTGTCGTAGACCACGCCAAGGTTGTACTGGTCGTGCAGGAACCCCGCGTTGGTGTCGATCTGCGTGTAGACGCGGATCCAGAACTGCACGTCGCGCTCCAGCAGCGGCGGGCGTGGCATCGGGTTGTCCTGCGCCAGGGCCGGCGCGAGCGCGAGCCAGCTCAGGGCCGCGAAAACCCACCGCCTGGTGAGCGGCCATCGGATCGAGCCGCGCGGGCCCGCCAGGCCCCCTGTCGAGTTCATTTACACTCCTGTAAACGCGAGGTTCTCATGCGAGTTCAAGGGCTTGTGGTACATCTGCCCCCCGCAGCGCGCCGCAGCAGCCCCTCGAATGCGTCGGGTATTTTGACACTCCCGGGCGTCGCGCGCCGATTCGGGGCCTCAGGACGCGCGCCACCGCTGGACGATCAAGCGCGGGCGCTCCTCACAACGAGCACCGCGTCACAGTTGCGAGAGCCCCGGGCGACAACATGTCGAACCGCGGCGCCAAGCCTCAGCGTTGGCATGAGTGTTGCTTTAATCACAGCATCGGCAAGGGAAAGAAGTAGGGCCACGGTTTAAACGAACAAGAAAGCACAGATACGGAATGCAGCCTGGATGGCTCGTCGGATACTGTGCCTTCGACCAGATAATAATAACGAATAGAGACTCCTCCACACACAAGCAAGCGACCGACCCCGCGAAAGCGGGGTTTTTTTTGCCTGTGCGCGCCGTGGTTTTGTGACGGGGCGCACAAAGAGGCGAGGCAGCCGGCCGGCTGCCTCGTGAGATCGCGTGGGGTCTGTCAGTCGAGGTTGGTCGTTCGCAGAAAGCCTTGAGGGTTCACCCGCATTTCGAGTCGCCGCAGTTCAGGCAGGTCATGCAGCCGTCCATCATGACGACCGCGGCGGTGCTGCACCGCCCACACAGCTGCGCGCCCTCCGGGAAGTGCGACTTGGCGAAGGCATCGGCCTGGCGGGCACGCGCCTGGAACTCCGCGCGCTTCTCGTCGACCAGCTTCTGCTGGTGCGGATCGAGCTGCGTCTTGCGGATGAGACCGATGGTCTGCAGGTGCTTCTCGATGACATAGCCGAGCTCGGCGATGATCGAGGGCATGAATTTCCCGCCGGGCTGCCAGTAACCGCCGCGCGGGTCGAACACCGCCTTCAGCTCATCCACCAGGAAGGTGACGTCGCCCCCCTTGCGGAACACCGCCGATATGATGCGCGTGAGCGCCACGATCCACTGGAAGTGATCGAGGTTCTTGGAGTTGATGAAGACCTCGAAGGGGCGGCGCTGCTCGTACTCGGTGCCCTCGTTCAGCACGATGTCGTTGATGGTCACGTACATGGCGTGATCCGAGATCGGCGTCTTGATCTTGTAGGTGGAGCCGATGAGGACCTCCGGGCGCTCGAGCCGCTCGTGCATCCGGATGACCTTGGCGGTGTGGCCGTTCTTGTCGCGCACCAGTAGCGGCTCGCCGGGCTGGGGTGCCCGGGCCTCCGCCGTGGCCCTGGCCTCCGAGGCTGCCCTGGCGGCGGCCGCCCGCGCCTCGGACGCCTTGTCCTCCGGCTTGTCTGCCGGCTTGTCTGCCGGCTTCTGCACCTGGTACTTGACGATTTTGCGGTCGATCTTGATGGTCATGGTCAGTTCCTGGGAATTGCGTTCAGCTCATCGAGCCTCACATGCGCCCGTAATACCCGTCCTTGATCGAATCAAACAGATTCGCCGCGGTGTGGAGCTCGCCGTCGTAATCGATCTCCTCATCGCCGCGTGCCTCCACGACCGTGCCGTCCTCGAGCGTGAACTTATAGATCGTGTTCTTGAGGTCCTGCTCCTTCACCAGCACGCCCTGGAACGCTTCCGGGTTGAAGCGGAAGGTGGTGCAGCCCTTAAGCCCCTGCTCGTGTGCGTACAGATAGATGTCCTTGAACTTCGCGTAGGGGAAATCCGTAGGCACGTTCGCCGTCTTAGAAATCGATGAATCGACCCACTTCTGGGCCGCAGCCTGCACCTCGACGTGCTCCTTGGGAGTGACGCCGTCGGAGGCGATGAAGTAGTCCGGCAGTCTCTCAGCATCGTTCGTCGCTCCAGGTTGGGCATTTGGGTTGACGAGCTCGCGATACGCCAGCAGCTCGAAGGAATAGACGTCGATCTTCTCCTTGGATTTCTTGCCTTCCCTGATCACGTTGCGGAAATAGTGATGCGCGAACGACGGCTCGATGCCGTTCGAGGCATTGTTGGCGAGCGACAGCGAGATCGTGCCGGTAGGGGCGATGGATGTGTGGTGCGTGAAGCGCGCGCCGGTCTCGGCGAGCTCATGCACCAGCTGCGGCGCCACCTGCGCGATGCGCTGCATGTAGCGGCTGTACTTCGCGTGCAGCAGCCGGCCGGCGATCTTCACCCCCGGCTTCCAGCCATCGCGCGCCATCTCCGGGCGCTTGCGCAGCATTTCCTTCGTGACCGTGAACTCCTCATTCATGATCGGCGCCGGCCCCTTCTCGCGCGAGAGCTCCAGCGCCGCTTCCCAGCCGGCCACCGCCATCTCGCGTGTCACGTCCTCGGTGAACTGCACCGCTTCCGGCGAGCCGTACTTCATGCGCAGCAGAGCCAAGGTGCTGCCCAGCCCCAGGAACCCCATGCCGTGGCGGCGCTTGCGCAGGATCTCCTCGCGCTGCTTCTCGAGCGGCAGGCCGTTGACCTCCACCACGTTGTCGAGCATGCGGGTGAAGACCTTCACCACTTCGCGGTACTCGGGCCAGTCGAATTCCGCGAAGTCGGTGAAGGGGTGCTTCACGAAACGTGTCAGGTTCACCGAACCCAAGAGACACGCACCGTACTTTGGGAGCGTCTGCTCGCCGCATGGGTTAGTGGCGCGGATGTCCTCGCACCACCAGTTGTTGTTCATCTCATTGGCACGATCGATGAGAATGAAACCGGGCTCGGCGAAGTCGTAGGTGGACGTCATGATCACGTCCCACACGCGGCGCGCCGGCAGCGTCTTGTAGATCTTGCAGGCCACCAGTCCCTCGTCGTTCACGACATAGCCTTCGTGCACCGGCCACTCGCGCCACAGGAACTTTGATGCGTCGTTGAGATCGGGGCGGTCGGATTCGTATTCTCGCAGCGACAGCGGGAAGGCGAGCTTCCACTCGCGATCCTCGCGCACCGCTTGCATGAACTCGTCGGTGATCAGGAGCGACAGGTTGAACTGGCGCAGCCGCCCGCTTTCACGCTTGGCGCGGATGAACTCCATGACGTCCGGATGCCCGACATCGAACGTGCCCATTTGCGCGCCGCGCCGACCGCCGGCGGAGGAGACGGTGAAACACATCTTGTCGAAGATGTCCATGAAGGACAGTGGACCGGAGGTGTAGGCGCCCGCGCCCGACACGTACGCGCCGCGCGGACGCAGCGTTGAGAACTCGTACCCGATGCCACAGTTGTGGATCACCGCAAGACCGTTATTGCCCGCCAGGTAGTTGTTGTGCTTCTCCACCGTGAAATCGAAGAACGTCTCCGGCACGGCGAGCGAGCGCTCGATACGCTCCACGGGGCGGAGGTTGAGCGCAAAACGAATGAGATCTGCCAGCGCCGGGAAACGCGTAGCCCAGCGATCGAGCCAGACGCGACTTACCCGGGCGCGTTGATGATACGCGTGGTAAAGGCCAAGTCGCTGTTTCTCAAGATGAGGAAGGTTTGCGGCCTCTCGCTCGAGCGCATCCCTCAGGGGCCGAGGTACTTGGAAAACATCGTACTGGCCCGCTGTTGCCCGATGCTCCAGGATGCGATGTCGCTTCGCTGTATCCGCCATGTACGCGGCAACGCTGCCGAGAAAGGTCGAGTCGGAGATCTTCAGGATCGCGATGCCGGCGTCTCGAACCAGATGGCCGTTCAGGACGTGCTCTTTCGGCTTGCGCACCGTGATCGCACCGTGCACGCCAAACAACCCGAGCAGCGATTTGAGCTCTTCAGCGAACTCGCGATTCTTCATCGAGATCGAAGCGCTGCCGTACTCGGTCGAGACGGTTCCGTCTGTATCGATCAGCCCGGCGAGGAACGGAATGAAGAAACGGTCCGGTTCCGCCGCGATCCATTTCGGCACGCGCAGCGTCGCTGACTTGTTACCGATCTGTCCGTCGATCAGTTGGACGGCGCGACTCGCGCGGAAACTCGCCACGGTGTAGTCCCAGACCGCCGTGCCATAGGAGGTCGTTGACGGCACAACCTTGGCGCGCGATTCGGCAAAGTCCGCGAAAAACGCTGCATAGCGCTCCACGACCTCCCGTTCCGCCGCCCGGATCTTGAATACAAGGCGCTCCCCGAGAGCGAACGCCTTGGCAGCCCATCGTGGCCGCGATGACTTGTATGCGTACTTCTTCCGGTACGCGCTGCCATCACCCAGGTGCGCTCCGGAGAACCACGCGTCCATCCAGCGCTCCGGATCCCCGACCCACTCGGGCCGATAGTGGACGAGCGCGTCCGCTTCCGTGACTTCGTCCGCACGAACATAGATGAGCCGCTCATCCCGGAACACCAGCACGGGATGTCTCAGCGATGTGGTCAGCGTCACTCCATTCGAGGTGATGCGAATGTTCTCGTCGGGCGCGACGCGAGTCGTCATGTGCGCGAGGATCGGGCGCATCTCGAACTGGTGCGCCTCAGGGTCATAGCACAGGATTTCCTTGTGCTTCTCGTACACGGCCTGATCCGCAGTGACGAGCCCCTTCTCGGTGCGCACCCACGTGCCCGGCGCGACACAACCGGCCTTCAACGTCAGCCCCGCCTCGTGGACTTTCCTGAGGATGTCGTCCATCGAGTCGTGGATCGTGCCCGAGACCGTGCAGTTGATGGTCGAGGTGGCGGGCTTGTGCTCGAGCGCCCCGGCGTTGGAGATGATGCGGCCGGCGGGGATGGCCCCGCGCCGCAGCGCCCACAGGAAGCGCTCGTTCCAGTGCTCGCGCACTTCCTCATGCTCGACGTCGGCGAGCGCGCGCGCGACGCGCTGGTAGGTGTCGTCCATCGTCCTGTCGATGGGCGCACCGTCCTTGGCCGTGAGGCGATACTTCTTGTCCCAGATGTCGAGCGACGCTTCCTGGAAAGGAATCGCGTCGACGTCCTTGGGACCGATCTTGACGACAGTGTTCATGTAATCCGCGGCGCTCCGAATGCTCTCGACGCCTTGCCCGACGGATTGCAGGGAATGCCGGCCAAAGCGCTCGAGGCGGCGCTCAACGAGCCGCGAGCCTGACCGGTACCTGCTGCCCTGAAGACAGTCAGGTCCCTGAAATCTCCCCCCGACCGCGTGACCCTTGATCGCTCTGTCGCGAACACAAGATCTTGTGTCGGGGTCAAAAGCCTAATGAGCGTCCCGGGAAGCGTCAAGCCTGACGGCTTCATATTATGGTGCATATTTTTATTATTATTTTCAAAGTCTTAGGAAATTATTGGCCGCCGCACGCACAAGATTTTTTCTCGAATTGCGCCCGGGGTGAGCCTCGGGCCAACCCCAACATCTTGTACCCAGACCAGGCACAGGTTCTGCACAGCCTGCCCACAGGCGAGCGGGGTTGAGGCGGCCGGAATCGTGCCGCAGCGGCACGCTCCCCGGCCTGTTCTGCGGCGCGGATGGCCACCGTGAAGCCGGCGCGTCGCGTGCACGAACATGGGTCCGCACCCGCTGGCGGACAAGGGCTGCCGCGGGCTCCTGTGCGGCCCGCGGCCCGGTAAGGCTTGCAGGAGCAAGCCGCCCACGCCTGCGCGGCGCCACCCTGCGGGCGGCATCATCGGCCGCGGCTCTTGAAACCGCGCCCCCCGAGCCACACATCCGGTGCAACCGCGCAAGACTTTGCGCTTTGTTTCCAACATTCCAACAGGAGAGCAATCATGACCATCGTTCGTTACGAGCCGTGGGCGCTGTTGAGCCGCTTCCAGCGGCAGTTCGAGCGCGCCGTGGGCGAGAGTGCTGACGGCGCGGGTGCCGCGAGCGTCAGCTGGATCCCGCATGTCGACGTGCGCGAGGAAGCCGAGCGCTTCGTGGTGGCCGCCGACGTGCCGGGCGTCGAAGGCAAGGACATCGAGGTCACGGCCGACAAGGGCGTGCTGACGATCCGCGGCGAGCGCCGCTCGGAGAGCAAGACCTCCGCGGACGGCTTCGAGCGCGTCGAGCGCGCGACCGGCACGTTCCTGCGCCGCTTCACCCTTCCCGAGAGCGCCGATGCCGAGGCCATCAAGGCCAGGCACGTGAATGGGGTGCTGGAAGTCAGCATCCCGAAGCGCCCGCAGGAGCAGCCGCGGCGCATTTCCGTCCAGGCCGCGTGAGGACGGGGCAGGTCAGCCGGTAGTGCACGCTCGCACTGCCGGCTTTCCCGACGGGTGCCGGGTCAACGGCCCGCCGCGGCCCGATGCCCGGGGCGTAACTTCCGCCCGGGATCGGTCCTGATCCGCGCCGGCGCTAATCGGGCTAGAATTCCCAGGGCATGAGACCTCAACTGCTCCTCGCCCTGGTGGCGCTCGCGGGGGCGCCGCTCCCGGCTGCCATGCCGCCGGCGGTCGGCGAGACGCCGCTGCCGACGCTCGCGCCGATGATCAAGAAGGTCTCGCCGGCGGTGGTCAACATCGCCACGCGCGGCACCATTCGCGAGCGCGGTCCGCAGAATCCGCTGCTCGACGACCCCTTCTTCCGCCGCTTCTTCGACGTGCCACCGGATACCGGACCGCGCGAGCGGCCGTTCCAGAGCGCAGGCTCCGGCGTGATCGTCGACGCCAGGAGCGGCTATATCGTCACCAACGCGCACGTGGTGGAGAACGCCAACGAGATCACCGTCACGCTGCAGGACGGTCGCGACGTCAAGGCGGACGTCGTCGGCAGCGATACGCCCTCGGACGTGGCGGTCCTCAAGGTCAAACCGGACGGGCTGTCGCAGGTCGCGCTCGGGGATTCGGCCAAGGCCGAGGTGGGCGACTTCGTGGTGGCCATCGGCAACCCCTTCGGCCTGCAACACACCGTGACCTCCGGAATCATCAGCGGCCTGTCGCGCTCGGGCATCAACCCCGACGGCTACGAGGACTTCATCCAGACGGACGCCTCGATCAACCCCGGCAACTCCGGTGGCGCGCTGGTCAACCTGCGCGGTGAGCTGATCGGAATCAACACCGCGATCCTGTCGCGCAGCGGGGGCAACATCGGCATCGGCTTCGCCATCCCGGTGAACATGGCGCGCAGCGTGATGGAGCAGCTCATCAAGTACGGCTCGGTCAAGCGCGGCCAGCTGGGCGTGAGCATGTACACCGTGACCCCGGACATCGCCCATTCGCTCGGGCTCAGCAGCCCCCTGGGAGCGCTGGTGTCGCAGGTGGTCGAGGGGTCGCCGGCCGACAAGGCCGGCATCCGCACCGGGGATGTCATCACCTCGGTCAACGGGCAGACGGTGAAGTCCAACAGCGAGCTGCGCAACACCATCGGCTTGCTGCGGGTCGGCGACAAGATCGACATCGGCCTGGTGCGTGACGGCAAGCCGTTGCGCGTGACCGCGGTGATCGCCGACACCGCGGCGGAACTCAGCGGCGGTCCGGCGAGCATCCACAAGGGCTTCGAAGGCGCGACGCTCGCCGACGCCTCCGACGCCGGCGGTGCGCTGGTGCGCGGCGTCGAGCCCGGCAGCGCCGCCGCCCAGGCGGGCCTGCGGGCCGAGGATGTCATCGTGGGTGCCAATCGCGGCCGGGTCGGCAATCTGCGCGAGTTGCGCGAGCGCGCCAAGGGCGCCGCGGTGCTGGTGCTGGAAGTGCGGCGCGGCAACACGATTCTGTTGATCCCGCTGCGCTGAAGCGGCGGCCCGCGCGAGCGGCACGCGGCAGGCAAGGCAGTGATGTGAACGTCTGTGTGCTCGGCGGCAGCGGCTTTGTCGGCACGGAGCTGGTCACCCGGCTCGCGCTCGCCGGGCACTGGGTGCGCGTACCCACCCGCAATCTGGCGCGCACCGAGCGTCTGCGCGTGCTCGACACCGTCGAGCTGCGGGTCGCGAACGTGCACGAGCCGCGGATCCTGAGTCAACTGTTCAGCGGCTGCGATGCGGTCGTCAACCTCGTCGGGATCCTGAACCCGCGCCGGGGCGCGAGCTTCGACGCGGTGCACACCGAGCTCGCCGCCAAGGCGATGGCCGCGGCGCGCACCGCGGGAGTGCGCCGGGTGCTGCACATGAGCGCCCTCGGTGCCGATGCGCACGCGCCGAGCCGCTATCTGCGCTCCAAGGCCGCCGCCGAGGCGCGGCTGCGCGCCGCGCCGCGCCCCGAGCTGTCGCACGCCGACCCTGCGGTGACGATCTTCCGCCCCTCGGTGATCTTCGGGCCCAGAGACTCCCTCACCAACCGCTTTGCCGGCCTGCTGCGGCTCACGCTGGGCTGCCTGCCGCTGGCGCGCGCGCGGGCGCGCTTCGCGCCCATCTGCGTGTTCGACGTCGCCGAGGCCATGGTGCGCGCGCTCGGGGAGCGCGCCGGCGCCGGTCAGACCTACGAGCTGTGCGGCCCGCAGGTCATGACGCTCGCCGAGATCGTGCGCCTGACCGCCCACGTGGCGCGCCTGCCCTGCCGGATCGTGCCGCTGCCGGATACACTCGCGCGCCTCCAGGGCCTGGTGATGGGGCTCCTGCCCGGCAAGCCGTTCTCACTCGACAACTTCCGCTCGCTCACCCTCGACAGCGTGTGCCGCGAGGATGGCTGCCGCAGGCTCGGTATCACGCCCAGGCCCATGCTCGCGGTATTGCCCACTTACCTCGAGCAGCGCCGCCCGGCTGCCTTCGCCTGAGCTCCCGTGTGCGCGCCGCCGGCTCGAGCCGCCAAGCGCCGGCGGTACCGTGCAGAGCCGCGCGTGCCGCACGGCGCGCGGCTGGCGTGCCAGCTCGCGGGCCGCGGCGTAAAAGCGCGTGAGGTCGTTGCCGGATTCGCCGAGCAGCCGCGTGAAGCCCGGCAGGCAGTCGAAGTAGGTGGACACCGAAGCCAGGCGCGCGTTGTTCAGGCCCGCGGCAATCCACTCCTCGTACAACGGATAACTCGCGCCCTCGCGCAGCTCGAGCGCGCGGATGTCGGCCGCGAGCGCGCCGAGGATCTGCGCCTTGCCCGCCCGCATCTCATCGCGCGCCACACCCGAGGCGTACAGCAGCGCGAGCCGGGTGCGGCTGCGCGCCAGCAGGCTCACGAACGCCGCGGCGTGCGCCTGGCGCTCGCGCAACTGCTGCAGGCGCTGCGACGCGCCCTGCTGCGTGAGCCAGCGCTCGAGTCCCGCGTCCTCGACCGTGGTGGCGAACGCCTCGTTGAACTCGGAGTCGTCGCGCACGTACAGCAGCTGGTGAGCGAGCTCGTGGAAGATGGTGGCGGCGAGCTCATCGTCGCCGTAGCGCAGCATGCTCGAGAGCACCGGGTCGGCGAACCTGCCGAGGGTCGAGTAGGCGGGCACGCCGTCGACGGCCACATCCAAACCGCGCACCGCCAGAGCGGCGGCGAACTCGCGGGCGCGCTGCTCGCGAAAATAACCCCGGTAGGCGACGCAGCCGGCGATCGGGAAACACCAGCGCTTCGGGCTGACCGAGAACTCCGGCGCCGCGACCACGTTCCACACCACGTATGGCCGGCCGATGTCGGCGTAACTGCGATAGCTGCTGCTGTCGGGGAGTCCCAGCTCGCCGGAGGCGAACTCACGCGCGGCGTGCACCTCCTCCAGATGCGCGCGCAGCGCCGGCGGCGTGTGCGGGTCGGCCAGCAGCGTATCGATGGGCACACGCCGGCGCAGTACCTGCCACTCGCCGCTCGCGGCCTGCATGAGATACAAGGTGCCGCAGCCGCACAGCAGCGCACAGGCCGCCGCCAGCAGCAACGCGCGCACGCCGCACACAACATGTGCGGCGGGATTCGCCGCGCCGAGCGGGGGGCTCTCGGTTAACATGCGCACCATGCGAGTCTACTTGGTCGGCGGCGCGGTACGGGACCGGCTGCTGGGAGTGCCGGTCCGCGAGCGCGACTGGGTGGTGGTCGGGGCACAGCCGCAGGAGCTGGAGCGCGCCGGTTACCTGCCGGTGGGGCGCGAGTTCCCGGTGTTCCTGCATCCGCAGACGCACGAGGAGTACGCGCTCGCGCGGCGCGAGCGCAAGGTTGCGCCCGGCTATCGCGGCTTCACGACGCAGTCCTCGCCCGAGGTGAGTCTGGAGGAGGATCTGCAGCGGCGCGATCTCACCATCAACGCCATGGCCGAGAGCGAGGACGGCCAGCTCGTCGATCCGTACGGCGGACAGGCGGATCTCGCGGCGCGCGTGCTGCGCCACGTGTCGGAGGCCTTCGTCGAGGATCCGGTGCGCGTGCTGCGCGTGGCGCGCTTCGCGGCCCGCTATGCCGAGCTGGGTTTCCGTGTCGCGGACCAGACCGTGCAGCTGATGCAGCGCATGACCGAGGCGGGCGAAGTGAGCGCGCTCGTTGCCGAGCGCGTCTGGCTGGAGACCGAGCGTGCGCTCGGCGAGTCGCGTCCGGACGTATTCTTCGAGACCCTGCGCGCCTGCGGTGCGCTGGCGGTGATCTTCCCGGAGATCGAGGCGCTGTACGGTGTGCCGCAGCCCGCGCGCTGGCACCCGGAAATCGACACCGGGGTACACGTCATGCTGGCGCTGCGTCATGCGGCGCGGCTCGGCGCCTCCGGCGCCGTGCGCTTCGCCGCGCTGACTCATGACCTCGGCAAGGCGCGCACGCCGCGCGAGCGCTGGCCGAGTCATCACGGTCACGAGGAGGCGGGCGTGCCGCTGATCGAGGCCCTGAGTGCGCGCCTCAAGGTCCCGAACGCGCACCGCGAGCTGGCGGTCCTCACCGCCCGTCACCACACGCTGGTGCACCGCGCCGTCGAGCTGAAGCCGGCGACGATCCTCACCCTGCTGGAGAACTGCGACGCCTTTCGCCGCCCGGAGCGCTTTGCCGAGCTGCTGCAGGCGTGTGAGGCGGATGCGCGCGGGCGCACCGGGCGTGAGCACGAGCCCTATCCGCAGGTCGCGTACCTGAAGACGGCGCTGGCGGCCGCGGCCGCCGTGACGCTGCCGGAGCCGGAGCGCCGGGGCTTAAGCGGTGCTGCGATCGGTGAGCAGGTGCGCCGGCGGCGCCTCGCCGCCGTCAGCGCCGTGAAGGACGGCGCGCACGCCCCGCCGTGATGCGCTCACGAAGCGCCCGTCAGCGCAGGGCTCCCTGCAACACCAGCGCCAGCAGGATCGATCCGAGCACGATGCGGTACCAGGCGAAGATCGTGAAGCGGTGCGACTGCACGTAGCGCAGCAGCCATTTCACCGCGATGAACGCCACCACCAGCGACACCGCGAAACCGATGATGAGCGCTTGCCAGTCCTCGCCGGCGCTGCGGCCGCGCACCTTGAGGAACTCGTAGCCGGTGGCGGCGAACATGGTCGGGATGCCCACGAGAAAGGCGAATTCGGTCGCCGCCGGACGCAGCGTGAGACCTGCGAGCATGGCCGCGAAGATGGTGCAGCCGGAGCGGGAGGCGCCGGGAAAGACCGGCGCCAGGATCTGGCACAGCCCTACCCAGAACGCGACGTTCCAGGTCACCGTGGCGCTCTGCGGCTTGCCCGCGACGTAGCGCTCGATGACGAGGATCAGGATCCCGCCGACGAGGGTCGCCAGCGCCACGGGTACCACCGACTCCGGCAGCTTCCATCCCAGGCGGGTCGCGAGAAAAGCCCCCGCCGCCGTGATCAGGAAGGCCACCGTGAGCTTCGCCAGGTAGTCGCGGTGGGCGGGCTCCGCGAAGCGGGTCAGGAGACTCAGCAGGCGGCGCCAGTAAATGAGCACCAGCGCCAGGATCGCGCCCGACTGGATCGCGACGTTGAACAGCTCCGAGCGCTCCCCCAGCCATCGCTCGGCGATGAGCAGATGCCCGGTGCTCGAGATCGGCAGGAACTCGGTGATGCCTTCGATGATGCCGAGGAGGACGGTGCTGAGGGTGTCGGACACTTGAACCTCTCGACTTTCGATATTGAGTTACACGCAGCGCACTTTGACGCCGAAGATTGCAGCAGCTACCGGCCATCCGCGCACGAAGCGGGCGGGTTGGCGCGAAAGCGCCACCAGATATAAAGCCACACCAACGCAATCATCGGATACATGAGCAAGCTCGCCTCCGTGCCGAGTACGCCGCCGGTCAACCACGCGGGTCCCTGGAAGCTCGCCTCGAGCAGGCGCCCCTGTGGCACTCGCGCGCCGTTCGGCGTGCCGATGACGAACAGCTGCATGTAGTCGAAAGCGATGTGAAAGCCGACCGCAAACCACAGCGTGCCGGTCCGTGCTACCGAGTAGCACATCATCAGGCTGAGTGACACGAGCGTGATGACGTCCCAGACGTTCTCACCGGTCTTGAAGAAGTAGTGGTCAGCCGCGAAGATGAGCGCGATGACGATCGACGCCGGCCAGAAGCCCATGCTCTTCCACAGCGCCTGCAGGAAATAGGAGCGGAACCAGAATTCCTCCGCCACGCCGACGCACAGGTTCGCGCCGAGCCAGGCCAGCGCCGACAGCGCGAGCGCGCTTCCGGCGCTCGCGAGCCCATGAATGTGCATGCCGCCCAGCAGATACATGGCCGCAGCCACGGCGCCGGCCATGACGATGCCGGCGAGCGCACCCTCGCCGGTGTGCGCGCCGAACGCGCGGGCCACGGGAAGACCGTAGCTGTCCACGCGCCGCCGTTCGTAGCGCGCGAAGATGGCGGTGCAGATCAGCGCGACGATGAAATTCTC
>Ga0209472_1000602_pt1 | contig 21267 bp, 15 predicted proteins | sample GraSoiAngelo_130_FD_185887 | JGI IMG/M metagenome (GOLD analysis project Ga0209472, IMG submission 185887) | Grasslands soil microbial communities from the Angelo Coastal Reserve, California, USA - 14_0929_02_20cm (SPAdes) (version 2) | ecosystem: Environmental > Terrestrial > Soil > Grasslands ...
GCGAGCTGGAATTCAGCACGCGGGAAATCGTTCCTATGCCGACAGAAGCGGCCTGCGCAACCTCGCGAATCGTCGTTTTTCTTGGAACTGCTTCCATGGAGGTGAGGCCCTTTTTTGCTTTGGCGCCTTTGTTTGGTTCGGGAGGGATGACCGGCCCTCTTCTTCGCGGTAAGTCTAGCACAGCCAAACCATGAAGGTATCCCCAGCCTGGTTGGGGAATCGCGCCAGTCGCAAAAAGCAAGAAACCCGATTCAAAATATTGGTTTGGCGAGAATCGGGCTTGACAGGGGGTTTTCGCTCAGTTAGGGTGTGGAACCAGTTCCAGGGGTTGTGTTGGTTTTTTGAATGGCGATGGAGTCTCTCGAGTGGGGTGAGGTCATGGAAAAACTGTTTGGTTTGTCTTCCTCTTGGATTTATAGCCGGAACAAATCTCATGTAATCCATATTGGAGAAGTTGCAGCGCCTGCCGCAGCCAGTCCGCTCAAACTATGGCACTTGGGCATGGCCGTGCTGCTCGGAACGATGCTCCTGGGGTTTTCTACACCAGTCCACGGTCAGGCGGTAAACGCAACTCTGGTGGGCACGATAACTGACCAAAGTCGAGCTGTGGTCGCCGGGGCTAAAGTTACAATAAAGGAAATGAAGACCGGCGTGAGCCGGATGTCCGTCACGAATGACAGCGGCAATTATGAGTTTCCCGACATTCCACCGGGTGTGTATCAGGTGGTTGTCGAACAGCCCGGGTTCAAGAAAGAGACGCGTCCTGACGTGGAGGTAACCGTGAACAGCACCGTTCGCGTGGATCTCCGGCTAGACCCCGGCGCGAATAACGAGACAGTGGTGGTCACCGCGGAAATTCCAACACTTCAAACCGATCGGGCCGATGTCGGGGAAAAAGTAGAACTCACGCAACTAGAAGAACTGCCCATTGGCGGACCCGTTCGCAACTTCCAGGGCTTGCTCGCCCTAGCTCCAGGAACCGTGCGGCCCCACCGCGACCACTCCGAATTCTTCAACGCCCAGGACAGCCTCTCCACAGAAGTGAACGGCCAGTCGCGCGAGTTCAACCAGTTGATGATCGAGGGCGTGAGTGATGACGAGCGCACCGGCCTGTTGCAAATCTACATCCCGCCCGCGGAAGCCATCCAGACCGTGGACGTGAGTACCAGCAACTACACGGCTGAGTTTGGACGCGCCGCCGGTGCCGTGACGAATGTGGTATTAAAGTCCGGTACGAACCGTTTCCACGGCTCGGCTTACGAGTACAACCGTGTGAGCGCGCTAGCCGCGCGCAGCTTTTTCAACCATCCCTTGACCGCGAATGGATCCCCCAACCCGGTGGCACGCACCACATACAACTACTATGGCGGGAGCATGGGCGGGCCGATTATTAAAAACAAGACCTTTTTCTTCACGGATATTCTTCACATTAGCGACGTCCGCGGGCAGTTCAACCAGGTCGCCGTACCCACCGACGCGTTTCGCAACGGCGATCTGTCTGCCGGCCTGAGCCCGATATACAACCCGTTCAGCGGCAATCCTGACGGAACTGGCCGGGCGCAGTTTCAATGCGATGCAGCCGGCAATCCGGTGGTGCCGAATGCGCAGGGCATCCAGGCTGCGGGAACGAACTGCGCTAAGATCCCTTCGCAGTTGTTCAGCCCGATCGCGCTGAAAATCCTGACGCTGGTGCCGGCCGCGCAGTCCACAGCCCTCTCTAATAACCTCTCATTGAACACGCAGCTCAGGAAGAACCCGACCTCCTTCGACGTGAAGATCGACCACAACTGGACGAGCAACGATCGGCTTGACTTCCGCTTCAGTCGTTCCGTACAGAACGTTTTTCAATCACCGCTCTATGGCAGCGCCTTCGGCGACTCTGGCGGCCCCGGCCCCGGAGGCGCTTTTATGGGTACTGGAGTGCAACATGTGCAGAGCGGGGCGATCAACGAGACGCATATCTTTTCCCCCACCTTTATCACAGAGGTGCGCGCCGGGATCAGCCATTACCGCAATGTGGCACATCAGACCGACTACGGCACCGACGCCGCTTCACAGCTGGGCATCCAAGGCGCCAACCTGGATAATGCATTCACTAGCGGCATTGTCTCCATTGACGTGCAAGGAGGCTTCGGAGCCAACGGCTCCAGCCTGATGGTGGGGTACTCCGCCTCGCAGCCGTGGGACCGCGGCGAGACCAACATCAACTTGGTGAACATTTGGACCAAGATCCACAACAATCACACTTTCAAATGGGGCGCCGACATCCGGCGGCTGCGCGATGACCTAGTACAAGGCCAGACGTTCAGCCCGCGGGGACTCTTCCGATTCGGCAGTGGGACCACTTCTATCGCCGGCGCAAAGACGAGCATCGCCAACAACTTCGCCGCCTTTCTGCTCGACACACCGACCGAAGTTGGCCGCGATATAGCTCCTATCTCCGGATCCTGGCGCGAGACCGAACTTTTCTTCTTTGGCCAGGATACTTGGCATGCCACTAACAAGCTGACCGTGGACGCTGGCCTACGGTGGGAATTCTATTTGCCGCCCACACCTAGCCAGGCCGGTCGCTGGTCGAATTACGATCCCACGAACAATACCTTGGTGCTGGCCGGGGTTGGCGGCAATCCCTTGAACCTAGGCCGCGAAACCTACCTCCACTACGTCGCGCCACGCTTTGGCTTGGCCTATCGTCTTACCGAGCAGACAGTATTGCGCGGCGCCTTCGGCATCAGCTACGCGCCCTTCACCAACAACCAGTACGCATTCAACTACCCGCTCCGTTCCAACCAGGACTCGACGCAGGCCAACGGCAATGCGCTGCCGACGCTGCAAGGTGGCCCGGCCAACATGGCGACCGGGATTCCGGCCGCCCCGAGCATCGGTGTTTTGCCCGGAGGGCTGGTTACGCCTCGCCCGGGCGAGACGTACACGATAGTGGACAAGCACTTCCAGCAGCCGTACGTGGAATCGTGGAATCTTGCCGTTCAGCGTGCGCTGCCGAAGAGCTTTGCCCTGGAGGTGGCCTACGTGGGCAATCACGGCGTGCGAATTCCTATGGCTTACAACCTGAATGCAGCCCTTGCGCCGTCATTGTGCACCGCACAGGAAATCGCTCTTAACATCAAAGGTTTTTGTACCAATAGCAACGGGACGCCCAAGAATGTCGGCGACATTCAGGGCAACGATTGCGTACAGGGCTTCAGCACACGTCCGGTGTGCAACGCCTTCGGAGCAGTGATCGTTAATGGCGCGCTGAATACAACTTCAGCGCGTACCGGAACTAGCAATTTCCTGTTCAAGCCAACTAGCTCGAATTACCACGCGCTTCAGGTGAAACTGGACCGCAGGTTCAGGGGCGGCTTGCTGCTAAAGACGGCGTACACCTACGGCAAAGAACTCGCCTTTCGCTCCGACGCAGGGGCGGACGATGGCGCCGGCGACCTCAACTATCTTGATTTCTCGCGCAATTACGCGGTCCTGAGCCGCAACCGGCTGCACACTTTTGTGCAGAGCTTCGTCTACGAGCTGCCGTTCGGCCAGGGCAAACGCTGGCTGCGGTCGGGCCCGGGAAACGGGCTCGTGGGTAATTGGGGCATCAGCGGCATAATCACGCGAATGAGCGGTACCCCACTGCATTTCGTCGCCAGCGGGACTTCGCTGGCAGCCAATGGGACAAGGCAAGCCCCTATCCAGACCGCTCCGTTTCATGTGCTGGGTGGAATAGACAACGACTTCTGGTTCGATACTTCAGCGTTTTGCCCCGTGGGCGCCGCTGTAACGACATTGGCGAACGGTGTTGCAGTAAATTGTCCAGCCAGTGCCAACGGGATCCAGGGCAATATGGCGCGGTACGCTTTTTCCGGACCGGGCTTCTTCAACTTCGACGCCGCGGCCTTTCGCCGTTTCTCGATTCGCGAAGGCATGGGATTGGAATTCAGGTTGGAGGCGTTCAGCGTGACCAACACGCCCCAATTTTCTAATCCCAATACAGACATTACGAACCCTAGCTTCGGCAAGATCAAGGGCGTGGACGGCGGGAATCGCTCGCTGGAGATGGGCGCTCGGTTCTATTTCTGACCGTCACGGTTGACCGCGCAGGCTGAAAATGCGCCCGAGGCATTTGGCGTAACCGACACCCCTCAATTCGGTCAGCCAACCGCAGACGCGAGCAACAATGTTAGCTTTAGCAAGATCACCGGCACCATTTGGCGGCAACCGAGGAGCCTGTATGACGTTTCACGCTTCGCGACGTGAATTTCTCAGCGGCCTCGGGAAGATGGCGGCGGCAGCTGCTCTTCGCTCGATCCCAGGTTACACATCCATGGATCCACCCATGAAATCGCCATTCCGGATTGCGGTGATCAACGACGAGATCGGTCAGGACTTTGGGCACGTATGCGAAGTAGCTTCGAAGGAATTTGGAATGGAATGGATCGAGCTGCGCGGCATGTGGAACAAGAACCTGCTCAAGCTGGACGCAAAGGAAGTCGAAGAAGCGCGGCGCATTTTGGAAAAGAACAAGTTGCGCGTGACGGACATCGCCAGTCCGCTCTTCAAGGTGGATTGGCCGGGCGCGCCGAAATCGAAGTACAGCCCCAAGCGCGATCAATTCAACGCTGATTTTACTTTCGAGCGGCAGGACGAAGTGCTCGAGCGAAGCATCGAGCTGGCGAAGGCATTCCAAACGGATCGCGTCCGGTGTTTTGATTTTTGGCGGCTGGATGATCAAGGGCCTTATCGAGCGGCTATGAATGAGAAGTTGCGGAACGCCGCCGAAAAAGCGGCGAAAAAAGACGTGATCCTGGTTCTTGAAAACGAGCCGGCTTGCAATACCGCGACGGGCGCGGAAGCCGCTAAGGTGCTTGCTGCGGTTACTTCTTCCAACCTAATGCTCAATTGGGATCCGGGAAACGCAGCGGAGCATGATGAGAAACCTTACCCGAATGGATACGACCTCTTGCCGAAGAATCGCATCGGGCACTGCCACTGCAAGGACGCGGTAAAGAAGCAGGATGGCAAGGGCTATTCGTGGGCGGCCATGGGCCAGGGAATCATCGATTGGGCCGGGCAGTTCAAGGCGCTGAAGCGCGATGACTACCATCTCGCGGTGAGCCTCGAAACCCACTGGCGTGGCGCGGGCACGCCGGAGGAATCAACCAGGCAGAGTTGGGCGGGCATGAAAAAAGCCCTGCAAGAAGCCGGAGCGATATGATTCAGCCGAATCGCTGAAAGCATGATGTACCTATTCGAACGCAGACAGCCGAAAGCTTTCCTCTCGCAGAATCGCATCCCCGTAAGCGCATGTAATCGCAGTGGCAAGGGCAAATGATAAGGAGGATTGAATTGGCTCAGGCCAAGGGAAGCACTTCTAAGGAACGCATCGTACTGGCGGAGAGGGGGGGATTCGAACCCCCGGTACACGTTTTAGCGCGTACAACGGTTTAGCAAACGGGTGATTGCGCTCTGGCTCGCGCTGGTAAGTCGATGAAAACTAAAGACGGCGTTCGGCTCCCCTTGGACGTTTGGGCACGGTTGGCAGCGTATCGGGATAAATTGGGATAAAGGCCCTTACCTTGTGGAGTGGTTGCTGGGGTCTGCAACCATCCGAATTTGTTATTGGTGCCCATCAGTTTTGAATTCGTCCGCCCGCAGCCTAGCCAAGATGGAAGGTCAGAACTTCACGATCACTTCCGGATTGCGCGAACATGTAGCGTTTGGTTTTTCCCCAGGGAGGTATCCGGCTTACGAGGGCGAAAGGACGGAGACGGATCCTATTTTGCAAGCGCTGCGTGGTGCGGTGGCCTACGCTCCTCAAAACGGAAGCATAAGATGACAGAAAGTGCAGGTTGAAGTTCGTTTTCACGCAGGTGACCAAAACAACTGCCTCGCCTTTACAACCGGATGCTGATTTGAATCTTCGGTAGGAAATCGCATCACATCGCGCGTTGCTTCGCTCAAAGGTGATGGATAAATCGGAAAAATGAGGAGGGAAGTCAAAGATGCAGGTTTTGATCTGCTCTCCAGTGTCAAGGTTCGCGTATCAGGTCGATAACCTAAAAGGCGAGCCGACGCTTCGAGGCTTGCTGTCAGCACTTCCGGCGACCGCAGCGGTTGTTGACGTTACTGGAACCGTCTACTCAGATAACGTACTGCAAACTGATATGGTAGTTCCGGCCGGGATGGGGCGTGCTCTATCCAAGGAACCTGAACGAGCGTGGGGATCTGCGTGGGCATCCGAGCAAACAAAAGCCGCCCTTGAAGAAGCCCGGCCTTTCCGGAGCGCGCGCGGTGATGAGGCAAAAGCCGCCGTCCGATATATCTTTCACTTTCCCTTCAAAGGCCCCCGACTTCCGATTGCCGGGATGCAACGGCAACTGGCTACCACGAAACCGCCCACTCGTTGAATAGCGCGGATGAACACGCTCTTTCTGCGATCCTTCTGGCATAGTGGCCCGTCTAACCTGGCACACCCATCTACCCGTGAGAATGAACGCGGGATGAACAGAGAATGAGGCTAGGGAGAGGTTCCCTCGTTTACTGATTTTGACGCCTGAAGAATTCTCCCGATGATGCCGGTCCTGTTTTCGGCCGACTTTGATCATCACGGATCTTAAGAAAGCCTTTGCCGTGTTTGGGCGGATGTCCATCCGGCTGGCGATTTGCTTGGTATTAAGATCCTGGAGTAGAAGATCAACTGTCTCCCGTTCGCGCCGGGTTATCCGGAATTTCCGCGCAACTCTTTCGAGATTTAGTGCCCCTCGGGGATTTCTTTCTAAGTGTCTACCAATCAGAAGGGTGGTTGGTAGGGGCCGTGGGGATCGAAAACACTACCGGCTGGAATTTCAAGGACTTAGAAGAAATGCTGGGGAACGCGGAGACATTGAGGAACAACAAGGAACGCGAAGACATCCTTATTGGCCTTGGTAATTCTGAAACCAACGGAAAATCAGGAGCTTGCAAGGCACTTTCAGGAGCACTGAGTAAGGTTTAATTAGAGCGGTCAGAAACGCTTAATGTTCCTTTTGTTGTTCACACGCGGAAGGCGGGTTGGCACCCCAAATCAGAGCCGCGAGCAAGGTTCAGATTCCTCGGATTCAGGTTCCACTGTACCGAATCCCCCAGCATGGGTTTTCACCGGAGCAGAAGCCGCGAATTATCGGCAGCTTAGGCTCGAAACGGCAGTGCCGAGCCTAAAACAGACCCGTTCCGCTCAGTTTCCCGGGAAGCGGAGCTCACGGGAAGTGGCGCGCCAGAACGCATCAACACCGGGGCGTCAGTGGCGAGTAGCCCGAACTGGACGGCAAATCGGAGTCGCATACTGTCCTCGAACCAACCTGTGCGCCCATCAAAACTCAAAATCGATCGAGAACTGCAGTTGCCGTGAAATACCTACTTTATTCGGCGTGTCGAATGTTGGAATCGGCGAACTGCCGGAGCCGAAGAACGGATTCATTTCGATGACGTTGCTGTGATTCAAGATGTTAAACGATTCAGCAACCGCGGCTGGGACCGACGGGTCGCGGGTGTTGCCTTCTTCGTGCCAATTGATCAGCGCTCTATTTTCTAGGACAGCTTAGCTAAGCTGGCTAGAAGTCCGCCTAGCGGGTACTAACCTTCCGGGTTACTTCGGTCAGACAATTGACGCAGCCTTTCCTACATTAATACCGTAGTACCGTGCGAATGCGAAGTCACTGTGACTGAGAGAGCGGAGCTGTAAGTGTGGCCACACGGTGATTACAGAGCGGTCTCGTTGACGACACATTACAGCAAAATAAAAACTGGATGAAATCCTATGCACCAAAGCGACCCCGGACACTTCCCAGGAGTTATCCCAGGGTTGCAGTGGTACGCGATTCAGACGCGTTCCCGCCACGAGAAGTTCGTCGATTCCCAGCTGAAACAGCGGGGCGTCACTACATTCTTACCGCTGGTCAACGAGCTACGCCGTTGGAGCGATCGGCAGAAATTGGTGCAGTTGCCCTTGTTCTCCAGCTACGTCTTTGCGCGCTTTGTCGCCTCCGTGGAAAACCGAATACGGATCGTACGACGTAGAGCCGATCTGATCATCTTCACGGCCTCCGATTCGCTCCACGTACAGATAACTTTTGCTGACGAGTCCACGAGGTGCGGCGTGTTTTTTCCTACCCCAACTTCTTGCCCGCCCAAACTTGGTCCCGATCAGGTTCCCGCGTGTGACAGAAAGGAGGTGCCAGAATGAGCCCCAGTTGCCGTGTCTCAATCTACTCACAAGATAGTCTCGGCCTGGGTCACTTACGAAGGAACATCCTGATCGGCGGAGCTTTTCTGGACGCCAGGAAGGACGGCAACGTTCTTCTGCTGGCTGACTCGCCGGTGGCTCCATTTTTCACGGTCCCGGAGCGCATGGACCATGTCAAGCTGCCCTCCATCCGCAAGGTCAGCGCGGGATGCTGGGAAGCCACGCGCCTGCGGATCGACCAGAGGGAAGTGGTGCAATTGCGTGCCGACCTTTTGCGCAACGTTCTCCTGAACTTCCGACCCGACCTGCTTCTCGTCGATCATATGCCGGTTGGCGCTCAAGGGGAACTGCTGCCCGCGGTCAAGGCTCTGAAGCAGGCTTATCCGAAGTGCTGCGTGGTCCTCGGCCTGCGCGACATCCTGGATGCCCCTGAAGTGACCCAGCGTGTATGGGAATCGGAGGGGGCCTACGACGCGGTGCGCCGCTACTACGACCGGATCCTAATCTATGGCAGCAAGGAGATGTTCAACACCTGCTCGACCTATAGCTTGCCGGTGCTGCTTACCGGGACTCATTACTGTGGCTACGTGGTCAAGCGAGACCCGGTGAAGCGTGCGAAGGAAGTGCGGCAAGCCGCCGGGATCAGGAAAGGTCACTTCATCTTCGTGTCGGCGGGTGGGGGAGGCGATGGGCAGTTGCTCATGCGGACGTACGTGCGCGCGATCCGCTTGCTGCCGCCCGGCGCCGATTTGTTCACCCTAATGGCGGTGGGGGTGAATGCCCCGTCGGCGTTCGCGAGCGAACTCGTAGCCGAGGCCAGTGGTCTCCCAATTCGGATCGTGCCCTATGTGGATGACAGCGCGAGTTGCATCGCCGCCGCCGATCTGGTGGTCTGCATGGCCGGTTACAATACCTTGGCGGAGGTGCTGTACCTGAAAAAGAAAGCGCTGGTAATTCCTCGCAGCGGACCCAGCGCAGAGCAAACCACACGCGCCAGACTGCTTGTCAGCCGACACCTCATCGACGTGCTCTATCCCGCGAACCTTTCTCCAGAAACGCTGGCAGAGCGACTGCAGGAGGACCTCAAGAGGAGTGACTACCCGCTCTCGGAGGGAACACTTCCGATGGATGGCGCAACCCAGGCGGCGGATCGCCTCGTAGAACTCCTGCAGGTGCACAAAGAAGATTATGCAGCGTCCATCTGAGCGGGAGCCAAAAATCGGATACTTGGTCAACACTTGGCCACGCCTGTCGCAGACTTTTGTCTTGAACGAGATCCTCGCCTTGGAGCGATGCGGCGTTTCGATGCGGATCTTCTCCACCAAAGCCCCACGTGCGGAGCCGGTGAACGCCAAGGTTGCCAGGGTGCGCGCTCCGGTCACTTATCTGAATTTCAGGCGTCACGGCTGGACGGTCGTGCGGGCCAATCTCCGCATCGCGCGAGACCTGCCCGGACGCTACTTCCCAACCATGCTTCGGGCGTTGCGTTACGGAGGGCGGAGCATTTTGGAGCGCTTCTTCCAGGCCGGCTATATGGCGGATCTTTTGCGCCACGAACCCGTCACTCATCTGCATGCTCACTTCACCACGGCTGCGACGCAAGTGGCCATGTTCACGCACGAATTGGTAGACGTGCCCTACAGCTTCACCGCTCACGCGCGCGACATTTACGCCGATACGCAACCGTCGCTTCTGCGAGCGGAGATGGAGTGCGCTCAAGCTGTGGTGACCGTCAGCGAGTACAACCGGGAATACCTACATCGGATCAAGCCACACCTCGACGGGAAGGTGCGGTGCATCAACTACGGTCTGGATCTTTCTGAGTTCAATTTCCGGTGGCCGCGCGCGTCGGATCCGCCGCCGCCCATCATCCTCGCAGTGGCCCGGCTGGTCGAGAAGAAGGGACTGGGCGACCTAGTTCTCGCGGCTGACATCCTCCGTAAGCGGGGCCACAACTTCCGCCTGCAGATCATCGGCGACGGAGAACTGCGGCACCAGCTGAGATGCCGCGTGGCAGATTGCGGCTTGCAGGACTGTGTCAGCCTGCTAGGCGCGCAGCCTCACGAGAAAGTGCTCCTCTCCTACGAACGCGCTTCCATCTTTGCGCTGCCTTGCGTGGTGGCGGCGGATGGGGACCGCGATGGTCTACCGAACGTGCTGCTGGAAGCTATGGCCTGTGGCCTACCTGTGGTTTCAACCCCAGTGGCCGGCATTCCGGAGTTGATTGAGTCGGAGCGTGATGGGTTGCTTGTCGCGCCCGGCGACCCACCGGCGCTTGCTAAGGCACTTGAGCGGGTCCTGACGGACGCTTACTTGCGCGACCGGCTGGCGCGCACCGCGCGAGCCAAGATTGAGGAACACTTCTCGATCGAGGGTAGCGCCAAGCGACTGCTGGACATATTCGTCCGCCCCGTGAAATGAAAGGCTTCATGTCCGCATCCGCGACCATCCTCGACGATCAGGCTCTACCGACCCTTCGCGCCGTGTTGGATCCGGAGGAACTCCGTACGCATCTCCGCCGTTCCCCCCGCCTTCAAGCAAGGGGAGTCGGAGAGATCCAGGTTGTCCTGCTTCGGCATCACCCGGGGAAAAGGTGCGTGGTCGAAATCAGGGTGCAAACGCGACAGGGACCACTGGACCTGATTGGCAAGGTGTATGCGAAAGATCGCTCCGATGTCTTCAGGTTGATGCAGGAGATCAGGAGCGAAGGCTTCGGTCCTTCGGAAGAATTCTCAATACCCGAGGCAACCGCCTACCTGCACCCGTTGCAGTTGTTGTTGCAGGAGAAGGTTCCGGGCCGGGCGGCAACAGAGTCATTCCTGTCACACGATGAATCTGAACGTGAAGCAGCGGCTGAACGCTGTGCCCGCTGGCTGGCGAAGTTCCACGCGCTGGCGCCCCGCCTTGGGGCACGCTTTCAGCCGAGCAGCTATCTTGCCTCGCTCGAACAATGGTTCCACCGGCTGGCCGCCCTGGGCGAGCCCTTCGCGCACAAGGCGGGGGCGTTATTCAAGAGGCTGGAACAGACAGCATCGGCGCTAGATCACGCTGAGATGCATACCATCCACGGCGACTTTACTCACCACCAGGTGATCTTCGCCGAACGCTCCACGGTGAGCGTTGACTGGGATAGCTATGGACTGGCGGACCGGGCCCGTGACCTTGCCCGCTTCATGGTAGGGCTGAAGCGGCTGGCACTGCGGTCTCGAGGATCGATCCGCGCTTTGGACCACGAAGCGGAGGCGTTTTTGGAAGGCTACGCGGCCCCGCACCGTTCCGATCAAGCGGCGCAGCTGGCGTTTCAAAAGGCGGCAATTTGCCTGGAGCACGCGAAACATGACATTCATAAGCGGGCCAGCGGATGGCGCGAAAGGGCTGAAGCAACGCTCGATGAAGGTCTTCGTAGCCTGGAGGGACGAGCATGACAGCCGCTCCTCGATTGGGGCAGCATTTCCTAGAATCGACGCTCATCCGCGATCCGGGAATTCCTACGCTCCGAGCGATCTTCGATCCGGGCACGATCACAAGTCAGCTTCGGCAGGCTCTTCCCGGCGTATACGCGACCGTTCAGAACCTTCGATTTCAGGTCCTGAAGCACCATCCGGGAAGGCGCTGCACGCTTGAGATGGCCATGGAGACTGCCAATGGATGGAGTTTCGCGATCGGAAAGGTTTATGCGACTGATCGCCCCCACGTGTTTCGAGCCATGCAGGAGATCGAGCGAGCCGGATTCGAGAGGGAGAATGAGTTCTCGATCCCAAAGCCTCTGGCCTACGTGCCTAGCTTGCGTTTGCTGCTCCAGGAGAAGGTCCAGGGGCCGCGAGCCAAGCACGTTTTCCTCGTCGGCAACGAGTCTGAGCGCACCCGGGCGTCACTAAATTGCGCACGTTGGCTTGCCAAATTTCACGCCGCCGGCCCACGTTCAGGGGAAATCCTGGACGCCAAGGCCCAGGAGCAGGAGATCGCGAGGTGGCCCCGCAGGGTAGCAAAAGTAAGCGAACCGCTGGCGGAGATGGCGACATGCTTGTCCCGTCGCCTCCAAGAGAAAGCGCCTGAGGCAGGCCGCAGCGAATGGTGCGCAGGCCACGGCAGTTATAACTGCAACCAGATCATCGTGGCCGAGAAAAGGACAACCGTGTTCGATTGGGACAGCGCTGACGTGGCGGATCCCTGCCGCGACGTAGCGAGATTCGTGGTCGCCCTCCAGAGGCTTGCGTTCAAGTACATGGGGTCGATTCGCGCGCTTGATGGCATCGCAGAAATATTCCTGAAAACGTACCAGACTCTGAGCCCGTTCGACGTCCGAGCGAACCTGCCATGGTACCGGGCTTTGACTTGCCTACGGCTTTCAAAATACGAGGCGAATCGCCCGGTCTGTACGTTCCGCGACGGGATTCAGGCCTTGCTCTCTGAGGGGCTTCGTGTCTTGTAAGGAGGAGAGATAGTCCGTGGGGAAATTGGTTGACGAGGCGGGCGATCCGGCGATTCCGACGCTCAAGGCGGCTCTTGATACGACTGAGTTGTTAAGACAGCTGAGTAACGTACTGCCTCACGGGAACTGGGACGCCTCGCGAGAAGTGCGGCTTCGCGTGCTCAAGTGCCACAAGGCAAGTCGCTGCACGTTCGCGATCGCGTTGCCGACTGCGAGCGGGTGGCAAGAGTTGATCGGGAAGGTCTACGCCGAGGACCGTTCCGACATTTATCGCGTCATGAAAGAGATCCGGCAGGCCGGTTTTGGGGATGAGGAGGAGTTCTCGATTCCGAGACCCCTTGCCTACCTGCCTTCCTTGCGACTCCTGTTGTGTCAGAAAGTCGTCGGCACTCGCGCCCGGTCAATCATTGCAGATCCGATTGCGCCCGATCGCATCGCAGCCGTTGAGCGGTGCGCGACATGGCTCGCTCGATTTCAGGAGCGAGCACCCCGCACGGGACCGACCTTTCACATCGAGAGCGCCCTGGAAGCATGGAACAGATGGCTCGAGGGCGTTGCCGACCTTGACCTTTTCTTTGCCGGCAAGGCCAGGCACCTTATTGCGCAGCTGACGGCCATGGTCCCCGCTTCGAACGGCGTCGAAATGCGTGCCGGCCACGGCATGTACACGTGCGGGCAGGTGCTCCTGCTCGACGGCCGCGCGGTCGTCATCGACTGGGACACGTTCAACTTGGCCGACCCCAGCCACGATGTCGCACGATTCCTCGTCGATCTCAGGCGCATGGCGCTGAAATATTTCGGCTTCATGCGCGCGCTCGATTGGGCGGAAGAAGTGTTCATTGCGACGTACGCCGACGCAGTTGGCTCGTCCCTTCCGACCCTCGCCTTTCAGCAGGCGGCGATATGCCTGGAGCGTGCCAAGAGCGACGTGAACAAGCGGGTCCGCGGATGGGCCGAGAGGGCGGAGATGATGCTGGACGAAGGTATCCGGATCTTGGAGGGCGAGCCCGCGCGTGCCGTGTCAGGATAACCTTAGATTCTCGGTGAATGCGTCTTGTATCCTAAAACGGTGCTCACCAACACGACTGCTGTACCTCTGGAAGCATTTGAGCTTCCTGTCGATCCGGATTTGCCCGGATATGCATCCTTGTGCCAACCATCTTGGTTGACGTCGACGCTGTCGCCCGTGGTGCCACAGTGGCTCGGCCCCGATGCGTGCCTGTTGGAGAGTCGTGCTTACCTCCGCCGCCTGTTTCCGGGCAAACGGTGCAGTCTTGAGCTTGAGTTAGCCATCGACCGCAAGGATGGTGTGCCGGAACGCCGGCGACTGCTCGGCAAGCTCTACCGCGACGACCGGGCGGCTTCCGTTTACTCGACACTCAAAGAACTCCGGAACCATGGCTTGGGAGCCGGCCGCTTCCTCGTTCCTGAGCCCGTTGCCTGCGTCCTTGAACATCGCCTCTTGCTATCTGCTTGGACGGAAGGTGAGTTGCTCAGCGCTGTTTTGGTCTCTGACGCCAATGCCGCCCGCAAAATCTCGGCAGCAGCGGAATGGCTACTAGCTCTGCATGGTTGTGGGGTCGCGACCGGGCGCCGTTATTCCCTAGCAGACCATCTGCGGACGTTGGCCGGCTGGGGAAAACTCCTGAGCGGGGTATACCCAGAAGGTAGCCACAGTGTGGGTACTCTGCTGGCTCGCTTCGAGGAGCGCGGACAGGAGCTATCAGGATGGACTCCAGGTCCGACCCACCGGGACTTTACTGCCGAGCACCTGGTGGTGCACGGCGACCGGTTCACCTGCCTGGACTTCGATGAGTTCTGCCAGTACGACCCCTTGTTCGACGTGGCGCACTTTACCGCTCATCTTGGGCTTCACGGCTTGACGCAGTTTGGCGCGCTCGATCACTTCGACTCACTGGCCAGCCAATTCCAGCGCGTTTATGAGGCGGGAGCCCGAGATTACTCTCCAGAGCGCGTGAATCTTTACAGAGCCATCGCGTATTTCAAGCTGGCCCGGTTTGTGGCGCTGGTCGAGCGCCCGCCTGAGTGGGTGGAAATGCTGGCAGAACTATTGAGTGAAGCCCAGCGGCTTGCGCGGAGATGAGGAGATGAAAGGAACGCTCGGTTGAATCTTGCGGATTCACTGTCGGGATGTGCCGGGCTGGAAGGCATCCAGTGGCTGCTGCTTGCCCCGGCGCCGCGCCGGATCCTGCGGGATCAACTCAAGTCCTTGCTGTCGGGACGGAGCATGCTGGGGCCGTGTCGGCTGCGGCGCGCCAGGTTCAAGCCGGGTCGCAAGCTAACGGCCCACTACGATGCGCTCGTACGAAACGAACGAAGCACGGCATACTGCGTCCGTCCCGTTGCAGTCACCTGGGGAGCGGACGACAAACCAAATCGAGGGCCAGCAGAGCATGCCGTAGCGGAGATGCAGGCGGAGGCACGCCGACATGGGGTAGCAGCGCCCTTTGAACGACTGTCCGCTGATTTGACCCACTGGAGCATGCACATCAGTGTGTCGCCGCTGGACTCGCATTTCCCGCAACTCGTTCGCCTGATGGATCCGCGTTACGTAGCCGAAATGCTGGCAACGGTTTATTCAGCGAGTGCGCCAGCCTCGACTCCAGCGCTCGCCGATAGGTATGCCGTCATTTCGATCCGCTACCGGCCGGGCCAGCGCCACGTCCTTCGCTACGATCGCTGGGATGGGGCGAAAACGAGGGTCTTCGCAAAACTCTATAGGGACGAGGACGGGGCACGCACCTTCCGGGTGGCAACCCAGGCAGCAGAGTGGCTGGAACAGCAGGCCGAAAGTAGCACTGCCGTACGGCCAATTGTTTATGTTGCCGAGCACGGAGCGGTCCTTTATCCGGCCTTATCGGGAGAGCCGCTCACCGAAACTTTCTGGCGCCATGCCTGTGGCTTAGGGCGGTGGTTGGGGCGGGCCGGCACGGCTCTCCGGGTCTTGCACCTCCTCTCGCCGTCAGTCGCAGGGCCACTGCCAGCCCATGATTTCGCCGCGGAGCTTGGTCAGACTGCGCGGGCCAGCGACTTCATCCAGGCGCTGCTGCCATCGGTGGGGGCAGCGATCGACGCGCTCTTCGACCGCGCGCGAGAACTGTACCAGCGGCTTCCACAAGAGCCGCCAACCTTTACCCATGGTGACTTCAAATCGGAGCACGTGTGGTGCGGGCCCTACGGGCTCATCCTGCTGGACTTCGATTCCTGTCACCTAGGCGACCCGGCGCTGGATATCGGGAAGTTTTTGGCGCACCTGCAACTGTGGCACGTCTTGAACGAGCAGCCGGGTCTGGAGCTGGCGCGGCAGGCGTTCCTCGCCGGGTACGCCGTCGGCAAGTCCAAGGAGCGCCTGCTGCGCGCCCGTCTTTATGAGGTGGTCGAATTGGTCAAGATAACCGCGCGTCGCGTGCCATTGTTCGATCCCGACTGGACATCCCGTACCGAACGGATGATCGAGCGCGCGCATAGCATGATGTGTCGTCTTGAACTCATGATGGGCGTAACCGCGGCGCAGTCCAGGCCATCCGTTTCAGGAAAGGAGCACGCCGCCCATGCGCGATAGGAAGGGCGGCAAGGAATGGATCCGGCACTTTCTGCCGTTGCTTCGTCCGTTTCGCAAGCAGCTCTTCTTGGCAGTGTCGGCGATGGTGCTGGATGCAGCTATCAGTGTGTTTCGTCCCTGGCCGCTGAAGGTGGTGATCGACGGCGTGCTCTCGCACAAGCCGAGCCGCGTACCCCTCCTACGTGCTTGGCTCGACACTGCTCCCCTCAGCCGGACGGAGCTGCTTTACGGAGCGTGCGCCGCCACGTTGCTGATCGCTATCATCACAGGTTTCCTGACCTACTACATCACGTGGGCCATGGGTGATCTGGCGCAGCACTTTGTCTTTGCCATGCGCCGGGATCTCTTCGCGCACCTACAGCGTCTTTCCTTGCGATTTCACGATCACCAGCGGACCGGCGATCTGACCACGCGGCTTACATCGGACACTCAGGCGATCCAAGAGATGATTGCCAACGGGATCACCGTGCTTGGTACCAATGGCTGTCTGCTGGCGGGAATGCTGGTGGTGATGTTCTGGCTCAACTGGCGGTTCGCCCTGGTCTCTCTCTCTGTAGCTCCGTTGTTGTTTTGGACGGTCTTCCGCTACAAGCGCCGTATTAAGGCAGCTTCGCGCAGGGCGCGGGCCAGCACCGGACAGCTGGCCTCCTTGGCCCAGGAGACGCTTGCTTCCATCCGCATCGTGCAGGGGCTGTCGCAAGAAGAGCAGCAGGACGAGCGTTTCCAGGAACGCAGTGAGAGTCATCATCAGGCGAACCTTGACGTCGTGCGGTACCAAGCACGCGTAGTGCCGCTGGTGGACGTCTTTGCTGCCATCGGAATCACCATTGTGATGTGGTATGGGGCCACGCGCGTGCTGGCCGGCGAACTCACTACTGGTGACGTCGTTTTGTTCTTTGCCTACATCACGAGCCTGTACAACCCCATGAAAGGTCTGGCGCGATCCTCGTATCTGTTCAGCAAGGCCAGTGTGGGCGCCGAGCGAATCTCCGAGGTCATGAGTGTACGGAGCGAGGTGACGGACCGGGAAGGGGCACTGGCGGTCTCCCGGTTGAAGGGCGATATCGAATTCCGCAACGTCGCGTTTGCCTACGAAACAGGTCAGATCGTGCTGTCGCACATCAACCTGACAATCGCGGCGGGCGAAAAGGTAGCCATCGTGGGAGCAACCGGCGCAGGCAAGAGCACGCTGGCGAGCCTGATCCCTCGTTTCTACGACCCGAGCGAGGGTCAAGTGCGTATCGACGGGCAGGACATCCGGAACTATTCGCTGCAATCCTTGCGGGAACAAATAAGCTTGGTTCTGCAGGAGTCCCTGCTATTCAGCGGCACCATCCGCGACAATATCGCCTTTGCGCGTCCTGGAGCCAGTGACAAGGAGATCGCCGCCGCGGCCGCGACCGCCAATGCCGACGAGTTCATCCAATGGCTTCCTGAGGGCTACGAGACTCTAGTGGCGGAACGCGGCACAACTCTCTCTGGGGGGCAAAAACAGCGAATCGCTATCGCGCGGGCGATCTTGCGCGATGCGCCCATCTTGATCCTGGATGAGCCAACCTCGGGCCTTGATGCGGTCTCAGAGCGGACTGTCATGGAAGCCCTGGAACGGGCGGTTGTCGGCCGCACGACGTTGATCATCGCGCACCGCTTGACCACGGTCCGCCTCGCGGACCGCATCGTGGTTCTTGAGCGCGGACGGATCGTAGAAGAAGGTACCCACACAGAACTGGTGGCCCACAACGGCAGGTACGCCCGTCTCTATCGTCTCCAGATGACGGCGGAGACGGAGCCGGTATGAATACCTTGCCCCCGCTGGGAGCTGCAAAGGATGGACTCGAGATGAAAAAAAGAGCAGTTTGCATGCTGATCCTTGTAGCTTGGTCTGTCTTCCTGCCAGCGCTCCTGGCTCAACAGCCGGGACTCGTCCGGGGGACTGTTGAAGATCCAAGCGGAACTCCTGTGGCCGAGGCGGCGGTAAAGCTCGTTTCCCAGGCCAACGGCGAAACACTGAAAACGATCACGAACGAGGCGGGTTACTTTCTATTCAAGGAAGTTCCACCTGGTGAATATCTGTTGCGGGTAAAAATGCAGGGTTTTGAGAACCTGGAACTGGAGGTCAAGGTTGGCGCCAACTCCACGCCTCCCCAGAACGTACGGCTCGAGCTGGCCAGCGCGAAGGAGGAGATCACGGTGTCGGCGCGACCGAGTTCGGACCCGCTTTCAGCCGATCAAAACGCCACCGCTGTCGTGTTAGATCACGACCTGCTGAAAAGCCTACCAACGAAGAAAGATGATCCTTTGGCGATTGCCAACCTCTTTGTGGATCCCGTGGCAAACGATGCCCAAGGGACGAAAATCGTTGTTGACGGAGTGGAGGCCGACACGCTGGACGTACCGAGAGGGAGCATCAAGAGTATTTCTGTAGATAAAAGTCCGTATTCCAGCGAGTTTGGCCGCCCGGGAAAGGGACGCATCGAAGTCGCCACGCGTGCTGGCTCCCTTCTTCGTTTCCACAAGCGTTTCGAGTTCGCCATCCGGGATGCCAGCCTGGACGCTCACAACCACTTCACTCTGCTTGCCCCGCCTAGACGTCGCGAGTGGCTCGAAGGAGAGCTTGACGGGCCCCTGGTTGGTGGCAAAGCGACTTTCTTCCTTGGGGGGGATCTACTGAGGGACAACGACAATGAGTTCGTCACCGCCATAACACCGAGCGGTCCCGTGTCGGACACGGCTCCAGTCCCTCGGCGCACAGGACATCTGCTGGGGAGGACGGACATCCGGTTGACGCCGCTCAACCTCCTATCGGTGAGATACAACTGGAGCGTTGATCGCTGGGCCAATCAGGGCGTGGGAGGCTTCGATCTCACTGGCCGCGGGTGGACCTCGAACAAACGGACGCAGGAACTGCGTGTCTCCGATATCTTCACGCCTTCATCCGCGTTCTTGAACGAATTTGTCTTCGACTTCAGGCGTCGGCCGAAGCTGTTTTTCAGCTTGAGCGATGCCCCCGCGATCCTGGTGAACGGCGCGTTCAACAGTGGAGGCGCTCAGGTTTCGCGCCAGGACATAGAGAAGGACGTGGAGTTCCAAAACGTAGTCTCCTATTTCCACGGGAAACACTCCCTTCGGTTCGGTGGTGTGGTGAAGTCCAGATTCATTGACTACACCGACCGTTCCAATTTCGGCGGGACGTTCACGTTTTCTGATCTAACGCATTTTGCAAATAACCTCCCGTTTCAGTACACGGTGAATCGCGGTGATCCGCGGGTGATGTTCACCCAGAACGAGATTGCATTTTTTTCCCAGGGTGAGATCAGGCTCTGGCCCCGGCTGAGCTTGCTGCTTGGGTTGCGTTATGAACTCCAGTCCAATCTTTCCGAATACAACAACCTAGCGCCACGCATCGCGGTGTCTACCTCCACGGCGGACGGTCGGACGATCCTGCGAGCGGGCGGCGGTATTTTTTACCAGCGACAGCCGGTCAGCCTGCTGGAGCAGGCCCTGCTTCTCGACGGCTCTCACTTGCAGCAGTTCGTCGTGAGCAATCCAGGCTTTCCTTTGCCAGGGATTGTTCCGGATTCACCCCCCAGTATCCTTCGGATCGACCCACACATCCGTACGCCGTACGTTATTCAGTCCAGCCTGGGCCTGGAGCGCAGGCTGGGCAATAGGACTTGGCTCACGGCGGATTACACGATGCTCCGCAGTATCAGGTTGTATCGCATGCGCGACGTCAATGCGCCCTTGCCGACGACGGAAGTGCGCCCGGATCCGAATTTCGTGAATGTCGATCAATTCGAGACTACCGGTGCGTCGCATAGTAACAATTTGACCTTGGGGTTCCGGACCACGGTAGCTCGGTTGCAAATATTCTCCCGCTATACGCTTTCCCACTCAGTGGACGACACTTCCAGCATGACCTTCCTGCCGGCCGACAATTTTGATCTGCGCGCTGAGCGCGGGCGCTCCGATTTCGATCAACGCCATCGGCTGGTCATCGGCAGCGTCCTCAAGTTGCCTCACGGATTCAACTTCGGACTCCTGTCGACACTACGTTCAGGGATGCCCTACAACATCACGACGGGATTTGACGACAACCATGACAGCGTGTCTAACGATCGCCCTAGCATGGGCAATCCCGGGGCGCCCTTCAATTCTTTCGGGATCGATGGAAGCTTGGTTGGGGGGACTCCCGGTGTGCTCTATAACGGCTCCCAGGCCGTGGGAAGCGGCGGCTTGGTGCCTGTCAGTGCGACGAGCGTCCACTGGTTGGTCCTGCCGGGGCCTGGGAAGGTAGGGCGGAATACGGGAAATGGTCCGGGTTGGGCCGACGTGGACCTGCGTTTCGTCAAGAAGTTCATCCTTCACAAGGCGTCGGACAAGAGGGAGACTACCCGCGAGATCGAGCTCCGCGCTGATGCGTTTGACCTGCTGAACCAGACCAACTACAAAACTTACGTTGGCACGCTCACTTCACCCGTTTTTGGCTTTGCCAATACCGCCTACCCATCGCGGGAACTCCAGCTAGGCGTCAGGTTTAGTTTCTGAAAATGCGAGGCCGGCCTGGGCTTGCTCACACCGGCGATGGTGCACTACGGCCAAGCAGGAAGCGTGTTGCAGCAACGTCAAGCCGTGCTCGATGTTGCTTATCAGCTTCATCCGGAGCGCTTCGTACGAAGCGCTCCCAAACCACCCCGATGTTCAGGACCTCATCACTTCGCTGCTGCATCGCTCTCGCGGCACTCGCGAAAACGTTGTGGATGACCTGTTTCGGCTTTTGCACGAAGCGCGGAAGCTCTACCCCGGATATCGGTGATCCGGATGATAGTCATTGGGACGCGGCGCAATGACGATGTCCGCCTTCCACTGGCGGATTTCGCGGATAGCCTGCTCACGGGCCTCCAGCGTAGCCAGGAGCTTGCCATCGTGGTTATCGAGCACTTCGTATTCGATGCCGATGCGCCGCCCAGCCTCCATCGCCTCGGCGCGCCGACGCTTGGCGAGTGCTTCTCCACTCATGGACTGATGCCC
>Ga0209472_1000604_pt1 | contig 21222 bp, 18 predicted proteins | sample GraSoiAngelo_130_FD_185887 | JGI IMG/M metagenome (GOLD analysis project Ga0209472, IMG submission 185887) | Grasslands soil microbial communities from the Angelo Coastal Reserve, California, USA - 14_0929_02_20cm (SPAdes) (version 2) | ecosystem: Environmental > Terrestrial > Soil > Grasslands ...
CAGTCCGTGAGCCGCAGAATAAGGCAATGTTTCTGCCATCCGCAATACAAATGTTTTGCGAATGTTATAACAAATAGATCAAGCTGACTTGCTCGACGTAGGGACGAAGGTCGGCCAACATCGGTTATCCGGGCGACTGCTCCGCTTAAGCCGATGTCGTAACTTTGAGCGCCAAGCAGCGACGGCGCTGCGCAAGCGTTAGGACGCCGCGGGCTCAGGCGGCTCGGACACGCCGTCAGCTATGGACGAGGAGAAACAGGCACCAGGACAGGACAGGAGGACACCAAGGGGTAGGCAGTTGCGGACTGTTGCGCGTGTGTCGGGTTTCGGGGGTCTAGCAGTCACCTCACGCGGCTCGGCGTGCACCGCATGACTCGCGCACAATTAGCTCACAGTGCAGGCGAACCTCTCGAGGAGGTAGATCGCGCTGCGCTATACGCTCGAGCATTAGAGCAACCGCCGCCCGTCCAATCTGCAGGGTTGGCTGACGCAAAGTCGTGAGTGGAACCGGCAGCAGTTTCGCGTACTCGACATCGTCAATTCCAACCAGTCGGACGTCTTTCGGGACGCGGTACTTCAAGAGACGCAGCGAATGCATCAGTTTTCCAGCCGTGCGGTCGTTTGCGCACACGATCCCGTCAGGACGGTGTGATTTCATGATTTCCCTGACTTTCTCGCCGTTATCGGGATCAAGTCGGATGGCGAATGCCCGATCGAAAGACACATTGCGCGTGTAGAGCGCCTCGCGGTAACCGGCCTCTCGCTCATCAACGGTGGGCGCGGAGTTCGGGATTCCGACAAACAGAATGCGTCGACATCCGGAGCGCAAGAGATGGTCCGTGACGACATAACCAGCGTGGTGATTATCAATTCCCACGAGATCGTGGTCGCCCGTCTCCGGGTAAGGTACTAACGGACGGTCCAGAAGGACTACCGGGATTCGGGCATCATCGAGGGCATCGCCGATTCGCCGGTTCAGCTCGTGCTGCGCCGGTGTCAGTTCCAGGGGTGCGAAGAAGACCCCGGACACTTGCCGTTCGATGTACTGGCAGCACAGATGCCAGGCCCGCTCCTTCTTGGAGGCACCTACGCCGGAGCTGCTGCCCCAAAGGAGCGCGTGCTGGCGTGCCAACGGGGACGCCATCATGCCTTGACAGATCGGTTCAAAGATGTCGGTCTCTCCGAGATCGGGAATCAGAAGACCGAAGGATTGCCTGCTGGCCATGCCCGGGCTGGTGGCGAATGTGCCAGAGCCGGCTCGCCGCTTTACGAGTCCGGCAGCCTGAAGATCGCGCATTGCCCGGGCCACCGTGATCCGCGATACGCCGAAGGTCTCCACGAGCTCCGCCTCGGTCGGCATACGGTCGCCGTGTTTCCAGCGTCCGGACTGAAGATCACGGCGCAGCGCCGTATAGACTTCGAGGTACTTGCGAGGCCGGTTTGTTCGCATAATTTCCTATGCTTAGTGGCGGTTCTGCCTCGCTAACCTGGTGAAAGGTATGGGAACCTGCGCCGCCTTAAGTGAATGACTCATTACAGGCAGTAGATTGTCAGGATATTAGCTACATTGCTGTTATACCAGTATGGATAGCAATATGGACAGTCAACGCCATTCGGTCTTTCGTTCCCTCGCGAGGTCGCACAATGATCTCGGGGGAAGTGCGGCCTGTGTTTGGAACTGGACCGATAACGCGGCATTCACCAGCGACAGGACGGTTCCGACGAGCATTTCTTGAGCCCGCTCGATCCGCCGGCACAAGAGAGGTGTTCGTGAAGGCTGCAGCCCCGTGACACCGCTGAGCCGGGCAGCGAAATGCATGCGCGTAAGGCCGGTTGCCTGCTGCAGTGTCGGCAAGGTTCACGCGCTCATGAGCCGGGCCTCGACATAGTCGATGGCTCGCTTGAGTCTTCTGTACCGCGTACCGCGCGGTATCAACAGGTATCACCGCAGCAAGCCTGTCGTGAGGGTACCTCTGGGGGGTAACTTCAGCAGCAGCTCGAGAAAACATTTGTCGAATCAGCCGCTTGCAAGCCAATTCGATTCCCGACACCCTGTCGCCTCCGCCGCCCCGCATAGATTGCGACCCGATCATCGAAATTGCTGTCATTCACCTAATCAGCAAGGTGTTGGCTTTATGGCGCTTGCCGGCCCGTGCGAACTCGCGATCGGCGGTCACCAGCGTAAGCCCCTCTGCTAACGCCGCCGCAAGGTGCAATGCGTCCAAGGTGCGCAGCGAACTGTCCATCGAAGCGACCAACAGGCGCGCCCTGATGAAGTGTTCTGTGTTCAGGGAAATTCGTCGATAAAAGCCTTCAGCAACGTGATTCGAGAACAAATCGAGAATCTCCTTGGCCTGACGTTCCCGTAGCTCGTCCAGCCAGTACTTCTTCGAGATCAGGGAGCAAAACTCGACTTCGCTCAGAACGCTGATGACCGGGGTCTTCAATTGTCGCAGCGCCTTTTCCGCGGCTGCGCTGAGCGGCTCGGGACAGTAATAGGCGCCTAGGATGCTGGTATCGACATAGGCACTTTCATCGGCCATCTCGTTCCTCACGCAGCAATTGCACGGCGGGTGTTCCAGCGCGGCCTATCCCCTGCCGAAACTCTGTGAGCGACGGCAGCGACTTCACGGGCTTCGGTGCAGGAATGAGCTTCGCCACCGCCTTGCCCTGGCGAGTGATAACAATCTCCTCACCGGCCTCCGCACGATCTATTAGATCTGGCAGCTCCTGGCGCGCCTGCTTGATTCCTACGTGCTTCACAATAGTCTCGGAGAATGTGTACACCACAAGTGTACATACTTATACTGGGCAGTCAACCATTGGTTGATGCAACCGGATGCGGCTTCACCGGGGTAGTCGCGTCCTCCAACGGCGCCTAACGGTCGGCTCACGTCCTTCCGGTCATGCGTGCGCCCCATCAGAACCCGCCATGCAGCGCGGCGGCGCTGGTCGATTCACTCTGCTCTAGCGTAGAGTTAAGCGCATGCACGAAGCCCGGTGTGGTGGCCAAGGATTGCGCCGGGATCGCCTTCGGACCATTGGCCCGCGGCTGGTTGCCCGCCGCTGTTTCTTCGGACGCGCACTGCTCACGGCCTTCGCGCTGGCCTGCGCGACCACCGCGCCGGCCAGCGCCGCAGATGCAGCAGCCCGGCCTGCACCGCGCGCGCCAGGGCTCGCGCCCCTCCCCAGGGTCACCTCACCCAGGCTCTACGTGATCGATTGCGGCACGCTCGTCTACAACCGTCCGGAGGACTACAACCTCACGCGCGAGGAAGTAGCCGACACCAACATGTCGGTGCCGTGCTTCCTCGTCATCCACGCGAAGGGAATCCTCCTCTTCGATACCGGCCTCTCCGATCACCTGGTGGGCCGGCCGCTCTACGAGAACGTCGACGGCGGCTACGGGCAGATCAAGTTCAATAGCCTCCGCGGCCAGCTTGCCGATATTGGTATAACGGCCGCGGACATCACCTACCTCGCGATCTCGCACTCGCACTTCGATCACGTCGGCAACGCCAACGACTATGCGGGCTCGACCTGGTTGGCGCAGAAGGCGGAGCGTGACTTCATGTTCGGCACCAACGCGGATCGCGCGTACGTGCCGCTCTACGCGGCGCTCGCCCATGCCCGCACGGTGGTGTTCGACGGCGATCACGACGTATTCGGCGACGGCACTGTGATTCTCAAGTTTACGCCCGGGCACACCCCGGGGCATCAGGCACTCTACGTGAAGCTCGCGAAAACGGGCGGCGTCGTGGTCTCGGGAGATCTCTATCACTACGCCGAGGAGCGGACGCTGCAGCGTATGCCGAACGAGGAAAAGAGCACAGCCACTCCGAGCTCGCGCGAGTTGATCGAGCGGTTCCTCAAGGAAAAGAACGCGCAGCTCTGGATCGGCCACAGCACCGCATTCTTCAAGAATGCGATCAAGTCGCCCGGCTGGTACGACTGAGGACCTCGCATGGAGTACATCCAGTTCGGGCAAACGGATCTCAAGGTGTCGCAGCTGTGCCTCGGCACCATGTCGATGGGCAGCTCCGCCTGGAAGAGCTGGGTGCTCGACGAGCCTGACTCGGTTCCGATCCTGCGGCGCGCCCTCGACCTCGGCATCAACTTTTTCGACATGGCCGACTGGTATTCCACCGGCCGCAATGAGGAGGTCGTGGGCCGGAACTTGCTGAGGATGACTGGACGCGAGCGGCTGGTGCTCGCAACCAAGGTCTTCTACCCGATGAGCGACGACCCGAGCGATCGAGGTCTGTCACGCGAGCACATCGCGATCTCGATCGACCGGTCGCTTAAGCGGATAGGCACCGACTATGTCGACCTCTACGTGATCCACGCTTTCGATGCTGACACGCCCGTCGAGGAGACCATGGAGGCGCTGCACGATACGGTCCGTGCCGGCAAGGTGTGCTATCTCGGCGCGTCCACCATGTATACGTGGCAGTTCGCGAAGATGAACCACGTGGCGGCGGTGAACGGGTGGACGCCATTCATGAACATGCAGTGCCAGTACAACCTGCTGTATCGCGAGGAAGAGCGGGAGATGCTCCCCTACTGCCGGGATCAGGGTATCGCCGTCACGACCTTCAGTCCGCTCGCGCGCGGCTTCCTTGCGCGCAGCGCTGCCGCCACCGCGCGCACGGCTCACGACTTCTACCAGGAATACTATGGCGACGACATTGATCGCGAGATCGCGCGGCGCGTGCGCGAAGTCGCCACGCGCCGGGGCGTGAGCGCGGCACACGTCGCGATGTCCTGGGTGGCCGGCAGCCCCAACCACAACGTTCCGATCGTGGGTGCCGCGAAGACGGCTCACCTCGACGTCGCCGTGGAGGCGCTCGGCCTGCGGCTCGATGCGGCGGAGCGGGCCTTCCTCGAGGCGCCCTACCGGCCGCGCGACGAGATCAACGACCAGAACCCGGTGCGACGTCCCCGCGCGCTGCATCCGGGCTGAGTCCCGGCGCCCGACGGAAGCTTGACGTGCAGCCAGCGCCGGCTAGAGCGACAGCCAGAGGCTGTCCTGTCGAACCTCGATCAGGGTCGGACGATCCGCGATGAGCGCCTCGCGCACGGATTGCGCCAAGTGCTCGGCGCTCGCGGCGCGGGTGGCGTGACAGCCGAGGCTCTCCGCCAGTCGCAGGAAGTCCGGGCTCCTCGGCTCCACGCCGATTCGCGCAATGTGCCGCTCGTCCATCCCCTCCACGATCGCCTGCAAGGCATCGTTGTTCCAAACGATGACTGGAAGCGCGAGGCGTTCCTCTGCCGCCGTTGCCAGCTCGCTGACCGTGAATAGGATTCCGCCGTCGCCCGCGACGGCGATCACCGGCCGATGCGGCGCGCCGATCTTGGCACCAATGGCCATCGGCAGCGCCGGACCGAGGGCGCAATAGTTGCCGGAGTAGTACCAGCAGCGCTCCATTTCCATCGGCATGGCGAAGGTACCGGTATAGACAATCTGCGTGGCGTCGCCCATCACGATGGCGTCCGCCGGCAGGGCCGGACGCAGGATCTTCCAGACGCGCGCGTGGAGGCTTTCGAGGCTGGTCATTTTCGCGGCATTGCGCGCGAGAATCTCCCGGACCCGGCTCTCGCCCTGCGAGCGCTGTGCGGCCGGCTTGCAGCTGGCGAGCGCCGACGCCAGGGCGAGCATGGCGGCACGGGCGTCGGCCTGGATCGGCACCGCCGCCGAATACATCGATGTCAGTTCCGTGGGGTCGATGTCGATCCGGATGATGTCCCCCGCTATTTCGAGTTTCGCCAGGAAGTGGTCGCCTGCCGCGACTTCCGAGCCCACCAGCAGCACGACATCGGCGTCGGCGAGTGCCTGCTTGGTCGCTTCCTGCAGGACCGAGCAGCCCAGCGACAACGGGTGGGAATCCGGCAATATTCCCTTGCCCGCATTGCTGGCGAGAACCGGCGCTCCGATGCGCTCCGCGATGTCGGTCAGTGGCTTGCGCGTGCCGACGGCGCCGCCCCCGACGAGGATCAGCGGGCGCTTGGCCCGCGCGAGGCGATCCGCGGCCTCATCGATCGCGGCCGGATCGGGCATCGGCAAGGACGGTGCGCGCCGCGTCTTCCACTCCGCCTCGACGGGCGCCGGGAGGACGTCCCGAGGCAGCGACAGGTGTACCGGGCGCGGCCGGCTGCCGCGAAACACAGCATAGGCACGCGCAATCAATTCCGGCAGCTCGTCCGGATATCGGACCATGGCGCTGAACGCGGTGAACCCGGCCGTGACCGCCGCCTGATCAGCGAGCTCGTGGATCGCTCCCCAGCCTTTCCCCTGCGTTGGGGCGGGAGAGGCCCCGGACAATACGAGCATGGGTTGCGAATCGCAGTAAGCCTGCGCGATGCCGGTCGCCGCGTTGGTGACGCCAGGCCCGCCAATGATCGTGCAGACTCCTGGCTTGCCGGTCGCGCGCGCGTAGCCGTCGGCCATGAAGCTGGCGCCCTGCTCGTTGCGACACTGCACGTGGCGGATCCCGGTACGCGCGATGCCGCGGTACAGCTCGAGAGTCATCGTACCGGCCATGCCGAACACGGTATCCACCTCGTAGGCCGCGAGCAGCCTCATCACGGCCTCACCGCATGTCATGGCGCTCACATGTTCCCTCTGCATTCGGATGATTGAGCGGCACGGAGGCCGCTATACGCGCCAGCGGCGCTGCTCCTCTGCCGGCAGATCGTAGTCGGCCAGGAAGGCGGCGAACCGCTGACCCTCGGCCACGGCGTCGACCTCCGGGCAGACGAAGTAGCGAGGTGGGAGTGCCACGCCCCGATGTCGCAGCAGCGGAGCCAGTCGCCGCCAGTGCAGCCCCTCTCCCGGCTCACCGCGTACCCCGACGGCCACTACGGCATAGCCGTGGTGCGCGTACTCGGCGACCTGATCGGCGATCACCGCCAGCAGCAGGCCGTGCCCGCCCTTGGGCGGCAGCTGCAGCACGCCGTAGCCGCTGGCCTCCAGCACGCCGAGCACGTCGGGTAGCGCCGTGCGGGCCTGCTCTGGCGGATTGATCAGTGCGTCGGGCACCAGTGCCATACGCCAGCCGCGCGCATCGCCGCTCATTGCGCCGCCTTTCCGCCATCGCGCGAACCCTTGCCGATCTTGCGACCGTCCAGAAATTGCTCCAGGTCGCGGCGCGCGCCGGCCTCGTCCAAGCGGCCCATGTCCAGGGCCCAGCCCGTGGCCGGCAGCGGTGGCAAGCCCCGGCGCGCCAGCTCTGCCTCCAGTTCCTCAATCCAGATGCCCCGGCGTGGCTGGATCTCCCAGTCATCTTCGGGCCGATTCGGCCGCCCGCCCCAATCGGGTTTGCTGGAGGTAAAGCGCACGCCAGTCGAGGGGCTGCCGTCGAGACCGATCAGGATCACTTCGTCGCCCCGGCGCAGATACCCCTCGATCAGCGGCACGATTGCCTGCGCCAGGCGCCGACAGTGGGTGCGATAGGCGGGAGTGTCGTACTGCTCATAGACGGCCCACCAACGCCGCACACCGGCGAAAGCCAGTTCGGGACAGGGCAGCTGCTGCAGCACGTATCCCCGCTTACGCAGCACCTCCACGACCGGACTCACGAGACCCGGGTAGTGGGCGCCTTGGCAAACCTTGGCGTTCTGGTTCAGGAGGCAGTTGGCGACCAGCGCCACCTTGCGCGGCGCATTTTGCTCCGTGCCTCGCTTCCGCCCGCGGTCGATACGCCGGCCCATGGTGCTCCCTATGATGCGCGCGTGACCGATACGCGTCCTCGGTTTTCTGCGGAGCCGGGATCAGAATTTGTACCCGATCTTGACCCCCAGTACGCGCGGTCTCGTGATGCTCTCCTGCAATGAGAACTGCGCGTCCGACGTGAACGTGCTCTTGATCACGTTGGTGAGGTTCAGCGCATACAACTCCACCGACCAAGCCTCCTTCGTGACGCCACAGGAGACGTCGTAGAGGGTGTACGGGGGATTCTCGAACCTAAGCTGATTTGTGCTGATGCTTGAGCCTGCAGACAGCACCGGGTTGCTGCCGGATTGAGTGAACGAATGTGCGGTGTGTGTCACGCCCGCCTGCGCGAACAGGTTTAACGAGCTCATCACCCACTGATAGCGCAGCCGCGCATTGAACTGCAACGGTGGCGCAAAACTGCTCGGACTGCCCGGAGGACCGTAGGGATTCAGAATGTTGACGATCGGCTTTCCGTACTCGCCCGCGGTCGCCGGATTCGCAAGAAGCGCGGGATTATTGGCGATCAGGAAAGGGGAATTGGTCTGCTCACTGCTGTTCCAGGACGCACCGCCCTGAGCCGTGAGGCCGTGGGCGAGCACCGCGATGACCGAAGTCTCCATTCCGCGAATGCGGTAGTCCGGCCCATTGGCGTTGAAGCCTACATTCCCCAGGACGCCCGGATCGAAGAAGGAGACCTGCACATTCCTCCAGTCTTCCTTGTATATCGCCCCGTTCCACTGCAGGCGGTGGTCAAGGAATTCCGTCTTCCAGCCGAACTCGTTGTTGGTCAAATTATCGGACGTGTACGGCAGCGGCGAGCAGTACCGCGGCACACCGCTGGTGGGGTCCGGAAGATAGCAGGCAAAGCTGCGGTTGAAGGCGCCGGCACGGAAGCCCTGTGACCACGTGAAGTAGGTGAGCACGTCCGGCCAGATGTGCCACGTCAGATTCGCGCGACTCTTGAACCCCTTGTATATGGTATGAAGGTTTTCCTTGCCGATATCGACCGTCGCACCCGAAGTCAGGCAGGGTGGCAAGCCAGCCTGGTAGCAGCTAAAGCTGCCTGACTCCGCGCCAACCTCCTCGTTGTCGAAATGGTAGTAGCGCGTTCCGGCCGTAATGGTCAGCACCTTGGGAACGAGGTCAAGATCCACTGAAGTGAACAACGCCCGCTGCCGGTAGCCGCGTTTGACGTCATTGAAGAAGGCCACGTTGTCGTTGCGGACGGGGGCCGGGTTGTTGACGTCCGAGCCCGGAACGGGTCCTATGTTCGTCAAGCACCCCAGCGTGACGGTCGCCGTGCAAGGCGGCAGGGTCTTGTAGAGCCAGTTCAGCTGGTCATTGATCCGCAGGTCTTCCCAGAAAGCGCCGGCGATGCCGCGCATCCGCCAGTCATCGGGTGTACTCAGCCGGAACTCATGACTCTGATGAGTGTTGCGCTCCGTCTCGTTCCACACGGCGCTAGGCGAGAAGCAGCTTGCAGCGAGGCCGTTCGCCGGGTCGGCCGCATGGCACTGGTAATAGTCCGCATACAGACCGCGCGCGTAATTGGTGTAGTCCTGCACCGTGTCGAGGTTGCGCACCAGGTACGAGCCCGCATACACGGCTCTGAGAGCGCCGATGCGTCCGTTGATGGTCAAAGCCGTGTTCTCGAACCGGTCCTTATTGTAGGAGTTGTTGAACAGCGTGACCGACTGCTTGGGAAGCGCAACGCCGTCTGAGCTCTTCGGCATCTGGTAGAACACGCCCTCGGCGTCCATGTCCTGGTAGCTCTGGGTGATCAGGGCGCTCCAGTCATCTGCAAAGTCCCAGCGAGCGGCGACGCGAACGCCCTGATAGGTGACCGGATTGATCGCGCTAGCCGCGATCGCATTGTTGTTGATGACCGGAGATCCGGGCGGAACCTGACACGGCGTTGTCGTGGGACCGCAGCCGCTCGGATAGTTCGCGTAGTGGATACCGAGGTCGGTCGACGCGTTGCGTGTGAAGGTGGCCGGCACATTGTTGATGTAACCCCCGCGCCGGTCGTCGTAGACCACGCCGCGCACCGCCAGCTTGTCCGCGATCAGCGGCAAATTGAGGACAGCGGTGACGTCCGTATTCGGGTCACCGCCTGCGGTCACGCCGTAACTTCCGGAAACGCTCCCTTCGGTCACGTTGAGCTTCGGCTTGTTCGTGATGTAGCGAATGACGCCGGCCTGGGCGCCGGCACCGAACAGCGTCCCCTGGGGCCCTTCAAGGACCTCGACGCGCTCCAGGTCGGCCGTGTAGACGTCCAGGTTTCGGCCGGGCAACTGCCCGGACTGCTCGTCCAGATAGATGGCAACGTTCGGAAAGCCGTTGATCGAGCCGCCGGATTGAGTTGCGACGTTGCCGGCGCTGAGACCCCTCATGAAGATCTGATCCTGGCCTGGCCCCGCGGATGGCGCGACCACATTGGGCAGGTACTTGAGCAAATCGTCGAAGTTCGTGACATTCAGCTGCTGCAAGGTATCCCCAGTAAACGCCTGGATTGCGATCGGCACGTCCTGCGCGTTCTCACTGCGCCGCTGCGCAGTGACGACGACTTCCTGAATGCCACCCTCCGACTGGTCTGGCGTTGCTTCCGCGTACGCGGCTCCAGCGGCATGAGTGCCGAGGATCGCGGCAACCGCACGAGCGCATTTCTGATTGATCTTCACTGCAGACTCCCCCGTCGAAATGCAGCCGCCGACTTTGTCCAAAGCCGAGCGACGCGATGCCGGCGTTCATTGCTATTGGCTCCAGTGCAGTCCGTCGCGCCCGAATCGCGTTGCTTCAGCAAACTCCATATTGCATACTTATCAGGATTAGACACAGCGACGGATTTTTGGTCAATTGTTTCGTCCTGGCGCGCCGTGCACTGTTCACGACATTCTGAGTGCCTGATCCCGCAATCCCTCCCGCCAGCGTTGATCCGCTCGCCGTTCCCGGTCTGAGCAGCAGTGCGATTGCCGCACCTCAAGCGGCGGTGGCACCGCTCGAGCGCTGGTACGTCTTGATCGTGATGTGCCTGGTCTACGCCCTCAATATCGCGGCGCGCTACGTCGTCACCACGGTATTTGAACCAATCCGACTCGAACTGCACCTTACCGACACGGGCGCGGCGTTCCTGACCGGAGTTCCGCTCGCCCTATTCTACGTCGTCTGCGGAATTCCCATCGCCTGGCTCGCCGACCGCTCCAATCGCCGGAACATCGTGGCTGCGTCCCTGGTGCTGTGGTCGGGCTTCACGGTGCTCTGCGGTTTGGCCCTGAACTACTGGCAGTTCCTCGTCAGTCGGATCGGCGCGGGCGTGGGTGAGGCGGGGGCGACTCCACCCTCGACGTCGATCGTGTCGGACTGCTTTCCCCCCGAGCGCCGTCCCATGGCGCTGAGCGTCTTCGCTCTGGGCGCACCCATCGGCGCCTGGCTCGCCGCGGACGTGGCGGGTGCCGTCGCACAGGCCCACGGCTGGCGGGGCGCATTCCTGGCCCTGGGCGTGCCGGGTGTACTGCTCGGCGCGCTCGTCTTTTCCACCCTTCGCGAGCCCACGCGCGGACGGCTCGACGCCATCGTCGGCGCCGGCAACGCCTCGTTCTCGGAGGCCCTGGCGTTCCTGTGGCGTCAGCGAGCCGCGTTCCACGTCATCATGGCGAGCGGCGTCTGTTCGCTGTGGGGATGGGGCCTCGTCTGGTGGACCCCGACATTCCTGCTGCGCGCCTACGGCCTGAACGTCGCCCAAGCGGGTGCGATCACCGGTCACATCCATCTGATTGGCGGCATCCTCGCCACGGCCGGCGCTGCCTGGCTCATGTCGCGTCCGTCCATGGTCGACCCGCATCGCGTCCTCCGGGTGCTCGCCTGGGTCACCGGCTGTGCCACCATCCCCTCGATCATCGCGTACTGGACCGACTCGCTGTGGCTTGCCCGGGTGATGTTCTGGGCTTACATCCCTGCGATCTATTTCTTCATCGGCCCCTGCATGGCCCTGGTGCTCAATCTGGCGCCGAGCATCATGCGCTCGACGTTCACGGCCTGGTCGGTCCTGGTGGGCAATGTATTCAACCTGATTGTCGCGCCGCAGTTCGTCGGGTTCCTGAGCGACACGTTCGGCGGTACGCACGGGGCCGATGCCGCCTCGCTCCGCTGGGCGTTGCTGGTGCTCGCTCCGACGGGGTTCTGGGCGACCTGGCACTTTGTCCTGGCGGCGCGAACCGTTGCCCCGGACATGCAGCGCGCGGTCAGCTACGCCGCCTGAGCACCCTGCGATGCCGCTGGAACGGAGGAAGGCCCTGTGGGACATGTCTTGCTAGGCCTGCTCGTCATAGCAAGCGCAGCAGCGTGTGCGCGAGCCGACGACGTTAAAGTCCTCAACGACGATGCGCACTTTGCCGAGGGACCGATCTGGTACCACAGCAAGCTGTACTACGTCGAATACGATCGCAATTCGGTGATCACCTGGGACGGTGCAAAGAACGCCGTGTTCTGGTCCAAGCCGGGCTGCGGCCCGTCGGCGGTCATTCCCACCGCGCGCGGCGAATTCCTGACGACGTGCTACGACAGTGGCACGATCGGCCGAATCTCGGCCGACGGCAAGGATCTACCCCCTTACAGCCACGACAAGGACGGAAATGCCTTCGTTGGCCCCAACGATTTTGCGCCGGACCGTCACGGCGGCATCTACTTCACCTGCTCCGGCACGGCACCCGGTCCGAAGATCGACGGCAGGATCTTTTACCTCGCCCCAGACGGCACGATCAGCCAGGAAGCCACCGCTGTGCACAGCGCCAACGGCATCGTCGTTTCCAACGACGGCAAGACGCTCTATGCGATCGAGACCGAGGAGCACCGGCTGATTCAGTTCAAGATCGGGCGCGACGCATCGCTCTCTGACCGCCGGGTTTTCCTGAATCTCGACGAGCTCACGCACAATGTCGGCCACATCTACCCGGATGGCGTGAAGATCGATTCGCGGGGACACCTATATATCGGCCAGAATCCGCGTGACATCCACGCCGCGCTCGCCGGCACGATCTTCGTAGTCGAGGCTGCAGGAAAGCTACTGCGGACGCTCAAGCTGCCTTCACCGGGCGTGCCGAATCTGGCCTTCAGCCCGGACGAGAAGACCGTGTACGTGATGGCGCTCGATCAGCTCGACAAGTCGCCCTACCGTGGCAAGGTCTACGCGATCGCGAACCGCTGACGCGTCAAGCGCGCCGCAGCCGGCGCCACGGTCAGCCCGCCAGCCAGCCGCCGTCGATGACGAGATTCGAACCCGTGATGAAGCTCGCGCGGTCGCTCGCCAGGAACACCGCCGCGTTGGCGACATCCTGCGGTCGCCCGAACCGCGGCCAGGGCGTGCGTTGGCGCTGATACTCCAGCCGCGCCGGGTCCTTCGCCAGTCCGCCTGCGCCGGTGACGATCTTGCCTGGCGAGATGCAGTTGCAGACGATCAGGTGCTTGGCGTAGTCGACGGCAATCTGTCGCGTGATGTAGATCGCCCCCGCCTTGCTCACGCCGTACGGCAGGTCGCCGGGCGAGGTAACGATGCCTTGCTGGGATCCCAGGTTGATCAGGCGACCCCTGACCTCCTGCCGCGGCTCCTGAGTGATCATCTGCTGGACCGCGCGCTTGCAGCCGTTGAATATGCCCGTCAGATTGACCCGCATGACCTGCTCCCATTGCGCGGGTTCGGTCTGCAGCAACGCGGTGCCGGAATAGGTAGCGGCGTTGTTCACCATGACGTCGAGCCTCCCGTGACGCTCGACCGTGGCGCCGATCAGCGCGTCGACCTCGTCCCAGCGCCCGACGTCAGTCTTCCGAAAGAACGCCGCGCCGCCCGCTCGGGTAATGAGATCGAGCGTCGAGTCCCCGCCTTCGACGGGCTGCTCGATGATATCCGCAATGACGACACTCGCCCCTTCGCCGGCGAAGCCGATGGCGATCGCCCGACCGATGCCCGAACTCGCACCTGTGACGACAGCTATCTTTCCCGCGAGTAGACTCGACATTGGTTTCGATCCCACAGAGACCCAGGGGACTGGAGCACCTTGCCCGCAAGGATATGCCCATGGCCGGCGCCATCCAACCCGATCTCGACCTGGCTGCGTCGCTGTTTGAAGCCTTGAGCCGTGCCACGCGCCGCGGCCGCGGCATCGTGCGCGACAGCTACGGCGACGGCGAGCAGGCGGCGCACGACATCAGCCGGTCGGCGGCCGACGCCGCAGGGCTCGAAGTCTCCATCGACCCGATCGGTAACCTGTCGATGACGCTGCCCGGACGAGACCGCAGCGCGCCGCGCATCGTCATGGGTTCGCACCTCGACAGCGTGCCGCAGGGCGGCAACTTCGACGGCGCGGCGGGAGTCGTCGCCGGCGTATCCGTGCTGTCGGCGATGAAGCGGGCGCGATTCGTGCCCGATTACGATCTGTCCGTGATGGCGATCCGCGCGGAGGAGTCCGCCTGGTTCGACATCGCCTATCTGGGCAGCGGCGGCGCGTTCGGACTCCTCGATCCCGCCTGCCTCTCGATTCCAAGATCCGACAATGGCCAGAGCCTCGAGGCGACTCTGAAACAGCGGGGCTTTGATCCGCAGCCGATCCGGGCACGGCGGCGCCTCCTCGATCCGTCGGGCATCCGGGCATACCTCGAGCTGCACATCGAGCAGGGCCCGACGCTGGTCGCCCGGGGACTTCCCGCCGCCGTCGTGAGCGGCATACGCGGCTGCAAGCGGTTTCGCAATGCGCGCTGCATCGGCGAGTATGCCCATTCGGGCGCCGTCGCCCGTCCCTACCGGCGCGACGCCGTCGCGGCCACGGTCGCCCTTCTTCACCACATGGAGAGCGTCTGGCTGCAACAAGAAGAGGCCGGCGAGGATTTGGTTCTTACCTCGGGAGAGTTGTTCACCGACCCCGCCATGCACGGGCCGAGCAAGGTCGCCGGTGAAACACGCTTCGTGCTCGACCTGCGCAGCCTGTCCGACACGACCATGGAGGTAGTTGCGGCCGAGGCACGCGCGGCGGCGGAGCGGCTCAGTACGGCCTACCGCGTCCACATCGATCTCGGCGCGACCAGCGATTCTCCTGCAGCGGTGATGGACGGCCGGCTGCGAGCGCGGCTCATGAGCCTGCTCGATCGTCCCTTCGAAATGGCCAGCGGCGCGGGTCACGACGCGGCCGTGTTCACCAAGGTCGGCATCCCGAGCGCCATGATCTTTGTCCGCAATGAGAATGGCAGTCACAATCCGGACGAGGCCATGTCGTTGGATGACTTCGCGGTAGGAACGCGGGCCCTGATGGGCCTGCTCGAGGATTTTCCTCTCTGAGTCGGTTTTCGAGGGGGCCTGTTATGACGCTGTTGGTGACGGGTGCGACGGGGTTCGTCATGAGCGTGCTCGGCCGTCATTGGCTCGAAGCCGATCCGAGAGCGCGCCTCGTGGTACTGGACGCTTCGCCCCTCGATACCGCTGCCGAGCGCTACTTCGCCCCGTTCACCGACCGGCTCGCAGTCGTAGTCGCCGATGTGACTGAACCCGAGACCTGGCGTCCGGCTCTCGCCCGGCATGCCGTCACTCGCATCGTCCACGGCGCGACCATTACGCCCATATCGCGCGGCACTGCGACCGCAGCGAAGCGGGAGCCCGAAGCTGAGAACCCCGATCGGATCATCGATGTCAACGTAATGGGGACGGTGGCGGTGCTCGAGTGGGCGCGCACGGTGCCGGGTCTAAAGAGATTCATCTACGTTAGCTCCGGCGCCGTCTACAAGCACCACGGACCGGATCGTCCGGGCGAGCCGCTCCCCGAAGACGGCTACGTCATGCCGCGGCGGCTATACGGCATCTCGAAGCTGACATCGGAGCTGCTCACGGAGCGCTATGGCGACCTCTTCGGCCTGTCGACCGCATCGGTGCGGCCGTCGTCGGTGTACGGACCGATGGACCGCGTCACGGCAAGCCGGAACATGCACCATGTGCCTCACCGTATTGCCCGCATGGCCCTGGACGGGGTCAAGCGCGTGCGCGTCAATACGCTCGATGCCGTCGGCGACTACATTCACGCTGAGGATGTTGCGCGCGCGATTGTCTCGCTGCTGCAGGCGCCGCGGCTTCGCTACAGCACCTACAATGTCGCCTCCGGTGCGACCGCGAGTATCGGCGATATGGTTGGATGGGCGGCGGAAAAAGTGCCCGGGTTTGGCGCCGAGATCGTGCCCCCCGAGCAAGCCGACATCCTGCAGGACCCCACCCTCAAGGACGGCATGTGGGGTGCTTACGATGTTTCGCGCCTCAGCGGCGAGACCGGCTGGAAGCCGCGGCCGATGCGCGCGGCACTGCATGCCTACATGGACTGGCTGGCGGCCGAGCGCGGCTCCAGCCCGTCACAGGAACCAAGATGAATCCCAGTGAGCCGTATCCCCGCGACCTCATCGGTTACGGTGCCCGCGCGCCCCACCCCCACTGGCCGGGCGAGGCCCGCATTGCCGTCTCCCTGGTGCTGAACTGCGAAGAGGGCGCAGAGGCTTGCGTGCTGCATGGCGACGCGCACTCGGAGTCGGTGCTGACCGACCTCGGTGCCGTCGAGGCTCTGCCCGGCGCACGCAATCTGAATGTTGAATCCAATTTCGAGTACGGCAGTCGCGTGGGATTCTGGGAAATCATGCGACTACTGAAGACCATGGGCGCACCGGCCACTGTGTACGCGGTTGGCATGGCACTGGAGCGCAATCCTGAGGTCGCTGCCGAGATCGCACGCAGTGGCTTCGAGGTCGCCTGCCACGGGCATCGCTGGATCGATTACCAGTTCGTTCCGGAGGAAGTGGAGCGCGCGCATATGCTGCGCAACATCGACACCATTACCCGCCTGATCGGCCGCAGACCGGTGGGCTGGTACACCGGGCGCCCCAGCCCGAACACGCGGCGCTTGGTCGTGGAGACAGGCGGCTTCCTCTATGACAGTGACGCCTACAACGATGATCTCCCCTACTGGACCGAGGTCTCAGGCTGCCGACACCTTATAGTCCCCTATAGCTTTGACACCAATGACAGCCGCTTGCAGCGCGGCGGCGATTTCAGCACCGGCGACGACTTCTTCACCTACTGCCGGGATGCGTTCGACTGGCTCTACCGCATCGGAGCCGAAGGGCGCCCGCGCATGATGAGCATCGGTCTGCACGGCCGGATCATCGGGCGCCCCGGCCGGATCGGCGCGTTGGCGCGGTTGCTCGAGCACATCCAGCGTCACGAAGGCGTCTGGCTGTGCAATCGGGCAGCCATCGCACAGCACTGGATAGCGCATCACGCGAAAAGCTGAATGTAGTCGCTACAGGCTTCGGATCGTGCCCCCGTTCACTGCTACTTCACCGGGCCGTTTTTCCTGCTGCTCGCCAACCCGGGGGGCGGCCACGTCAGCAGGACGAACGCGACCCGGAGAAGTCTGTCCGAGACGAGTTCCATCCGAAGGGACGGAAAGGCGGCCTAGCCCGAACAATTCGCGACCGAGCGTGAATTAGAGAAAAGCAAAGGCCCCTTCGCGACGCTCGAACTAAGCTTTGCTCTCCAAATCTCAGCCCGTCGCGCGCGACACCGTCGCAGCGCACGTCTCCTTGCAGGCAGTAACTTGAGAGCTCAGTACCCTTAGGGATACTAATGGGGGTAGCTGGCCCCCCTCCTCTGGGGACTGAGGCGATCTCTACTTGCGCGGGTCTCGTTCGCTGAGCGCGGCCTTGCGAAGTTTTCGCTCGCCGCGCATCACATACAGCACGTAGACGCGATCACGGTCGTGACGGTAGAAGATCCGGCAGCGTGGCTCAACGATCTGGCGATAGCGCCAGCCACGCAGTTCCTGTGGTTTCGAGCCGCTGTCCGGGTGAGCGATCAGCTGCTCGACGTGCTTGAATACGCGCTGTACCAACTCGCGCGCTCCTGCAGGGTCATCGAGCGCGATGTAGTCGGCGATCGCGTCTAGATCATTGAGTGCCGGCTCAGTCCAGATTACTTCAGCCATCGCGCCAGGCGCTTTTTCGCTTTGGCGTGCGTCAGAACGCGGCCGTCCTCGATCGCCTTCTCACCCCGAGCGATCCCTTCCAGGAGACTCAACCGCTCGAGTTGGCGCTCATAGGTCTCGACGTCGACGAGATACGCGGCCGGCAGACCGTGTTGCGTGATCAGGATCGGCGCTCGCTCGCTCTCCAGCTCGCTGAGCAATTCGGTCGCTTTGCGCTTCAACGTGGTGACGAGTTCGGTACGCATAAAATGATACTATAGTATCACTTGGACGCTTAGCAAGCGCGACGATTGGCGGCCGCGGACCGCGACTGAAGAGTCCTTGGCAGCGTGCCGACGCCCTGTCGCCCGGACCGGCTGAAAAGAGCCCCTTCCTCGCCAATTGCAGACCGGAAGAGCCCGCTCATCATCGGAGTCGGTAGCAATCGATGATACCAAAGCAGTCCGTGGTCAAAACGCGGCGGCAGTGGGCTTTGCTTCGGGGTGCACCGACCCGAAGCTTTGATCGACCCGCTTCCTCCAGTCTAGGATAGTGCATGTTCGTGATAACCCCATGTTGAGTACGCAGACCGCTCAACTGCTCGCCCGGTATCGCGCCTGGGCAGATGCGCTCACCTATCGGGCGGTCGAGGGACTACCCGCCGGCGAGGGCACGAAGCTACGTTCGACGGAGTTCAAGAGCATCATCGGCACGCTGAATCACATCTACGTGGTCGATCGCGTGTGGCAGGCTCACATCGAGGGTCGCGATCACGGCTTCAAGGCACGAAATCTGATCGTGCACCGGGAGCTGGCGACGCTGCGCAGCGCGCAGGAGTCCATGAATCAATGGTGGATCGACTGGGTCGGGAGCCAGACCGACGCGACTCTTGGGAAGCCCGTGCGTTTCCGCTTCATGGGAGGCGATACCGGCGAGATGAGCGGTGGCGCAATCCTCATGCATGTAGTCAACCACGCCACCTACCACCGCGGCTGGATCGCCGAGATGTTCTTCGAAGTGCCCGCCAGGAACGCGACGACTGACTTTCCGGTGTTTCTGCGCGAGTTCGCTCGTGAGTGAGGCGCCTCCTGCACCGGCTCCCCTCGTTCCTGACTGTTTTGATCGGGACACCTCGACCCGAGGCGCGGACAAGCTCTGACCGCTCGTAGCCAAGTAGGCGAGGCTGCACCCGGGGAAGCCGCATCCGGTTTTCGAAGGACCTGTGCTCACTCGCGCAGATAGCGCGCCAGAAACTGAGATACTCTGTGCAATCTGAAAAACCCGCATCTTAGGCGCATGGAAGCCGGTATTCCCGCGTACCGGCCGGTCGCCGAGGGAGCCCAGGTACTGCACGTCAGAGCGGCGAATGATTTATGGCACTCGGCGACACCATCTACGTATTCGACATCGAGCTTGCGAACTCCGACAGCAGCGTTTACGAGTCGCTGAGGGTTAGCGTCGCACGTCATCCGTCAGAGACGCCGCAGCACATGTTGACGCGGGTGCTCGCCTATTGTCTCGAGTACACCGAAGGGATCGCGCTTTCGAACGGATTGTCCGAGCCTGACGAGCCGGCGATCGCGGTGCGCGACCTGACGGGGGTGTTGAAAGCGTGGATCGATGTCGGCGCCCCCGACGCGATGCGGCTGCATCGGGCGAGCAAGGCTGCGCCGCGCGTAGCCGTTTATACGCACAAGGATGCCGTGCAACTGGCGGCACGGCTTCGCGGGGAGCGGATCCATCGCATAGAGGCGCTCGAACTCTACGCAATGGACTTCGATTGGCTCTCAGATCTCGCGCAACGGCTGCAACGGCGAACGCAGTTCACGCTGACGGTGTCTGAACAGCATTTGTATCTCTCGCTCGGTGAGGAGACGCTTTCGGCGGTCGTCAACCGAATTCCCCTGGGGTAGTAGATACCGGCTCAGTAAGCTTTCGCGGGGAGCCTGGACCGCCCTCTCGAGGCAGCGGCCCGCAGGGCGGCTCAGAGGTCGCCTTGAGGCCGAATCAAGCCACGACGCTGGCACTGGTCCCCTATGCCGTAGTGCATCAGGTGCGCTACCCTGCATTTTCCATGCGCCTCCTGCTCGTCACACCCCCGATGAGCCAGCTGAATACTCCGTATCCCGCGACGGCGTATCTGATGGGCTTTCTGCGCCTGCACGCAGCCGACCTCGGGCTCGAGCTGACACAAGCCGACGCCTCGCTCACGTTATTCCTGCGGCTGTTCTCAGCGCCGCTCGTCGCGCGCGCGGCCAACGTGCTCCGCCAGCGCGCGCGGACCGCCGGGAAGTGTGCTCCGCTGCCGCCCTCGATCGCTCACTTTCTTAAGCATGCCAAGCGTTACGCCGACACCGTGGGGCCGGCCATTCGGTTCCTGCAACGCCGCGATCCGAGCTTGGCATTTCGTATCGTCGGGCGCGCGTTTCTTCCCGAAGGACCACGCTTCGAGCATTTGAGCCCGCCTCCCACGGGCGAGCATGCGGCGTTCGACGAGCAGCTGCTGTCCGCGTTCGGCACCCTCGGCACGACGGAGCAGGCTCGTTACCTCGCGAGCCTGTACATCGACGACCTCGCCGACGTTTGGCGCGTCGGCATCGACCCACGCTTCGAGCTCGCGCGCTATGGCGAGCGACTCGCCGCAAGCGCCACGTCGTTCGAACCGCTGCACGAGGCGCTGACGGGCGAGCCCACACTCGTCGACACAACGCTCGACGAGCTCACGCGCGAGTTAATTACCCAGGCACCTGACGTCGTCGCCGTGACCGCGCCGTTTCCCGGTAATGTCTACGGCGCATTTCGCATGGCGCGCACGATCCGCGCGGCTGCACCGAAGGCAACGCTGATTCTCGGCGGCGGCTGGGTCAACACGGAGCTCCGTTCGCTGCGCGACCCGCGCGTATTCGACTACTTCGACTACGTGACTCTGGATGACGGGGAGCGGCCTCTGCTGAATCTGCTGATCCGGCTGCGGGGCCGCCAAGCAGCGCTCGTCCGCACGTATGTGCGCAAAGGCGCGGAAGTCGTGTTCGAGAACGATCCAACCCAGCATGACATTCCACAACGCGACACGGGCATTCCGACGTACGACGGCCTGCCGCTCGGTCAATACGTGTCCGTGATGGAAATGCTAAACCCGATGCACCGCTTCTGGTCGGATGGCCGCTGGAACAAGATTACGCTGGCGCACGGCTGCTATTGGAAGAAATGCTCGTTCTGCGACGTCTCGCTCGACTACATCGGCCGTTACGACCGGCCGGGTGAGGACATCGTCATGCAGCGCATTCGAGCGCTGATCGCGGAGACGGACGAGACGGGCTTCCACCTGGTCGACGAGGCCGCGCCGCCGGCAGGCATGCGTGCACTCGCACAGCGCCTCATCGACGAGAAACTCAGCATCACGTGGTGGGGCAACATTCGTTTCGAGAAAACCTTCACGCCCGAGCTGTGCCGTCTGCTCGCCGCAGCCGGCTGCGTAGCCGTGAGCGGTGGGCTCGAAGCGGCCTCGGATCGATTGCTCGAGCT
>Ga0209472_1000609_pt1 | contig 21109 bp, 15 predicted proteins | sample GraSoiAngelo_130_FD_185887 | JGI IMG/M metagenome (GOLD analysis project Ga0209472, IMG submission 185887) | Grasslands soil microbial communities from the Angelo Coastal Reserve, California, USA - 14_0929_02_20cm (SPAdes) (version 2) | ecosystem: Environmental > Terrestrial > Soil > Grasslands ...
CGTGCGCTGTTCGCTCGCGCCCCGCAGATGGCGAGCGTCTGGCGCGCGAAGGCGCCGCAACTGTTCGACGTGGCCATCCCCCGCAAGCAGGCCGGCGGCGCCATCGAGGCCTATGCCGCCTCACAGGCCATTGCGGCGCAGGCAGCCCTCGCAGCGCTGGGCCCTGAGGATCTGCGCTTCCATGCGATCGCGCTCGACGCGTCGGGAAAGCCGATCCCGGTCATGCATTCGGACGAGGGATTTGCGCTGTTGTTCGCAGAACTGGATGCCAAGCAGGTCGACCGGGCCGTCACCGTGCTGATGCGTCCGTTTCCCGCGGGCCTGATGACCGACGCAGGGATGCTGGTCGCCAATCCCGCATTCTGCGCGCCGCCGTTGCAGGCGCGCTTCACCCGCAACGCCTACCACGGCACTGTCGTATGGTCGTGGCAGCAAGCCCTGTTCGCCGCCGGGCTGGAGCGGCAACTGCAGCGCCGCGATCTGCGGCCCACCGTGCGCACTCATCTCCTCGAGGCGCAGCAGGTCCTGTGGTCGGCCATCAACGCAACCCGCTCCATCAACAATTCCGAATTGTGGTCGTGGTCGTTCGACGCCGGCCACTATCGGGTGGCGCCATTCGGGGCCGCCGCCGCGGACGCAGACGAGTCCAACGCAGCGCAGCTGTGGAGCACGGTGTATCTGGCCGTGAAGCCGCCGCACACCGCGCTGAACGCATCCTCCGATGCGCAGGTTGGCGTGTTGCGGGCAGACTCCGCGTCCCGGCAGTTGCCAGAGAGGTAGTTCCACCCATGAGTCGCATCGGTGCTGTGCAGTACGCGCTTTTTTTCCTGGTTGCCACCGCGAGCGCCCGCGGCGAGACGGATGCGAGCTTTCGCCTGAGCGCCGGGCTCGAGGATCTGCCCGCCTATTTTCCGGCTTATCTCGCCAATGGTTACATCTCGGCCCTGAGCGCACCGCGGGGCACCGAGGCCACGCGGGCCTACCTGGTCGCGTTCATGGACTACGCTGCGGGCGATATCTCGCGCCCGGCGGCCGTTCCCGGGTGGACCGAGATCGACTTCAGCTCGAGTCCCACCGGAGCGGGTCAGGCGTGGATGAACAGAGCCCCGCTGAACGAGCGCGATTTCAGGGACTACCGGCAGACCCTCGATCTGCACGAAGCCACGTTGACGACGAGTTATCGCTACCTCGATCGCGGCCGGGAAACCGCGGTCGAGGTCACAACGCTGGTCAGTGAGGCGTCCCCGCATCTGGCGGCGAGTCGTTTCAGGATCACGCCGGATTATGACGGGGTGGTGCAGTTGTCGTTTGCGCTCATGCTGTGGGCACCGCACGCTCCGCGGTTTCCGCTCGCGCAGATGAGCGGTCCCGAGATGGAGGAGGCCCTGGCGGCGAATGGCTTGTCGCTCGAGCCGCGAGCCCCCGCCACGCCCGACCGCGAGGCGCTCTGGTACCCCGGCTACACCGAGGTGCGCGCGAGCGAGGGCGATGGGGGCTCGCTGTCGCTGTGGCTCGACGGCCAGGCCGAGCAGGGCCTGCCCATGGCGATGGCCGCCGCGGTAGCGCTGCCGGAGGGGGTGCCGCCGGAAACGGTGACCGTGCACCGTGACCGCTACCGGCTCGCGCTCGATGTCAGCATCAGGGTCGAGCGGGGCCAGACGTATGACTTCACCAAGTTCATCGCCGTGTCGCGCGCCGGGTGGGGCGGCAACGCAACCGATGATCTGGCTCTGGCCCGCGAGGCGCGCGACCGCGGATTCGCCCGCCTGCTGGAGGAGCATCGTGCGGCCTGGGACGCGCTGTGGCAGCCGGACATTCTCATCGAGGGGGATGCGAAGGCTCAGCAGGTTGCCCACTCGGAGCTGTATTACCTGCTGGCGAGTGCGACGGCCGATACGGCGTGGCCGGTCGGTCCCTGCGGGCTGACCACCTGTTACGCCGGTCATGCGTTCTGGGATGCCGACACCTGGATATTTCCGGCGTTGCTGCTGCTGCACCCCGAACGCGCAAAACCCATGGTCGCGTTCCGCGAGCGCACCCTGGATGCGGCACGGCAGCGGGCGCGGCAGCGCGGCTTCGACGGAGCCATGTACCCGTGGGAATCAGACCCGGAGAACGGCAGCGAACAGACGCCGCACTCTGCCTACGTCCTGGGAGAAACCGAAATTCACGTGAACGCGGATGTCGCGATCGCGCAGTGGCAATACTATCTGGCCACGCACGACCGCGATTGGTTGCGAGCGCACGGCTGGCCGGTGATCCGCGAGGTCGCCCGCTTCTGGGCGAGCCGCGCCACCTACGATCCGGGCGCGCAGCGCTACGGGATCGCGCACGTCAATTCCGTGGCCGAGTCGAACACGGACATTCCGAACGATACCTTCACGAATGTATCGGCCGCCAAGGCGCTGAGCATCGCCACCGCTGCAGCAGGCGTGCTCGGCGAACGCCCCGATCCGCTCTGGAGCCGCATCGCGCGGCTGCTGTACATCCCGCTCGCCCCGGGCGGGGAGCATCACCTGGCCTTCGACCCCGCCGTGATGGTCGACCGCAGCGACGAGGACTTCGGAGGCGGCCCGATGGCGCTGTTGTTCCTGCCCTCGCTGGATCTCGCCATGGACGCGCAGTTGCGACGCCATGATTACGAGTACGGCATTCGCCCGAGCTCCGTCGCACGGGTTGCTGCGGCCAGCATGGGCATTGCACCGCGGTCGATCGCCGCCGACACGATCGGTGCTGCGGCCGATGCCGCAGCCTGGTTCGCCACCAATTTCACCGGCGGCACGCTCAAGCCGCCCTTCAACGTGCGCACCGAGACGGCCGGCAACAATGTCGGGTACTTCCTGACGGGCTCCGGCGGATATCTGCAGAGCCTGATCTACGGCTTCAGCGGACTGCGCATTCGCGAGGCGGGACTCATCGAGGCGTATGCGCCCGTCCTGCCGCCGGGCTGGAAGTCGCTCACCTTGCGCAACTTGAGCTTCCGCGGCCAGCGCCTGAATATCCGCATCGCGCGCGATGCCGCTGGCGTGGTGCGCTTGAGGCGCCAGGTGCATTGACGCACGCCGCATGCACTCGGCAGCAGACGGCTTGCGCTCAGCAGCAGACGCTAAGCAGCAGGTGGCGTTGGTCGTGAGCTCACCACACCGACGCCCGGCATGTGGCAGCGCGGCGTCGGTGGGGCGGATCTAGGTGCCAAGGCTCAGCCGATGCAGGCTCCGGGCTGTGCCACGCCTCGTTGCAAATTCGCAACAAAGCTTGTTAATGCCAATCATTCGAATTAGAGTTTCGCGCGAGATGCCAAGGCGCGCGACGCGCCTACGTCCGGCGACGATTGAGGGGAAGGCGTAGAGCACAAGCAGCCGGCACTCCTTTAATTACGGCGACTTGCAGATCCGATTCGCTTTATCCATCAGCATTTCGGGGAGGGGGGATCTCCATGAGAGTGAAAAGCAACAAGGCGCTGCGCAGGAGTGCGCGGCTGGCTCGACGAGCGCCCATGTCAGCAGTCGCTGCGCTGCCTGCGCAGGCATCGATCCTGCGACGGCCGGGGCTCCGAGTCGGTGCCGCAAACAGCGTCGCGGCCGCGGTGGCCGGGATTCTCTGGGGCACCGGGGGCGCGGCCTACGGGCAGGAACCGGCTCCCGCGGGCGGACAAGCTGCCGAGGCGCTGCAGGAGGTCGTGGTGACGGCCAGCGCGACGGGCGTGAAGAAGCTCGACGCCAGCTACAACATCGTCGCGGTCGACGCCGAGCAGATCAAGGAAGCGAACCCTAAGAGCACCGCCGACATTCTCAAGGTGTCGCCCGGAATCTGGCCGGAATCATCCGGCGGCCAGACCGGCGCCAACATCGAGATCGCCGGCATTCCAGGTGGCGGCGACGCGCCGTACTTCACCAACATGATCGAAGGGATGCCGCTCTATGGTATGCCTTCGCTTTCGTTCATGGACTCGAGCTCGTTGTTCCGTCTCGATAACACGATCCAGCGCGTCGAAGTAGTGCAAGGCGGGCCGGGCGCTGTGTTCGGTCCGGGACAGATGGGCGCCACGGCCAACTTCCTCCTGAGGCGCGGCACGGCCGAGCCGAGCGGCGAGGCGGGGGTCACCTACGGCAATGAGCACTTGATCAGGGTCGACGGCTTCTACGGCTTCCCTGTCATACCCGGGTGGCTCGCGAGTGTCGGCGGCTTCTACCGGTCATCGGACGGTGTCCGCTCGCCGCAGTTCAAGGCCGACGAGGGCGGCCAGATCACGGCGACCCTAACCCACGATCTCGATGGAGGGTCGCTCATGTTCTGGGCCCGCGGGCTGGACGACAAGAATCAGTTCATCGTACCGATCCCAGTGATTCAGTCTGGCAGCGACAGTTTCGGCGCCTATCCGGGCTTCGACCCGCTCACTGGCTCCTATGGAAGCCACGCCATCCAGCATGTGACGATCCCGAATCCGGGCGGCGGTTTCGAGGGTGCCGATCTCGCCAACGGGCGCGGGGGAGAGCTGTACTACTTCGGCATCAAGTGGGACCAGAAATTCGGCGACTGGTCGGTGCTCAACAACTTCCTGTTCGACGGCGGGCACCTCAACACCAATGCCCTGTTCTCGGGCCCGAATCCGCGGCCCTTGAGCTACTACCTCTACGGTTGCCAGGTGCCGCAGCCGGCGGGCTATTGCGGACCGGTCACCGTCAACGGGAACTTCTACCCGAACGGGGCGATAGATCACAACAACCTCGGGGTCGATGGACAGGGTCTGCCGCTCGCGACCAACGTCCAGTCAGCCTATGCCGGCGGTGGTGCCGCGGTGGCGGGGGGCCAGAGCGTGATCCGGCAGGGCTGGTGGTACATCCAGAAGGAGCTCCAAAGCTTCGTAGACGAATTTCGCGTGAGCAAGACGATCTTTGAGGGCAACACCGTGACCGGTGGCGTCTACCTCGCCCGGTACAGCGATGACGACAACTGGTCTCTCGGCAACCAGATGCTGATGACCAACACGCCCAATGCCACGGGGATTACTTTGAATTACGTACAGGGCGGAAACACCTTCAACCTGACCAGTCCGCAGGGCATCGTCGACTCGAACGGCAACTACAACATCCTCGCGCACGGGAACGCCACGAACATTGCCGGCTTCCTGTCGGATTCATGGAAGGTCAACCAGTGGATCTTCGATGCCTCGGCGCGGGTCGAGAAGATCGACGTGCATCAGCGCACGTGCAATCGGACCAGTACGCAAATGGGGACCGCATTCGACCTCTGGGACAATGCGGTGCCGCTCTGTAACGGCACGTGGGACTTCGAGCACTATCAAACGACCAAACCGTCGTTCACCGGCGGCGCAAACTACGAGTTCGCGAGCAATATGAGCGCGTATGTCCGCGCCAATACCGGTGTGCACTTCGATGACTTCGACAATAACGTACGGGGTGCCAACGGCAATTTTGCGCCGACCCAGACGATCACCAATTACGAAGTCGGATTCAAGTTCCAGAGCGCGATGGCGTACCTCGATGTCAGCGCCTACAAAAAGCAATTCACGGGTCTGCAGTACACGCAAACCGATAAGAACGGAATACAGATCCCCGGTGCCACATCCACCTACGGCGCCGATTCCAAGGGCATCGATTTCATCGGCACCCTGACGCCGATCGAGCATCTGAAACTGACAGTAGTCGGCGACTACATGGACGGCACCTACTCGGATTACCACGGTTGTCTACGGTACACAGATATCCTCGGCAACCTGGTTGCGTGCGCCTCGCCCAATGGTGCACCGCTGCAGCGCCAGCCGAAGTTCCAGGTCCGGCTCACGCCCAGCTACACCCAACCGTTCCCCTGGGGAGACGTGACCGGATGGGTGACGTATGAGCACGCCGGCCAGCGCTACGAGGACATCGTGGGCGGACAACCCCTCGGCAGCTACTACATGGTCGGGGCCGGACTCGTCGCGACCTTCCAGAAGAACTGGGAGCTGCGCGTCCAGGGCACGAACCTGACCAACGAGATCGGCCTCACGGAAGGCAATGCACGCAAGCTCGGTGCGGCGACTGGCCTCGGCAATGTACTCCTTGCTCGGCCGATTGAGGGTCGCGAGCTCAACTTCACGGCCCAGTACAAGTTCTAATTTCCAAGAAGAAACGCCCCCTCGCGCCCCATGGCGCGAAGGGGCGCGCGGCCGCGCGGGGAGGCGGCTACTGCATTCCGGACGATTGAGGGACAATCCGGCGAGCTGAGGTCGGCCTGCCGGACGCGATAGACCATGCCCGTGACGACCCCTGCGCTCATCGAGTCCATGCGGCGCATCAGCGAGCTGCTGCGAACCGGCGCTTACCGCGCCGCACACGACGAGCTCGAACCGATCGTCGCGGCCAACCCCGCCTTCGTGGAAGCGCTGCGCCTGCTCGCGGGCGCCAAGCAGGCGCTGGGCGATCCCGCAGCGGCGGAAGAGCTGCTGCGCCGGGCACTCGCGCTGGATCCGAACTGGATGCCAACGCTCACTACGCTCGGCGAGCTGTTGCTCGGCAACGGTCGGGGGAGCGAGGCCGAGCCGCTGCTGCAGCGTGCGGCGGCGGGCGCGCCCCCCTATCCCCGTGCGGCCCTGCTGCTCGCCCGCTATTACAACGACACGGGCCGACCGGGCGAGGCGCTCGCCGCGGCCGCACCGCTCTGCCTGAGTGGCAAGGCCGACGCGGAGCTCGCGGCGCAGCACATCGCCGCACTCGCCACGCTCGGTCGCCAGGAGGAAGCGGTCGCTGCTTACCGGAGGATCATGTCCGCGGCGCCGGACAACCTCGCCGCGGCCCACGCGCTGGCCATTGCCCTGAATACTGCCGGGCAGCCGGCCGAAGCCGCGCAGGTCGCACAGCGGACGCTCGCGCGCGGGCACCAGAGCGCGGCGCTTCATAACACCTATGCCCGCAGCCTCATCGCGCAAGGCGCCCTCGACCGTGCCGAGGCCGCGCTGCGCAAGTCCCTGGAGCTCGAGCCGCGGCTCATCGAGGCGCAAACGAGCCTCGCGCAACTGGTTTGGATGCGTGCCGGCGACCTCGAGCAGGCGACCGCGGCGCTCGAACAGGCCCTGCAGCGCTTCCCCGGCGACGACACGCTCCGGGCAGCCAAGGCGGCCATCCTGCAGGGCGCTGGGGATGCGCGCGGGGCCTATGCGTGTCTCGCTCCCGCGGCTGCGCGCGCGCAGGCTCCGCCGATGCTGCTCATCCGCGCAGGCCTCGCGGCGCTCGAGTTCGATCCGGCGACCGCGGTCGAACTCGCCGAGCGGGCGTTGCCGCTTCTGTCGGATAATGCGCCGGCCCGAAACCTGCTGGCGGCGGCCCAGCTCGGCGTCGGCGACGTCCGCACCGCTCTTGCCCACTGCGAGAGGCTGCTGGCGGACGCTCCAGATGACCAATATCTCATCGCGCTGCAGACAACCGGGTGGCGCCTGCTCGGCGATGAGCGCTACGCACAGCTGTGCGACTACCGCAATCTGGTGTTGCCGTTCGAGCTCGAGCCGCCGCCACCGTGGCGCGATCTGGCGAGCTTTCTGGCCGAAGTCCGGGCGAGTCTCAACCGCCTGCACGACCCCAGTGGCCATGCGCTGCTGTTTCAGTCGCTGCGCCATGGCACCGAGACCACTGCCGATCTGACGCGCAGCGCCGACCCCGCGATCCGCGCGTTGTTCAGCGCCTTTGCCGCCCCCATCCGCCGCTATCTCGAGCACGTCGGCCACGGCTCCGATCCCTTGCGCCGTCGAAATAACGGCCGCTGGCGCTTCAACGGCAGCTGGTCGGTGCGACTGCGCAGCTCGGGGTTTCACACCAATCACGTCCATCCGCGCGGGTGGATTTCCTCGGCCTGCTACATCGAGCTACCCGACAGCATGAGCGATCCCCGGAGCGAGGAGGGCGTGCTCACCTTCGGGCAGCCGAGCCTCGTGACCACGCCCGCGCTCAGCGCCGAGTACTCGGTGCGTCCCGCGGTTGGGATGCTGGTGCTGTTTCCGTCGTATTTCTGGCACGGGACGGTGCCTTTTCACAGCGACCAGGCCCGCCTGACCGTGGCGTTCGATGCGGTACCCGACCGCTAGCCAATGCCCTGGCGTGTGCGGGCGAGCTCAACGCCCGACGTGCGCCACGAAAAAATAGGCAATCCCCAGCAGCACCGCCATCTGCCCGAGAAGCGCTGCGTACATCTGGCGCGAGATGCTGCTGGCACTCGCATGGATCTCGCTACGCACGCCCTCGATCTTCAGCTCCAGTCCATGGCGCATGTCCGACATCTCCTGCCGCACGTCATGTCCCAGTTTGGACATCTCCTGCCGCATGTCCGACATCTCCTTCCGCAGGTCATGCCCCAGTTCCGCCATGTCCTGACGCAACAGCAGCGTGTCCTGCTTCGTCGCGAGCGTATCGCGGGCGCCCGCGATCTCGATCTCGATCGCCTGCACGATGGCGCGCGCCTGCGGGGCCGGCAGGTTGGCCTTTTCCAGTACCTCGAGCGATGCGGCCTGCATGGACATCGATCATAGACTCCGAACCGCCAGCGTCAATGGGGGGTTCTTTCCGCCGATTCATCCGACCTTAACCCGGCTCGTCTGTCCGCAGGAACCTTGCAATAGTCGGGAAAACACCCAATTTTTCCAGCGCTCTTGTGGGCCTCGATAGCCTCAGCGAGCCGACGCGCACTGATTGAAGATGCTCAGCGCTTCGCCGTCGGATCGCTGTCGAGTGCGTTGGCGTTGAAAGCGATGGTGATGCGTGGCTCGTCGCTGTCGTGGGGCTCGACGTAGTGCTCCATCCAGCAGGGAAAGAGCACCAGAAGTCCGACGCTGGGAGTGAGGTGGATGTCGGCGTGGCCGTTCGGCACGCCTCCCTTTACGAAGCCGTGAAGCACTCCCGGGCGCGGGTCACGGAATACGAACTGGCCGGAGCCGGGTGGCACCTGAAGATAGAAGCTGCCCGAGAGCAGTGATCCCTCGTGCATGTGCAAAAAGTTGAATCCACCCCGGTCGTGCAGATTGATCCACGACTGCAGGTAGAACTCGCGCTCGCCCTGACCCATCTCGCCCAGCGCACTGGTGCAAGCCGTACGAATGGCCTGGCGCAGGGGGGCGAAAGTGGGCTGCTCCAGCACGCTCATGTCCTCACTGTTCCAGCCTTGACGAACGGTTCGTCCTGCCGGCTTGGGAGCGGCCGCTCGCATCGCGAGCACATCCTTCACCCATCGTTCCAGGTGCGGCTCGAGCGGGTCCAGATGAGTCTGCCAGATCCGCGTCGGGAAAAGATCGTGGGACTGCAGCACGGGCACCACCGTGGGTATCGTTACCGGAACTCGCGTATACGGATGTTGCGGATCGCCAGGGCTCCGGGGTGATCGCCCTGCAGCCCGACCAGGCCCGCCGTCGCCCGACCGTAATTCGGGTACTCCGCAAATTTGCTCGCCGCAACCCGGCTCTTCCAGTCGGCACTCCTGAGCTCGTATTCGACCACTTTGCGCCCATTGAGCCAATGCTCCACATGAGTGCCCCTCACAACGATTCGCGTCCTGTTCCACTGATCGAACGGCAGCACGACACCGGCCGGTGGGCCGTAGAGCGCGTAGGCGGCCGCGGCGGCCGTGAGGCGGCTGCGCCCGTCCGCCGCATTCTCGTCATCGAGGAGCTGATATTCCGGGCCGCTCCAGTAGATGTGATCGTACTCGCGCGTGCCGCGGTAAAAGATACCGCTGTTGCCAGCCTTGCCGATCTTCCACTCGAGCTCGAGCTCGAAATCCCCGAAGCTCTCCTTCGTGACCAGATCGTCGACCGGCCCGTCCTTGGAGAGCACCCCGCCGGCGAGGTGCCAGCCCGCCGGCAATCCGGGCTCTTTCCAACCGCGCCAGTCGGGCGCGCCGTCGTCCTGCAGGAGCGAACGCCAGGGGGCCGAGGGCGGGTTGGCCGGTTGCGCTGCGGCCAGCAGCGCCGCCGCGCAGGAAAGGAGCAGCATGGCGGCGTACAGATGGATATTGTTCATGGCTCACTCTGTGTGTGATCACCGGTTACGGCAGGTTCAACTTCTTGAGCAGCTCGGGCGGGGGCCCGTCGAAACGCGCGAGCGGCACGTTGCCGATGTAGCCCAAGTCCTTACGGCCGACGGGAGTTGAGTAGAACCCGCCGGCGGTCAGATCGCGATAGAGCGCGAAGAAGCGCGCGGCATCGCGCCGTACCGCCACCGCGCGTGTTTCGTCACAGATGTCATCGCAAATGCCGTTCTGCTCGACGGCGGCGAGATCCGGGAAATCCTTGCCAAAGCGACGCGCGGCCTCCTCGTTCAACCACCTGAAACCGCCTAGCACGATCGGCCGGTCTCGCTGGCTGGCAGGATAGGGTGCACTCACCCACTCATCGATGAACTCGACCACTCCGACGGATGAGGCGCTGGGGGAATGCTCGTCGGCCGGAATGATGATGTCCGCGAGGATCCCCGCGAGCCGCCGCTGTGGGGCCGTGAAGGTCAGCGGCCACAGCTCGCCGGGATGGTAAACCGCCAGAAGATTTGGGTCGCTCCCGTAGCCACGCCCCGTCACCGCCGGGTCGGCTCGCGCTGCGTACTTTCCGGACAGGGGCCAGGCCGCGCTCGCGGCCAACACCCACTTGATGCTCGTGCGCCGATCCATCACAACTCCTTGCGCCGCATGCGCTCGAGGATGTGGTCCGCCGCGCGCCACGCCAGGGCCATGATCGTGAGGGTCGGATTCTTGTCCGCGTTGGATGCGAACACGGCGCCGTCGGTGACAAAGAGGTTGGGCACGTCCCAGGTCTGGCACCACCGATTGGTCACCGAAGTCTTAGGGTCCGATCCCATGATCGCGCCACCGACTTCGTGGATGATCGAGCCGCCGGGAGCGATGGCCTTGGCGCCGTCGCTCTGCACCGGGCCGTGAATGCGCCCGCCCATGGCGTCGACGATTTCGGCGAAGGTCCTTTGCATGTGTGCGGCCTGTTGCAGCTCGTGCTCCGACCATTGCCAATGAAACCGAAGCACCGGGATGCCCCACTTGTCCTTGACGCTCGGATCGATCTCGCAATAGGAGTGCTCGTTGGGGATCATTTCGCCGCGGCCGTCGAAGTGGACGAAGGAGCCGTAATAGCGGCGCACGTCCTGTTTGAGCTTCAGCCCATAGCTGCCGCCGGTCAGCCATTCCATGCCCGCCCCGGTTCCGTGCCCCGGCATCCGCTTGCCGCCGCCGAACTCGATATGATAGCCGCGGGCGAACGGAAGCTTGCCGGCGCGCTGCTCCCGGTAGAGCCACCAGGGAACATACAGCTGATCGCCATCGGCAGCGTCCTCATTGAGCGGCGGCAGGCTCTCGAGGAGCGGAATCTGCCCGCTCGCACTGCTGCCCACCGTATCCATCAAGTATCGCCCGACCCGGCCGCTCGAGTTGGCGAGTCCATTCGGGAACTGCGCGCTTTTGGAATTGAGCAGAATGCGGACCGATTCGCAGGCACTTGCCGCCAGGATCACCGCCCGTGCGCGGGCGTGCTGCGGCTTGCCGGTGGTCCGGTCGATGGAGCTCACGCCATCGGCGCGGCCGTCGCGCCCGAGCGTCACCTCGTACACCATCGCGTCGGTCGTGATGTCGAGATTGCCGCTCGCGAGCGCGGGCGGCAGATGCACCGTGGTCGACTGATAGTTTGCGCGGATCGAGCAGCCGCGCCCGCACGGTGTCGCCCACAGACAAACCGCGCGGGCACGCATGTCCTCGGCGAGGATCTTCTGCGCGGTGACACTGCCCGGATGCAAGCGGGCGGGCGAGTTTCTGAAATCGAGCGGCCGGGTCAGAACCGCCTTGTGGCCCGGTATCGCCGCGATGCCGAGGCGCTTCGCCCGCTGTGCCATCAGCAGGTCGCTGACCAGCGGCCTGGGCGGCGGCAGCAGGCATCCCGGTGGTGAGTCCGGCGTGTTCTCCAGGCCCTCGTTGCTGCCGTACACGCCGATCAGCAACTCGACCTTGTCGTAATACGGCGCGACGTCCTCGTAAGCTATGGGCCAGTCGAACCCCAGCCCGTCGCGACTGTAGGGCTTGAAGTCGTAGGGACCATTGCGCAGGGAGATTCGCCCCCAGTGATTCGTGCGACCCCCCAGCATGCGCGCGCGCCACCAATCGAAACGACCCGCAGGCTCATCGCTCGTGCGCACATAAGGCTCTCCGGGTACCTCCCAGCCGCCGTCCACGGTAGCGTCGTAGAAGCCAAAGGGCTTTTGCGGCGTGCCGACGCCCGCGAGCGGCGCCTGGTCCGGCGTCTGGAACATGGGCGTCTCGGTTGCGGGGTTGTACCGGCGTCCCGCCTCGAGCATGAGTACCTTCGCGCCGTCCATGCATAGCGTATAGGCGGACTGTCCGCCGGCGGCTCCGGAGCCGACCACGATGACATCGTAGTCGTGCTTCTGGGATTTCGCCTTCACGAAGGGCATGATGCTTCAGCCGCTGCACCGCTCGATCGGTCAGGAGCGATATGCCTGGCGGCCGATGCCCTGCACGGGGATTCCCTGGCCGGCGAGCACTTCATGCTGCAGGGCGTACATCGCTGCGGCGGCCTCGTCGATGGCTCGCGTGAAAGCGAGTGAGCCGGCCAGAATCGGCGCCAGCCGCGCCTTGTCCTGTACGCGAGCCTTGGGATATTCATGTTCCACGACCAGGAAGGTCTTTTGCGGGTCGATGCGCAGCAGCTCACGCGCGGCGAGCTGATGGTCCAGCCAATCCACCGATCGATTCTGCAGATACGCGAGCGGATCGTGGCGCGCAGTGCCCGGCAGCTCGTGCTCACAAAACACGGTCTGCTTTTTCCAGGCGTTCTGCTGCTCGCCCGGATCGGAGCTCGGGATGTCCCCGTGCCAGTCCCCGCGCTGCATCGTCTGCCCGCCATAGCCCCACGCCGAGATGCCGCGCGAATCGATGACCTGACCCTTGACATGGAAGCCGCCGATCAGAAAGTCGTAGCCGGTGTCCTTCAGATACTGGAACACGGAGCGCGAGTCCTGTCCCATCAGGATCGCATGCGAGGGGTCATAGTGGATGCGGAATTGATCGCCGACCCCGTGCCGTTGACAGATGCGGTGCAATGCAATCCATGGACCCGGGGCATAGGCGATGTTGTTATGCCAGGCATCGGTGATGTTCCAGCCCGGCATGGGACACTGCTCGACCCGAAACGTCAGCCCGCGGGCTTTGGCCTGCTCGAGCAGCGGCACGAACACCTCTTCGAACATCACCAGATTGGCGTCCATTCCCAGGAGCGGATTTCGGCCTACGAAGCCCGTAACGGCATCCGTCCCGAGCAACACCGCGGCGTCGAAGACGCGCCGCATCAGCTCGTGCTTCTTGGTGCGCACTGATTCGTCTGCGGCGAGCATATTGTCGAAGTAGGCGAGGTCCGAGAGGCCTACGCCCGTGGACTGCATGGCGCGGCGGACGCGCGATGCGCGCGCCGCACTGAAGGGCTGGCGCAGATCGAGGGTGTTGGCCACCGGATCGAGAAGTGCCGCGGCCGGCACATCGCTCTCCGCGGGATGCAGGGCCGCCGAGAGCTCGATATTCGGCGAACCGAGCTGCCGGGCGAACTCCAACCACTCCTCGATGGCCAGATCCGGGTCGGCGTCCCGCCGGTCGCGCGGAGTCAATTCCTGCAACGCGGCCGTCAGGATGCTGAGCTGCATCGGCCGCGGCCGGAACGCTTTCTCCGGCGAGTGCAGGTCCCGTGAATGTGCGCGCTCGATCAAGATGACGTGCTCCGTGCATGGGCGTAGGTGACCGCCTCGTTGCGGAACGCCGCCGCGAACAGCGCGAACACGGCGGCCGCGAAGCCGGCTGGATACAGCCAGATGGACTGCCAGTCGTGCGCGCCGCCGGCGGCGTACCGGTCGGCGATGAGGCCGGCGGCCCAGAACCCGATGAGCATGCCGACACCGTAGGTCGCCAGCGTGATCAGGCCCTGGGCTGCGGCCTTGTGCCGCCCGCCCGCCTTGGAATCGGTGTAGATCTGGCCGGACACGAAGAAGAAGTCGTAGCAGGCGCCGTGGAGCGCAATGCCGAGGATCAGCATGAACGCCAGCTCATGGGCATTGCCGAACGCAAACAGCACATACCGAGCGGCCCACGCGAACATGCCGAGCAGGAGCGTGGTCTTCATGCCGAAGGTCTTCAGGAACACCGGGATCAGCAGCATGAACGCGACTTCCGACATCTGCCCGATGGTCTGCTTGCCCGTCGCGTTGGCAACGTGAATCTCGGTGAGAAACTGATTGGCGTTCTGGTAGTAGAAGGCCAGCGGGATACAGATCAGGATCGAAGAGACGAAGAACACGGCGAAGTTCCTGTGTCGCAGCAGCGCCAGTGCATCGAGGCCGAGAAGGCGCCCGAGGCGTGGCGATTCCCCGGGTTCCCGCAGCGGCGGCGTGCGCGGCAGGGTGAAGCTGTACAGGCCGAGCACGAGGGAGGCAATCGAGGACATGAGGAATGTCTTGCCGAGCAGGCCTCGTGCGAGGCCGCCACGCGAATCCCAGGCGAAGCCGTAACTGATCAGGAGCCCCGCGACGATCCAGCCGATCGTGCCCCACAGGCGAACGCTGCCGAAGTGCCTGGCGGGCTCGTCCATCTGGCGGAAGGAGATGGTGTTGACCAGCGCCAGCGTCGGCATGTAGAGAATCATGTACGCGAGCACGCAGGGATAGAAGGCCTGGAAGTGCCGCGTGCTGAACAGCGCGTACAGCAGCAGGCCGCCTGCGATGTGAATGGCACCGAGCAGGCGCTCGGCATTGAAGTAGCGATCCGCGATGAGCCCGACGATGAAGGGGGCGATGATGGCGCCCCAGGATTGCGTGGAATAGGCGAGCGCGGTCTGTGCGCCGCTCGCGTGCAGAGTCGACGCCAGGTAGCTGCCCAGCGTGACGAACCAGCCGCCCCAGACGAAGAACTCCAGGAACATCATGGTGCAAAGACGCACTCGGATGAGTCGGGTCAATGGGCTTTCCTGGAAAAGCAGCTGGATGATCCCCGTCCGGTATTATGCCGACCCGAGGGCGACAGCACATGGCGCGCTGCGGGGGACGCTGTGGGCACTGATTGCCGGGCTCATGCTCGCATCCTGTGGCGCGGCGGCCCCGGAGGGGCGCGCGGCGCCACCGCAAGGGGAGCGCCTACGTGGCCTTTGCCTTACCCTGACCTGACTTCACAAAGACGACCATGACCAGCTGTACCCGCAGACGCTTCCTCTCACAGACGGGTCGATACGCCGCCGCCGCGCTCATCGCGAACGGCCTGCCGCAAGCGATCCGTGCGACACCACTCGGCAAACCCGTCGGAATCCAGCTTTACACCGTCAAGGAGGAGATCGGGCGGGATCCCGCCGGTACGCTCAGGCAGCTTCGACGGATCGGGTTTGGCGAAGTCGAGACCGCGGGGTTCGGTCAGCTCTCCGCCGGGCAGTTCCGTCGGTTGCTCGACGAGGCGGGTCTCGCATGTCCCAGCGCGCATCTTCAGCTCGACATGAGAAATCTGGATTCGGCCTTCGCCGACGCGCACGCCCTGGGCGCACAGTACGCTGCCAGTGGATCGCTGCGCTCGCTGGCGGCCGATCCGAAGTCGCCGTCCGGCGTGCCGCAGGCCGGCATGAGCGCCGAGGAGGCCAAGCGCACCGCGGAGCTCGCCAACCACATCGGCGAGCAGGCCGCGCGCGCCGGTCTTCAGTACGTCTATCACAATCACGACTTCGAATTCGTCGCCGAGCGTGGCGCCAGCGTCGGCTACGACCTGCTGCTGCGGGAAACCGATCCGCGGCTGGTTCAATTCGAGATCGACTGTGGCTGGATGATTTTCGCGGGCCGCGATCCGGTCGACTATTTCGGCAAGTACCCGAACCGCTTTCCGATGATTCACGTCAAGGACTTTGTGCGCGACAGCGAGCCTGCGGGTGCGAAGCTCGGCGCGATGCGCGGGGCGGAGCTCGGTCGCGGCGTGGTGGACTATGGGCCGATCTTGGCCGCCGCGGAAAAGGCGGGGCTCCGACATTACTTCTTCGAGCAGGAAGGTCCGTTCCACGTGGCTCCGATGCAGGCCGCGCAGGTGGCGTACGACTACTTGCGCGCCATCCGCTGATCCGGTGCAATGCACGATGCAACCCGTGCAGGCTCAGGGCAGTTGAGAGCGCTTGTGGACGACCACTCCTACGATGCAATCGTCGTCGGTACGGGCATCAGCGGCGGCTGGGCCGCCAAGGAGCTGACCGAGAAGGGCCTGAAGACCCTGGTGCTCGATCGCGGGCGCATGGTCCGGCATGGCGACTATCCGACCGCCATGAAGGATCCCTGGGAGCTGCCCTACGGGGGCCGCGCCACGCAGGAGGATCTCAGGCGTCACGCCATCGGCGCGCGCAGCAACGTGATCACGCAGGCCTCCAAGCACTGGTTCGTCGACGACCTGGACAATCCGTACATCGAGATTCAGCGCTTCGACTGGATACGCGGCTACCAGGTCGGCGGGCGCTCCATCATGTGGGGCCGGCAGAGTTATCGCTGGAGCCCGATGGACTTCGAGGCGAATGCGCGCGAGGGCATCGCGGTCGACTGGCCGATCCGCTATCACGATCTCGCCCCCTGGTACGATCATGTCGAGGGCTTCATCGGCGTCAGCGGTCAGGCCGAGAATCTGCCGCAGCTTCCGGACGGGAAGTTTCTGCCGCCGATGGAGCTCAATTGCGTGGAGCAGCGCTTGCGGCGCGTGCTGGCGGACAGATTCGGCCGCACGCTCACCATCGGGCGAGCGGCCCACCTGACCGCGCCGCTCGCGCACAGCCCGCAGCGCGGTACCTGTCAGTATCGCAACCTGTGCATCCGCGGCTGTCCCTTCGGCGCCTACTTCAGCAGCAATTCCAGCACGCTGCCGGCCGCCGAGCGCACCGGCAACATGACACTCATTCCCAATGCGATCGTGCATGAGCTGATGTACGACGCAAGAGGCGCTCGGGCGCGTGGCGTGCGCGTCCTCGATGCACAAAGTGGTGCGCAGACCGAGTACCTGGCGCGGGTGATCTTCCTGTGCGCCTCCACCTTCGGCTCGGCTTTCATACTGCTGAATTCGGTTTCCAGCCGCTTTCCAAACGGCTTCGGCAACGACAGCGGCGAGCTCGGCTGCAACATCATGGACCATCACCTCGATGTCGGCGCCGGCGCGCGGGTGGACGGGTTCGAGGACCGCTACTACAGCGGGCGCCGTCCGAACGGCTTCTATGTGCCGCGTTATCGCAACCTGGGCGCCGACAGGCGCGACTACCTGCGCGGCTTCGGTTACCAGGGCGGCGCGGCGCGGCTCGACTGGACCCGCCTGATGCATGAGGCGACGCTCGGCGCGAGCCTGAAAGCCAAGGCGGCCGCGCCCGGACCGTGGTATGTGTGGATGGGTGGCTTCGGCGAGGTGCTTCCGTACCACGACAATCGCGTCACACTCGATCGCACGCGCAAGGACAAGTTCGGCCTGCCGGTACTGGCGTTTGATGCCGGCCTGAAGGAGAACGAGCTGCGCATGCGCAAGGACATGAAGAACGACGCCGCGGAGATGCTGGAGGCGGCCGGTTACCGCGACATACGCCCCTTCGATCAGCCGATTGGCCTCGGTCTCGGCATTCACGAAATGGGCACGGCGCGCATGGGAAGGGACCCGAAGACCTCGGTGCTGAACGAGTGGAATCAGCTGCACGCCTGCAGGAACGTCTACGTCACCGACGGCTCCTGCATGACGTCCGCGGCGTGCCAGAACCCCTCCCTGACTTACATGGCGCTCACGGCCCGCGCGGCGAACCACGCCGTCGATGAGCTCAAGCGAATGAACATCTGAGGAGTGCAACCGTGAACCGCCGCGAAGCCCTGCAACAGGTCACCTGGCTGATGGGCGGCCTGTCCGCCCCGGCGGTGCTCGGCGTGCTCGACGGCTGCCGGGCGGCGGAGAATGCGGCCTGGAAGCCGCAGTTCCTGAGCGAGGGGCAGGCGGAGCTGGTCGCCGAGGTCGCGGAGATCATGATTCCGCGCACCGCCACGCCCGGGGCAAAGGATGTCGGCGTGCCGGCGTTCATCGACGCCATGTTGAAGGAGACCTACCCGCGGGAGGATCGCGAGCGTTATGTGAGCGGCCTCGAGGCATTCGATGCGGCCGCGCGGGCCGCGCACGGCGAGGGGTTTGTGCGGCTCGACGCGCCACAGCGGCTGGCGCTCGTGCAACGCTTCCACGATGCCGCGCTGGCCGAGGAGGGCGCGGCGGGGCCACAGGCGCGCACCTTGCAACGGCCCTTCATCCTGATGACCAAGGAGCTCGCGTTGCTCGGCTTCTTCACGTCGCGAGTCGGTGCCACGCAGGTCCTGCAGTACGTCGCGATACCGGGGTCCTATCACGCCTGCGTGCCGCTCGTGCAGGCCGGCAACGGCAAGACCTGGGCGGTCGAGCCGGGCGGGCGCTTTTGAGCGGTGGCGACGAATTTCATGGCACCACACGGCGTGCCGTGCTCGGCGGCATGGCCGCTGCCGGTGCCATCGGAAGCGCGTCTGCGCTATCCGCCGTTGCAGCCCTCGCACCGGCCACCACGGGGCGGCTGAAGCAATCGGTGTGCCGCTGGCCGTTCAGGAGCTTTGCGCTGCCGGAGCTATGTCGAGGCGCGAAGGCCGTCGGTCTTGCTGCGATCGATCTGCTGCACGCGGACGAGTGGTCGGTCGTCAGCGATTGTGGGTTGTCCGTGTCGATGGGCTATCCGAGCCGGCGCGAGACGCTCATCGAGACGGGCTTCAACGACCCGGTCAACCACGCGATGCTGCTGAAGGAGCTCGAGGTCGCGATTCCACTGGCCGCCCGCGCGCACGTGCCGAACCTCATCGCCATGTTCGGCAAGCGCAACGCTTTGATCGAGCGCAGCGCTGCCATCGACAACTGCATTGCCGGGCTCGCGAGGATTGCCCCGCTTGCCACGGCATCAGGTGTCACGATCTGCGTCGAGCTGCTCAACAGCAAGGTCGATCACCCGGGGTATGAGGGCGATCACACCGCCTTCGGCGCCGCGGTCATGCAGGGCGTGAGCTCCCCGCACGTGAAGCTCTTGTACGACATCTACCACATGCAGATCATGGAAGGCGACGTGATCCGCACCATCCGCGACAACATGCAATGGATCGGGCACTTTCACACGGGCGGCGTGCCGGGCCGCCACGAAATCGACGCCACCCAGGAGCTCAACTACCGCGCGATCGCGCGGGCCATCGCGGACGTGGGCTTCCGGGGTTACCTGGCACACGAGTTCGTGCCGACGCGCGCGGACCCGTTCGCCTCGCTCGCAGAAGCGGTTGGGATCTGCTCGGTGTGACCTACAGGTCCATCCAGACCGACCCGGCCCGCGAGCTCGCGACCGCCTGTGCAACGAAGCGCAAGCCGCGCAGCCCGTCCTGTACCCCGGGATAATCCCGCACGGGGGGCTGTCCGCGTTCCACGCGACGCACGTCGTCCATGAAGTTACGGTAGATGTTCGCAAAGGCCTCGAGGTAGCCCTCCGGGTGTCCGGCCGGCACCCGGGTCGCCGCTTTGGCTGACGGGCTCAGGTAACCGTGACCCGTCGATAAGCGCTCCCAGGGGCGGCCGGCGGGCTTATAGATGAGTGTGTTCGGGTCCTGCTGATGCCACTCCAGGCCCGCCTGGGATCCGTAAACCCGAATCGAGAGCCTGTTCTCCTCGCCGCAGGCGACCTGCGAGCACACGAGCGTCCCCTTCACCCCGCCACCCAGGCGCACCAGGATATTGGCGTCGTCGTCGAGGCGACGTCCGGGCACGAAGGAGCTCAGGTCCGCACACAGGGCCTCGATGTGACGGCCTGTCACGAACTCGAGCAGATTCTGGGCGTGAGTACCGATGTCGCCCACGCAACCACCGAGGCCGGCCCGTGCCGGATCGGTTCTCCAGGCGGCCTGCCTGTTGCCGCGGCTCTCCAGAGGCTCCATCAGCCAGTCCTGGGTGTATTCGACCATGACCTTGCGAATCTCGCCCAGCTGCCCGCCACGCACCATCTCACGCGCCTGGCGTACGGTGGGGTAGCCGGTGTAGTTGTGCGTGAGCGCGAACAGCGTCGGGCCGGCGGCAAGGAGGCGAACCAGCTCTTCCCCCTCGGCGAGCGTCAAGGCGAGGGGTTTGTCACAGACGACATGAATGCCTGCCGATAGGAAGGCCCGCGCTACCGGATAATGCAGATCATTCGGGGTTGCGATGATGACAAAGTCGATGCCGTTCCTGTCGGCTGCCTCGGACGAGGCCATGTCCGCATAGGAGGTATAGGCGCGCTCGAGAAACCAGGCCGCAGCACTTTCGCGGGCGATCTCGGGGTGAGAAGACATTGCACCCGCGACGACCTGTGCTTGGCCGTCGAGCTCGGCGGCAATGCGATGCACCGATCCGATAAATGCGCCACGCCCCCCGCCGACGATACCGGCACGCAGGCGGCGCAGGGGTTGGGGGGTTGCAACCTTGCTCATATCGGACGCATCTCAAGGTATGAAAGTCGATTGCCTGGGCGCTGCGGGCGGCTCCGGGAAGTCTAAGCGTGAGACCGGCGGGAATCGATAGCTGCGGAAGATGACGTCGATGGCGTGCTTTGTTAGTGTATCGAGGCACTTGCGAACAGGGACTTCGCTCCAGCCGGCGCCGCAGAATGAAATTCCTGCCTCTCATCTGGTCCGGCATCTGGCGTAAGCCGGGACGCACGATCCTCATCTTCCTCCAGGTGGGCGTTGCCTTTGCGCTGTTCGGCGTGCTGCAGGGCCTGAAGACCGGCGTCCAGCATGCGGTCGATGCTGCGCGGGCGGACCTGCTCATCGTGCACAGTCGCCTGAGTCTCATCATGGAGGGGCTGCCCATCAGCCTGCTCGGGCCGATCCGCTCGGTGCCGGGAGTGGGCGTAGCGATCCCCGTGGAACTGTTCGTCTGTCACTACCAGAAGCCCGAGCAGGGAGTCCTCAGCGTGGCGGTGACGCCCGACAAGGACTGGACGACGGCCTTCACCTTCGCGATCGCGCCCCAGGATCTCGATGCCTTTGCCAAGTCGCGTACCGCCGCGTTG
>Ga0209472_1000610_pt1 | contig 21095 bp, 20 predicted proteins | sample GraSoiAngelo_130_FD_185887 | JGI IMG/M metagenome (GOLD analysis project Ga0209472, IMG submission 185887) | Grasslands soil microbial communities from the Angelo Coastal Reserve, California, USA - 14_0929_02_20cm (SPAdes) (version 2) | ecosystem: Environmental > Terrestrial > Soil > Grasslands ...
CTGGTGGAGATCCCGGACAACATCAAGGGAAATCTCGAGATCAAGGCGGTCAAGTGGATCGACGAGGTCCTCGCGCTCGCACTGACTCAACTTCCGATTCCGCACCAACAGGCAGACGCGCCGGCCGCCGCGGCGCCCGAGGTGACCGCCGCCGCTGCCGTGGCCGAGGACAAGCGCTCGCGCCGTAACGGCCGGCGCCTCAAGCCGGTCGTGCCGCCGGCGCACTGAAGCGGCGCGGCGCCCCACTCGCCGCGGGTGGCCGCCACCGTGTGGTTCGCCGGGCTGCCGGTCGCACCCTCATGGTAGAGTCCGCGTCCTTAGCCGCGGGTGCTTAGCTCAGCTGGTAGAGCGTCGTCCTTACAAGGCGAATGTCGGCGGTTCGAGCCCGTCAGCACCCACCAACTGACTCAATCGGCTATGTGGGCGGTCCTCCGCGGGATCCGACTCCACAGTGCGCTCAGCGGGACCGCAAGCAGCCGTTCTCCAAAGGGTAGTACATGATCGCCGTCGTATAGGACGATCCCGCCATGGAAGCGAACGCCCAGCAGCTCGCGCAGGCGCTTGATACCGCGGAAATCGGCCTCGTGGACGGAGCTGGCCGCTTTCACTTCGATGCCGACGTGTTGAGTGCCCCGCTGCACGACGATGTCTACCTCATAACCGTCCTTATCGCGCAGGTGATAAAGCCCGATGCGTTCCGGGTGAGCGGCGGCTTGCTTCGCTATTTCACCGAAGACAAAGGTCTCCAGTAGCTGGCCGAGGAGCGTTCTGCCGGGCGGAAAGATCTGCCGGTCGCTGAAGAGTGCATTCAGAAATGCTGGTGGAGCGCGTTCCAGCTCGATCTGCGCCAGCGGGTAAAGCCGCAGGATCTCAATGCGACCGGCCAACGAGTCCGAGAGACGCGGGACGAGCAGCACATTCGACGAGCCGGTGAGGATGAGGCGCACGGAGGCGCGGTTCGCGTCGACCGTTGGTTTAAGAGCCGCAAACAGCTCGGGGACACGCTGGACCTCGTCGAGAATTGCACGTCGTTCCAGGCGAGCGACGAAGCCGGTGACATCCGCGCGTGCCGCGGCGAGCGTCGCCGCGTCGTCGAAAGTGTAGTAGCGGAAGCCACGTCGTCTGCCAACTTGCTGCGCAAGCGTGGTCTTACCGCACTGTCGGGGGGCGTGGATCAGGTCAGGTCACCGGCTAATTGAAAGGTTTGATACCGGCCAACTGAAGGTCAAAGTACCGGCCGATTGGAATCCGCCGAGACGCTTCGCCCTGTGCCCGCCGGCAGCTACATTGCGACGGCTTGTTGCCGGGCTTCTGTTCACTGCGGTTTACATGCTGTGAACCCTGGATTACACTTGATCCGTGCTCGAAGTCCTGAAGTCCGCGACGTTCGAGACGCGGATATCAAGGCGAGCGATCCAAATCGCGAAAGACTGGAAGAGGTGAAAACATGGCAACTGCAAGACGCCGTAAGAATAAGAAAGAAACCTTCTCTCGCTGGGACGCCGCTGACTACCTCAAATCCGAAGCCGATATGGTGGCCTACCTCGAGGCATGTCTCGAGGAAGCGCCTGATGACCCGGCGCTGCTGGCAAAGGCGCTTGGTGACATCGCGCGCGCCCGCGGCATGGTGCAGCTTGCGAAGGACACGGGCTTGACCCGCGAAGGGCTCTATAAGGCGCTGTCGAAGGATGGCAATCCGAGGCTCGGCACTGTGCTTAAGGTCATGCGCGCACTCGGCCTGAAGTTCACCGCGCAGGCTGCCTGAGATGCTAACCCGCTGTCAGCTCTTCATGTCTGCATTCTTCTCTGTCGGCCACGCCGCCAGGAGCGTCTGAGGCGAGAGGGAACGCATGAATGTCTCGGGAATCCTGTGGGACTCTCTGGTGCTCTCTCATGCTCTCCCGTGCCAGATGATCGCAACGGCCGTCCTCGCTAACGGAATCAGGCGGTTACAAAATCGGCTCTCAACCGAGATTCGCACTTGCCCCGCCGGGTCGCCTTACAAGGGGAATGTCGGCGGTTCGAGCCCGTCAGCACCCACCATCTAAACAAATGGGCTTTACGAAGGGCACAACGGTCTCCGCGTTTGTCGTCACGCGACCGCATGCAGCGGCTTCACCTTCGGTTTCGCCTGCTGTCGCACGAGCCACAGATCGTACTGAGCCTGCAGATTGACCCAGATCTCCGGCTCAGTGCCGAACACCCCCGCGAGCCTCACCGCCATATCCGGCGTGATCGGTGCCCGACCGTTGACGATCGCCGAGACGTGCTTACGGGTTACCCCGAGCGCATCAGCCGCTTTCGTCACCGTGACACCCAGCGGCACCATGTACATCTCCCGCAGGATCTCTCCGGGATGAGCTGGACTGTGCATTCGTCCCGAGCTCTCAATGGTAGTCTTCATAATCAACCTCGTAGGCATGACCGTTCTCGAACCTGAACGTCACGCGATAGTTCCCATCCACCCATACAGAGAATCGGCCGCCCCTCAGCGGGTGGAACCGCATCCCCGGCATGTCCAACTGTCCAGCATGCGTCGCAGAATTGAGCGTGGTGAGGATCAGATTCAGACGCTTCACATGCCGCAACCTATTTGGTTACGAGCGCGTATGACGCTCAAGGGGCGTCGCGCATCATGTCCGCGGCGCCTTGGGAGGCTCCACAAACAGCCGTACGGCCAGGCACTCGACAATGACTTCTGAGGTCGCCCCCGGCGCACTCACGCTCGTGCGCCGGAGGCAGACCCGAAGCACCATTCGCTAGAGGTGGTGCAGCGCTTTCCTCACCTTCGCGCCCGCCACCTGACTGGGCGAAGCCACCGTCGCAGCCGCCGCCTGAGCTGCCGGAGCTGCGCCGGAGGAGGGCACGGCGGCCGCCGCCTGCGCGGCCGCGGCATCTTCGGTGCTCTGCTGCAGCGGACCCTTGATGTGATCGAAGGGCACCGTCGCTGCGAACGTTGGCAGATTGTGCGCGCGCGCGTGCGTGAACGCTTCATACCCGGACGCGAGTTTGATCAGCTCCGGCTCACTGAAGGCGGTCCCGAAGAAGCTGATGCCGAGCGGCACGCCGAACACCTCGCCCGCAGGCACCTGCACGATCGGATAACCCCCGGCCGCGGCGATGCTCGAGGTGCCGAAGATGAAGTGGTCGCCGAAGACGAGGTCGGTGGCCCAGGCCGGGTTGTCGGTCGCAGAGACGATCGCGTCGAGATGCTGCGCGTTGAGCGCCGCGTCGACGTTGTCCACCGTGAAGTCATGGTCCGCCTTGATCGCCTGGTTATACGACATCCCGCCGAAGACGGGCTGCGGGTCGTCCGCGCCGGGCGCCATCGAGTTGCAGGCCTCAAAGAGGTCCTGGTTGAAGTACGGCATCTCGAGGCCCGCGTGGGCGCTATTGAAAGCGATGGCGTCGGTGAGCGTGCCGCCCGCGACCGGCACGCCCGTGCGCGTGGCGAAGTACGCCTTCACGTCGTTGCGGAAGTCGTAACAGAGGACGAGGAGCTCGCCAGGGCCTCCCGATAAGTTGTAGCCGAGCGTGTCGAGGTCCACGAGCGTCGCGCCGGCGTCGGTCAGCGCCTTGAAGGCCGCCTCGACGGCGGCGGTTACCGGTGCGGGCGTGGGGACGAACGAATCGAATCCATTGAGCCCCTGCCGGGTGATGCCGAGGACCGCCCCCCTGAGACCGTTCGGGTCGAGGAATTTCGTGTACTCCGTAGGGATATTCGTGGGCCGGGCCTTCCCAGTCCCCTGCCAGCCGAGCGGCACTCCGCCGGTCGCCGGGTCTCGTCCGTCAGAGGTGCGACTCTGGATCACCCCCAGGGTGACGGCGGCGTCAGCCACCGTTCGGGCGTGGACGCCGACGGTGTCCTGGGTGTGCGAGATCGGGACGACGCCGGCCCGGCTGGTCAGTCCGATCGTGGGTTTGAGCCCGACCACGCCGTTGGCGTTGCCGGGGCAGACGACGCTGCCGTCGGTTTCCGTGCCCAGTGAGACGGTCGCGAAGTTGGCCGAAGCGGCCGCCCCCGAGCCGGAGCTCGAACCGCAGGGATTGCGATCGATACCGTAGGGATTGTGCGTCTGTCCGCCGATACCCGACCAGCCGCTGATCGATTCGAAGGAGCGGAAGTTGGCCCACTCGGAGAGGTTCGTCTTGCCGAGAATCACGGCGCCGCCGGCGCGCAGATTGGCAGCGACCGTCGAGTCATGTGCCGGCGGGGCGCCCTGCAGCGCGAATGAGCCGGCGGTCGTCTGCATCCTATCGCCAGTGTCAATGTTGGCCTTGAGCAGCACCGGAATGCCGTGCAGGGGTCCGAGCACCTGGCCCTGTCTGCGCAGGGCGTCCGCGTGGCGCGCCATCGCCAGGGCATCCGGGTTGATCTCCATGACGGAGTTGACCCCCGGACCGTTCGAGTCGAGCGCGTGGATGCGCTGGATGTAGGCGCGCGTCAGCTGCTCCGAGGTCAGCTGGCCGGAGGCCATTCGGGCCTGGAGTTGCGCCACGGTGGCTTCGAGGAAAGGAAAGCTGTCTTCGGTCTGGGCTCGCGCCGCGAGCGGCGAGATGAGCAACGCGGTGACGAGAATCCGACCTGCCATGCGGGGTGTCATGTCGTTCCTCCTCCTTGGGGCATGAGCGGCGCAGGGAACGCGGTCATCGGAGCTCTCCCTGCTCCTGGTGATGTTTGTTGTCGCTGCCGAGGATTGTTGTTCTCGAGTCAGCGCGCGGATGCTACGCGCGGCGCAGTCCAACCGCAATCAACGCTACCCAACCGTAATCAGCCGGGCGTTCCCGGAACGGCCGCTGGACGGCGGTATGGGGTGATTCCGGGTAGGTGAAACCCTTGGGGGGTTTGCGCGAGGGCGCGGCAGTGTGTAATCGTATACACACTGTCCCGTTTCACCGGGAGCGCCCGCGGCCATGAGCAAACGCATCAACGTGATGATTGATAAGGATACCTGGGGGTTCCTGGAGCGGGTTCCGGCCGGCGAGCGTAGCCGCGCCATCAACGAGGCGTTGCGCGCCTGGGTCGCCCGGCGCCGGCGCAACGATGCGGTGCGTGAGATGGAGGCCCTGCGCACACGGCTTCCGAAAGTCAGCACGGACGAAGTGACGAGGTGGATTCGCGAGGATCGGCAGCACGGCCACTGAAAATGCCGATACCGCTCGTGGTGCCCGATGCGTCGGTCCTGCTCAAATGGGTGCTGCCGTCGGATGACGAGCCGGACGCGGACAAAGCGCTGCTGCTGCGCGCTGCGATCGTCGATGAAGCGGTACGCGCGCTGTTGCCGGCGCTGTGGCTCTACGAAGTCGGCACTACAATCGCACGGCGTTTCCCGACGCACGCTTCAGAGTGCCTGTCTGCACTGATGAAGTTCGACCTCGAGGAGGCACCGCGCTCTCATCCCTGGCTCGCGAAAACCCTCGATTTGACCCGCCGCTTCGACGTGTCCTTCTCCGACGCGGCCTATCACGCGCTCGCGCTCCTGCATAACGGGTTGTTCGTGACGGCCGATAGCCGGTACGTCAACCAGGTTTCGGAGGCGGGGTCCGTCATCGCACTCAGTGAATGGCAGCCGCCGCGCACTCGAGCACCGCGTCCTGGCACGAAGAGATCGCCACCGTGAGCGAAGAGATCCGTCGACTTGAAAACCCGCAATCCGCCGGTGGCACCGTAAGACTCGGACCCCTGGTCTTTCAGCCGAACTGCACCGCCAGCATCGACACCGAGCCGCCATCCATGCCTTGCGCCGGGAACATGACGGGCTCGCCCGGCAAGCTCGCGCCGAGCACGTACAGCAGCGGCAGGTAGTGCTCGGGTGTCGGGACCGAGAGCAGGGCATCGTTCCCCAACGCGCCGTAGTCGATGAGCGCGGCGTGCTCGCCCGCCTCGAGCCGCGCCCGCACCGCGGCCTCGAAGCGCAGCGCCCAGTCGTAGGGCTCCTGCGCATGCGCACCCCAGGCGTAGGCGTGCAGGTTGTGCACGACATCGCCGCTGCCCAGGATGAGAACCCCCTCATCGCGCAGCGGGCGCAGGCGCACGCCGAGCTCATGGTGGAACGCCGGTGGGCGTGTCTCATCGATGCTCAGCTGCACGATGGGAACGTCGGCTTGCGGAAACAGGTGGCGCAGCACCGACCAGCTGCCGTGGTCGAGCCCCCAGGAGTGATCGGCGAGCACGCCGAGGGGCGCGAGCAGCTGCTGCACGCGCGCGGCGAGCGCCGGAGCTCCGGGCGCGGGGTAGCGCACCTCGTACAGCTCGCGCGGGAAGCCGCCGAAGTCATGGATGGTGCGCGGCGTCGCCATGGCCGTCACGGCGCTGCCCGGCACATACCAGTGGGCCGAGACCGAGAGCACCGCGCGCGGTCGTGGCAGAGCGGCGCCGAGCGCGCTCCAGGCGCGGGTCCAGGGGTTCACACGCAGGGCGTTCAACGGGTTGCCGTGGCCAAGGAACAGCGCCGGCAGGCGTGCGCTCATGGGGTCATGCGCGCTGCGAGAGCAGCTGCACTGCCGCCTGGTAGAGGCGCGCCCGCAGCGCCAGGCGTTCGCTGGCGCGGGTCACGTAACGCACCGCGATCTCCACCCCGCCCGCGGCGGGCCGCACGGCAATTCCGGGCTGCGCCGAGAACGCCGCCCCGCCCTGGCCGCGCGCCGCACGCCGCCATTCCTGCTCGGCCTGGGCGGTGCTGGGCGCAGTCGCCGCCGTCACTTCCTTCTGGATCGCGTCCGCGACCGCGTGCGGGTCGCGGTCGTACGGCACCATCACCGAGAGCTCATCCCACAGCCACTGGCCGGAGGTTGAGAAGTTGAAGTAGTGACCTGCGGTGGCGAAGCTGTTGGTGAAGGTCACGCGCCGGCCGGTGGGGCGGCCGGCGTCGGTCCAGTTACCGGTCTCGAGCAGCACGGTGCGAAACATACCGAGCTCGACCACCTCACCGCTCACGCCGTTGATCTCGACCCAGTCGCCGATGCGCATGCCGTTGCGGCCCATCAGCACGAACCAGCCGATGAAGGCGACGATGAAGTCCTTGAGCGCCACCGTGAGGCCTGCGCCGGCGAGACCGAGCATGGTGCCCAGCTGCCCCGGTATTCCGATCAGCACCAGGAGGATGACCACCACGCCGACGATCTGCAGCGCGACGCCGACCACGTTGCGCAGCGTGGCGAGCTGGCGGCGGTCGACACGCGCTCGCCCGAGGAGGTGTTCCAGCCAGCGGTCCGCGAACTGCAGCAGCAGGATTGCCGCGAGCACGATCGTCACGCTGATCAGGCAGGCGTGCAGGATGGCGCGCTCCTGTCCGGCCACGATCGCGTCCCACCGGCCGTAGATATCGGCGAGGCGCCGGCGCGCCGTGATGCGCTGGTCGCGAAGCGTCAGACGGTGCTGCTCGGCTGCGATCTGGCGCGTGATGTTCAGGAGTGTCGGGGCGCCGCCGGCGAGCCCCGCGCCGCCTGCCGTGACGCCGGGAACCGCGGCGGTGGCCTTGGCGGCAGGCGCTGCCGATGCCGGACTCGCCCCGGCCGCAGTGACCGCGGCGCTGGCGCCCGGGGCGCGCCGCGCGGTGCGGCTGGCGAGCTCGGGAACCGTCTGTTTGCTCGCGGCGAGCTCGGCGGCGATCTGCTGGCGCTCGGCCGCCAGCTGGCCGGCGCTGTCGGCGGCGTGCTGCTGCGCTTCGGCGAGCGCCTCACGCTTCTCATGCACGGCGTACCAGCTGCGCACCTGGCCCACCAGGCCCCGCAGACTGCCGAACCGGCTCGGCGCAGCCGCCACGGGGGTCGCCGCGGCATTGCGTTCCGTGGCGTCGTGCTCCTGCTGCATCATCTGGATGCGCTGATGCAGGTTGCCGCCGGCCTGCAACAGATCGTTGTCCGCTTCCTGTACTTCGTCCTGCGCGAGCTCCAGTTGCGACTGGGCCAGATCGAGCCGGTCCTGGATGGCAGCCTTGTCGGCATCCGCCGCCTGGGCGAGCGCGGCGGTGAGGCGCTTGACCTCCTGCGCGTCATGCTCCTGCTCTTTCTGGGCATTGAGCAGACGCTCCTCGATCTGAACGGCCTCGGGGCTGAGTACCGGCGGATGCGCCTCGATGTGGCGGATCGCGGCGCTGAAGGCCAGGTCCAGCTCGTGATCGGTGAGTTGCACCGCCGCCTGCGCCAGCGGCTGCTCCTCGGCGGTGGTGGCGAGGCGCGCCAGGCGTTTGGCCGTCAGGAACGTGTTCTGATCGATGACGGGCATCGCACTGGCAGCGGGCGCCTTGGCTGCGGCCCGCTGTGCGCGCACCGCGTTCGCAGTGGGACTCGTGGTCCACAGCCCATAGCCGACGGCGGCGAGCAGAGCCACGAGCACCGCCGCGGCCACCTTCTGAAGTACGCTCATGCGGCTATGATGCCACGCACACCTCGCGTGCGGCTTGCGGTGAGCGTGTCAGCCGCGCGGGTCAATAGGCGAAAAAAGGCCCCATGTTGCCCGAGACGCTGTTGCCCTCGATGGCGATAAACACCTTGTGACCATAGAAAAACGGCAGACCCAGGTCGAAGCCCATCGCATCGGGGTTGGTGCCGCCGAGATTGCTGAACGCAGCGTAACTCGTGTTTGAGAACAGCGTTTCCGCATTGGCCACACTGAAGGCCGCCGCCAGCATGGTGGCGGTGGTGCCCTGAAGCGTCGCAGTCTCGCTCATGGTCGAGGCCGGGCAGTAGAACCCCGTGGCGGTTGTGCATGGCACCAGTGAGCTGTCGGTGAAGAAATTGCCGTTCGAGCCGCTGTCCAGGTAGCCGTCTGCATAGGCAATGCCCTTATAGGTCCCGGTGATGAATCCGGTAGTCGGGTCTTCGGGCAGCACCGTGGCCGTCCCCAGTGCGTTATTGGTCCGCGTGCCGATGCCAAACACCAGCGATCCGGATACGGTCGTGGTGCCGGCGCTGCCGACGGCCGGCAGGTCGATGATCACGCCGTTGTTGTCGGCGCCGAACAGGATCACCGGGTTCGGGAGCTGCTGCATGACGCTCGCAGTCGCATCCGCGCACGTGCTCGGTGTCGGACAGCTGTAGTAAATCGCGAACTGTGGGTTACCCGAGGTCGGGATCGGACAGTTGCCGGCGCTGTTGCAGTCATCGATGAAGGGGCCGACGCCCAGGATGCCGTTGGCGCCGAATGCGGCCACGGTGTTCTCCGTCGTAGTGCCGGGGCCGCAATCGGGGGGGATGGTCGGGTAGGTCGTATCACCGATGATCTGGACGTTGACGCCCGTCGCCGTCTCCCCGGACACCGGGAGCTGGATGTCCGCCACCGCGACTGAGCCGAAGCTCGTGCCGTCGGCGAACTCCAGGCATTCCGCCATCGGGTGTCCCCCGGTATCCATTGCTGCCGGCAGCGCGACGGTGAGCGGCGCATCGGCGAGGATCCGCAGCCCGATTGAGCCGGTGTCGATCTCGATGTGATCGATGGTCTGGCAGGTCATGGTGCCCGGCACGCAGACCTTGACGCTGATGAAGGGGGTGTTGACCGCTGTGAAGGTCGCGGCCGGGGGTCCGGCGTCGACTGTGACGGTCTCGACGTTGTTCGGCGTGGGCGGCGGGGTAGTCAAGCCGCCGCCGCCACCGCCGCAGGCGGCCAGGAACCCCAGTTGGATCAAAGCAAGAGCAACGGACTTGCGCACGGGTTTGCCTCGCTGTCGGTGGCGTGTATCAGGCGGCGTGGATCAATTGATCGCGCTGACGGAGAAATTCTGCGGCAGCAGGTCCGGCGCCCACGCGCGGCCGAAGAACGAGCGCAGGCGTCCGCTCGACTGCACGACGAGCCCGGGCTGCTCGATGGCGAGGTGCCGGTGGCCGCCGAGGTGCGGTGCGCTCGCGGCCTGCGCGTACTGTCCGTAGTAGTCCCCCAGCATCTGGCGCAGGTCCGGGATTCCGGGGCCGCGCCAGGTCACGGCGAATACCTTGCCGTCGGGCGAGAGGTATTCACGCACCACCGTGCCGTTGGAGCTCGTGATCTCGTGCACCGTGAATCCCGCGCTCGCGCTGATGCGCAGCGCCCCCTTCATCCTGGCGAGATCCGCCTCGACTGAGGTGGCATCCCCGCCCAGTGCCGCCAGGGCGGGCGCGGCGGCGGTCAGGGCCACAACGAATGAGCAGACGACGGTGCGGGCCAGTTTCATGAATGTCTTCCTCACTCAACCCGGCCGTCATTGTGCCTCAGCGGCCGGCCAGCGCGACGTGTCTTAAGTTGGCGACGACCAACCCATGTCCGCGTGGCGGGCGTGCAGTGCATGAGCGCGCGGACCGTGCGTCGGTTGACCGGTTCACCGCCGGTTCAGGCGGACCATGCCGCCTTCGCCGGGCGGCCGTCGCCCGGCAGGAGCGCGCCCCGAGGGCTTCAAGCTCCCGGCCATCTGCGGGAGCGAAAACCGCTTGTCGCCTTTGGCGGGGCTCTCAATAGCAGCGCAGTCAAGAATCCGTTAGGATTCGCCCCCCAAATTCGGAGCGGTAGTTCAGCTGGTTAGAATACCGGCCTGTCACGCCGGGGGTCGCGGGTTCGAGTCCCGTCCGCTCCGCCAGAGTCTTCAGCGAGCCAGCCTCAAACATGCTTCAAAGGATCGGAGATGCCCTCAAGGGCCAGAAGTGGCTCGCGTACCTGGTGCTGGGGGCCCTCGCGGTGGTGTTCGCCGCCTGGGGCGCCTACGGGGTGGTGAACCTGAGCTTCGGCGGCTCCAATTACGCCGCCGAGGCGAACGGCAGCAAGATCACCCTCGAGGAGGCGCGCGATGCGTGGCTGCGCCAGCAGACGCAGTGGCAGCAGCGCCTGGGTGGGGCGGAGATTCCCCCGCCCCTGCGCGAGAAGCTGCAGGACCAGGTGCTCGAGGGCCTGATCGGCCGGGCGCTGCTCACGCAGCGCACGCACGATCTGGGCTACCGCGTGAGTCAGGATGCGCTGCGCGAGGCGGTGCACAGCGAGCAGGCGTTCCAGGTCGGCGGCCAGTATTCTCCCGAGGCCGCCAAGGCGGCGCTCGCCCAGGCCGGTATCTCGCTGCAGGCTTACGAGCAGGACCTGCGCACCCAGGTGCAGCGCGTGCAGCTCGAAGGCGGCATCCGGGCGTCGGACTTTCTCACCCCGCTCGAGCTCACGCGCCTCACCGACCTCGAGGAACAGGAGCGCGAGGTGCGCTACCTCGTGCTGCCGCTGGAGCGGTTCAAGTCCGCCGCCGGCGTCGACGAGGCCACCGTGCAGGCGTACTACCAGGCCCACCAGGCGCAGTACATGACGAGCGAGTCGGCACGCCTGCAGTACGCGGAGTTGCGCCTGGAGGCCCTTGCGGCCCAGCAGTCGGTGAGCGATGCGGACCTGCACGCCGCCTACGAGAAGAGCAGGAGCCGGCTGGAAGTGCCCGAGAAGCGCCACGCGCGCCACATTCTCATCACCGGCAAGGACGACGCCGCGGCGCTGGCGCAGGCGCAGCAGGTGCTCGCCCAGGCGAAGGCGGGCAAGGACTTCGGCGACCTGGCGAAGCAGTATTCCCAGGACCCGGGCTCGGCGAAAAACGGCGGGGATCTCGGGTGGGCCGAACGCAGCAGCTTTGTCGCGCCGTTTGCGGATGCGCTGTTCGGCATGCATGTGGGCGAGATCAAGGGGCCGGTGAAGACGCAGTTCGGCTATCACATCATCCGACTCGATGAGATCCAGGCCGGCAAGAGCAAATCCTTCGAGGAGGCGCGCGCCGATCTCGAGGCGCAGCTGCGCCGCGACCGCGCCACCGATCGCTTCGGCGAGGTCCAGGAGCAGCTGCAGTCAAGGGTGGCCGAGCCGGGCGCCGATCTCGGCTCCCTCGCGCAGCAATACAACCTGCTTACCGGGGAGGTGGCGAGCTTTGTGAAGGGCGCGGGCGGGCCTCCCGTCGGTGCGGCGCCGGCGCTGCAGGAGCTCCTGTTCGCCGATCCGCCGCTCGCCGTCGGGCGCCTCGGCGGACCGGTGCTGCTCGGGGATGACCGTCTGGTCATCGTGAAAGTGCTGGAACACCGCAAGCCCCAGCCCCGGCCGCTCGCCGAGGTGCACGAGGGGATCGCCGCCACCCTCACCCGCGAGCGCGGCACGCAGGCGGCTCTCAAGGCCGCGGAAGGTGCACGCGCGAAGCTCGAGGGCGGCATGTCCTTCGAGGCCCTCGCGCAGGAGCTCAAGGTGAGTGCGGACCCTGCGCACTTCGTCGGCCGCCGCGACCCCTCGATCCCGGCGCCGGTGCGGGACGCCGTCTTCGCCGCACCGCACCCCGCCGGCAAGCCGCTGTACCGCGCGCTCGCGCTCACCGACGGCGGAGCGGCGGTGGTGGCGGTGATGGCCGTGCGCACCGCCGCCGCACGCGATCCGAAGACCCTCGGGGACCGCGCTCTGCAGGAAGCCGAGCGTCTGGGAACGGATGCGGCCACGGCCTACGTCGAGCAAGTGCGGCGCACGGCGGACGTGCGCAAGAACCCCAAGGCCTTCGAGTAGCGGCGGGAGCGGGGCGGTCAGCCCTCGGCCTCCAGCGGGAAGCTCATGCCGACGGTGCTGAAGCCGCTGTCGACGTAGAGGATCTCCCCGGTGATGCCAGCCGCCAGGTCCGAGCACAGGAAGGCGGCGGCATTGCCCACATCCTCGAGGGTGACGTTGCGGCGCAGGGGGGCGACCTCGGCAACGCGGCTCAGCATTTTGCGAAACCCGGGAATGCCCGCCGCGGCGAGGGTCTTGATCGGTCCCGCCGAGATGGCATTGACCCGCACGCCCTGGGGACCCAAGTCCGCGGCCAGGAAACGCACGTTCGCCTCCAGGCTCGCCTTGGCGAGACCCATGACGTTGTAGCCGGGAATCGAGCGTACGGCGCCGAGATAGGTCAGTGTCAGCAGCGCCCCGCGCCGGCCCGCCATCAACGGCTGCGCCCGCTGCGCGAGCGCGGTGAGGCTGTAGCTCGAGACCTCGTGCGCCACGCGGAAGCCCTCGCGGCGGGTGGCCTCGAGGAAGCTCCCGGTGAGCGCCTCACGCGGCGCGTACGCGACCGCGTGCACGAGGATATCGAGCCCGCCCCACTCGCGAGCGAGCCGCTCGAAGGCGGCATCGCACTGCTCGTCGAGGGTGACATCGAGCGGCATGGTGAGGCGCGACCCGAGCGAATGCGCGAGCGGCTCGACGCGCTCTTTCATCTTGTCGTTGACGTAGGAGAAGGCGAGCTCGGCACCCTCGCGGTGCATGGCCTGCGCGATGCCCCACGCGATGGAGCGATCGGTCGCAACGCCTACGATGAAGGCACGCTTGCCGGCGAGAAATCCCATGATGAGCCTCCCGGCGCGGATTATGCCGGAAGTGGCGCCGCCAGGACCTCAGCCGCTAGTGGTGGCGCGTGTGCAGACGGATGCGCAGCTTCTGCCCGGCGTGCAGGCGCGAGCCCGAGGAGAGGCCATTCCAGGCGAGCAGCTGCGGCACGCTGCACTGGAAGAGCCGCGCGATCTGCGTGACGGTGTCGCCCTCGCGCACCGTGTAGAAGAGCCGCCGGTGTCCACCGGAGCGGCCCGATCCGCCGGAGGAGCCCGAGGTCAGCCGGATGTGCTGCCCGGCGCGCAGGGTGTCGCCCGGGTGCATGCCGTTCAGGCTCGCCAGCGTGTTCACGTTCATGCCGTTGCGGCGGGCGATGGTCCACAGGGAATCCCCGCGCCGCACGACCTGCACGTGCGCGCGGCGCAGCGAGCGGCCGTGCCCATCGACGCGCGCGGCGGCCAGCATGACCTTGGCGGGCAGCTCCGAGACCGCGCTCGGCACGCGCAGGTCATCCCCCACGGTGAGCCCGCCGGTCAGGTCGTTCAGCTCGCGGATGACGTTCACGCTGGTGTGGAACTTGCGCGCGACGGAGGCGATCGAGTCACCGCGCCTGACGCTGTAGTGGTTGACCCCGAGACGCTGATCGGGGGAGAGCTGCTCCAAGTTCTCGCTGAATACGTCGGCCGCATCCACCGGCAGCAGGAGGTAATGCGGACCCGCGGGGTCGGTCGCCCAGCGATGGAAGGCGGGGTTCAGCTCGTAGAGCTCCTCGGGACTGACCCCGGCGATCTCGGCGGCGATCTTGAGGTTCACCTGGGCGTGCGTCGCGATGCGCGCGAAGTAGGGCGAATTCGGTATGGGGCTGAACTCGAGCCCATAGGTCTCAGGATCCCGCACCAGGCGTTTCATCGCCAGGAGCTTGGGCACGTAGGCGCGCGTCTCCCCGGGCAGCCACAGGTCCCAGAAGGTCACCGGACGGTGGGCGGCGCGGTTCATGTCCACGGCGCGCTCCACCATCGCCTCGCCGCAGTTGTACGCGGCGACCGCCAGCAGCCAGTCGCCGTCGAACTCATCGTGCAGGCGCTGCAGGTAGTCGAGGGCTGCGCGCGTGGACTCCACGATGTCGCGCCGGCCGTCGTACCACCAGTCCTGCTTCAAGCCATAGTGCGAGCCGGTACCGGGAATGAACTGCCACAGTCCCGAAGCGCGCGCGCGCGAGTAGGCGTACGGCTCGAACGCGCTCTCCACCACCGGCAAGAGCGCGAGCTCGAGCGGCATGCCACGACGCTCCAGCTCGGTGACGATCTGATACAGGTACAGGTCCGCGCGCCCGAAGGCCCGCTGCAGATAATCCGGGTTCGAGGCGTACCAGCGCAGCTGCTGATCGACCGCTCGCTGACCCGCACCGTCATCGAGCTTGAAGCCCGCGCGCATCCGATCGAACAGGTCCCCGTACTGATCCGGCGCAAGTCCCGCAAGCTGCGTCGGCGCGGCGTCCGCCGCCGCGGCTGGGGCGGGTGCGGGTGAGGCCGGTGCGGAGGGCACCCCGCTCACTGAAGCGTCCATCGGTGCCGACGCCGAGGCGTCCGTCGGCGCGGTCGCGGCGGCCGGCGCAGGTGCGGAGGCAACCGGCGCGGGTGCTGATGCCTCCGGCGCGACCGTCGGGGTGATGGGTGCAGGTGTCGAGCCGAGCGTCGCCGCTGTTGATGGCTCCGGCGCGACCGTCGGGACGATGGGTGCAGATGTCGCGCCGACCGGCGCGGCCACGGCAACCGGTATCGCTTCGGAAGCGGGGGTGATGACCGCTGGCGGCGCCTCGTGCGCTCGCGGCGGGGCAACCGCGCACGCCGCCAGGGCGAGAAGAGCCAGGCCGAGGAGCCCATGAGGCGTCCGTTTGAGGAATGCCGTCGCCAAGTTCCGTACCCTCTTTCGGCGTGCTACTTTTCCCGTGCCGGGGCACGGGGTCCACCCAGGACATTACCGGCTCTTGATCAGGAATTTAACCGGTAAGTTCATAGTATTTCCAGCACCCCTATCGTGCCAGTTCGCACTTCACACATCCCGGACCGTGATACGGCTCTCAGCGCCTGGTGGGGAACCCCACTGGGACGGGCGCTGCTGGCGGCGGAATCGGAGCTGCTTGCGGCCGCGCTGGAGGACGTTTTTGGCTGGGAATTGCTGCAGGTCGGCGCCTGGGGCACGGCGCGCGAGCTGCTCGCGGGGGCCCGCACGCGCCGGCAAAGCGTGGTCGCAGCACCCGGATTCGCCGGGGCCGACATAATCGCCAGACCCTCGCAGCTGCCGCTGATCGGCGACAGTATCGATGCGGCGCTCCTGCCGCACACGCTCGAGTTCGCCCCCGATCCGTACGCCATCCTGCGTGAGGTGGATCGCGTGCTCGGGGGCGAGGGGCAATTGCTGGTGCTGGGATTTCAGCCCTGGAGCCTGTGGGGCATGCGGGCACGCTGGAGCCGCGCGGGCTTCCCGCCCGGCATGCGACGCGTGCTGTCGCAGCGGCGGCTGCGCGAGTGGCTGGTACTCCTCGGGTTCGAGGTCATCGCGACGCAGCATTACCTGTACCTGGGCCCCTGGAGCCGCGGACTCGCAAGCGGCGAGGGGGCCGGTCGGATGCTGCGCCGCGGGCTCACCTACCCGCTGGCCGCGGGCGCGTACCTGCTGCGGGCGCGCAAGCGCCTCTACACCCTCACGCCGATTCGTCTGCGGGTGCGCGAGAAGCCCGCCGTGATCGGCGGCCTGGTCAAGCCCACGACCCGCTCACGGGCGTGATCGAGATCTACACCGACGGCGCCTGCCGCGGCAATCCGGGGCCCGGCGGATGGGCGGCACTGCTGCAGACGGGCGAGCGCGAGAAGGAGCTCCACGGCGCGGAAGCCCTCACGACCAACAACCGCATGGAGCTGACGGCGGTGATTCGAGCGCTCGAGGCGCTCAAGCGCCCGGTGCGGGCGCGCTTGTACACCGATTCGGAATACGTTCGCCGCGGCATCACCGAGTGGCTCACCGAATGGAAGTCGCGCGGCTGGCGCACCGCCGCCCGCAAGCCGGTGAAGAACCAGGACTTGTGGGAACGGCTCGATGAGCTCGCCGCCCGCCATGAGCTCGAGTGGCACTGGGTGCCGGGGCACGCGGGGGTCCCCGGCAACGAGCGCGTCGACCGGCTGGCGAACGAGGCGATCGACGCCTTGCAGCTGCGATCCTTACGGTAAACTCGCCCCCGCCATGAGACAGGTCGTCCTGGACACCGAGACCACAGGCCTCGAGCCCGAGCTCAATCACCGTGTCATCGAGATCGGCTGCGTGGAGCTGCTGAACCGGCGGGCCACGGGGCGCACCTTCCACCGCTACTTGAATCCCGAGCGCGAGATCGAGGACGGCGCGCTCGCGGTGCACGGCATCTCGCGCACCGACCTGGACGGGCAACCGCGCTTTGCGGACATCGCCGAGGAGCTGCTCGCCTTCCTCAGCGGCGCGGAGCTCGTGATCCACAACGCGGCGTTCGACGTCGCGTTCCTCGATGCGGAGCTGGCGCGCCTGCCCGGTGAGCCGCGTCAGGTCGCCTCCGTCTGCCAGGTGCTCGATACGCTCGCCCTGGCGCGTGAGCTGCACCCCGGACAGCGCAACAGCCTGGATGCGCTGTGCAAGCGCTACGGCGTCGACAACTCGGCGCGCGAGCTGCACGGGGCGCTGCTCGATGCGCGCATTCTCGCCGACGTGTACCTCGCGATGACCGGGGGGCAGAGCGCGCTGCCGCTCGCCGAGCACGAGCCGGCCCGCGCCCCCGATGGCACGCGCCCGGCGCGGGTGCTGGTGCGCGCCGCGGTGCCCCTGCCGGTGCCGGCGGCGAGCGCGGAAGAGCTGCAGGCGCATGAGGCCATGCTGGCGCTCATCACCAAGGCGAGCGGCGGGCGGTGCCTGTGGGCCAACCAGGCGCGCGACGCATCCGGGGCGCGGCTGGAGCCGGCGCCCGAGCCGCAGCGCTCCAGCGCCTGAAGCGCACGGGAATGGCCGCGAAGCGGCGCGCGTCGCGCATCGGAGTGGTGGGGCTGGGCTATGTCGGCCTGCCGCTGGCGGTCGAGTTCGGCAAGCAATACGAGACCATCGGCTTTGACGTGAACCCGAAGCGCGTGGCGCAGTTGCGCCGCGGGCGCGACCTGACGCTCGAGGTGACGGCGGGGGAGCTCAAGGCGGCCAAGCGCGTCAGCTTCACCACCGAGCTGGAGCGGCTCAAGCGCTGCCAGGTGTTCATCGTCACGGTGCCCACCCCGATCGATGGCTACAAGCGGCCCGATCTCGGGCCGCTCATGCGCGCGAGCGAGAGCGTGGGTGCGGTGCTGCGCCGCGGCGCGGTGGTGATCTACGAGTCGACCGTGTACCCGGGGTGCACCGAAGAGGTCTGCGTGCCGATTCTCGAGCGCGTGTCGGGGCTCAAATTCAACCGCGACTTCTTTGCCGGCTACAGTCCCGAGCGCATCAACCCCGGAGACCACGAGCACCGCCTCACCACCATCCGCAAGGTGACCTCGGGCTCGACGCCCGAGGTGGCGGAGTTCGTCGATGAGCTCTATGGCTCGATCGTGACCGCCGGCACCCACAAGACCTCCAGCATCCGCGTGGCGGAAGCCGCCAAGGTGATCGAGAACACGCAGCGCGACGTGAACATCGCACTCATCAATGAGCTCGCGCTCATCTTCAATCGACTCGAGATCGATACCGAGGAAGTGCTGAATGCCGCCGGCAGCAAGTGGAACTTCCTGCCCTTCAGGCCGGGCCTGGTGGGCGGGCACTGCATCGGGGTGGACCCCTACTACCTCACGCACAAGGCGCAGGAGATCGGCTATCACCCCGAGATGATCCTGGCTGGCCGGCGGCTGAATGACAACATGGCCTTGCAGGTGGCGGGACAGATCACCCGGCTCATGGCGACCCGGCGCATCCACGTCAAGGGCGCGCGGGCGCTGGTGCTCGGCATCACGTTCAAGGAGAACTGTCCCGACGTGCGCAACTCCAAGGTCGTGGACGTGGTGCGCGAATTGCAGAAGCAGGGGGCGCAGGTGGACATCTACGATCCGTGGGCGAACGCTTCCGAGTGCCGTCACGAGTACGGCCTGCAGCCGGTGCGGGCCCTCAAGCGCGCTCGCTACGACGTGGCGATCGTGGCCGTGGCGCACCGGCAGTTCCGGGAGCTCGGCGCGCGCGGCGTGCGCAGGCTGTGCAAGGCGAAGCACGTGCTGTACGACATCAAGCACGTCTTCTCCGCCGCCGCGGTCGACGGCCGCCTATGAAAATCCTCGTGACCGGCGCCGCCGGCTTCATCGGCTCGCACACGGCCCAGCGGCTGCTGGCGCGCGGTCACGAGGTGGTCGGTCTCGACAATCTCAACGAGTACTACGACGTCACGCTCAAGCAGGCGCGCCTCGCGCGCCTCACGACGCAGGCGCAATTTCGCTTCGTGAAGCTCGATCTCGCCGATGAGGCGGCCATCGCTGCGCTCTTCGCGGGCGAGAAATTTCAGCGCGTGGTGCACCTGGCGGCGCAGGCGGGCGTGCGCTATTCGCTTCAAGACCCGCATGCCTACGTGCGCAGCAACGTCACCGGCACACTCAACGTGCTCGAAGGCTGCCGCCACCACGGCGTCGAGCACCTGGTGTACGCCTCGACGAGCTCGGTGTACGGCGCCAACACCAACATGCCGTTCTCGGAGCACAACGGCGCCGATCATCCGCTGTCGCTGTACGCCGCCAGCAAGCGCGCCAACGAGCTGATGGCGCACACCTACTCGTCGCTCTTCAAGCTGCCGACCACGGGCCTGCGATTCTTCACCGTGTACGGGCCCTGGGGCCGCCCGGACATGGCGCTGTTCCTGTTCACGCGCAATATCCTCGAGGGCAAGCCGATCGATGTCTTCAACCACGGCCACCACCGGCGCGACTTCACCTACGTCGATGACATCGTCGAAGGGGTGGTGCGCGCCCTCGAGCGCATCGCGCAGCCGGATCCCAGCTGGAACAGCAACGCGCCCGACCCGGCCTCCAGCGCCGCGCCCTTTCGCCTCTACAACATCGGCAACAACCAGCCGGTGCAGCTCATGCGCTACATCGAGATCATCGAGGAGTGCCTGGGACGCAAGGCGCAGAAAAACCTCCTGCCGCTGCAGCCCGGGGATGTGCCCGACACTTACGCCGACATCGGGGATCTGGTCAGGGACGTGGGCTACCGCCCGGCCACGCCGGTGGAGGTGGGGGTGAGGAAGTTCGTCGACTGGTTCTGCGAGTACTACGGGTATAAGCGCTGAGACCCGCGTGGCCGACTCGGTGTCGGTCAGCGCTGCTCGAGCTTCTCCGCGAGCCACATCTTGATCAGCGACTGTCGGGTGATCCCGAAGCGGCGCGCGTGGCGGTCGATTGACTGCACCATCCAGGCCGGGAAATCCACGTTGACACGCTTGGCATCGACTCCCGGCCGATGCGCCTTCTTCAGGTCGAGCTGATCCGTGATCTTCTCGCCCGCATCGAACTTCTGGTCAAACCTCGTCGCTTTCATACAGTTCCACCTCTTCGTCCCGGGACCGCCTGACCGAGATCAGGCGGATGTTCTCATTGCGTCTCGTAATCACTGCAGACCAGTGTTTCTCACCGATCTTCCCGATCACCACCCAACGGGGCTCATCGGTCACTCGAGCAGGGATCTCGACCACAGCCGGATCGGACCAAAGCTCCTGAGCCTCCTCGAAGTCGATGCCGTGTTTGCGCTTGTTCGCGGCGCTCTTATCGCCGTCGTACTCGAAGCCCATCGTCGGCCGGCCCTCGGAGGTATATTAAAGGTATATTTAGTATACTATATTGGCGCTGTCCAACCCATGCGCTGCGTATCGGGGCGGATTCGGCGGCCCGGAAGTGCGCTGTAGAATGCGCGCACTTAACGAGGAGCCCCTGGTGCCGAGACCGGATGGTGTACCCGCCATGCAGGTGCCCCTGCTCGATCTGAAACCGCAATACCGCACGATGGCCGGGGAAATCCAGGCGGCCATCGAGAAGGTGTGCGAGAGCCAGCAATTCATCCTGGGCCCCGGCGTCAAGGAGCTCGAGGCGAGCGTTGCCTCCTACAGCCAGTGTCGCCACGGGATCGGGGTCTCCTCGGGCACCGATGCGCTGTTGCTGGCGCTCATGGCGCTCGGCATCGGGCCGGGCGATGCGGTCATCACGAGTCCCTTCACGTTCTTCGCCACCGCCGGGACCATCGCACGCGCCGGCGCGCGGCCGCTGTTCTGCGACATCGATCCGGTGACCTTCAATCTGTCTCCCGCGGCGCTCGAGGCCTTCATCGAGAGGTACTGCGAGCGGCGCGAGGGCGAGCTGCTGCATCGCGGCAGCGGCGCCAGAGTGCGTGCCCTCATGCCGGTGCACCTGTACGGGCAGGTGGCCGACATGCTGCCGCTCATGGAGAGCGCGCGACGCTATGGACTGAAGGTCATCGAGGATGCGGCGCAGGCCATAGGGGCCGAGGACGCGGAGCACAAGCGCGCCGGCAGCTTCGGGGATATCGGCTGCCTGTCGTTCTTCCCCACCAAGAACCTGGGCGCCTTCGGCGATGCCGGCATGTGCGTCACCCACGACGCGGCGCTCGCGGAGCGCATGGCGGTGCTGCGGGTGCACGGCGGGAAACCCAAGTACTACCACGCGCTGATCGGCGGGAACTTCCGGCTCGATGAGCTGCAGGCGGTGGTGCTGAGCGTCAAGCTCAAGCGGCTGGATGACTGGACCGCCGGCCGCCAGCGCAACGCCGCCTTCTACGACGCAGCGTTGCG
>Ga0209472_1000617_pt1 | contig 20929 bp, 28 predicted proteins | sample GraSoiAngelo_130_FD_185887 | JGI IMG/M metagenome (GOLD analysis project Ga0209472, IMG submission 185887) | Grasslands soil microbial communities from the Angelo Coastal Reserve, California, USA - 14_0929_02_20cm (SPAdes) (version 2) | ecosystem: Environmental > Terrestrial > Soil > Grasslands ...
CGCGGGCGTGTACCACGGGCGACTCGTGTTCTGTCTCCCGGGATCTCCGGATGCGTGTCGCTTGGCGATGGAGAAGCTGATACTCCCGGAGCTCGGTCATGCCGTCGGGGTCATGGGCCGATGAGACGCGGACCGGCACATGCGCACGGACCACGTGAACAGGCCCACGGGATGCGCTCGCTGAAAACACTGATTCCCTTCGAGGACGCGAGGCGGATGGCGCTGGATCTCGTCCGTCCGATCGACCGAACGGAGATCGTGCGCCTTCTCGATGCATCGGGTCGGGTCGCTGCGGAAGACGTGCGGTCGAGGATCGACGTGCCGCTCGCCGACCGCGCCGGCATGGACGGCTATGCGGTGGTCGCCCGCGACACGGCCCACGCCACGAAATCTCGGCCCGTGGTGTTGCGGCGGCTCGAAGTCCTCCATGCGGACACGATTTCCCGCAAACGGGTGACGGCCGGAAGTTGCACGGAGGTCGCGACGGGATCGACTCTCCCTCCGGGTGCGAACTCGGTCGTTCGATTCGAGGACACGCAACGCGAGGGGAATGTCGTGAAAATCTTCACCGCGGTCCGCGCCCGCCAACACGTCGTCGCACGCGGAGCGGACATCCGACGCGGCTCGAGGGTGGTCCGCGCCGGGGAACGACTGACGTCGGCGAAGGTCGGTGCCCTTGCGGCGATCGGGGCCGCCGGTGTGCGGGCCTACGCGCAACCCCGCGTCTCGATCCTTACCACGGGCGACGAGATCGTGCCACCTGGGAAACCGATCCGAGCGGGCCAAGCGTACGATATCAATTCGAATACGATCGCGAGTCTCGTCCGAGCGAACGGCGCGGTGCCGGTCCTCCTCGGTCGTCTGTCCGATCGCCTTCCGACCTTGCGTGCCGCGCTCCGACGTGGCCTCGCGAACGATTTCGTCGTGTTCTCCGGAGGCTCGTCCGTCGGCGAGCGGGACATCGTCGTCGACGTGGTGAAGTCCCTGGGTGACATCCTGTTCCACGGGGTCGCCGTGAAGCCCGGCAAGCCGACGTCCCTCGGCCGCGTGGTCGGCAAGCCCGTCCTAGGTCTGCCCGGCTACCCGACATCCTGTCTGATCAACGGCTACCTCCTACTCGCCCCGATGTTGCGACGGATGGCTCGTTTGCCGGCCGCTCAACCGCAGATCGTCGACGTCCCTCTCGGCAAGCGGATCGACCGGGCGACCGGGCGTCTCGAGTTCCACACGGTCCGAATCGTCGACGGGCAGGCCTTTTCCGCGTTCAAGGAGAGCAGCGCGATCACGTCGATGGCCCATGCGGACGGGTACATCGAGATTCCCGCCGATGTCGAACGGCTTGAGGCGGGCGAGACCGTTCGCGTGACGCTGTTTTAGGTGACACAGATGGCCGAACCACTCGGAGGGGCGCTGTGGCGGACCCCGAAGGCCTGGGCCCTTCGTCGAAGTCGCACGGGATGCCCGATCTGTCGACGCAGGCACCCGCGGGATGTTGTCGCGGCACGGGATGCCCGATCTGTCGACGCAGGCACCCGCGGGATGTTGTCGCGACCCTCCCGGCGTCGTGGGTCACCGCCCCGCGTCAGGCCCCGCTCCCCGGGTTACGTCGCGGTCGTCGCGAAGCAACACGTCGTCGAACCATTCGAACTGCCCCCGTCCGCGGGCCGTGCCTTCTGGAACGACGTGATGCTCGTCGCGAAATGCGTTGCAGAGCTCTTCTCGCCCGTCAAGATGAACTACGAACTCCACGGGAACACGGTCCCCCATCTCCATGTTCATATCTATCCGCGGTACCGCGACGATCCGTACGTCGGAGGTCCAATCGATCCCCGTCGCGCAACGTTCGCGCGGTCCCGAGAGGAGCTTCTTGAAATCGGACGGGTCATTCGGAATGCGCGATCCCCCCATCGCAAGGGTCGGTCTCCCCGTCGTTAGCCGAGACCGAAGTCCGCGCCCAAACGCTTATGTCCCCCCCGGTTGTGCGGGCGCCCGATGGTCCTCGTCGAGCGCGCGAATCCGACGGATCGTCTCGATATCGAACGTCTCATCGCGGCCTACCTGACCTCGGAGGGCGTGAAGCCCCGTCCCGAGCGGATCACATGGGCCGTCGAACAGGTGATGAAGAACCGGGTCGGGGGCCTCATCCTGGTCGGGCGCGAGAAAAAGACCGTCGTCGGCGTCGCACTCGCGGTGTACTCGCCTTCCGCGGAGCTCGGCCGGCTCCTGATCGTGAACGATTTCTTCGTCGACCCCGGGTGGCGGCGGAAGGGAGTCGGGCGGGCCCTGGCCACGCGCCTCCTCGAGGAAGCGAAGGCGATGCGCGTGGAGCGGATCGATCTCGAAGTGACGCCGACGAACGCGACGGCCGCGACATTCTGGAAATCGATGGGATTCCGGACGGGCGGCCGCACGGTGTACGGCCGGGACATCCTCTAGAATCCGTGGACCACCTTGCGGTGCGCCCGGAACGCCTCTTGTCCGAATTCCTTGCCGCACTCGGGGCAGCGGACCCGCGGCCGCGTGCGCTCCGGGTCCTGCGACTTCAGCGCCCCGAGGAGCTGGGCCATCTCAAATGCGATCTCCTCCGACTCCGCCTCGGAGCCGTGGAAACCTTTCACCTCGCGGAAGAAGTCCGTGTGCAGGTCGATCTCGGATCCCTTCGGGACGCGGTCGAGGCCGTGCGTCTCCAGCCGCATGTGGAACCGCTTCCCGTTGTGAAGGGCCTTGAATGCGACCAGGTCGAAGGTCTCGCGCTTGGGTCCGTACCCGAGGGTGATCACCGCCGCCTCGATCGCCGGGAGCGTCATCCTCCGAGGAAGAGAGGCCTTCATCGGACGCCTCATGCGCCGTATGCGACCTTCGCAGACACGAGCGAGTAGCCGAGCGGGCACTCGAGTTCCGGTCCGACTTCGAGCACACGGATCCGCGTGCCCGGCTCGATCCCGATCGGGTGGCACGCAGGGAAGTTGGGACAGGCCGTGTTCGCGCACACGATCTTCTCATAGGCAAGGCCGGCCCCTTCGATCGCGGATCGGCTCGAAAGGCTGCAGTCCGGCGCCACCGGTTCGACCTCGACCACGCGGGCGCGCTCCCCGTTCAGGAGACAGGGATGCGAGACGTCCCGGACCCGCCGGATCCGGTAGCGGTGCCCGACCTCCTGGTTCAGGCACGCGCCGCGAACCTTGCAAGGTCCGCACTCGGGTTGAGGCCCGCGGTACACGAACTCGTAGCCCGCCTTCGCCTGCCTCTCCCCCACGAGCGTGATTTGGACCACAACAAAGACCCCCTGAACCGATGCCGAGCTGGGGCTTAAGGGTCACCGTCCCCGCGGCTCTCGGGGCGATACATTCATGCGTGTCGGCCCCATCGCTCCGCCGGTCCGTAGGACCAGGAGGTTCCCGGCGATGATGTCATGTCCTGTTTTCCGATTCGCGCCGGGGACCGCGTAATCCACGTCCGCATCCCGGCGCCGTGCGCTTGCCGTGCGACTGCGACATGAGACTCACAATCCGAGATGCCGAACCATCCGACCCTGGACGCCCGCGTCCAGTGGCGCATCGACCATGGGACGATCGACCAGCGCGAGCCCGGTTACCGCCGCATGAGACTCACAATCCGAGATGCCGAACCATCCGACCCTGGACGCCCGCGTCCAGTGGCGCATCGACCATGGGACGATCGACCAGCGCGAGCCCGGTTACCGCCGGACCGCGGAGGCGATCCTCGACGCGGGCCTCGCCACGGAAGTCCGACGCCTGATCAGCGCGGGCAAGGAAGCGGACGTGTACCTGTGCGCGTACAACGGCTCACCGCTTGCGGTGAAGGCCTACCGGCTGTATCGCACATCGCACCGCGGTGGTCGTCCGATTAAAGCGGACACGATGTCCTGGCTCGCCGCGCACGAATTCGAGATGATGCGACAGGCCTGGAAGGGCGGCGCCTCCGTACCCACGCCGGCCCGGCGCGTGGAGAACCTGCTGTCCATGCGGTATCTGGGGGGACCCGACCAGCCCGCGCCGCGTCTCCAGGACGTGCGTCTCGAAGCGCCGTCCGCATTCTTGCACGCGGTCGTGACCGGGGTGCATGCACTTGCCTCGGCTGGCATCGTGCATTCGGATCTGAGTGCATTCAATATCCTCGTCCACGAGGGCCGGCCATATTTCATTGATTTTTCGGACGCGATTCGCGTCGACCGGACGGGAGGGGTCCCATGGCTCCGACTCACACAGGCGAGGGACGCGCTGGTTCACGGGTTTGAGGCCTTGGGGAATTATTTCGGTCGGTACGGTCTGGCGATCGATGCGGAGACCCACGCCGATCGAATCATCGCGTCGCGCGACCGATTCGGAGTCCTCTCAGACCGAACTAGACGACCTTCGTGATTTTCGCGAGGCGCTCCGCCGCTTCGAGGGTGAGTCCCTCGTCCCCGAGAATCGTGTACCGTTCCTTGTTGATCTCGTGGGCGTGCACGAGGGCCTGGATGATCTCGTCGTCGGTGACCCCGAGAGCCCGTGCGGTCGTGGGGGCGCCGATGGCCAGCAACGCGTCCCGCACCTCCTGCCAGTTTCCGCTGTGGAGGTACATCATCATGATCGTCCCGACGCCGCACTGCTCCCCGTGCAGCCCGGGTTTCTTCGCGATCCGGTCGAGCGCGTGGGAGAACTTGTGCTCGCTCCCGGATGCGGGGCGGGAGGACCCGGCGATCGACATCGCGACGCCGCTCGACACGAGGGCCTTGCACACGAACCAGGCGCTCTCCTCGAGGCGGGGTTTGATGGTAGACGCATTCTCGATCACGAGTCGCGCGGCGAGCTCGCTGAGGGCGGCCGCATACGAGGAGAAGTACTCGTTCCGAAGGTTCCGCGCGAGGGCCCAGTCCTTCACCGCCGCGAGGTTAGAGATGATGTCCCCGCACCCGGATGCGAGGAGCCGGAACGGGGACTCTGCGATCACGCCGGTGTCCATGATCACCGCGATCGGCGTCTGGGCTCCGATGCTCACCTTCTCGCCGTCCTTCTGGATCGACGCCCGCGAGGACACGACGCCGTCGTGGCTCGCGGCGGTCGGCACGCTGACGAACGGCACGCCGGCATTGAAGGAAGCGCATTTCGCCACGTCGATGGAACGGCCTCCGCCGACCCCGATGGCGAACTCGAAGTCCCCTTTGCGGATCCGTTCCTCGCCGTCCCGCACCTCTTCCCAGGTGGCATCGGGGATCAGGTATTCCGAGTGGCGGATCTTCCGTCCGGTGAGCTCCTTCTCGACCGTCTTTCCGGCGATCTTGATCGTGTTCTCGTCCGCGACGATCAAGGCCTTCTTGCCAAGCTTGAGGGCCTGGCAGACCTCGCCGACCGCGAGGAGGGCGTCATGGCCGATGACGATGTTCCGCGGAAGCTCCATCGCCTTCGATTTGTTGAACGCCTCTGTATCCAACGTGCCGATGGCCGTCGCCTCCGGACCGCGTCCAAGGGGGTGTCCATACTTAACTCTGACGACCTGGATGGTCGAATCGTTCGGGAACGCTCTCACCCCCGACCCTCACCGCGGAACCTTTAAGGGCGAACCCCTCCTGATGCGGCCCCGATGGCGTTCCCCCTCGCCGTCGCCCTCGCGACGGTGGCCGCAACGGAGGATCTGGCCCGGGGGGAGGCGGAGTTCCTTCGCGGGAACGCCCACTGCGACGTCCGCGAGTTCGCGGACGCGCTCGCGTGCTACGAACGCGCCGCCGCGTTCGGGTACGAGGACCACGTGATGTGGAACAACCGCGGCGTCGCCCTCGACGGACTCGGCCGCCACGAGGATGCGATCCAGGCCTACACGCGGGCGATGCAGCGCAACTCCGCCTACGAGATCGCGGCGTACAATCTGGGGAACGCCTTCGCGCAGCTCGGACAGTTTGACGAGGCGCTCGTCGCATACGACCGCGCCCTGGCGATCAACCCGAGCTACCCGGACGCCCTGTACGACAAGGCGCTCGTACTCGCGCGCCTCGGCCGCACGAAGCCCGCGCTCCAGGCATACGAAGTCCTCCTTCGCACGGACGCCGCGAACGTGGTCGCATGGACCCGCAAGGGGCAACTCCTCGAGGAGCTGAACAAGTTCGAGGAGGCCGTCGAAGCGTACAAGGCCGCGACCACCGCCAACCCGCAGGACGCGGACGCGTGGACGGGACTCGGGGACTCGCTGTACGCCCTCGAGCGGTACGAGGAGGCCGTCGAAGCGTACGACCGCGCGATCGCCGCGAACCCGAACAACGAGGAGGCGTGGAACAACAAGGGCTTCACGTTCTTCATGCTCGGGATCCACGAAGAGGCCCTCTCCTGCTACGAGAAGGCCCTCGCGATCAACCCGACGTACAAGCAGGCGTGGTACAACAAAGGCTACACGTTCCACGGGATCAACCGCCTCGAGGAGGCCGTCACCGCCTACGAGAAGGCGATCGAACTGGACCGCGGGGACGAGGTCCTCTGGAACAACCTCGGCAACGCCCTGTACAACCTCGGGCGGTACGGCGAATCGATCCCGTACTTCGAACAGGGGCTTGAGGTGAACCCAAAGTACGAGATCGCGTGGAACAACATCGGGAACGCGTTGAACAAGATGGGCCGGCATTCGGAGTCGTTGAAGTACCACGACAAGGCCCTGGAGATCAAGCCCGATTTCGATTATGCGCTGTACGCGAAAGGCCATGCGCTCGACAACCTCGGACGGCACGAGGAAGGCCTCGAGCTGATCGGCCAGAGCCTCGAGCTGAACCCGAACTACGATCATGCATGGATGGCGAAGGCGGAGTCGCTGTACCGTCTCGGCCGGCTCGAGGAGGCCCGCGACGCGCTCAACAACGCGTTGATCCTGAACGGCGAATACGAGGAGGCCTGGGTCTTCCGCGGCAAGATCCTCGAGGAGATGGGGAACGCTCTCGAGGCGGAGCGGTGCTACGAGGAAGCGTTGCAATGCTTCCGCGCCTCCCTTGAGCTCGAGCCCGAGAACGCGGAGCTCCTCTACCATCAGGCCCTGCTCCTGGAAGACCTCGAACGGACGGACGAGGCCATCGACGCCTACGCGGCGTCAGCCTCCCGAGGCCATTCCGCTGATGCGCTGATCCGCCTGTCCGCCCTCTTGCTGCGGGTCGGTCGGGCCGCGGATGCGCTCGTGCCCGCGGACGAAGCCCGCTCCCGCCATCCCTTGGATGGTCGCGGTCATCTTGCCGCAGGACGCGCGGCCATCGCATTGAACCGCACGGCGGACGCGGAGGCATTCTTCCGGAAAGCATTGGACGTCGACCCGGCATCCGAGGCAAGGCTCGAGCTCGCGCGAGTCCTCCATTTGATCGGCAAGGAGGAGGATGGCCTGGCCGTGCTCCGGGGAATCGAGACGCCGGACACGGGGGCGTTACTCCTCCGCGCGGACATCCAGCGATCGTTGGGTCGGACGGACGAGGCGCTCGCGGACGAGGACGCCGCGATCCGCGCGGCGACGGAGGGCCGGGACCTCGCCTACCGCCACAAGGGACGTCTCCTCCTGGACCTCGGTCGGCCGAAGGAGGCCGTCGCGGCCTTCGACGCAGCCCTCGGCCTCGATCCGACCGACGCCGAGGCATGGTTCGATGCCGCGCGCGCCTGGCAGGCCCTCGGTCAGGAAGGTCGGGCCCGGAAGCTGCTGGACGAAGCGCTCCGGCTGGACCCGGACCACGCGCAGGCCCGTCGATTACGATCCGAAGGGGCCACCGCCGACTGATTTTCATGCGACTCGGAAAATAAATCTCCGGGTCGTCGACCAAGGATTATCTCCCTCGCCCGCATGCCAAAAACCGCATGGGCCTGAAGATCCGCCGCCGCGCACGGCTGCGGCGCAAAGAGGTGACGGACCTGGTCGGCCGCCTCCTGGACGAGTTCGGCATGGCGATCCCCATCGACGACGTCCCGATCGACGAGGCGGAAGCGGGGCCGCATCGTCTCCTGCTTCGCGGGGAGGAGCCGATCGCCCTCGTCGTCGGCGACGGGATCGCACCCACGGTCCGGGGCCTCCTCGCGTTCCCCGCGACGAAGCGCGCCGCGACCGTCGACATGGGAGCGGTGCGGTTCATCTACAACGGCGCGGACGTGATGGCCCCCGGGATCACGGAGGCGGATCCGGCGATCCGCGAGCGAGATATCGTCTGGGTCCGGGACGAAAAGAATCGCCAACCCCTCGCGGTGGGCCGAGCGATCATGGACGGTCCGACGATGGCCCGTGAGGAGAGGGGCAAGGCGATCGAGACGCTCCACCATGTCGGCGACGACATCTGGCGGCTCGCCGAGGAGGAGACCTGACGTGTCTCGTCTCCGCGCGGTCCTGTTCGACGTCGACGGCACCCTCCTCGACACCCTCGACGCCTGGGTGCGGGCCTTCGACGCGGGCCTCGCGGCGATCCGCCGTCCGTCGATGAGCGGCTCCGAGGCCGCCCGATGGATCGGCACGCCGATCGAGACGATCTACAAGGAGCGATGCGGCCTCGCGGGGGACGACCTCGCGAAGGCCGTCCGGGTGTTCCAGCAGGTCGAGGCGGAGTCCGTCCACGATGGCATGCGCTCGTATCCGGGAATCCCAGAGGCGCTCGCGGCCCTGCGAGCCTGGAAGCTCGCCGCGGTCACGAACAAGCGGCACGACACGACCGTCGAGGCCCTCCGTGTCACGGCGTTGTTGCCGTTCTTCGCCCTCATCCTGGGCGGCGACTCCGTTCCGCGCAAGAAGCCCTTTCCCGATCCCATCCTGCAAGCGGCGAAGGGACTCGGCGTCACCCCGACCGAATGCGTCGTCGTCGGAGACACGGAGAACGATGTGCGTGCCGCCAAGGAGGCCGGCGCCCGGTCGATCGGCGTCACATGGGGCTACGGCACCCGGACGAACCTGGAGGCCGCGGGTGTCGACCATCTGATCGAGACGCCGGAGGCACTGCCGCCCTTGCTCCGGGCTCTCGCGGCGGGGCGGCCCCTGTGACTACTTCCACGTCACAACGGAGAGGGCCAGCAGGCCGGCGGCCTGGGCCCACGTGTACGTGATGACGTAGGGCTCGAGGCCCGCGGTGTATACCGGCATCATCGTGGCGAACGACCACAGCGTGACGGCGTTCCCCACGAGCAGGAGGACCGCGAACGTCAAGAGACCCGCCGTGAACATCGTCGGCACCTTCCGAGCGTTCCGGGCGTAGAGAGATGCGAGGAGGGCGGTCAACACGATGTTGAGGACGGCCCCGGCGACCGCGCCCCACATCAGGAGTCCCATGGTCCCCTCCACGACCCGGCCCGGCGGGTAAATCTTTTTCCACGAATTCCGCCCCAATTCATCGTCCCTCCCGGAGGATCCGATCGAGGAGGCCAAGGTTTCGCTCCATTGTCGCACTGAGGAAGTACGCGGCGCCATAGGCATCCTCGGTCGGCGTCGTGATCAGGCCATGCTGCCGGAGGAGTTTGAGATGATGCAGGACCGTCCGATAGTTCAAGGAGAGGGCCTCCGCGAGCTGATTCGCGTTGCGGGGGCGATCTCGGAGGGCCGCCAGAATCCTCGCCCGGTTCGGGCCTCCCCGAGTTCCCGCGAGAAGGAACCAGATGAGCCGCTCCATCCGACGTGGGCATCGTCGCCTCGCGGTATATTTTGCCGTCACAGTTTGCACGGAATTCGCGGCGAATTCGTGCCAATCATGTTATCCGTCCGATCGATGCGCCCCCGGGAGTGGGCGAGATGCTGCAGACGAAGGGAATCGTGGGAATCGCAGTCGCGGTGGTACTCGGGCTCTTGTTGGTCGCCCCGCTGACGATGGCCAAAGGAACTCGCATCGAGTTGCAGGCGGGGCCGTTCGCCCCCGGCGCGAGCGGGGAGATTACCTTCCTCATGGAAGGTGGCGTCCTATCGGGCGAGCTGAAGGCCCGCGCGTTGCCGGCACAAGGGGTCCACGCATTTTACATCCTTTGGTTCGTGAGGACCGACCTGGGCGACAAGGCCTTCCTAGGTCCCGTCGTCAGCGAAAATTCGATCCTCTTCCTGACCGATGGTACGGGGCGGTTGGAATTCCGAGCGGAGGCGTTCACGGATGGACCCCACGCCGGGTCCTCGGTTTCCCTCGGTGCGGCGGGGAACAACCTGTTCGTCCTCATTGCGGAGAACCAGATCGACACGGTGATGCCGTTCCCGGTCTCGCCACCCCCCAGTTCGTTCGCTTTGATGGCGACGTTCTAGGACGCTCACGGGACCGCAAGTACCGATGGTCGGACCTTACGCCCAGTACGGCTGTTTGAGATACTTGTATACGGACATGATGGCGGTCACGGCCTCGCCGCAGCCCGTCACGATCCGTTTGTCCTTTCCCGGATACGATACGATGTCGCCGCACGCGTAGATCCCGCGGACGGAGGTCGACATGTCGGCCTTCACCTTGATCAACCGCTCCCCCTCGAGCTCGATCCCCCACTTCGGGAGGGGCGTGATCTTCGGCTGGAAGCCGATGTTCACGATCACCGCGTCGACGTCGAAGACCTGTTTCTTCAACGTACGATTGTCGTACACGACCGCGCGCTCGACATGGCGGTCCCCTTCGATGCTTGTGACCTCGGCGTCGAAGCGGACTTCGATTGGGCTCTTCAGGACCGCCTCCACGTTCTTCTCCATGGCCCGGAACTCCCCGCGGCGGTGCACGAGGATCACCTTCTTCGCGGCCGCGAAGATCTCGAGGGCGATCTCGAGGGCGCTGTCCCCGCCGCCGACGACGATCACCCGTTTGTCCTTGAACTCATGGCGGTCCCGGACTCGGTACTCGACGCCCTTGCCTTCCAGTTCCGTCTCGCCGGGCACGTCGAGCCGCTTCGGCTCGAACAGGCCCATCCCCATCGCGAGCAGGATCGTCCGCGTCTCGAAGGCGTTCCCCTCGCGGGTGCGGACGCGGAAGCCCGACGGCTGACGTTCGATGTCGACGACCTCCTCGGAGCGCAGCTCGGCCCCGCTCTCGCGGGAATGGAGGACGAACAGCTGCGCGAGCTCCCCGCCCTCGATCGCGATGTAGCTCGGGTAGTCGTAGACCGACTTCGTCGGATAGAGCCATTCGAGCTGTCCTCCGATCGCTTGCGCCTCCAGGATCAGGGTGGAGAGCTTCCGGGTGCGGGCGTACACCCCGGCCGTGAGCCCGGCGGGCCCGCCTCCGATGATGATCAAATCGTAGACCATGGGCGGGAGCGACAAAGTCACCCTCTTTTTAAACATTCTCACATGGGGACCGTCCATGGCACGGAAGCCCATGGCTTTTTTATGATGATACGAATAGTAATGCGGGGTCCCGCGGACCTTCGGACGAACACCGCGATACCTTTAAATTCGTGGTGTTGGCTACAGGACTCCGCAGAAGGGATGTGGCATGGCCTTCATCAAAAAACCTTTTCGTCGACTGCACGAGGGCGGCGCCTCGGAAGCGGATACGTACATCGACTTGGCCGAGCTGAACTTCGAGAACGAGGGTGGATCTCTCGGTGAGCCCGCGGAACACCTGGTCAAGGTCGCGGAGGTCTATCGGTACGAAGACATCGCGGACCTCACGACGCACGTGTACAACGGGAACATCCTGCTGGTCGACTACACGAGCCTCGCCAGCGACGACCTCGCGCTGAAGCGGATCACGGCGGAACTGAAGAGCGCGGTGCGGGACAGCGGCGGCGACGTGGCCGTCGTCGGTAAGAACCTCCTCTGCGCGACGCCCGCCGGGATCAAGATCGACCGTGCCAAGATCAAGGGCGCGTTCTGATACCGGCGCGTGTCGGCTCAACGTCCCCAGCGGGACGGCCTCGGGGCTTCGTAGGGTCGTGCGGCGAAGCCTTTGTCGTATGTGAGGACGAAGTAGTCCCGCGAGTGGTTCGTGTGGCGCATCTTCGCGCAACGGAAGAGCAGCTGGACCTTCCCTTCCCCGGCCCCACTGAACCGGAGTTCGAACACACCGTCGGACAGGAACGACACGTCGTGCGAGATCCCGCCGCCGGAGGGTTCCACGTTCGCGATCACGTACGTGGTGATGCCCATCCCACGGAGGAAGTGGAAGAAGTGGAACAGATCGTTCCGCGCGTCCTCCAGATGGGCCATCGACGCGAGGACGTCCATCGTGTCGATCACGAGCAGGTCGATCTTCTCCCGCTGGTTTCGTCGGACGAGGAAGTCCTTCAGGACGCGGAGCCAATCCCGGATCTCCTCGACGCCCTCCCGTTCGATCCGGAGCTTCGCGATGTCCACGAGGAAGTCGTCCTCCTTCCCCAGGCCCAGATGTCGCATCGTCCGCAGGATCGAATCGCGGCTCTCTTCGACGGTCACGTAGACGCCGCGCCGTCCCGCGGCCCGATTCTTCAGGAGGATGTAGAGGGCCAGGGAGGTCTTCATCGAGCCGCCGGGCCCCGAGATCGCGAGGACGCTGCCCCTCGGGACGCCGCCCTCCAGGAACGGGTCGAGGCGCCCGACGAACGTCGGGAGGCGTTCATCGACCGGCGGGGGGCGGGCCGTCGCGGCCGCGAGTGCTGCCACCTGCTCCCTCAACCGCCGGACCTCATCCCGCAGCTCCCGGAGTTCCCCCTCGAACTCCTCCGGTGCCCTCGAGACCAGTCCGGGCTTCGAGGTCTGAACCCACTCGACGCCCACTCCGTCCGCCATTCCCGCGGCATATATGGAGACGCAGGGGGTTAACCTTTTTCCGGTGTCTCCCCCCGAATCCGCCTTCCCGGGTCTCGGCTCGCCGCGTGAGAATCAAAGGAAAATGGCGGCGCAGAACCCTTAAATATCCAGGGATGCCCATAGGCCTCGGCCGAGACCACCCATGGCCGTCAAGACGAAATCCGAGCGGGGTCCTGCCGGCACGCTCACCGTGGACGACCTGACGCGGGCGATCAAGAACTCGATCGACCGGACGGGCATGAAAGAGGAAGAGGCCCGGGCGATGGCCCAGCACGTCCTCAATTTCTTCGGTTATTCCGAGCGGATCATCGACAACGTCCTGGAACCGGAGGACCGGGACGCCTTCTACATGCTCGAGGACTCCGGCATCCTGACGACGGAGCGGGAAGAGACGACCCTCTACGACGGCCGGGAGTGGCGCATCCACTACTGGATGTTCCGAAAAGAGAGAATCATGGAACTCGTCGAGGCCCAGAAGGCGAAGGAAGAGGCCGAGAAGATGGGCTCCATCTACGACGACATCCCGGAAGACTCGTGGGCGACCGCGACGCGCCGCGAGAAGCCCGAGGCGCCGAAGTAGGCTCAGCCGAAGGCGAGCTGGAGCACGCCGCCGTGGCGGCGCACGAGGTCGATGGCTAGGGAGTGCGGCACCGCCATCCGGCCGTCGCGGAACCGGAAGGCCTGATCGAACTTCTCGACCGCCCGCAGGGCCTTCGCGCCAAGCTCGTCCGTGAGGATGGCGTCGTCCGAGTCCCCGCGGACCGTCAAGGTCAGAGGAAGGCGGAGGGCATCCGCTTCCTCCCGCGTCAGGACGGCCGCGAACCGGGCCAGGGCCTCCGGGTCGAACGGATGGAGGTCCCCCTCCCGCGTGCGGCACGCCGGATCGGGCTCTCCGAGCAGCCGGGTGAGGCTCTTCTTTTCGACGACCAGGCCGGAGTTCAGACGGCCCAGTTCCAGCGAGATCCAGCGGTCGAACGGGCCGGGGCCGTCCACGCCGGCCCATCGACGCGCGCCGATTAAGCCTTCTCCGGTCTCGAAATCCTTTTCAATGGACTCCCATATCGCGGGGCGGAGGGGGTAGTGATTGGCGGGTAGCGTGACCTGTCCTCGTTGTGGCGCGGCGAATGCTTCGGGAACGATGTTCTGTGTGAACTGCGGGAGTGCCTTGTCCGCCGGGGCAGGGTCTGGGGCACCGCCCACTGCGGCACCGATGTATCCAGGGGCGATGCCCGGGCTCCCGTCCGCATGGGACGCGGAGCGCCGGAGGCAGATCGACCGGACGAAGACGGGCGTCCTGCTCATCCTCGTCGGCACCCTCATCGGTTGGCTTCCGTACATTGGAGTCATCGGCTTCATCTTGATCTTCGTGGGAGCCATCTTGGTCATTCTGGGCCGGAAGGCCTTCGGGGCCGCACACTCGCGGAACGTGATTATCTCCATCGTCTTGGTAATCCTCGGCATCATCATCACGGTCGTGGCCGGAGTGATTCTCGTCTTCGCGACAATCTCGAGCATCATCCCCGGAAACGCGCCCACGCCCGCCGCGATTACGAGCACGTTCAACAACTTCCTGATCATCCTGGTCGTCGGCACGATCGTGACCGGCCTCGCCTCCGTATTCTTCACGTATGCGATTCAGAACCAGACGGGTCGGATGCTGTTGCTGGGAGGCTACGTGGCGAGGATCGTCCTCCAAATCGCGATCTTTGTCGTCGTCAGCCAGGCCGTCGGAACCTTCGTGGCAGCGATGTTCCCCGGAGGGACGTACAATCCGGCTGCGGCCGCCATCGCCGCGGCGGATTTCTCTGCTCGCGTCCAGACGCTCGGCTACCTCTCCGCGATTCCCGCCCTCATCTACGCGGGGGCCTACTACCTCGTCTGGAACCGGATCAACAAGGGCGAGATCCCCGCATCGACCACGCCGCCGCCGATGGCTGCAGCGCCGCTGCCGCCGCGATAGGACAATTCATGCGGTGGGCTCGTCGCCTGCCGCGCCTTCACTTTTTCTTCGAGATCACGTGGGACACGAAGAACTTCTCGCCGTCGTGGTGGAGCGCCAGCGCATTGTGATCGTGGTTCATCCACCGCATCTTCACGCACCGCAGGCGGAGCTGGACCTCCGTCTCGCCGACCTCGACCTGGCGCAGGTTCAGGATGCCGTCGGCGAGGAAGTCCTCCCCCCACTGGGCGAGCCTCGTCGAGCCGAAGGGCGTCTCCGCGATCAGGAACGTCGTGAGGCCGAGCTCCTTGAGGGAACTCAGGAAATGGAACATCTCCCGCCGGTGCGTCTTGAGGTCCGAGAGGGCGTACAGGGCCTCGAGGCTGTCGATCGCGAGGACCTGGTAGCCGCTCGAATTCACGGCCTCTTTCACGATCTCGATGATGATCGTGAACCAGTCCTTCGTGCCCTCGGACCGGTGCAGCCCGCGGCGGAGCTGGCCCATGTCCAGGATGTACACGGAGGACTCGTGCAGGTTGCCCATGCCCATGCGGGCGGCGCCCGCCTTGAGGCTGTCCATGTCCTGCTCCAGACTCACGTACAGGGACTTCGTGCCGTGCGCGCGGGCGTTCTCGTGCATCATCCACAGGATGAGGGACGTCTTCATCGTCCCCGGCGTTCCGGCGACCAGGACCGTGCTGCCTTTCGGGATCCCGCCGCCGAGGACGCGGTCCAGACCGTCGACATACGTCTGGAGAATAGGAACCTCGAGTTCCATGACATGCGTGCCACGAAATCCTCGTTATAAAGCCGTGGCGTCCCCGTTATCGAAGGAGATATTCTTCCGGCGCCTCCGAAGGTCCCGCGCGGGTCCCGAAGGAATGCTTTTGTAGGCCCTGGACCTTGACGACGCACGAGAAGGGATGGCCAAGCGGGATGAGGCAGCCCTCAAGCTGCTCCGCTGGGAGCTGGCGGGCCACGGCGGCCTCGTGCTTGAGGCGATGCTGCGCCACCCCGACAAGAACTTGGCCGACGCGGTCGAATTGATCGAACGGGAGATCCCGTCCTTGTCCCCACGAGAACCGCAGAAAGACCCGCCCCCGGAACTGCCGATGCCAGCGGCCCCGCGCGGCCGATCCTCGTCCGAGCTCGACGCGTTGGGCCAGGAGTTCCAGACGTTCCGACATCTGCTCCGGCCGCGGGAGGCGAAGGAGGTCGAGGGGGAGCTGAAGGAACTCGCGCGCACGCGGGACCGGGACGCGATGGTCGCCCTCCGGCGTCGGCTGCGGGCCCTCTCCCTCGAGGCCGCGTTCCGCACGCGGGACCGGGACGCGATGGTCGCCCTCCGGCGTCGGCTGCGGGCCCTCTCCCTCGAGGCCGCGTTCTGGTCCGAGCTGGCGTCGGGGGCCAAGGAGTCGAACGCGATCGCCCTCGTCATCCTGCGGAAGGGCAAGGAGGTCCTCGCGAAGGCCGGCGAGACCGCGTACGTCGACGACCCGGCGGTCGCGGAGATGATCCAGCGCGAGTCCGAAAAGCGGTCGAAGGCCACGTTCGTGATGCACCTGCCGGTCGGCCGCCTCGTCGTGATGACGGGCGAGGACGCCTCGATCGCGGCCCTGTTCCGGCGGGCGCCCGGGAAGGACGTGGTCTCCGTCCTCACGAAGACCGTCGAGGCGATCGAAGAGAACAAGGCCGCGGCGACGAAGACGTTCGGGAACGAGAAGCTCGCGGGCAAGTATGCGGAGGCCCTGCTGAAGCTCCTCCAGAAGACCTCACTCTGAGATCGCGCGCGTGAGCTGGAACCGTCCGTTGTTGCGGATCAGGGCGTAATACCCGTGCTCGTGCCGCGTGCGGCGCATCTTCACGCAACGCAGGCGCAACTGGACGTCCGTCTCGCCTTTCTCGAAGTGCCGCAGGACGAGCCGTCTCGCCTTTTTCGAAATGCCGCAGGACGAGGATGCCGTCGGCGAGGAACTCCTCGTCGAAGGACGAGAGCTTGCCGTTGTTCCCCGTCGGGACCTCGGAGATGAGGAAGCATGTCGCCCCGAGGGACTTCAGGAAGCCGAAGAAGTGGAACAGGTCGCGGCGCGGGTGCTCCAGGTGGCTCAGGCTGTACAGGGCCGCGAGGCTGTCGATCGCGACCAGGTCGAAGCGGTTCACCCGGACCCGCTGGTCGATGTACTTCCGGAGGACGTCGAGCCAGTTCTTCGACAGCTCCTCGTCCTTGTGCTCGAGGCGGATCTTGCCGATGTCGAGGACGTACAGCTCCATCGTGTCCAGGCCGGTCATGCCGAGCTCCGACATCGCGGCTCGGAGGTCCTCCTGGCTCTCCTCGAGGGAGATGTACAGGGCCTTCGACCCGGCCTTCACGTTCTCGTAGAGCATGGAGAAGGTGAGGGCGGTCTTCATTGTGCCCGGCGAGCCGGCGACGAGGACGATGGAGCCCCGCGGGATGCCGCCGCCGAGCGCCTCGTCGAAGCCTTCCACGTGCGTCTGGACTCGGTCCATGGAGTGCCCGCGAACGAGCCGGGTCGCGCTATAAAGGGGTGCCGCGAAGATTATCACCTCTGAAAGCGGAGGCCCCGAGACGGATTCGGGGACCCCTCCGAAAGGTTCATCGGGACCTGCGACTTACCTCTGAACAGAGGTAGAAACGAGGGATCGAGATGCGGGTCGGCTGTGGTCTGCGGGTGCGTCGGATCGACGGGAACGAGTACCTGTACTTCTGGCATTATGAACGGGAAGGCGGCCGGAGCGAACGCCGCGAGGATTATGTGGGCCCCGTCCGCGAGGCGAAATCCAGACAGGAGGCCGCCCGCAAGCTGCTCGCGTTCCACCGGCGGGTCCAGCAAGATCTTGGGGCGCGCATCGCGCGGCTCGAGCGGACGACCTGAGGCCCCAGGAAAGAATCCGCGCCCGACGGAATCTTACCTCTGAACAGAGGTAGAACCCGGAGTTCGTCCGAATGCCTCCATGGCAGCACCTATATCCGCGGGTCTCCCTTTCGGCGGCTCCGGTGGCCCTCGAGGCGATCCCCCAGGCCCTGTGGTTCTTCCTTCCCGCCTTCATCGCGAACCCGATGGCGGTCGTCTTCGGCGGAGGCCCGCCGATCGACCTGGGCCGGAGCCTTTCCGATGGGCAGCGGATCTTTGGGGACGGCAAGACGTGGCGAGGTCTGGTCGGCGGTACCCTGGCCGGGGCGATTCTGGGACTCCTCCTATCCCTGCCGTTCGACCTCCTCGCGCCGTCCTCGTCGTGGTCCTTCGGTCCTCCGGCGGTGGCGTTCGTCGCCTCCGCCGTCCTCTCTTTGGGTGCCCTCCTCGGCGACCTCGTCGGCGCGTTCGTGAAACGACGCCTGCATCTGCCGCGGGGCGCGAAGGCGTCTGGCCTGGACCAGTACGACTTCGTCGTCGGGGCACTGTTCCTGAGCCTCGCAATTCCGTCCTGGTCCGTCCCCCGATTCTTCTCCGGGGACGCGCTCTTGGGACTCCTCGCCATCATCGTTATTACGCCCGCCCTGCATCGCGCCGTGAACCTCGTCGGCTATCGGATGGGGAAGAAGCATGAGCCCTGGTGAGATCGACCGCGCGCGGTTCATCGCCTCGTTGAAGGCGGCCGGGGCCCTACAGTTCGGGACCTTCACGCTGTCCAGCGGCCGGACCTCCCCGTACTACGTAGATATCAAGAGGGCGGTCACGCGACCGGACCTGTTGCGCACGATCGCGGACGGCATGGCGCCGTTCGCGCGGGACTCCGACCGGATCGCGGGCGTCGAGCTGGGCGCGGTCCCGGTCGCCGCCGCGGTGAGCCTGGCCAGCGGCAAGCCGTACATCATGGTGCGCAAGGCTTCGAAGGAACACGGGACGAAAAAAGAGTTCGAAGGGGACTTGAATCGCGGGGACCGGGTCCTCTTCGTCGAGGACGTCGTCACGAGCGGTGGCACGCTCCGGGGCGCGATCGAACGGCTCCGCGGACACGGGGCCGTGATCGAGGACTGCGTCTGCGTCGTCGACCGAGAGGAAGGCGGCAAGCTGTTGCTCGCAGAAATCAGCGTCCGACTCCATGCGCTTCTTTCTTCGAAGGATCTGCTCGACCGGGCGTAGACTGCGGTCCGTGCACTTTCGGCCACCTCCCCCCAGCGTCCATTCATACCTTCGGGTTTGCGTTTCCCGATGATGGACCCTATCGCCGTCCCCTGGGAACCGAGGCCGGGCGTACCGGCGGCGATTACGGTCTCGCAACTCGCCCGACTCATCCGCGAGACGGTCCGCTCGAACCCGCTGCTCAGCCGCATCCTCGTGCGCGGGGAGGTGAGCAACCTCCAGACCGCGCCCGCGGGCCACGTCTTCTTCACGCTGAAGGACGCGACGGCCCAGGTCTCCTGTACGCTCTTCCGCGAGGATGCCGAGCTCTTGGGATTCGACCTCGAGGACGGCATGGACGTCGTCGTGTCGGGCGACGTGGACGTGTTCCCGCGAAAAGGGACCGTGCAGCTGCTGGTACGGGCGGCGACCCCTGCCGGCGTCGGGGCCTTCTGGGCCGCGTACCAAAGGACGCGGAAGAAATTGGCGGTGGAAGGCCTGTTCGATTCCGCGCGCAAACGTCCCCTCCCCTCGTTCCCACGGCGGATCGGGGTGGTCACCTCGGAGATCGGCGCGGTCGTCCACGATATCGTGACGATCCTTCGGCGGCGCTATCCGATTGCCCACATTGTCGTCGCTCCTGCTCTGGTCCAGGGACCGGGTGCACCCGCGAGTCTGCGTCGCGCCCTCGCGGTCGTCGCCGACCGAGTGGATGTCGTGATTCTGGCGCGCGGAGGCGGATTCGTCTCTTGGCCCAGTCCATCCGAGAGATCGTGTCGGCCGCTCGCGAACGGGTCAGAGGTCTCGGGGAACGGATGTCGCCGCGCGGGTTACGACGGAGCGTCGAAACGAATCGCGAGCAGCTCGAACGCCTCCATCAGGCCCTCTCGGCCCTCAGCTCTCGCGAGATCCTTCGACATCGGGAGAACCTTGCCGCCGTCGGCCGCCGGCTGGACTTGCTGAGTCCCCTCGCGACCTTGCAGCGCGGATATGCGATCGCGGAACGGGAGGACGGGCACATCGTCGCCCGGGCGACGGAGGTCGAGGAGGGAGACGCCCTCGCGGTCCGCTTCCAAGACGGGCGGATTCACGTTCACGTGAAGGGAGGAGGGCAAGCGGCATGACGGACGAGCCGACGTTCGAGGAATCCCTACGAGCGCTCGAGGAAAGGGTGGACGCGCTCTCCCGCGGCGACCTGCCGCTCGACCAGGCTCTGGCCGTATTCGAGGAGGGCCTCGCATTCTACCGCCGCTGCCACGCGATCCTCACGGATTCGGAACAACGGGTGACGAAGCTCGTCGCCGCGGCCGAAGGGCTGGCAGAAGAGCCGTTCCCCGTCGAGTGATCTCGCCGCTTTTCAGAACTCCGCGGGAGCTTCCTCGGTCGAAGCCTCGTCGATGACCCGCCAAGGCTTCTTGTATCCAACGCCGCCGCGGGCCTTGCTGTGGCTCTCCCCCGCCGACTTGTAGTCTTCTTGGATCGCGATCGCTCGCTCCGGCATGTTCGTGATCGACAAGTCGGACAGGTCCTCGCACATGGCGAACAGCTTGTCTTCCGTGTACCCGAAGGGGGCGAGGAGCGTCTGTCCGGATCGACAGAGGAGCTTGATGTATTCCCACGCGTCCGGCGTCTCGTCTCCTTGGAGGAACTCCGCGACGCGCACCTTCCGCTCCGAGTCTCGGGCGCGAGCGTCCATCAGGACGTATCGCACGGATTCGCCCGGCTCGACGGGGAAGCCGCGTTTCTCCATCTGCTTCAGGGCCGCCGCGGTCGCCGTGAGGACGACGTACTCCGGGAGGGCGCGGGACACGCTCTTCGTGAGGATGAACTGGTGGACCGGGATCGCGCGGTCGAGGACGCACTTCGCGGTCCAGCGGAGGATGTCGACCGCCTTCGGGATCCGCTCGCGGAACTCCGCCGCGGTCGACGCGAGGCTGAGCTCGCCGAGCATCGCCTCCTGACAGATGTTGATGAACTCGGGGGTGTCGTGTTTCCTGAGTTCGATGCCGCGGAGCTTGAACTCGTCGTCCTGGAAGAGGCCGTAGTAGCGGTTCAGCGCGCCGACTCCGGTCGTCTTGCACGGGAGGAACACGATCCATTTGTAGCGGCCCTCGAGTTCGATCGGGAGGCCGATCGATCCGGCGATGTGCTCGCGGACCTTCTCGATCGGGTCCGCGTTCGGCTTGGGCCGCAACCAGACGGAATCGACGATGCCGTGGACCACTTCGTA
>Ga0209472_1000619_pt1 | contig 20905 bp, 16 predicted proteins | sample GraSoiAngelo_130_FD_185887 | JGI IMG/M metagenome (GOLD analysis project Ga0209472, IMG submission 185887) | Grasslands soil microbial communities from the Angelo Coastal Reserve, California, USA - 14_0929_02_20cm (SPAdes) (version 2) | ecosystem: Environmental > Terrestrial > Soil > Grasslands ...
CACTCCGCTCGACCAGATGGGAATCGACGACAAGACCATGCTGCGCCTGCTGCGCCTGGGGGTGATGGATTTCGCCGGCATGGACATCTCCAAGATGACGGGCGACGATCCGCGCTTCGAGGGCTGCGACCTCGCCGGCATCACCCTTGATGCGGACAGGGCGCGTGCAGGGTGCGAAGCGTACCGCTCCGTGATCGACCGCCAGATGCAGAAGAACTGGAACGCAAGACTGCTCGCCTTCGGGGGCAACCCGCCGCAGGTGTTCTGGTGCCGCGGCCTGCTCGGCGGCCTGAGCGACCTCAAGGGCAAGAAGGTGCGCGTGTTCAACAACACCATGCGCGACTTCCTGGGCGGCATCGGCGCGACCGCGGTCAGCATGGCGTTCGCCGAGGTCGTTCCTGCGCTCAACAACGGCGTCGTCGACTGCGGCGTCACCGGCAGCCTGTCGGGCAACACGGCGGGCTGGCCCGAGGTGACGAAGTCGCTTTACCCGATGTCGCTCGGCTGGAGCATCAACGTGATGGCGGTGAACCTGGCGAGCTGGAACCGCCTCGACAAGCGCGTGCAGAACTTCCTCCTCGAGCAGGTGCAGGCCTACGAGAACAAGATGTGGACCACGCTCAAGAAAGCGACCGCCGAGGCCGACAACTGCAATACCGGCAGGCAGCCCTGCACCATGGGCAAGCTCGCCCACATCACCATCGTTCCGGTGAAGCCGGCCGAAGCCGAGACGCACAAGAAACTGGTCGAGGGCGCGGTGCTCGCCGGCTGGGCGAAGCGCTGCGGTGGCGAATGCGCCGCCGAGTGGAACAACACCGTCGGCAAGACGCTCGGCCTCAGAGCGCCAACGAACTGATTGCCTTCGCGCAGCGCCTGACGCGCTTCGGGCTGTGGTTCGGCGGCGCGCTGATACTGGCCGCCGCCGTGCTGATCGGCGTCGACGTCACGCTGCGCAAGTTCTTCAACGCCTCGATCGGCGGCGCCGACGAGCTCGCCGGCTACGCGCTCGCCCTCGGCACCGCGTGGTCGCTCGGCGCGGCGCTGCTCGACCGCGCTCACATCCGCATCGATTCGCTCTATGTGCTGCTGCCGCGCTGGCTGCGTCTGTCCCTGGATTTCGCCGGACTCGCGCTGTTCATCGCGTTCTTCGGCCTGATCGCGTGGCACGGCTGGAGCGTGGTGCAGCAGTCCTGGATGTCGGGATCGCGCAGCCAGTCGGCGCTCGCCACGCCGACCGTGATCCCGCAGTCGCTGTGGCTTCTGGGCCTCGCGCTGTTCTTCGTCGTCGGCCTCGCGCTTCTTGCCCATGCGGCGATTCTCATTGCGCGCGGCAACGCCTCGGCAGCCGAGCACGCCATCAGTACCCGCTCTGCCGCTGAAGAGGTGCAGGAAGAGATTCGAGAGCTATGGTCTGGACCGCGCTCGGGATCCTGATCGTTCTTCTCGCGCTGGCGGTCCCCGTCGCCGCGGGCCTCGGCTTCCTCGGCATCGCACTCTCGGAAATCTACTCGCGGCTGCCGCTCACGCTCGCGATCGGGGAGGTGGCCTGGGCGACGTCGAACAACTTCCTGCTCGTCGCCATTCCGTTCTTCGTGCTGCTCGGCGAGATCCTGCTGCGCTCGGGCATGGCCGAGCGCATGTACAACGCCCTCGTGCTGTGGGTGCCGTGGCTACCGGGCGGGCTGATGCACTCGAACATCGCTGCGTGCGCCATGTTCGCCGCCACTTCAGGTTCCAGCGTCGCCACCGCGGCGACCATCGGCACGGTGGCGATGGGCGAGATCAAGAAGCACGGCTACTCGGAGCGCCTGTTTCTCGGCACGATCGCGGCGGGCGGCACGCTCGGCATCCTGATCCCGCCGTCGATCAACATGATCGTCTACGGCGTGCTGACCGACTCCTCGATCCCCAAGCTCTACCTCGCCGGCTTCATTCCCGGGCTGGTCCTCGCCGGCCTCTTCAGCCTGACGGTGCTGCTCATCTGCCTGCTGCGGCCGGAGCTCGGCGGCCGGCGCACCAGGACGGATTGGAAGGCGCGCATCCGCGCGCTGCCCGACCTCATCCCGCCGCTCGTGATCTTCCTCGCCGTGATCGGCTCGATCTACGCCGGCCTGGCGACCGCGACCGAATCGGCGGCGCTCGGCGTGATCGCCGCCCTCGGCGTCGCCGCCTGGCACCGGCGGCTCAGCTTGCGCATGCTGCTGCAGGCATTCGAGGGCACGATGCGCACCAACGCCATGATCATGGCGATCCTGATCGCGGCCTACTTCCTCAACTTCGTGATCAGCTCGATCGGCCTCACCGGGCAGGTGAACCGGTTGGTCACCGGGCTGGGCCTGACCTCCACGGAATTGCTGCTGGCGGTGATCGTGTTCTACCTCATCCTCGGGTGTTTCATGGAGACGCTCTCCATGATGGTGGCGACGGTCCCGATCATCGCGCCGATCATGTTCAAGGCGGGCTACGACCCGATCTGGTTCGGCATCCTGATCGTGATCCTGATGGAGACGGCGATGATCACCCCGCCGGTGGGCATCAACCTGTACGTTGTGCAGGGCCTGCGCAAGCGCGGCAGGATCGACGACGTGATCATCGGCGCGGCGCCCTTCGTCGTAGCCATGCTGGTAATGATCGCGATCCTGTCGTACTGGCCCAGCCTCGCGCTGTGGCTGCCGCGCGCCGCCGCGGATTAAAAGAGTCGCCAGAAGCACCTCCGCGCTTGACTTACTGCGCCTGGCGACTGCATGATTTTGCCGTAACGTCCGTTGCGAAGTTACGAAGCGAGGCGTTCCCCGATGAATGGACGTGCCTCAATGAAGCCTGTGCATCGAAGCACCGGCGTGTGTCGGTTCGCAGCGACACTGCGCATGTGCGCCCTGCTGGTCGGCAGTGCAATCTCGCTGATCGCGCCCACACCGGCGCTATCCCAATTCGGCATCCCGGGAATTATTAAATCGTGGCATGCGATGCAGCGCGCCAACGACGCTGCTCACTTCCTCGAACAGGCGACGTTTGGTCCGTCGTTCGCCCAGGATCCGAGCGACCCGAATTATCCTGTCTCGGTCGCGCACGTGCAGGCGCTCGGGTATGAGAGCTGGCTCAACGAGCAGTTTGGGATGCCAGTCTTGTACCCCAACGATCCTGGCGTGCCCAGCGTGGGAACCAATTACGTCTCCCCGAAGGATCCGGGCACCTGTCCGAACGGCGGCATCTGCTGGTCACCAACGAACCTTGACTCGACGACATGCGGCAACATCTGCAGTCGCGACAACTACACAGCGTACCCGCTGCAGGTCCAGTTCTATACCAACGCCCTGAAGGGAGCAGACCAGCTTCGACAGCGCGTGGCCTGGGCGCTCACACAGATCTTCGTCGTCTCACAAGTCGACATCCATCTCTCGAGCTGGATGACCCGGTATTTGCAGTTGTTCGACCGCAACGCCTTCGGAAATTTCCGCCAGCTGCTCTACGACATCACCCTGAACCCGGCCATGGGTCAATACCTGAACATGGCCGGCAACGTGAAGACCAATGTCAACGAGAACTACGCCCGGGAAGTCCTGCAACTGTTTTCGATCGGCCTGAACAAGCTGAATCCTGACGGCACGCTCCGGCTTGATGCCCAGGGGAGCCCGCTTCCAACCTACGGGCAGGACGAGATCACCAACTTCGCGCGCGTGTTCACCGGCTGGAATCTGGCTGCCCAGCTCGCCCCTGGAATCCCAAACTATCGCGACCCGATGGTCGTCACCTCTGAGACCCGGCACGACACCGACCCGAAGACATTGCTTGATGGCGCGGGGTTGCCTGGCGCGCAGAATGCGGCAACTGAGTTGAACGAGGCGTTGGACAACATCTTCAATCACCCGAACGTCGGCCCGTTTATCGGCACGCAACTGATCCAGCACCTGGTGACGAGCAACCCGAGCCCCGGCTACGTCGCGAGCGTCACCAGCGCGTTCAACACCGGGACCTACACGTCCGGGTCGGGGATCAGCTTCGGCTCGGGGAACCGGGGCGATATGCGCGCGGTGATCGCGGCCACCCTGCTGGATCCCGAAGCGCGCACCAGCCCTACGAGTGCAGCGCACGGCCACCTCCGCGAGCCGGTGCTTTTCATCACCAATACCTTACGCGCTCTCGGTATCACCAGGGACGCCGTGAACTACACCACCGACTTCGTCCTCGGCGAATCGTTCTTGCCCACGAACATGGTCATGGGTCAAGACGTGTTCCGGTCGCCCACGGTGTTCAACTACTACCCGCCGGATAACCAGATGTCGTGCGCCACGCCGCCGAACTGTCCTCTCGCGCCCGAGTTCGCCCTCCAGTCAACGGCTACCGCCCTGGCCCGAATCAACTTCATCTACAACATCGTGTACCACCGGATGCCGACATCGCAACCGAACCGTCCGATGGGGACGTGGATCGATACCACGCCGTTTGAGGCAAAGGCCGCGGGTGACGCCAATGCGTTGATCGATGACCTGAATGGCCGGCTCATGCATGGTGCCATGACCGACGCTGTACGCTCGATCGTCCGCGACGCGGTGACCGCCATCCCGGACAGCGATCGGGCCGGTCTGACGGCTCGCGTCCGGGAAGCCATGTACCTGATAGCGACCGCCTCACAATATCAGGTGGAGAGATGAGCATAGCCGCCAGCCGTCGGCAATTCTTGGTCCACGCCGGTTGCGGCGCGCTCAGCGGAGCGGCGTTCCTCACGGGGTTAGGACGTTTCGGGCTGATCCAAGCGCTAGCGCAGTCCAGCGCTCCCACCGACTACAAAGCGCTGGTGTGCGTGTTCCTATTTGGCGGCAACGACGCCAACAATGTCGTCATCCCCTACACGAGCTATGCGGACTACGACCGTGTCCGCGGCGGTAGTGGTATCGCCATCAGTCAGGCCGACCTGCTCCTGATCAATCCGCCCAGCACCGGGGGGCTGACTTTCGGATTCCACCCAAGCTTCCGAGACGGATTCGTGTCGGGCACCGCCATGTCACCCAGCCTGAATGATCTGTGGGCTCAGCAAAAGATGGCCGCGGTGTGCAATGTGGGTCCGCTCATCCGGCCCCTCACGCGAGCCGATTACCGCGCGGGACTGGCGCGCCCCTACCAGCTGTTCTCGCACGCCGACCAGCAAAATCTCTGGCAAACTTCGTATGCCAGCCTTCCCCGCCAGACTGGTTGGGGTGGCCTCGTGGCGGACAGGACCGAGGGCATCAGCGGGACGGGGCAGTTTCCGGTGATCGCGTCGATCTCGGGCGTGACCATTTTCAGCACCGGGCAAAGCGCCCGGCCGCTCGTTCTGGCCCCAGCCCCCACCGCTCTGAATGCCACGCTCAGGCTGCTCAAGACGGATGACCGCGATGCGTTGCTGCGAGCTCTCACTGCGGACGGCGATGCCGCGATGCCGGCGCTCATCCAAGGCGCCGCGCAGATCACGTCGCAAGCGCTCGCCGCGAGCAATTTGCTCACCGACGACCCGCTGGTCAGGACGTTCCCGAACACTTCGCTCGGTAACCAGCTCAAGCAGGTGGCCAAGCTCATCAGCAAGGCGCCGCAGCTTGGCCTCACTCGCCAGATATTTTTCACTTCGTTGGGCGGCTTCGACACCCACACCAACCAAGGCAACATCGCCGGGCAACAAGCCAACCTCTTGCGGCAAGTCAGCCAAGCCGTTGGGACCTTCTACAACGCGATGGTCGACCTCGGCGTCTCGAACAAGGTCACGACATTCACCGCTTCCGACTTCAGTCGGACATTTGTCCCAGGAGGCGGGGGGACCGGCACGGACCATGCGTGGGGCGCCCATCAGTTCGTCATCGGCGATGCCGTTCGGGGCGGCGATTTCTACGGCACCTACCCCGACCTGACGCTCGCGGGCGGAGTGGATACCGACTCCGGATCCGGGGCTCGGGGGCGGTGGATTCCGACGACCTCGGTGGATCAGTACGCCGCCACGCTCGCCGACTGGTACGGCCTGGCGATCAGCGACCGCGCGCTGGTGTTTCCAAACCTCGCACAGTTCTCGCCGGCAGTCCTCCCGTTCATGCGCGCGCCGGCGCTGGCGATCGCGTCCACCAGCAGCTGATAGCGCCGATGCGGTTCTGCGTGTCTGGCCGCGAGGCTTCGGGCACCATGCCTCTCGTCCGTACGTTCTCGCTCGCTCGCCTTGCGCTCGCCGCCACGTTCCTCGCGACCCCTGGCGTGCTGCTAGCCGGGGTATGGGACAGCACCTACGCCCAGGCGCCGTTGAGCCTTGAGCCCAACCAAGGACAGACTGATCCGCGTGTCGACTTCATCGCTCGAGGACGCGGCTACAGCGTGTTCCTCACCGCGACGGGGCTCGTGCTCAGCTTGCAGACGAAATCGACACCGGCGCCGCCAACTGTCCTGCGCGTCGAGCTCGCCGGCGCGAGAGCGAGCCACGCGGAAGGGCTCGACGAGCAGGCGGGGAAGAGCCACTACTTCCTCGGAAACGATCCCGCGAAATGGCGAACGAACATTCCACACTTTGCGCGGGTCAAGTATCCCGGTGTCTACCCCGGGATCGACCTCGTGTGGTACGGCAACCACGGCCGCCTGGAATACGACTTCCAGCTGGCAGCCGGCGCCGACCCCCGCCGGATCGAGTTTGTTTTCGAAGGTTCGGACAAGATACGCATCGAGCCCGGCGGCGACTTGGTGGTCCGCGTCGCTGATCACGAGTTCCACCACCTGCGCCCGGTCGTCTACCAACAAACGGAAGTTGGCCGGCGCTTCATCTCGGGTCGGTATGTGCGGCGAGCCGAACGCGCGGTGGGGTTCGAGGTTTCGGGCTACGATCCCCGCAAGCCCATCGTGATCGACCCGGTGCTGGCGTTCTCGACCTTCCTCGGCGGCGACGGCCAGGACAGCGGCCATGCGGTTGCGCTCGATGCCGGCGGTAACGCGTACGTGACCAGCGCAACCACTTCGCTCGATTTCCCCACCCGGAATCCCTACCAGGGCGCGAACGCCGGCGCTTCCGATGTGTCCATCACCAAGCTCGATCCGACCGGGACGATCATGCTGTACTCGACCTACCTGGGCGGGAGCGGCACCGAGAATGACTTCCGCGCCGGCGTCAACGCCTCGGGCATCGCGGTCGACGCGGCGGGCAATGCGTACGTGACCGGACGCACCGCGTCACCGGACTTCCCGGTCGTGAACGCCCTACAGGCGAGCTTCCGCGGCGGGGACTACGATGCTTTCGTCGCGAAGCTGAGCCCTGATGGCGGCGCCCTGCTGTACTCCACCTACTTGGGGGGCGCAGCGAGCGATTCCGGAAATGGCATCGCGAGCGACCCGGCTGGCAATGTCTACGTGGTCGGGGGCACGCGATCTGACGACTATCCGATTACGGCGGGGGCGTTCCAACAATTTCCCGGTGGACAGCTCGACGCCTACGTAACAAAAATCAATCCCACCCAGTCAGGCGCCGCTTCCTTGGTCTATTCCACCTACCTTGGCGGCCTGGGCATCGACCGCGGGACCAGTGTGGTGGTCGATTCCGCCGGCAACGCCTACGTCACCGGTCGCACCGAATCGCCCGATTTCCCCACGCAGAATCCCTTCCAGTCTGTCTATGGAGGGGGCGCTGACGCATTTGTCGCGAAGTTGAACGCAAGCGGCACGGCGCTCGCCTATTCGACCTTCTTGGGAGGCAGCGGTCTCGATGTCGGCAACGGCATCGCGCTCGACTCGGCCGGCAATGTCTATGTAACGGGGGAGACCGCCTCGGGGACTTTCCCGACCCAGAACGCCTTCCAGGCCAGCCACGGCGGCAGCTCGGACGCCTTCGTGGTGGGGTTGAATGCCAGCGGATCCGCGCTCGTGTACGGTACGTACCTTGGCGGCGCCGGTAGCGACCGCGGAAACAGTCTTGCCGTCGACCCCACAGGAAAGATCTACGTGGTCGGCGACACCACGTCCGTCAACTTCCCGCTGCTGAGCGCCTTGCAAGGGCAAAATGCCGGCGGGAAGGATGCCTTCGTCGCCGAGCTCGATCCCGGACAGGCGGGGGCCGCGTCGCTCGTCTACTCTTCTTATCTCGGGGGCGCCGGCGACGACGCCGGGCTCGGCATCACCGTGGATTCGTCCGGCGAGGCTTGGATCACGGGCGAGACCGGTTCGGCGGACTGGCCCACCGCGAATCCCTTGCAGGCGGTGTTCGGCGGGGGTCCCAGCGACGCGTTCGTGGCCAGGATCGCCAGAGGGAGCGGTTCGCCGGAATTCGTCGTGAGCGGCGACCCGTCGTCACGAACGATCATGCCGGAGAGCACCGCGACATACACGGTCACGGTGACCCCGTCCGGTGGCTTCAGGGGCAGCATCGACTTGAGCATCAGTGGCTTGCCGGCGAATTCGAGTGCCGTTTTTGCTCCGGCGACGGTGCTGATCGTCGACGCTTCGCCGCAATCTTCGACACTGACGGTGAGCACCGAGGCCTCGCTCCCGCCAGGGACGTTTCCACTGACCGTGACCGGGACTGGCGCGACGGTACAGCACACGGCGACGGTATCGCTCGTGATCAGCAACTCACGACACGGCGGATCTCGCCGTCACGAAAACCACTGCTGTCGCGACAGGGATCACGGTGACCGATGTCCTGCCGGCTGTCGTCCTCGTGTCCACCACACCGAGTCAAGGGACCTGCAGCGGCACGACGACGATCACGCCAAAATCCCGAAGCAGTAGCTACGGGAGGTCGATGAGGATATTGCCGCCGCCGTCGAGCTCGGCTTTTGCACCGGGTGGTACCACGCAGGTCGCGTCGTACTCCTCGACGATGAGCGGGCCTGAACGCGGCCTGGCGAGGTCGGAGCGCCGCATCACCGGGGTCTCGATCCAGGAACCGAAATAGGCGGGGCGCGGCGGCGGCGGCGCGGGCTCGGCGCGGCTCGGCCGCACGCGCGCGGGAACGCTCGCCCCTTCGCGCAGGCCCTGGCCGACGATCTGGATCGAGACCAGCTCGACCGGCTCGTCGGCGCCGGCGCGATGGCCGTAGGTCTTCTCGTGCTCGCGGCCGAAGGCTTCCTCCAGATACGCGAGATCGATCGGACCGTCGGGCAGCGGCACGCTGAGCTCGTAAGTCTGCCCCTGGTAGTGCAACGTCGCCGAGCGCCGAACGCGCGCCTTCTTCTCAGCGAATCCCTCGCTGGCAAGCTGCTCGAGTGCTTTTTGGGATAGTTCATCCCACGCACGCTCGAGCTCATGGGAATCTGCCTTGCGCAAGAGCCGCCGGAACGTGCGTGCGTAATGGTGCTCGACGTCGGCGTAGAGCAGCCCGAACGAGGAGAACAGGCCCGCCGAGGGCGGCACGACGATGCGTTTCATGCCGAGCGCCTGCGCCATGCCGCAGGCGAACACCGGGCCGTTGCCGCCGAAAGCGAACAGCGCGAACTCGCGCGGATCGCGGCCGCGCTCGCTCGACACCGCCTTGATCGCGCGGATCATGTTCGATGCGGCGATGAGATGCGCGCCGTGCGCCGCGCGTTCCATCGACATGCCGAGAGGTTTAACTATTTTTTTAGTAAACACGTCGCGTGCTTTGGCGGCATTGAGCTTGAGCGCGCCGCCGACGAGATGCGCCGGGTTGATGTAGCCGAGGAGCAGGTTGGCGTCGGTGAGCGTCGGCGTCTCGCCGCCCTTGTCGTAGCACACCGGGCCGGGCGCTGCGCCGGCGCTTTCCGGGCCGACCTGCAGCGCGCCGGCGGCATCGATCCATACGAGCGAGCCGCCGCCGGCGCCGACCTCGGCGAGGTCGATCGCCGGCACCTTCAGCGTGTAGCCCGCGCCGGTGAGGAGCCGCGAGCCGATCATGATGCCGGCGCCGACCGAGTATTCGTGGGCGCGCGCCACCTCGCCGTCCTCGACCATCGCCGCTTTCGCCGTCGTGCCGCCCATGTCGAAGCTGATGATCCTGGGCATGCGCCTGGCGCGCGCGAGGGCCTGAGCACCGACCACCCCGCCGGCGGGCCCCGACTCGATGATGTGGATCGGCCGCTCGGCCGCCGCCGCGTCGGTGGTGAGCCCGCCGTTCGACTGCATGAGGAGCAGGCGCGCGCGCACGCCGGCGTCGTCGAGGCCCTTGCGCAGCGCCCTGAGGTAGCGCGCGACGATGGGCGTCACGTAGGCGTTCACCACCGTAGTCGAGGTGCGCTCGTACTCCTTGATCTCGGGCAGCACTTCGCACGAGATGGAGCAGGGCAGCGCTGGCGCTTTTCTTCGAATAATGTCCTTGAGTAACACTTCGTGCGCCGGATTGGTGAACGAGTGCAGCAGGCATACCGCGATCGACTCGATTCTCTCCGCAAGCAGCGCATCGACCGCGCGCTCGGCATCGCGCGGATCGAGCGCGCGCTCGACCACGCCCGCCGCGTTGACGCGCTCGTCCACGACCTGGCGCAGGTAGCGCTCGACCAGCGGCGCGGGCTTGGTCCATGTCAGGTCGTACATGCGCGGCATGCGCAGCGTGCGGATCTCGAGCACGTCGCGAAACCCCCGCGTAGTGATCAGCCCGGTACGCGCGCCCTTGTGCTCGAGAATGGCGTTCGAGGCCACCGTCGTGCCGTGGCGGATCTCCTCGATCGCGTCACCGCGCAGGCCGGTCTCGCGGAACACCTCGGCGAGGCCCTCGACGATCGCCTGCGCGTAGTTCTCCGCGCTGGAGGAGATTTTCTTGCTGTGGATCGTGCCGTCGGAGCCGAGCAGCACGATGTCGGTGAAGGTGCCGCCGACGTCGACACCGACGCGGTAGCTCGTCACTAGGCCGCTTTTCTGGTCTTCGGCAGCGGATCTTCGCGTTGCACGGCCGGCACCTCGCGCCAGCCGCGCGCGGCGCGGATTTCCGCCCGACGCTTTGCCGTCGCTTTCATATCGGCCTGGTTTTCAATGACGACAACGCCGTAATCCGCTTCAGCCTGCCTCACAGACAGAAGCTCGTTTCTCACATCCTTCAATACGCCAGCGGGGTCGCGCTCGAGCGGGTCGCCCCAGCCGCCGGCGCCGGCGAGGACGTGGCGGAACACGTCCCCTTTCTTGATGGTCATGGTGAACTTGCTCGGCAGCGCGCGGTTCTCGCCGTCCGGATTGAGATAGTTCTCCGACGGCCCGCCGGGGCTGCCGCCGTAGAGGCCGAACGGCCGGTGCGTGCGCCGGTCGGAGCGCACCTGCAGCACGCCTTCCTCCTCGAGGAAGCGGTAGTCGCGGCGGAACGGCACGCCGCCGCGGTACTTGCCCGCGCCCGCCTTGTCGGGCACGAACTCGTAGGCGAGGAACTGCATCGGCTGCTCGGTCTCGGTGACCTCGACCGAGTGCGAGGCCATGTTGGCGAACATGTGCGAGTTGCCGTCGAGGCCGTCAGCCCACGGCCGCGCCCCCCACGCGCCGCAGGTGAAGTCGACGTAGATGAAGGGCTTGCGTTCGGCATCGTAGCCGCCGATCGATACCCCGGTGTTGCCGCCGTCGCCCGCGGCCTTGACGCGCTCGGGCAGCATCATCGCGAGCGCGCCGAACATGCAATCGGTCATGCGAAAGCCGGTGAGGCCGCGCGCGGCGCAGGCGGCGGGAAGCACGCCGTTGCCCACCGTGCCCGGCGGGCAGATCACCTCGATCGCGCGGAACACGCCCTCGTTGTTCGGGATGCCCTGCGGCAGCACCGAGCGCACGCCGGTGTAGGAGGCGGCCTTGGTGAAGGAAAGCGTGTTGTTGATCGCGCCTTTCACCTGCGGATGGGTGCCGGTCCAGTCGACCACCATGTGGCCGCCTCGCTTGCGCAGGGTCACGAACAGGCGGATCGGCTTGCCGTAGTCGACGCCGTCGTCGTCGATCCAGTCCTCGAAGCTCCACTCGCCGTCGGGCAGCTTCTCGAGCGCCGCGCGCGTCAGGCGCTCGGCGTAGTCGATCGTCTCGCGCATGTAGAGCGTGGTCTGCCCGGCTCCGTACTTCGCCACCAGCTCGGCGAACTGCTTCTCGGCGATGTGGCAGGCGGCGAGCTGCGCGCGCAGGTCGCCGAACACCTTCACCGGCAGGCGCACGTTTTTCTCGATGAAGGTCATGAGCGTCTTGTTCAGCACGCCGGCCTCGTACATCTTGAGCGGCGCGATGCGCAGGCCCTCGGCGTAGATCTCGGTCGAGTCGGAGGCGTTGGAGCCCGCGACGCGGCCGCCGACGTCGGTGTGGTGGCACACGGTGCAGGCGAAGGCGAGGCGCTCGCCCTCATGGTAGAGCGGCTTGAACACGAAGATGTCCGGCAGGTGCATGCCGCCGTCGAACGGGTCGTTCATGATGAACACGTCGCCGGGCCGGATGTCGTCGCGGTAGTGGCGCATGATCGAGGCCATCGCCGTGGGCACCGAGCCGAGGTGCCCGGGCAGCGTGAGTCCCTGCGCCACCAGCTTGCCTTCGGCGTCGGCGAACCCGGTCGAGTAGTCCATGTTGTCCTTCAGCACGCCGGAATAGGTGGTGCGAAAGACGGTGAGCGCCATCTCGTCCGCGATCGAGAAGATGGCGTTCTTGAACAGCTCGAATTCGATCGGATCCATGCCTTATTATCCTTGGATGTCGAAGGATATCTATACCCCCTCGGTGAGCGTTGCGGATGGGACGCACGGACGGGCAAAATGCGCGCTTCCAGGAGTCATAAAGGAGCGGATGATGGCACGCAACACCAGGAAACCGGCGGCGCGAAGGCAACGCCCCTCCACTCGCGCGCGGCCGCAGCGCCGCCTGATCGTGCTGGTCGCCACGCGCAAGGGCGCATGGCTGTATCACGGCGATGCGGCGCGCAAAACCTGGCGAGCCGACGGGCCGCACTTTCTCGGCCACGTCATCAGCCACGCGGTGCTCGACCCGCGCGACGGGCGGACGCTGCTCGCGGCGGCGAAGACCGGCCACCTCGGCCCGACCGTGTTTCGCTCCACCGACCTGGGGCGCACCTGGAAGGAAGCCGCGCAGCCGCCGGCGTTCGCCAAAACCGCGGACGGCAAGGAAGGCCGCGCGGTCGATCACACGTTCTGGCTCGCCCCGGGACGCGCAGCGGAGCGGGACGTCTGGTACGCGGGGACCTCGCCCCAAGGACTGTTCCGCTCCGGTGACGGCGGGGTCACGTGGAAACCGTTCTCCTCGCTCAACGACGATCCGCAGTTCCGGGAATGGATGGGCACGGTGCAGGACGGCACGCCGGACGGGCCGAAGCTGCACTCGATCATCGTCGACCCGCGCGATTCCACGCATCTCTATGTCGCGATGTCGGGGGGCGGCGTGCACGAGTCGGTCGACGGCGGCCGGACATGGAAGACGCTCCTGAAGGGGCTCGAGGTCGTCGAGGGGTTCGACGCGTCCAAGCCCAGCTTCCACGACCCGCATTGCATCCGGATTTGCCCGAGCAACCCGGACCGCCTGTATCAACAGAACCATTGCGGCATCTACCGGCTCGACCGGCCGTCGGACACCTGGGAGCGCATCGGCAAGAGCATGCCGGAGCGCGTGGGTGACATCGGCTTCCCGATGGTGGTGCACCCGCGCGATGCGGACACCGCCTGGGTGTTCCCGATGAGCGGCACCACCGTCTGGCCGCGCACGAGCCCGGAAGGCATGCCCGCGGTCTACGCGACGCGCAACGGCGGAAAGACATGGCAACGTCTTGACGCCGGGCTGCCCGCTACGCAGGCGTGGTGGACGGTGAAGCGCCAGGCGATGACGGCGGACGCGTCGGATCCGGTGGGCCTCTACTTCGGCACGACCAGCGGCGAGCTGTGGATGAGCCGCGACGAAGGCCGCCGGTGGGCCTGCATCGCGCGGCACCTGCCGGAGATCTACGCCGTGGAAGCGGCCGAACTGTCGTAGATGAAGGTGCTCGTCCCCAGCGCCCTGCGCTCGTACACCGATCGCGGCGAGACCGAGGCAAGCGGCCCGACACTTGCCGGGGTCCTCGCCGACCTGGAGCGCCAGTACCCGGGAATCCGTTTCCGCATGATCGACGAGCAGGACAGGATACGGCGCCACATCCGCATCTTCGTCAACGGCGAGCAGGTGCGCGACCTGTCGCAGCCGCTGAACGCGAGCGACGAGGTGATCATCCTTCAGGCGTTGAGCGGCGGCTGAGTCGCTCGAGGCGCCGACGACCGGCTCCTCGTGCTAATCGTCATCCCGCGATTTCACTTGAGTGCATTGGCTGCTGTCACGCGCTCGCTCGGCCCCTAGGCCAAAGCGTTCCCGGGTGCGGGATGTGGCCCCCACCACGAACAAAGCGGGCTTCCCCTCCTTGGAAAACTGCACTGTTGCAGACATGGCCTGGCCGGTCGCAGATATATCCTGGTCGTTTTTCGGCGGAATGACGCCCTCGGGCCAAATGTGGTTGGTCCCGATGTAGTAGCTAGCGCCCGGCGGAACGACGGTGATGTTCAAGCCAGGGGTGAAATCCGTGTTTAGCGGATGGTCTTCGTTTGTAGCAGGTCCCGAATCGTGGACCACGTCCCCGGGCGTGTTCCGGATGGTGATGCGCTCGACCGTCGTGGGATTGACGAGGTCCAAATTGCGCAAGCTGATTACAGTGTTCCGCAACTCGGTGCCTTGCGCGCGGATGAAATGGACGGCGCCACAGACGACAGTACCGCCCGCGGCGAAGGAATAGGCAGGCACGAGCGCGAGACTGCTGAGACACCACGCGGCTACTCGTTTCATGGCTGATGTTCCCCTCTAGCATTTGGTTAAACACCCCAGGGTTGCCGAAATCAGTACAGTTTCAGACTTGTTGATTACTTCGAACATGGTGATCTTCGCCGGCCGCAAAGGCAATCCCCTGATTATGGGAACGACCATAGACTTTCCTGAAACCACCCCTGCGTGCGCGCATCCCGGGCCGCGACCGCGAGGACTAGCGATAGCTGCAACGATAAATGGGGTCTGACCCCATTATATTTCGTACTTCCCCCGCTCCATCATGGCCGCCAGTTCCGTCGCGCGTTTTCCGACCTGGCTCGCCCAGCGGCTGCTGAGCATCTCGCGCGCCGCATTCTCCCAGTCTCCGGCTCTTATCGAGGCGATGGTCTTGTTGAATCGACGGAAACCGGGCAGCCCCAGGTTGAACACCATATCCAGGACGACATCCTTGCGCACCGGGTCGAGGCCCGGAAACCACGGGAACGCGCGCGTCACGTCACGTCGCACCGTGGCGATGTCGTTGTCGAGAAGCATCAATGCCTCGGCGCGCGTGATCCCCGCGTCATCCAGATTCCGGCCAACTCCTATCGTGAGCTTGCGCTTGGCGTCGCGGTAAGGCTTCAGCCGCAATCCTTCATGTCGAATGAGCATCGCGCGGAGACGGCTCACCTCGCCTTCACCGTGCCGATGATCTCCACCCGCACGCGATACCCGTCGAGCTGCGCGGGGAGGCTTGCCTGGGTTTCGGGGCGCGCACGGTCGAGGCCGATGACGATCACCTCGCGGCCATCGGCATCGCGGCCGATGCCCACCGACACCACGCCCGACAAGGCGAGAAAGCGCGGGGCGTGTTTTGCCTTCACTTCCTGGATGGTGGGGGACATTGCCTTTTCCCCGGCTGAACCCGTCCACGATATCAGCAGCGCCAGGGCAGCGGCAACCGCGCGCTTCACAAAGTGAGCCTCAGCTCGGAAAACACGTGCTCGATGCGATTGATGATCGTGCTGTTCTCGCTGCCCGCGAACAGCAATCCGACCAGGCGATTGTTGCTGTCCAGCACGGCCGACCCGCTGTCGCCGCCCTGGCTCATGGCGCCGGCCATCAGCTGATCGCTGAAGCGCGCAAGGCGCCCCGGCCCGTATTGCACGTTGGCGGACACGTCCACCTGCGTGATCTCGCCTGTCGTCAGGCCGGTCGTACGTCCGCTTTTCTTGATCGGCAGGCCCAGGCTGCCGCTTCCCAGGCCCGCGATGCTGCCGATTTCGAGGATCTCGCCCTTCACCTGGGCCGGCTGCAGGGGCCTGGCGATCGCCGCATCCACGCGATTATCGATAGCTTGCAGGTTGACGCTGCGATAGCGCGTCTTGCTTCCGATCGACCAGCACGCGGCGTTCAGCACGGCAACGACGCCGCTCGCGAAGCGGCATTCGCTGGGCTGCTCGACAAAGCTGACCCGGACGAAGTCTTCCAGCTCCGCGATCTGGTCGTCGGGAAACCTGCCGCCGTCGTGCGGCCCCGGCTGCAGAATCGCGTCGCCCCGCTGCGCATCATTGCTGTTCGCCAGCACGTGGTTATTGGACAGCACGAAGACCTGCCCCTGTCTTCTCACCAGGCATCCCAGGGTGCCTGCGGTGATGGCGCGGTGCCCGATGCTGACGCCGCCGGGGGCCGGCCGGAACCGGGCGGTCCGGGCCTGCAGCGCACGGATCACGCCGGTGGCCACTACGTCGGTGGGGATGCCATCGATCGCGGGCGGCACCTGGTCGCGCGGTCGCAGCTGATTCAGGGCGACTTTTCGCGTGACGGAGCAAACGATCGACAAGGCGTTGGTCTTCACTCCCCGCGTGATCTTGTATCCCACGCCCGTTGCAACGACGTGAGCTTGGGGCAATAGCCTGTCCCGACTCGTCGCCAGTGCTGCTCGTACCGTCTCGACATCGTGCGCCATGCGGTTTCTCCTGATTTTGTCGCTTCACCACACAATGGCGACCAGTGCTGTCGCCAGTTGCAGCAAGCCGGTGAAGAAAGCAAGGACTGCAGTCGCTTCCGCCCACGGAAAATTTCTGGCCTTGGCGACCGTTTCCTGGAAAATCGGGGTCTTCCTGGGAGGCGAAAAGAAATGGTACGAGCGGGTCAACGCCGGCATGACGCCGGCAACGAACAGTGCCAGGGACGCGTAAAGATAGATTGTCCTTCGGCCCGTGAGCCAGACCGCAAACACCGCCATCGCCAGCGCCAGCAGCACGTTCTGGAAGATGTCGAGCAGGCCGTACGCTTTTCGAAGTCTTGCGTTGAACCCCTTGGAGGAGATTCCAAGCTCGCTCAGCAGAACGCGCGTATCCTCGAATACGCTCTTGCCCCAGCTGGTCTCGATATCGGAAACGCTCAGCAGGATCTGGCCGCTGCGAAATTCGACGTGAAGCTCGCACTTGCGATGATCCGTCGACGCGAGCAGAAGCTCCACGCGGACGTTTTCCAGCTCGGCCAGGGAATGCGGATCGGTGACCTTCCAGCACTCCGGTCCTTCCAGTTCCGTGCTCTTCCCGGCGCTGATCGCCCGCGCCTTGATCTTTCTAGAGGTGGTGGGGAGTCCCGGCTTGAAGTCGACGAGCGCTTCTACAAGGGCCTTGAGGACTGCCTTGGAGATGGTACGAGGCGTGTACGCCTCTCGGCACTGGGTCCGGACGTTGGGCATTTGAGAAAAACATTCTCCGTCGCGTCCTCCCCGACAGCGTGGTAATTTGAACTCCCCTGTGGTGCGTCGCGCTCACTGCGCGTATCTTGGTACTATTGTTTTCCCTATGCAAGGCAGCGGAAACATTTGCTTACGGATTAAAAAAATTCCGGGTCAAAAATTTATCGTTTTGATGGATTTGGTCGCCGCATAACGACAGCCTTGTTCCGTATTTCTCAATTTAGTCGATCTGTGACGATCGCGGCCGCATTGGCCATCGCGCTGACGGTGCGCGGTACCGCGGCGCTCGCTGCCGACGGTGGAGGGAGACCGGAACCTGAGTTGCAGCGGGTTGCGCTCGGCACCGGCGGCGCCGTGGCGACGACCCATCCGGCGGCTACCCGCGCCGGCATCGAGATCCTCAGGCGCGGCGGCAACGCGGTCGACGCGGCCGTCGCCGCCGCGGCTGTTTCGGGCCTGACCAACCCGGGCAATAACGGCCCCGGCGGCCTGAGTTACATGACGATCTACCTCAGCCACCAGCAGCGCGCGGTGGCGATCGGCGACCGCGCGCCCGCTCCGGCGGCCTTCGGGCCGGACGACCGGAAAGGGCTCGTGGGGACGGGCGCGCTTTCAGTCGGTGTCCCCACCGCAGTGATGGTCTGGGAGCGGGCGCTGGAGCGCTATGGGACGATCTCGCTGCGCAGAGCGCTGCAGCCGGCGATCACAGTAGGCCGTAAGGGGTTCGTGGTCCTTAGCGCGTTCCCCAGGGCAGATCGCCTCAAGGCGTTCACCTCGAGCCGCGAGCTGTACTTCGACGAGAACCTCGAGCCCTATCCCGTCGGCTCCCTCTTTCGCAACCCCGATCTGGCGCGGACGTACGAGCTGATCGCCAAGGGAGGCGCCGCCGCCTTCTACCGGGGGCCGATCGCGCGGGCGATCGTGGACAGCATTCAGAACCCGCCGCTCGCCGCGGACGCTCGCCAGTACGTGGCCGAGGCCGCGCTGCGCCCCGGCAAGATGGCGCTTGCCGACCTCGCGGCTTACCAGCTGCCCGCCATTTCCCCGACCAGGGTGCGCTATCGCGGCTACGACATCTACTCGACTCCCCCGCCCGAGAGCAGCGGCTCGACGGTGAGCGAGGCGCTCAACATCCTCGAGGGCTTCGAGCTCCCGGGCTCCGACCGGGCGCTCGCCCTGCACCGCTTGATCGAGGCCTCCAAGCTTGCCTTCGCCGATCGGGCTCGCTACGTCGGCGACCCGCGCTTCGTCGACGTCCCCCTCGAAGAACTGCTCTCGCAGGGCTACGCCGACAAGCGCCGCTGCCTCATCGGCGACACCGCCATGAAGGCTCCGGTGGCCCCCGGCGATCCCACCCCGCCGTACGACACGACCTGCCCGGCCAGCGGATCGGGCCAAGTGGAAGTCGAACATGTGAGCTCCACCGACCACGTGTCGGTCGTCGACCGGTGGGGCAACGCGGTCAGCTTCACGAGCACGAACGTGAGCAGCAGCGGGGTGGTGGTGCCCGGTTACGGGTTCTTCCTCAACAACGAGATGACCAACTTCAATCCGCAGCCGTTGTTCGAGGGCGACCCCAACCTCGCCGAGACCGGGAAGCGCCCGCGCGGCAACATGGCGCCGACGCTCGTGGTCCGCGACGGGCACCCCGTGCTCTCGATCGGGGTGGCGGGCGGGCAGACGATTCAGACGACCGTGCTGGGCATCCTGGTCAACCATCTTGACTTCGGCATGCCGCTCCCCGAGGCGCTCGCCGCGGCGCGCGCGTCACAACAGAACACGGCGAGCACGCCGGCTGAGCCGGGGTTCCTCGACCGGTACGGCGGCGAGCTGAGCGCTCGCTTCGGTCAGCGCTTCAGCAGTACCGGGGAGATCGGCGTGGCGCAGGGCATCTCCATCCTCCCCGATGGGCGGTTTGTGGCCGTGGCCGACGCGCGTGGCGGGGGTGGCGATGCACGGGTGGTCGTGCCCGCCGAATGAGCGGGCCGCCTGTTCCGCGAGGTGAACCAGGCCTCGACGCCGGGATCCGGCTCGTCGAGGCCCAGGGGATGCTGCGAACTAGTTGGTCAGGGCGGCGCCGACGCGCTTCGTCGCGCCGAGGCTGGCCTGCGACTTGTCGAGAACCGAGATCTCGCCGGCGAGCTCCGCGCCTTCCTCGATCTTGATCTTGGCGTAGCGGATCTTGCCCGAGACCTTGCCGGTGCCGTGGATGGTGAGCTGCTTGCGCACCGTCAGCTCGCCTTCGAAGCGGCCGTTGATCTCGGCGTTGTCGACCGCGATGGTGCCCTGGAACACGCCGTTCTGCGCGATCTCGAGCACGCGCGAGTCGAGCGTGGCTTCCATGCGCCCTTCGACCACCAGCGTATCGCAGTCGGAGATCTCGGCGCCTTTCATCTTGATGTCGGGGCCGACGACCAGCTTCGCTTCCTTGCGCTCTTCACCCTTATCGGTGGCGAGGGGCGAGGGTGCCACGTAGGCGGGAGGCACGGTCGCGGGAGTCGCTGGTTGGCTTGGGCGGAACAGACTGTTATCGCGCTGCTCTTCGCGCTTGCGGAAAAACCCGTCTTTCTGTAGCACGTTATTCCCCTCTGTAGTGAATGGCTGGGATAGCTTTACAACCGTATGCACGATCCATACCAGCGGTTTGCGCAGGGAGTTTTCGCTGCAAAGGCAGAAAAACGTCGGCCTGGAGCGACAGCCGCTCGGCCGAATCAGGAAAAAGCGCTGTTTGCGCTCGTTTTTTTTCTGTCGTGCTACCGCTACGCAAAGTCGCGAAGCAAACGGCCTGGACGGCGCGAGCGGTCCAGATCCCCGTCCCGCACGATGCGAACGCCGTTCACCCAGACGCCGTGAACGCCGACCGCGTCGGTGGTGAGGCGAGGGTGGCCCCCCGGCAGATCGAAGACGCGCCGGTTCGGCCCGCGGTTCACGCTCGCCGGGTCGAAGAGCAGGAGGTCGGCCTGGTAACCGGGCTTCAGCACCCCCCGTTCCTTGATGCCGAACACCGCAGCCGGCTGGCCGGTCAGCCTGCGGGCAGCGTCTTCCAGCGACAGCACGCCGAGCTCGCGCACCCAGTGCCCGAGCAGGTGCAGCCCGAAGCCGGCGTCATTGAAGAACGTAAGATGCGCGCCCGCGTCCGACAGCGACACCATGCTGGCGGGGTGGCGGAGCATGCGGCCGACCGCCTCCTCGTCGGAGTTGAGGAGCAGCGCCGTGAACACCGTGTCGAGACTCTCCTCGAGCGCCAGGTCGAGCATGAAGTCGAGCGGGTCCTTGCCCGCCTGTCCGGCCAGCTCGGCGATCGAGCGCTGCTCGAGGTCCTTGCGCGCCGACTCGACCACGCGCACCTGGCTCCACTGGCCGTTGAACAGGCGGAAGTGCGCAGGGGTCGCCAGCTCCTTACGCATTGAATTTCGAAATTTTGGATCTCGAAGAACGTTTCGAAAAGCTTCGTCTTTCTTCCCGAGAGCGGGCTTCCAGGATTCCAACCCTTCAAACGTATAGGGCGAGTGCAGCGTG
>Ga0209472_1000620_pt1 | contig 20899 bp, 13 predicted proteins | sample GraSoiAngelo_130_FD_185887 | JGI IMG/M metagenome (GOLD analysis project Ga0209472, IMG submission 185887) | Grasslands soil microbial communities from the Angelo Coastal Reserve, California, USA - 14_0929_02_20cm (SPAdes) (version 2) | ecosystem: Environmental > Terrestrial > Soil > Grasslands ...
CTAGAAGCTATTGCACAACCCTCCGTAAGACGATCATGAAGCAGGCGATATGAAAGAACGCCCGGTAGATTTGGAGCGAGCGGTCCTAGCGCACAACCAAGCGCCGGTAATTCCCCAACCAGCCAATGGTGCGCTCCACGACCCAGCGGCGGCGATAGCGCCGCAAGGCGCGGCCATCCTGCCTCGCCGGACGAACGCGATTCTTTTTGTGCGCGCAGATCAGTTCGCTGCCGCGCTGCCGCAGCCGCTTGCGCAGCGGGTCGCGGTCATAAGCCTTGTCGGCAATCACCCGCACCGGCTTCTGCCGCGGTCGGCCCGCATGGTGACGCCGCCCTACGCGGATGGCCGCGAGCGTCGTCTCCGCGAGCCGGACTTCCGCCGGGGAGGCAGAGTGAAGGTGGTCTCCCAAAGGAAGACCCTGGCCGTCGACCACCACCAGCCACTTCGTCCCCTTGCCCCGCTTGGTTTTTCCGACACCGCAGCCCCTTTTTTCGCCGGTGCAAAACTGCCGTCCAGAAACGACTCGCTCCACTGCAACTGCTGGCGCTCGTTCAACTCGCTCAGGAACGCGCGCCAGATGTTCAACCACACGCCCTGCTCGTCCCAGTCCCGCAGTCGCCGCCAGCAAGTCGAAGGGTGCGGATATTTCTCTGGCAAGTCCTGCCAGCGAGCGCCGCTGCGCAGAATCCACAGAATCCCTTCGAGGACACGACGGTTGTCGATCCACGGGCGGCCACCCTTGCGCTGCTTGGGTGGCCTGGGGAGCAAGGGCGCGATCTTCTTCCACTGCGCTTCGGTCAGCAACGGACCGGACCGCGCCATCCGCCCTCCTTCGGCGCTGCTGACTCCGCTTATCGCTCATTTCCCAAAACTCAACTATAGTCATTTCAGATGCTTGTACCAGGTTGTGCAACAGCTTCTAAACTCTTTGCGCTTCCCTTTTGACGGCGGACAGTCGGCCTTTGTTTCGCTCGTTGTAACTGGAATTTGTTCTATGTCGTTCCAGCGGATTTCGTCGCCTTGGAATTCGAAGAAGTGCAGCGCTGGCGCGCGTAACTCGCCCAGGGACCTGTGGGATCCAATCGCACATATGCTTCCCAGTGCTGTCTCGCTTCGGCATACGCCTTCAGTTTTTCGCAGACGAACGCCAGGTTGTAATGCGCGTCCGGATAAATGGGATTCAGCCGGACCGCTTGCCGCAAGTGCTGGCGCGCAGCATCCACATGTCCGGTTTCATCCAGCACGCTGCCCAGATTGAAATGCGCCAATGCGTTTTCCGGATCGAGCACCAGGGCCTGGCGGAAATATTCCGAAGCCTTGTCCAGGTTTCCATCTTCGTAGTAAAGCGTGCCGCAGTTGATCAGCGCGTCGGGCCGCGCCGGGTCCACGCAAAACGCTCGCTCATATGCATCGATGGCTTGCGCCCTGCTTTTTCCTTCGGCTTCGTACTCGAGCGCCACGGCAAGCCATTCGTCGGCGCTGCGTCCGGTCATGACCCGCACGGTTTCGTTCAATTCGCGCGTCTCGAAGTTCAGCACGAACTGACCGGACAGCGGCTCCAGCCGCGTGCCGCCGCGTTCGACGATCACCGCTCCCCCGTCCGAGAGCACTCGCAACTCCGAAAGCGGAGCTTCCGCATGCGCAAGTTTTTCGCGCAGTGCGGTAAGCGCCCGTCGCAGGCGGTTTGCGGGCACGCCATTTTCAACCAACTGCTTCACCGTGCGCAGACCGATCAAATCGCGGAAGTCGTAGTAGCGAATCCCTTGTTCTTTTCGCGGAGAAACGAGGCGCAACCGTTCCCAATAATCCAGCTGCTTTTCCGTGAGGCCCAAAATGCGCTGGACTTCGTCGGGGCTGAATCTGTCCGTCGAGCCCATCAAATAGTATGGCCGGAAAACTTAACCGGCGACCTTCTTTCCCTTCTTCTGCACCGTTGCAATAGCCTCCACTGCTCGCGCCGGAGGCTTTTTCCCTACCGGCACAGGTCCCGCCGCAGCAGCAGGCGGCACCTGCTTTTCCGCGAGGCTCTTCTTGAGAGCTTCCATCAAATCAATCACGGGAGCCATGTGCGGCTGAGCAACTTCGGTCACTTCCTGGCCCTTGAGTTTAGCAGCGATCATCGCGCGCACATTTTCTTGATACTCGTCGCGGTATTTTTGTGGATCGAAAGGAGCCGCGAGGCTTTCGATGAGCTGCCGCGCGAGCTTCTTTTCCTGTTCCTTCACTTCGATCTTGTCGGTTGGAACAGATTCAGCCGCGCGTATCTCGTTCGAATAGAACATCGTATGCAGCGTCATTCCCTTAGAGCCTGGCCGTAAAATCACGATGTGTTCGCGCTGATGCATGGTGAGCTTGGCGATCGCTCCATAGCCGGACTCTTGCATGGCGCTCATTAGCAGCTTGTAGGCCTTCACGCCGGCATCTTCCGGTGCAACGTAATAAGAAGAGTCGAAATAAAGCGGGTCCATGTCGTCCAGCTTCACGAACTCCAGGATTTCCATCACGCGCGCCGAGGGAGGCTCGATCTTGTCGAGTTCCTCTTCGCTGAACAGCACGTACTGGTCTTTTTCGTATTCATAGCCCTTCACAATTTCCGATCGTTCCACGTTGCGATTGCAAACGGGACAAAACAAGGGCTGCTTGAGTCGCGAATGGCACTCTTTGTGGAGTTGGTTGAAGCTGATTCGCTCGCCACGGGCTGCCGTAGACATGCGAACGGGCATCGAAATCAGCCCAAACGTGAGGTGGCCTTTCCAGACTGTGGTGGCCATGTCAACACTCCTTCGGTAAACAGGCTAGGGATAGTACACGAGGTTTTAGATTAGCCGTCTACGCCAGCAGTAATCAAGGCGAATCCTCTGCTGGTGGTTTATTAGTCAGCTTGATGTTCGCTTGCCGCGGCGGGGAGATGCCGGGTCCTTGGAATAGTCTGGGATAGAATGCTTTCATGGCCAAGCTTGAAGAATACCGGCGAAAACGGCGCTTTGACCGGACGCCGGAGCCGTCTGGCGCGCCCGAACCTGCCGCCGGCAAGGTCCAGGAGAAGACTTCTCCGGCCCCAAAACCTGCCACGGCGGGCAAGCGCACGCGCCTGCCCAAGCCGAAACTGCCGCAGTTGGAAGTTCGTCCCGGGGCCGAGCACGGCGACACGTTTGTGGTTCAGAAGCATCGGGCCACTCGGCTGCACTACGATTTCCGCCTCGCGATCGATGGGACGCTGAAGTCGTGGGCCGTGCCTAAGGGACCTTCGCAAAGCCACGCGGACAAGCGGCTGGCAGTGATGACCGAGGATCATCCGCTGGACTACGGCAATTTCGAAGGGAAAATTCCTGAAGGCAATTATGGCGCGGGAACAGTGATGGTATGGGACCGTGGGACTTTTCACGTGGAGGGGAATCTCGACGCCCTAAGGCAATTGGAAAAGGGAGAAATCAAGTTCAGCTTGAACGGGGAAAAATTGCGGGGCAGCTTTGTTTTGGTGAAACTGAAACAGAGCGAAAAAGGCAACGAATGGCTGATGATCAAGCACAAGGATGCCGCCGAAGATTCCTCCTGGAACATCGACGAGCACGACGGTTCCGCGCTCACGGGACGCACAATTGAGGAGATTAAGGAGGAGCTGCCCCCGAAACGCCAGCCAATCCCAATTCAAGCGGCTGAGGTGCAAAACGCACGCAAGGGACCAATGCCGCCCCGCGTAGAACCCATGCTGGCAACGCTCGCCGACCGCTCTTTTTCCGATCCTCACTGGCTCTTTGAGATCAAGTGGGACGGCGTGCGCGCGCTGGCACGAATCGAAAATGGCGCTTTGACGCTGCGCTCTCGTAACAGCATTGACATCACCCAACGCTATCCCGAGATGGCCTCCCTTCCCGGTGCTTTGGCCGCCCGCCAGGCGATTCTTGACGGAGAGATTGTCGCGCTGGACGCGCAAGGCCGCGGCGACTTCGAGCGCTTGCAGGAACGCATGCATGTGCGGGCCCCCAGCGAGAACCTGGTCGCGCAGATTCCCGTCGTTTACTTTGCCTTTGATCTTCTCTACTGCGATGGATACGACCTTCGCGAAGCTCCGCTCCTCGAGCGCAAGCAACTCGTGCGGCGCTTGCTTTACACATCGGAACGGTTTCGTTACGCGGACCATCAGTTGGAACACGGAAAAGAGCTTTTCGATCTGGCAGCGCAGAATGGTTTGGAAGGGATCGTCGCGAAGCGAGCCGACAGCCCGTACGTTTCCGATCGCAGCCCTTATTGGGTGAAGCTGAAGATTACCAAGACAGTGGACGCGGTCGTGGGCGGCTGGACCGAAGCTCGCACGTCGGCGCTTCCTCTCGGCTCATTGCTGTTAGGGCTGTATCAAGGCAAAACACTTCGATTCATCGGGCACGTTGGCAGCGGATTTGACGCGAAGAAGCTGAAAGAATTGAGCAGCAGGTTGAATGAACTGGCAGCTTCCGCGTGTCCGTTCGACGCCGTGCCCGAAACCAACGAAAAACCGTCGTGGGTTTCTCCCGCTCTGGTCGCGCGCGTCAAATTCAGCGGATGGACGCAAGAACGCGCTCTGCGTCATCCCGTTTTCCTCGCGCTCCGCGAGGATGCGCGGCCGATAGATTGCCAATGGGAAAATGAGGTTGTCGTTGAGCCACCCGCTGCCGCGCCTGCCGTGGTTCGCGCGCCCGAGGTCGTTGGCCGGGTGCTCAGCTCAAAAGATGAGATCGAAGCTGAGTTGTTCAAGGGGCGGTCGGAAACCGTCACCATCGAACTGGACGGCAAACGGCTGCGCTTCAGCAACCTGAACAAAGTGTATTTTCCTGAGTCCGGCTATACCAAACGGAATCTGCTGGCCTACTACTACCGCACGGCGGATTTCATCTTGCCTTTTCTCCGCGACCGGGCTTTGGTTCTGCGACGCTACCCCGACGGAATCAAGGGACAGGCTTTTTTTCAGAAGGACGTGCGCGAAGGCTTGCCGGATTGGTTCAAGACGGTTCCGGTAGATTCTGAACATCGCGGTGAAGTCATTCAATTCGCGACGGCCAATGACCGCGCTTCCCTGCTTTTCCTGACGGGCCTGGGCTGCATCGACCACAACCCATGGTCCAATCGTTATGACGATCTCGATCATGCGGACTACTTCTTTTTCGATTTGGATCCCTCGGATGGCACGGAATTCTCCGTGGTTGTGACCATCGCTAAGGCGCTTCACGAAAAGCTGGAAGAATTGCGGTTGGCAAGCTTCCTGAAGACTTCGGGCGCGACGGGAATGCACATCTATTTGCCCGTCGAGCCGATTTACACTTACGAGCAGTTGCGCACCTTCGGCGAAATTATTGCGCGAACGGTGACTGCCGAGCATCCGAATCTGGTTACCAGCGAACGTATCGTTGCGAAGCGGCCAGCGGGCCGCGTGTTGATCGACGTGCAGCAAAATGCCCACGGCCGGCCCCTGGCTGCCGCGTATTCCGTACGCGCTTTCCCCGAAGCGCCGGTTTCCGCTCCGCTGCTACCGCGTGAATTGCGTCCCAGCTTGCGCCCCGAAACGCTGAATATAAAGACAGTGTTCGCGCGCCTTAAAGAGAAGGGTGATCTCTGGGCCGATTTCTGGAAGCGGCGTCAACGACTGGAACAAGCCATCGAACTCCTCAGCAACCACATGCCGCCAAGAACCAAGAAGGTGCCTTGATTCACAAACCAAATGCCTTTGACTTTTCCGAGTGCGAAGGCTGTGATTAAATGCCAGGGCACGGAGGTGCCCTATTCCTCGCGCAGGCCAGCTTCTTGTGGGGACTTCTGGATACTCCTATAAACAGTGGAAGGGGAGCTTTTACCCGGAGAAGCTCCCCGACCGGGAATTGCTCTCCTTCTACGCCAAGCAATTCTCGACGGTGGAAATCAATCACAGTTTCTACCGCATGCCGACGGAGAACGTGCTCCTGCAGTGGGCGCGGACGGTTCCCGAAGGATTCCGGTTTGCGCTGAAGGCCAACCAGCAAATCACGCACATTCAAAGGCTCCGCAACTGCGAGGGCACCTTGAAACGTTTCCTGGAAGTCGCTAGCGTCCTAAACGACGGAGACCACCTCGGGCCAATCCTCGTTCAACTGCCGCCCAATTTCAAATTCGACCGTCCTCTGCTCGAGGACTTTCTTGCTCTTCGCCCGGAGGCATTCGCTTTCGCCTTCGAAGTCCGCCATCCGTCCTGGTACACCGACGAAACCTATGCCGTCCTCCGCCAGCACAAGACAGCTCTGTGCCTGTCCGAAACCGACAAGCAAACTCCCCCGGACGTGCTCACTGCAGGTTTCACTTACGCCCGACTGCGCCTGGAAGATTACACCCCGAAGCAAATCACGGCCTGGAGGAAACGCTTCGACGACTGGCTCGGCCAAGGCGTGGATGTCTACGTTTATTTCAAGCACGAAGACGCCGGAAAAGCGCCGGCCTACGCCCGTCAGCTTCTGGGAAAAACAAATTGACCGCACTTCGGGCCCGCACCTAGCAGGCCTCAGAGGAAGCTAGTCGCGTTCGTGGAAGAGCGTGGCTGCTCCGGAAACGCTGGCGCCAGACTCGCCTTCGGCGGCGTCCCAAGCTTTGCGATCGAGGGGCTGAACGGGCGCCAGTTTTTTCTGTGAAAGCGTCTTGTTCACGGCGGGCAGTTCCTTGGTAACGAAGGTGTCGAACTCGCCGGCCACGTCATCCAGTTCTTTCTTCAGTGAGTCGATGCGCGCGATTTGATAGTCCCCCGGGCGTCCTTCGTAATTCAGCACGGCTCCGTAGAGTTGAGTCGTTTTTTCGCGGATGCGCTCCTCGCCGGTGATGGCGCCTCCCTCCGTGGTGGCCACGATTTTCTTGCGCATGGCTTCCACTTTGCCGGCGAAGTCCTGCAGCCGTTTGCTGAAAGCAGCGTCTCCCTTCAGCTTTGCGCCGCGCTCCACGAGCGCGTTGTGAACACCGTTGATGCGGTCGACATCGAAGCTCATCTCCCCGAGCAGCCGGTGGAGGCGCATCGCCGCGTCAAATTCCATTTTGCGTTCTTCCATCGTGAACTTGGCGCGCGGATCGAGCTCCAGCACAAGCTGTGTGCTGTAGGTCTCTTTTCCGCGCGTCATCTTCACTGTGTAAGTGCCCGGCAAGACTCTTGGCCCTTGCGCCGCTTCAAACGCAGCCGTAGCCGCCGGCGGAACGTGCGGCGCCTTCAGCCGCATGGGCCATTCCACACGGCTGATGCCGCGCCTGCTGTTGGGAGGGAGCGTGTCTACCAGCTTCCCCTGCGAATCGAAAATTTCCAATTTCATTTTTCCAAAAATGTGGCGCTTGCTCTGGTAATAAGTAATCAGCGCCGCGTCCGGAGGATTGGGCCCGGTATACACCGCGCTTCCTTCCACCCAGCCGCCATTCGCAGGCAACCGCTGCTGCGCGGGCTTGGCCTGGAGGAAAACTGCCTCTTGCGCCATAACTTCGGGAGTCAACTTGCGCAGCGGCGTGATGTCGTCCACGATCCAGATTCCGCGGCCATGCGTGGCGATGACCAGATCCGATTCGCGCGGGTGAACCACGATATCCCGGACGGCCACCGTCGGAAACTCGTGGCCTTTGTATTGCGCCCAGTGCTTTCCGCCATCCGGCGAAATCCAGAGTCCGAACTCCGTCCCGAGAAACAATAAATTGGGCCTTACGGTATCTTCCTTAATGACGTGCGCGTAGCCGCGTACACCGCTGTCCGCCGGGACGATGGGCGTCCAAGTCTCTCCGTAGTCCGTGGTCTTGAAAACGTGCGGGTCCATATCTCCAAACGTGTGGCGATCGAACGTTGCATAAGCTGTGCCCGCCTCGTACAAGCTGGCTTCCACCCACGAAACCCACGAAGCTTTCGGCAGATTTGGAACATTGCCGACGACGTTCGTCCAGGACTTTGCGCCATCGCGCGTCACTTGAAGATTCCCATCGTCGGTTCCAACCCAGATCGTTTGACCGTCGCGCGGCGACTCGCTGCTCGAGTAGATCGTCGTGTGCATTTCGGCATAAGAATTGTCCACCGTCACGCCGCCGGACTCCTCCTGCTTCTGCTTCTCCGGATCATTGGTGGTGAGATCCGGCGAAATGCGGTCCCACGATTGTCCATGATCGCGCGAGCGGAACAGGAATTGCGCGCCAATGTAAATCGTGCCCTTCTCATTCGGGCTCATGTGGATCGGCGTGTTCCAGTTGAAGCGCAGCTTCCCTTCTCCGTAATTCTGTTCCGGCTTGATCAAACGGCCTTCTAACGTGAACCGATTGACTCGCCCAATAAAACCGCCTTGCGATTCAGCGTAAACGTAATTTGCATCGGCCGGATCAGGAAATACCCAGAAGCCGTCTCCTCCAAAAATGTTTTCCCAGCGCCCGTTGGTGATTCCGCCCGGATACTGCGAATCCCCAATCCACACGCTGTTGTCCTGCAGGCCCCCAAAAACGTGATAAGGATCGGCGCTGTCGACGCTCACGTGATAGAACTGCGAAATTGGAAGGTTATTGCCCTTCCACCAGGTATTTCCGCCGTCGTAGGAATACCAAACGCCTCCGTCATCACCGGCGATGAGGTGATCAGTATTGTCAGGATTCACCCACACGTCGTGGAAATCGCCGTGCGCGCCGTTCCCAATTCCGCTGAAGCTTCTGCCGCCGTCCTCGCTCATGATCAAGGTAAGGTCCGGCTTGTAGACTTTGTTCTCGTTTTTCGGATCGACAATCAGATTCGCGAAATAAAAAGGCCGCCACACCATCCAATTGCTGCGGTCGCGCTCCTCCCATGTCTTGCCGCCATCATCGGAGCGGAAAAGTGCGCTTCGCGTCGACTCGATCATCGCGTACACAACATTTGGTTTTGACGGCGCGATGGTGACGGCTATGCGTCCCCACGGCTTCGCGGGGAGCCCTTTGGCGCTCTTGTCATCCAATTCTTTCCAAGTGGCTCCACCATCCGTGGTCTGGAAAAATCCGCTGCCGCTCGCTGCCGTCGCATTCTCGCCACCCGACCGGAAAGTCCAGCCTTTCCGCCGAAAGTCCCACATGCCCGCGAAAAGCGCCTTGGGGTCTTGCGGATTCATGGAAATCATCGAGCAGCCGGTCGAGAGATTCGCGCCCTTCAGAATTCTGTTCCAGATCTTCCCGCCGTCGGTGGTTTTATAAACGCCGCGATCCTCGCTGTCGCTCCACAATTTTCCTGGCACGCATACGTAAACCGTGCCGCTGTTCTTCGGGTCGATGATAATTTTCGCGATGCGCTCGGAATTCTGCAGCCCCATGTTGGTCCAACTATCGCCGCCATCTGTCGACTTGTAGATGCCGTTCCCAATAGAAACGCTATTGCGCGTCCATGACTCGCCCGCGCCCGCCCAAATCGTTCTCGGCGCTTGTGGATCGATGGCCACCGCACCAATCGACTGGGCACTCTCCTTGTCGAAAACCGGCTTGAACGTTGTGCCGCCGTTCGAGGATTTCCAAACCCCGCCGCTGGCCGCGCCAATGTACACGGTCAGCCGGCCGTCTTCTTTCACCGCGGCAATCGCGGCCACGCGCCCGCTCATGGCAGCGGAACCGATGTTTCGCGCGCCGAGGCCTGAGATTGTGTCCGAGTCGAACTTGGCCTCTTGCGCTGGCGCGGGCCCCGCGAAAATCATCGTCACGACAAACACAATCGTCACGGCAGCAAAGCAACGGATGGATTTGCGCATATCGGCGGATTCCTCAGAGATAGAGTCGAGAGTAAATTTCTTGAGTTGTGGTCGATCCATGGATATTCGTGTGGTGCACAGTCACTTTCCGGCCGGCGGAGCCTTCGTGTCCGGTTTGGACACTGGCATCGAGAAGTGCGCATCTTCCAGCGGTATGTTTTGTTCGATTTTCTCGACGGAGAACTGCGCCCGCGAAGCGCTGCCCTTTTGCGCCTGTTCGACGGCAAAGGGATAATAAATGCCGTTCACCTGTTCGTAGTCACCGTAATACACCTCGGATTCCTGCAGGGCGCCGCGAATCGTGGTTTGAATTTCCACTTTCAACTCGAGATAGGAGTCCGCATCCAGGTAGTAGTAGCGCACGTCCCCGTTTTTCATGTTCAGTTTGATTTTGAAGCAATCCGTTCCTTCCATCGAATCGTGCCCGACGAGCTCGGCCTTGTGTCCCTTCTCTTTGTAATCCACCAGCGGTCCATCGATATCGGCGTCCACGATCAGGCTTTTCAAATCGTCCTGCGAGAGCAGCTCCGGATCTTTGCGGCCGCCGAACGGAGAAATCTGCCATCCGGTCTTGCCATCGTAGGCTTGCACCTGCGCCAGGCCCTGAATGATGAATTCTTCTCGAACTTTGTCCGCGCGCTTGATCTCTTGACGGAATTCGGCGCGAAAGGATCCTTGGCTGAACTTCGTCGTGATGCGGACGGTGCGCACCGATTTCAGCTTGTCGGCTCCGCCTTTCGCCTGGATGTTCTTGGCGATGACCTCATCAACGGTCTGCGCGCTGGCGGCAAGCGAAAAAAATCCAATGGCCGCCGGCACGAGAAGGAAACGGAAGACGCTTGCGAACTCCCCGAACGGAGTCCACCGCAACTTTGCTTTCATGAACTCTCCCCACCCCAACAATGAGTGACACTACTCTAAACGGAAGGAACTGAAACGGCCAATCTTTATTACTCGAACGAAATTAGCAGCACTTAGTTAGCAGACTTTCGCCCCGCTGCCAAGCAGTTTCGCTCACGGCTTCCCGGCATGATTTCCTTCGTTGAAGCCGTCGAAGATGCCATTCAAATCCTCCGCATTTGTTTCAAGTGATCAGAAGAGAGTCGCCTTTCGACCGGTTTTTCTATATCTTCTTTGCACCAAGAGCCCGGCACCTGGAATCAAAGCATCCGAAGGGGACCCAGTAGTGAAAGAAATCTTCATAGCTCTCGTGTTTGCGGCTTTCTTTAACGCTTCAGGCGTTCGCGCGCAAGCCAGCCCTGTTGAGGGCGGTCATGAATTGCAGGTCTGGACCGGTGGGGGCCACGGAGCCAGTGGCAGCCAATCCGGCGACGGCCTATGGAACGCGGGCTTCCGCTATGGCCTGATCCTCACCGCCCCACACGGCACCGGTTTCCTGCGCGGCCGGTTGGAATATGCGGTGGACGCTGTTCCAGTCTTCCTGATAGTTCAGAAAACGAACACGGCCTACGGCGTCGGCGTAAATCCTTTCGCCTTCAAATGGGCGTTCGCCACGCGCAGCAGCATAGTTCCGTATGTCGAGATCGGCGGCGGCGTTCTCTTTACCAATAACAAGGTCCCCGAAGGAACATCCCACACCAATTTCACCAGCGGCGGCGCTTTCGGTTTGCACTTCCTGCGCAGCAAATACAACATCGCCACGGAAATCCGTTACATGCATATTTCCAACGCCGGGCTTGCCACTCCGAATCCCGGGATCAATACCATTCAATTTCGTTTGGGCTTCGGTCTGTTCAGCCAAAAAGAATAGTAGGGGCTGCGCAACCCGTCCCGTTCAAAACCAGAGTTGAGTGTGCGAGATGAAAATGATTGGAATCTTCGTAGCTGTTTTCGTTCTCCTCATCGGAATTGCCGTTGTCCGCGCCATGCGCACCGGAGGCAAAGCGCCTTCTTCAGGCGCCACTGCGCCGGACTTCACGTTGAATTCGCAGGATGGCAAGCCGCTCAGCCTGCATGATCTTCGCGGCAAGTGGGTTGTGCTTTATTTCTATCCCAAGGATTTCACTAGCGGCTGCACCAAGGAAGCTCACAATTTTCAGCGTGACCTTCCGCAGTATGAACAAAAAAACGCGATCATCCTCGGTGTGAGTGTGCAGGATGAAGCTACCCACCAGAAGTTTTGTGCCAAAGAAGGCCTGGCCTTCAAGCTCCTCGCCGATACAAAGTACGAAGTCTCTTCCTCCTACGACTCCCTTGTAAACCTGGGCGTCGCCAAACTCTCCGCCCGCCATACCTTCCTCATCGATCCCCAAGGCGTCGTCCGCAAAACCTATCTCAACGTGAACGCCGAAAAGCACAGCGCCGAAGTCCTCGCCGACCTCGCTCAACTCCAGCAATCTCCGGGCTAAGTCTGGTTCAATTCATCCTAAGCAAAGCGCGCTTTTTTTTGGCGCTCCGAACGCCTCTAACGAGCAATGGATCTCACCCGTTCCCTACCTCAACATATCCGTCCAGCTGAGTTTCTGCTTTTCAATTTCCACATTCCACCTCAGCAGGCAGATTCGGAAATTCGGGCAACGCCGCGAGATTGCTCTTCCCGAGCAGGACGTTCAGCGTAGCTACATCTTTGTTCTTCAGGTCTTGCCAACCCGCAAGCGCTTCATTCTCTCCCTTACAGATTCGCCGGTATGCCGCGAATGATTCCTCCGATGGCGCAAAGTCCGCCCCATCCACCAGCGCCATCAAAGCCGTCAAAGTATCGTTGACGGCCATGAAACTGGTGGTTTTGGGGGCCTCCAAAATCGGAGTGGCCTCGCCCTGGAGCGCCGCGACTTTCCCATCCAGCGAACTCGCCGCGACGGCAACGGGGTCTTCCTTCGCACGCTTCATCAAATCGGCCAGCCTTGCGCGCAGCTCCTTCGACTGTTGGTAGGTGTCAAAGTTTTTCTCGAGCAGCGCGGAGCCGCTACGCGCGGATCCATCTTGACCTCCAGGGGCTGGCCAGAAACCTGACTCCCTGCTTTTAGCCGCACTTCATACTTTCCCGGCAGCACTAGTGGTCCCTGCGGAGGCAGCGGCGTGGAGCCCACAATCGCGGCTATTGGGTAGTTATAAGGAGACTGCGGATGCATGGCGCGTGGATCGGCGTACCGCAGATTCCAAACAAAACGGTGCATTCCCGCAGCTTTCGAGGGCGGCTCAGGATGCGCAATCCAATACGCTGCGACGAATGGCGTTTCCTCTGGTTCTTTCGGTACGGACGTGCTGGAAAAACTCCGCACCAGTTTTTCGTCCGCGTCGTAAATCTCCAGTTGAATGTCTCCGCTGGAATTCGCCGGCAAAACGTAATTCAGGATCGCGCCGTCGGGCGGATTTTTTCCCGCGGGAACTTCCGGCGGCAGCGGCGTGTCCTGATTCTCGTCGCGCCGCACGCGGATGGCAGTTCGGGGTGCAAAAAGATGTGCGCCCGGTGATGCTGTGTGCGCGTCCGACTGCCGTAGCGGTGTCACGTCGTCCAGGATCCAGAACGCGCGGCCGTACGTCGCCGCCACCAAATCGTCCTGCTCGATCGCCAGGTCGTGAATGGCCACCACTGGCATATTCAGACCCAGCGATTGCCAGTGCTCCCCGCTATCAAACGAGACGTAAACTCCTCGCTCCGTCCCCGCATACAACAAGCCCTTGCGAACCGGATCTTCTCGCACGGTTCGGACAAAATCGCCGTCGCGAATCCCGCTCACTGTTTCCTGCCAGGTCTTTCCAAAGTCGTGCGTCCGGAAGATGTGCGGATGCAAATCATCCAGAGCGTTTCGATTAACCGCTGCATAAGCTGTCCACGCATCGAAATGCGATGCTTCCACAATACTTACCGTGCTCCATTCAGAGACGCTCGGCGGCGTAACGTTTTGCCAGCTCTTTCCTGCGTCTTTCGTCAACTGAATGTTTCCGTCGTCCGTCCCAACCCAGATCACTCCTTCTTTCACTTCCGAAGGCGCGACGGTCAGGATCGTCCCTCGCGCTTGTTTCTCATCCTTTTCATCCGCGCGGACACGCGTCAGGTCCCCGCTCACGGCTTCCCAGCTCGTGCCGCCGTTGACCGTCTTCAGCAAAAACTGCGTTCCGAGATAAAGCAGGTATGGGTCCTGCGGCGAAAAAACCATCGGAATAGTCCAGTTGAACCTGTACTTGCTGCCAAAAGAAACCGGCGCAGGCGAAATATCCCGCACTTGTCCCGTGAGTTTTGACAAACGAACCACGCTCCCGCCGGGCCCCGCGTTGTAAACCACGTCCGCGTCCAGCGGATCGGGAATCGTATAGCCGCTTTCTCCTGGCCCCACCGGAAACCAATCGCGCTCCGTAATCTGTCCGTTGTTTCCGCGGCTCGTGATCCCCGCCGTGCCGCTATCCTGCTGCGGCCCATACACCCAGTAAGGAAACCGGTGATCCGTCGCCACCCGGTAGAACTCTCCCGTCGGCTGGTTGTACCAGGGGCTCCAGGATTCCCCTCCATCCAGGCTGATCGTCGCTCCCTGATCGACTCCCAGCATGATTCGTTGCGAGTTTGTCGGATCGATCCAAACGCTGTGATAGTCATCTCCACCCGGCGCGCCTTTTATCGCAGTAAACGTGCGCCCGCCGTCCGTCGAACGGTACAGGTTTTGCGACGGCACATAGACAATGTCGGCGTTCTTCGGGTCTACGTAAATCTCGCTAAAGTACCAAGACCCTTCGATCCGCTTGTCCTCCGTCGCTTTTTTCCATGTTGCTCCCGCGTCGTCGGATCGGTACAGTCCGCCTTTTTTCTCCTTCGCTTCCACGATCAAATACACGCGCTGTCCATGATTTCCCGCCGCCACCGCAACCCCCGCTCGTCCCCACTCTCCTTCCGGAAGTCCGTGGCCAGCAATTTGCGTCCAGGTAACGCCCTCATCCACAGACTTGTAGAGCCCGCTTCCGGGCCCGTACGATGTTCCTTTCTGTCCCGGCTTTCGAATGCCATGCCACAGGGTCGCGTACACCGCGCGCGGATTTCCCGGCTCAAAACAAAGATCTATTGCCGCCGTGACATTGTCTTTGTAGAGGACTTTCTTCCAGCTTCGTCCTCCATCCGTCGACCGGAAAACTCCGCGCTCTTCGTTCGGCCCGGAACTGTGGCCCATCGCCGCGACCAGCACAAGGTCCGGATTTCGCGGATCGACCAGGATCCTCCCGATATGTCGAGAATCTTCCAGCCCGATGTGCTGCCAGTTCGCCCCGCCGTCAACGGATTTATAAACTCCATCTCCGTAGCTACTTTCCGCAAAAATCGTATTGACGCCCGTTCCCACGTAAATGATGTTCGGATTCGAAGGCGCCAGCGTCATCGCTCCCATCGAAGCGACCGGCTCCTTGTCGAAAATCGGTTTCCATACCGTTCCGCCATCCGTCGTTTTCCATATGCCCCCGCCGTCCGCCGCAAAATAATAGACCGCGGGATTTCCCGGCGCGCCCCCTACGGCATTCACTTTTCCTGCGCGAAACGGCCCGATCATCCGCCACTTCATCTCCGAATAGAGCGATTCCGGAATCTGCTGCGCGCGCTCAATACCTGCCATCACAAAAACACTGCAGCAGAGAAACGTAAAACCGAGCACGATTCGAGACGTGCGCAAACTCTTCATTCCTGTGCCTTTCGAGAATCGATTGCTCGGTAACAGATCATGGTTCATCATCCCCATCGGAATCGGCGGATGGGGCGTTATCCGGTGATTTGTTCGCATCAATCTGCGCGAGTCCGGCTTTCTTCAGCTCTGCGTTAAGCGCGGCAATGTCCTGCTGCCGGATTTTCGTCCACTGAGCAACTAGTTTTTCCAGATCGCCTTCGAGTTCCTTGTAAACGGCAGTAGCTTGCGTGGTGGGCGCGGCATCGGCACTGTCCGCAACCCCCAGCAGCCCGCCGAAATGTTGATTCAAGGTGGAAAAATTCTCCGGCTGCTTCGCGCCAGGCGGCAACCCGAAGAAATTGCTTTGCGCCGCGCCTTCCATTTCGCCAGCCTGTTTATCGAGAGCCGCGATCGCATCGGCAACCGCCCCCTTCCCTGCTTTCGAGGCGCGTTCCTTCAATTGCGCACGCACCGAGCGAACTTGCGCGAGCGCTTCGAAGCTCTGATTCATGCCTTCGACCGCATCACTCTGCATCTCAAACTGCTTGCGAAGATCCGCCAACGAAGTTTTGATGCGTGGATCCATCTTCACCGCGAGCGGCTGAGAATAGCTTTTCCCGTCAACCATCAATTTTGCTGTGTAGTTCCCCGGCAATGCCCATGCTCCGAGCGGATGTTTCGGCGTGTCGTGCAAAATCGCGGAAATCGGAAATTCGTGGGCGAGTGAATCCGGCGGCGCATAGTGCATGTCCCAGACGAACCGGTGCATCCCCGCTGCCCCCGAAAGAATCTGCGTCGGGCGCACCCAGTACATCGGAATAGGATGCTCGCCGGCGGTTTTTTCCAACGGTTCGGCCTTGTCCGAACTGGAATAGTGCCGCACCAGATGATTCTGTTCGTCGAAAACCTCCAGCGTCACCGGCTTGCTCGCACTGGACGCGAGATAGTAGTCAATGATCACGCCATCGGGAGGATTTTTCCCCGCAGGAACTTCCGGCGGCAATGGCGTGTCCGGATTGCGGTTCCAGCGGACGCGAATCGCTTCCTGCGGCGCGAAAAGGTGCACGCCCTCTTTGGCTATGTCCGCATTCAGTTGCCGCAGCGGAGTGATGTCATCGAGAATCCAGAACGAGCGGCCATGCGTGGCCACGATTAAATCGTCGCCATGAATCGCAAGGTCGCGCATCGACGTGTGCGGCAAGTTCAACTGCAGCGGCTGCCAATCGTCGCCGTCGTTGAACGAAACGTAGACGGAGCCTTCCGTCCCCGCGAACAGCAATCCTTTTCGTACCGGATCCTCCCGCACCACGTTGCTCGCGCCGCCATCGGGAATCCCCTTTGCAATTTCGGTCCACGTTTTTCCATAATCGCGCGTGCGGTAAATGTGCGCGCGTAAATCATCCAGCCGGAACGAATTGATGGCCGCGTACGCCGTGCCTGCATCGGAGTGCGACGCTTCGATAATCGAAACTTTGCTCCAAGGCTTCAACTGCGGCGGCGTAACGTTTTGCCACGATTTTCCGCCGTCGCGCGTGATGTGAATTAATCCATCGTCCGTGCCCGCCCAGATCGTGTTCGCTTCCTTGAACGAAGGAGCGACGGCATAAATAACGCCGCGATGCTTTCCTTTTTCCGGATCGCTCGCCGCAAATGCACCTAGATTCGCGGGAATTGCATAAGTTTCCCGCGTGAGGTCGTCACTGATAATCTGCCAACCGTTTCCCGCATCCGTCGTCCTGAACAGTTTGTTGGCCGCAAAATACAGCGTGTGCGGCTCGACCGGCGAAAAAACCACCGGCAGCGTGCGCGTGTAGCGATATTCACCGCGGCGAATCGGCTCCGGCGTAACTTTCGCGTACTCGCCGATGTCCTGTTTCGTGCGCGTCAGCCAGTCGCCATAGAGAATGTTCGAATCCAGCGGATCGACCGCGATGTAGCCGTACTCAAAAATTCCCGGCAATCGCCAATCGCGAAAAGTAATCTCGCCGTAATCACTTCGGCTCTGCGTCGCCACGGAGCCGCTTTCCTGCTGCGCGCCGTAAACCCAGTACGGAAAACGATTGTCGGTCGTGACGTGATACAACTGCGCCGTCGGCTGGTTGTACCAACTGCTCCACGTCGCGCCGCCATTCACGCTGATGACCGTGCCCTGATCGGAGCTGAGCGCGATAATCTGCGGATTTTCCGCGCTGATCCAAATGCGCTGGTAGTCGTCGCCGCCCGGCGCGCCTTTGAATCCCACAAATGTTTTTCCGCCGTCCGTGGATTTCCACGCGGTGGTGTTCGCCACGTAAATCACGTCCGGATTGTCCGGCGCCACCGCAATTCCCATCGCGCCCGGGCCGCGGCCGCCGATGCGGCGATCGGCGTTTACTTGCTTCCAGGTTTCGCCGGCATCGTCCGAGCGATAAACTCCCGCGCCCTTCGTGGCCTCCGCCGAAACATAAATTCGCTTCGCATCGCTTGGCGCCACGGCAATTCCGATTCGCCCGAGCCCTTCGCCTGCTCCCGGCAATCCTTTGGTCAAGGGCTTCCAGGTATCGCCGCCATCCGTCGATTTATACAGCCCGCTCCCCGCGATAGTGATCGAACCGCCGCTGCGCACCTCCCACGGCGCAACGCGCGCCGCCCACAACACCGCGTAAATTGTCTGCGGATTCATCGGATCGAACGCCAGATCGGCGGCGCCGGTGTTTTCGTCTTTGTAGAGAACTTTCTGGAAGGTCTGTCCGCCATCGGTCGAACGAAAAACGCCGCGCTCCGCGTTCGGTCCGTAGGGATGCCCTTCGGCAGCAACGAAAACACGGTTGGAGTTTTTTGGGTCGACGAGAATCGCCGTGATTTGTTGCGCGTTGCGCAGGCCTTCCCTTTCGGAACCAAGATGTGTCCAGGTTTTTCCCGCGTCCGTGGATTTGTAAATGCCATCGCCGGTGGCCAAATCCGGGCGTTGTAAACCTTCGCCGCTGCCAACGTAAATGATGTTCGGATCGGACGGAGCAACGGCCAGCGCTCCGACCGAGCCGGTGGGCTGATCGTCGAAAATCGGATTCCAGGTGTTCCCGAAATCCGTGGTCTTCCAGACGCCGCCATTGACAGCCGCCATGTAGAAGATGCCTGCTTGTCCTGACCCAGGAGAGGTCTGATGCGGCACGCCAGAAACGGCCACCGCGCGGCCTCCGCGGAACGGCCCGATGCAGCGCCAGCGCATTTCGGAGTAGAACTTCTGATCAAATCGCTGGCCGACTGTCTGGTCGAGTTCCTGCGTATTCGCCGCAGGAGAAAAAGAAAGAAACAAAAAGGCACAAAAAATACTTGCGCCGATGATTCCCCCGCTGAACCACTTCCCTGCCGTACCGATTCGCATCCGAGTCCTCCGTGAGAAAAGAGAGGATACTCTGCCCGCCGAATCGGAGCAACGCAGGGAGCGTGGCCAATCTCAGGCGCTGGCCGGAACCCTAGACGATGAGCTTATCGAGCAGCCGCTTATCGAATGCGGAGATTCTCTGCTTTTTTGCACCTTGAACCCATTGCTTGAGCCAGGTTCGAACAGTTTTTCGTCGATTGAGTGCCAGCAGCCGCGCGGCGGCATAGGTTCGCATGTCCACGTAAAGACGACCAGCTACCGAGTCATTGCGGAGGTTAATTCGCGCTTTGAATCTGTCGGGGACATGATCGAGCTTCTGTAATTTCCTTACCATTCTTACCATCAGAGCGAGCGGATTGTTTAATAGTGTCGCTGCCGCTCTGCGAACCCTTGTAAACTGTTTTCTCCCTATAGTTGAATACGCGATGGTCGATGCACGAATGAGTTGTGGATGCCTTACCATCCTTTGGTCGCTGAAGTAGCGAGCCAACTTCAACTTGCTCGTGCGAAGGCCAAACCTCAAGATCAAAAGGCAGGCTGGCGCAGCGAATACAGCTCCTCTCTTCGATTCTGTAATTTCCTTGATCATGCTGAGCGCAAGTTGCGCTATCTGGCGTGCCTTTGCTCCCCTGGCTTCTATGCGCAGGAGGACTTCCATGAGCAAGAGTTCAACATCCTCGTGGATCTGTTCTTTGTGCTTGAGTGCGTCCTTTAGGAACTTGAGATATTTACGGGGAGAACCGGAGCACCTCATATAGTCCGCGATGCGCTCCGTCAGTGTTGGCGTCTTCAGAAGATCTCGCAAGGCCTTTTTTCGGAGGAACCTTGCCCTGGTTAAACCCGCAAGCCTATAGACACGTTTTTGGATCTTTTCCCACTCGCCCTCGTTCTCACTTCGAAGGGCATGGCGCCAAGTCTTCCCAAGCTCTCGAACTAGTCTTTCCCTGCGTGGAGCACGGGATTTAATTGCCCTTTCCAGCTTATCCAGCCTTGCGTTTGTTTCCAGATGAAAATGTGCCTTGGCTTCTTTCAAGGACAGGATTCGTGTCTTCTTGGCGTTTGCCGTCAAGTAGAGTTTTGAAAGTGATGCGCCAACTGCTGCGACCACTTGCAAGCCTTGCGCCCTCGAGGCGACACCGATAGCCTGATCGTCCATCCATCTTACATAAGCCTCCTTACCCACAAGTTCTACCATTCGACGATCGTGGGGAAATAGAACTAGGTTTGCGATCGTCCGTGAACATTCGAATTCGTCCACGGGCAATCCAATCCGAGGTGAGTCAGAATAGTCCGCGCGGATAGCAAGTCTTTCCAAGAGATAAAAGAGAAGGCCAATCAATCTGCTAGGGATGGGATAATTTCTAAATGCGTTAGAAACCTCTGAGTGGAGAACACTGTCAAAAAAATTGGTAATGTCTTACGATGTATCGATAGAGTTTTTTCAGAATCAAATGCTTTCGATATTGTTCGTATTCCTTCCAGTGCTGGAAGCTTTTTGCCGATGTGAATCGATACAACGAAGCAAATTCCCTTCTGTCTTTCTTGGCTGCTTCGACCGCGGCCTGAGTCGCCTGCTGCAGGTCGGCACGTCTATAGTAAACGTGCTTCTGTTGGTATCGTCTTGCCTTTCGATGCACGAAGTTTGCGATGGCGCGGAACAAGACGAGATCAGGAACTCCAGGTATGGTCAACGTTCTCTTGAAGCCGCCTGACTTTGCCAACGAAAAACGCATGGGCATAGATGGTTCGTAGGACCCGGCTGCCACGATCCGTAGAAGCCGCTGCATCCAAACATCCGGCTCAATGTCATAGTCCAAGAAGTCAATAACATCTCGGACGGTCGCATGCTTTAGCTCCGTCCGAACTTCCTTCCATGACTGCCACACTGATGATTTGCTGACTCCGGCGATTCTTTCTGGCAACGAGGCACCCGCCTTGCGAGCGAGTTTATCACTGAAGCAACTAATTCAAGTTCGATATCCCATTCCGCCCCAGTTTCGCCTGAAAGGCGTGGTATTGCTTCACGCTCGTTCCGGCCTTGGCAGAGGGCTGCCTTTCGCTAGCCTCTTTGTTTCTATGAACTTGACTCGGTTCCCGGATTGCAATGCCCACTTTTTCTAGTTTCTGCCTTCTAAACACAGCGTCATAAGTAATTGCGCATTGTGGCAAAGTATGCTTTTCTAGGAGAATGAAACCACTCACGATTGCAGAGTCCGAAACTA